>WNGA01002055.1_pt1 | contig 30836 bp, 16 predicted proteins | sample 5400061 | NCBI WGS metagenome assembly WNGA01 (sample SAMN13153366, study PRJNA577476) | soil metagenome | isolation source: 100 cm soil or saprolite under grassland replicate 2 | place: USA:California | collected 2016-06-15 | reverse complement strand
ACCGAATCCGAGCGCATCGCCCTCCGGTCGTTCTTGCACGACGTCACCCGCATGAAGCTCGTGTTGCCGGGCGATCCCGACCGCCACAGGCTGCGCTGGGTGCTCAAGTGACCGATCGGCTACTTGCGAACTCTGGCGCGCCCAGGTGGGAGAAGTTCGTCGTCGAGGTCCTCCCAGACGACGACCTCCGGGACTTCGTCCATCGGTACCTCGGCTACTCCCTCACGGGCATCACGCGCGAGCAAAAGATGCTGTTCTGCTACGGCGAGGGGAACAACGGCAAGAACGTCCTCGTGGACACCGTGAAGAGTGTGATGGGCGACTACGCTGTCGTCGCCCCCGAGAAGCTCCTCACCGCGACGAAGCAGGACTCCCACCCCACGGAGCTGATGACGCTGCGCGGTCGGCGCCTCGCGATCGCGAGCGAGACGGACAAGGGTCGTAGCTGGAGCGCCGCCCGGCTGAAGAGGCTCACGGGCGACCGCGAGGTATCGGCGCGCGGGATGAATGAGAACTTCTCCGAATTCACCATCACCCATAAGTTCATCTACATCTCGAACCCGAAGCCGGGAGCGGATCCAGACGACGAGGCGCTGCATCGACGCCTGATGCTCGTCCCGTTCGTCGTCTGCCACAAGGAGCGTGACGACCCAGATCCAGCGAGGAAGAAGTGGCCCATCGTCGACCTCAAGCTCGGCGAGACGCTTCAGCTGGAGCTGAGCGGGATCTTGAACTGGATGGTGGAGGGGTGCCTCGCGTGGCAGAAGCGCCCACTCACGAAGCTGCCCAAGATGCGCGAGGCGGAGCGCGAGTACCGCGACGAGCAGCGTGAGAAGGACGCCCTCACGTCGTTCCTCGGGATCTACCGCATCACGGCGGACGGCGTGCTGCTCGCGACGATCACGGCCGAGTTCAACAGGTACGTGGACGTTGAGCTCAAGAGGTCCGGGGAACGGATGTCGGGCGCGGAGATGCGCAAGAAGCTGGAGAAGAGAGGCTACGACGTGAAGCGGAAGGGGAGAGGTGGGTACTCGCGGGTGTTTCCTTCGGGCGGGCCCGCGCACGAGAAGGGCGGCGAGGTGGTGGATCTCTCCCTCGAGCGCAAGGCTCGCAAGTATTGATTGGAGGGTGATTGGGGTGATTGGGGTGATTCCTAAAATGACTCCTTCTCTACTTTCTTCTCTCGTAGAGAGGGGATTATATTTGGAATCACCCCAATCACCCCAATCACCCACCCCTCACCCGCGGACCCGACAACGCGAAGGAGCCCGTCGTCGTCGCACACGCCGGCTCCACTTCGATACCCTCGCCGCGCGCGCCGGGGCGATTGCCGGGAGCGCGCACCCTTCACCGACAAGGAACTGACGATGACGACCAAGACCAAGGACGACGTACTGAACCTCATCTTCCAGTACGTGAGCGGCGACGACGTCTGGGTGATCGACGCGGGCGACTGGGGACCGGAGCACTACATGTGGCCCGACACGGGGTACTCGGGTTGCGACTGCGACGTCTGCACGGTGTTCTGCGCCGACGACGATGAGTCCGAGGATCACGTGCGGCACGGCTGCATCGAGTCGCTCGCTCATCATCTGCGAAAGGCGTTCGCCAAGAAGCTGACCGCAGCGGGTGCCCGACTCACGCTCGACGACGTCCGCGGCGTGGTCGCTCGGGTCCCGTACGAGCTTCGCTACGAGCTGATGGAGGTGAAGAGAACCCGCGCTGCGACCTGATCAGGCCCCCGGGCGGCGTCGGTTTTCTGACGCGCAGCGGATTGGAGACCGGTGGCCGGTCTGAATGTTTCACTTTCGTAATCAAAACCAATACGGGAATCAAACGGGAGGCTACAAATGGAGCACGGAGGACGTAGAGATGGCGCCGGACGGCCGCGGAAGCACGCGCGCTTGAAGTGGCTCGAGGGGACCGTCAACGTCACGCGCGACGGGGAGCGGCTCGCGAACGAGATCGCGTTTCATCGCATCTGCCCGCCGCACATCCCCGACCCGCCCGCGCACCTCTCAGCCGGCGAGCGCGACGCGTGGGCGTGGTGGGCGCGCGTCCTCGGGCGGTATCGGATCGTGACGGACCTCGACGCGGCCCTCTTCGAGGTCCTCGCCTTCGATTGGTGGCTTCACCAGAGCTTGACGGTGGCGCTCCGCGAGGCGACGGGCGCGCAGCACCGCGAGCTGCTCGCGCGCATGCTGGACCGGCAGCGTCGCCACGTGGAGCTGCTCCTCTCCAAGAGCTTCGGGCTCAGCGGCTCACTGAATCAGTACGTGCGCGTGAGGCAGAGCGGCGGACCGGAGGACGAGTTCAGGCGTGAGTGACTCAACGTGTACCTCCCGCCGAGCCCCTGCTACGATCTCGATTCGTAGAACCCGCCCCCTGCGCCAGCGCGAGGGCGGCCCCCGTGGGCCAGCCCCGGGAGTACCGCGATAGCAACGGTGACGGCCAGCCGCATCGACGCCACGCGGCACCCGAAAACTGGAGATGCGCAGATGAAGAAGCTCAACGCAGAGCAAGAAGCAAACGTCGCCAAGTTCCACGGCGTCCGCAACGTCTTCCGGTCCCGCATCCTCGCCGCCCCGGGCCTCTTCACGAGCCGCGAGTCCTTCACCGAGGCCGAGGTGCGGGAGATGCTCGAGGAGGTCGAGGCCCGCACCAAGGAGGCGTACGCGTCCCGCGGACGCGTGAGCGCCCCGTCTCCGTTCCCCGGCGACCGCAACGCGGTCCCGCGCCGCACGAGCCCGAGCGCACCGCGCACCGCGCCGGGCGGCGGCGCGTTCGATCTCGAGGCCGCGGCGCAGTCCCCCGAGGTGATGGCCGAGCTCAGGTCGGTCGAGCGCTTCGCTCGGAGCGGCGTCCTCGACGTGCAGGCGATGTCCGTGGACGAGGATCCGGGCGGCGGCTTCCTCGTCCCGCCCGGCAGCGGCCTCGACAGGGAGATCGGCCGCGTGGAGCTGGACGCGACGCCGATGCGCCAGGTGGCCCGCGTCATCTCCGTGGACAACGAGGAGTACGCCAAGCTCATGTCGATGGGCGACGGCGTGGGCGGCTGGGTCGGCGAGCGCGAGGCGAGGCCGGAGACGCTGATCGCTGCGTTGAAGAAGGTCGCGCCGTTCTTCGGCGAGGTCTACGCGTTCCCGTTCATCACGCAGAAGCTCCTCGACGACGCGGGCCCCGTCGAGATCGTGGCGTGGCTCGCCGAGGAGGTCGGCTCGATCTTCGCGCAGCAGGAGAACGTGAAGTTCATCAACGGCGACGGCGTGAAGGGTCCGAGGGGCCTCCTCACGTATCCGATCGTCGCGGCCCCGACCTTCGGCCAGCTCAAGCAGGTGAAGAGCGGCTCCGCGGGCCTCGTCGTCGCCGACAAGCTGCTCGAGGTCGTCTACAGCTTGCGGAGCGCCTACCGGCGCAACGCCGTGTGGATGATGTCCTCCACGACGCAGCTCCTCGTCCGGCAGCTCAAGGACGGGCAGAACAACTACCTGTGGAAGGCGGGAGCGGAGGCGGGTCAGCCCGCGACGCTCATGGGCTTCCCCGTCGTCGAGAACGACCAGATGCCGAACCCCTCCGCGGGGTCCAACAGCATCGCGTTCGGCGACTTCAGGCGCGGCTACAAGATCGCTGACCTGAAGTACGGCATCCGCGTCCTGCGCGACGACCTCACGCAGAAGCCGTACTGCGGGTTCTACAGCACGAAGCGCCTCGGCGGCGGCGTCGAGGACTCGACCGCGATCATCATCCACACCCTCGCCGTCTGAGAGGAGACGACCACATGGCTTCCAGAGACCTGCACAACAACGTGAAGGTGAGCCCGGCCATCGACCCGGCCGCGATCAAGACGGGCAACGGCGTCACGACGAGCGCCACGATCGACGGGCAGGGCTTCGAGTCCCTCGAGTTCGCCCTCCAGTCGGGCGTGATCACGGACGGCACGTTCACGCCGGCCGTCTACGCGGGCGACGCCGCGAACATGAGCGACGAGGCGCTCGTGGCCGCGGCCGACCTGCTCGGCACCATCGCGGGCGCGACGTTCGCCGCGACGGACGACAGCGTGACGAAGAAGATCGGCTACCGCGGCACGAAGCGGTACGCGCGAGTCAAGATCACGCAGAGCGGCGCCACGACGGGCGGGTATATCTCCGCCGTCGCGGTCCAGGGGCACGCGCACAACGCGCCGGTGGCGTAGCGAAGTCAGCGGCTCGTCGCCTCATGCCGACTCCATGAGGCGACGAGCGGCCGCCCCGACGCGCCAGCGCAGACGGGCGGTGGTCAGGTCGCAGCGTCGGGGATTGCCTCCGCCCGACGCTGCGGCCTCGCCGTTTCACGCTCCCGCCGGTCGCCGTCGCCCGGGCCGCTTCATCATGTGCGACGTCGGCGAGCAGCTCACGCGCATCAGGATGGGCGCGCTCCTCTGGGAGATCGCGTTCGAGGACGCGCTCGAGGCGATCGTCATCCGCCACGACCGCTCCACCGTACGACTCCGCACGATGCGCCCCGAGGAGCGCGGGTACCGCACGAGCGGACCACTCTCTGACGACGACGACGACGAACAGGACGAACAGGAGGACGCACGATGAGCACGCCGACGCCTCAAATCTTCGTGACCTTTCCCGGTGACTTCGCGCTCGGAGGCAGCGAGGACCCGCCGTCGGTGTGGGCGACGCCCGAGGCGTTCGTGACCGGGACCGACCCGACGCTGGCCCGCGTCTTCTGCGCGCCGCAGCTCGTGACCGCCCTCCTCAGCGATCCCGACATCCTCGTGCGGTCGCGACGGCTCTCCGACCTCATCAACATCGACCGCTATGATCTCCTTCCCCCGGGCTTCGTGGGCAATCCCTACGTGCCGCCTTACCAGTTCGGCGCGCGGACCGGCGGCCGCGGCCACTACTACATCAACATCCGAGTCGCCGGGTCGAAGTGGAGGGGTACGGTCTACGCGAGCGAGTGGGGACCCGTCGGCGACGTGGAGCTGCTGCTGGGGCTTCCCGTCGAGCAGAGCGCCGCACCGCCCTCGACGCTCGCGAGCGCCGGCACGCTCTCCGTCACGCGCGTGGGGCTGTGACGCTTGACGCTCGGTCAACCTGAACAGGCATGGTCCTGATCGAGCCTGTCGTCGGTCCGCACCAGGCGCTACCTTCCTACCAGCGGCACCAACCACGCTGAGGAGAGACGATGACGACGAAGAAGGCGGAGAAGAAGGCGAACGTCAAGGCGACGAAGGCGCGCGTCCTCAAGGGCGACGGCCGCGAGGGCTCGATCTCGTTCGTCGCGCGCCAGCTCATCAAGAGCGGGAAGACGAACGAGGAGACGTTCCGCGCGCTCGTCAAGAAGTTCGGAGCGAAGCGGATCCCCGAGGAGCACAAGGCCTATCCGCAGTGGTACCGCCGGCAGCTCGTCGCCGCGGGCGCGATCGCGAAGGACTGGGCCGAGAAGCACGCGCACGCCTGAGCGCGACCACGTAAACGTTCGCTTACACGGAGGCCGTCGGACCCTGAGCGGTTCGACGGCCTCTCGCGTTCGACGAGCCGGAGCGCGCTGGCTTCGTCTGAGGGACGCGAGGACGCGATCGGCGCGCTCTCGCGCTCGCTCGACCAACCCGACGCTCCGGGCGCGTCCTAGAGCGTCGCTCGCGTTGTTACCTCGGTTGTTACCCGGAAAAGAAAACGGGCTTAGCGATGATCCGCTAAGCCCTTGTCGGGGCGACAGGATTTGAACCTGCGACCACTTGCACCCCAAGGGCCCTCGCCGGTTTTCCACAGCGAAGCACCCCGTGGCACCGCGAGGCATCCAGCGGAAATCGCAGGCGTTCCCGGATCGGGCCGAACGCACACCGTCCCACGGGACGCATACGGAACGACGCCGTTTGGCGCGCCGGTGGCGCGGCCCTCGGAGGGCGTCTTCCTCACGCCGGCGGAAGTCGCCGCACGCCTGCGCGTCTCGAGGGCGACCGTGTACGCGCTCATCGAGCGCGGCAAGATCGTCGCGTGCCGCGTCGGCTTGGCGCTCCGCGTTGCCCCCGAGGAGTTGGAGGCCTTTCTGAGGGGACGGTAGCGCTTCACGGACCTTCGCCCGAGTTCTTGGCAGTGCCCTTGATCCGGTTGGTCCAGGCTAGCTTGCGCGCTGGACTGAGGCCGCTCCCCCATGGAACACATGGGGCGTGGGGAACCAGCCGAACCCGAAGTTCCCGATCCGGCGCCGTCCGGGCGAGCAACCCGCGCGCGCCGCGGCCGCATCTCCGCCTGCACGACCCCCACCTCCTACGCCGTCGCCGGCGGCGCGCCCCGTTCCAGCGCGCCGAGGCAGTCCAGCGGCGCCGACGGTCGTTCGAGTGAACCAACCGAGCTCCGCGGCCGCGCCGCCTTCTCCGCTGCCGCGAACGACGCCGGACGAGACCCGCGAGGCGGAGCGCGCGCGCCGCCGCCGCCAGGACCGTCGCCACGCTGCGCGAACCGTCGAGGCACTCTCCGGCCGCGAAGGCGAAGCAGTGGCGGTCCTGCTCGAGGCGACAGGCGGGACGGCATGGCCGTGGCCGCGTCACGTTCACAAGCTTGTCGCGCAGCGGCTCGGTATCTCGGCGCGCGCGGCGAGCGACTTCCTCGCCGCGATCCGCCGGACGATCGGCCTCCCGCTCCTCGCCGGCGACCGCGACGGTCCGCTCGTGAAGACCCCGGAGTGGCGCCACATGGCGATGGAGACCGGCGACTTCGGCGAACTCACCCCGCTTCGGACCCCCGACGCTCTCGGGGATAACGCTTGACGGTCGAGCCCCCGTCTTCGGATTCGTAGCGACTGCTAATAAGAAGGCAACTAGATGCCGGGATGTGCAAGCCCCGGTAAACACAGGAAACCTGGCCTGGCCGAAACCGCCGCTTGTGCACCCCGGAGCAGGTAAGCGGAAATTTCTTGCTGCAGGTTTGCTGCAAGTGCCCAGGCCCACGGCCCCGTCGACGAAACCGGAGCCGCTCCTCTCTGTCCGCGACGTCGCCGTGCGGCTTCGCGTTTCCGTGGCGACCGTCTACGCCTTGTGCGCGAAGGGCGAGCTGCCGCATGTTCGCGTAATGAACGCGATCCGCGTCTCGCCTGCCGACCTTGAGAAATTTCGTGCGTCCCCACCAACACTCGTGAAGAGTCCGCTTCGTGCCACGGGACCAAGAGCACGCGACATCGCCGCTGCCCCTGGGACGCGAACCAGCGACCACCTGCTACTTCTTACCCCACGGCACGAGCAGGAACAGGTCCTCCATCGAGTTGTCGTCTAGGTAGAGCGTAACGTTCCCTGTCGGCTCGGCGAACGCAGCGTTGGCGAGCTCGGCGCCCACGAGTCCGGGGACCTGTCCCTTCGACAGGAGGTCGGGGGTACCTCCCGTCGCAACCTTCCACGCCTGCAGCGCCTTCACTCCCGGCGCGAACAGCTGCGGGGAGCCCTTCACGACGAAGTCCTTGCCCTTCAGCCGGCTCGACCAGAACGGGTAGTGATCACGCGTCAGCGTGATTGTCAGGCCGGCACGCTGTCCCGCCGCTGTGGCCTTGAAGCGGGCCCATTCGCTCGGGAACTCCTGGCGGATCGAAAACAGCCTCGTCGAGCCCTGCGCCGAAGCCGTCTCGATCGCGGCGACGAGCGCGTCGTTCGCCTTCGCCGCCAGCGTCGGTCCTCCGTCGCGTGCGGTGTAGCGGACGTGCAGGATCACATCGGAGATCGTGCCGTAGTCGAACTGCCGCACGTCGCTCGGCAACTCGAGGGCCACCTCCATCGCCGCCCCGAGCCCTTCGAACGGGAGGACTCGCTCGTCGCGAAGGTTCGTCTCGAACAGACCGGCGTCGTTCGTGGCAGTGCTCGTCACGATCGACTGCTGCACGCCGAAGTACTGGGAGAACCGTTTGTCGTCCTCATCGATCCGCGCGTACTTGCCGTCGGGTAGGTCGGGCGACGTCCGGATCTCGCTCTTCAGCAGCGCGAGCTTGCAGTGAACGCCGGCGTAGGGGCCCGTGACGCATGGGATACTGACGCCGACGGTCTTGATCCGCCGGAAGTAGTGCCCGGGCGCGTCGAGGTCGAACAGCACCTCCGGGAGCTCCACCTGGCAGCCGCCGGTGTACCTGAGCTGCAGCAGCGCCAGCGGGTCCACCGCGAGCAGGCTCACGTGCTTGGTCAACTCCAGCTCGCGGGCGTTGAGATCGTAGTAAGCCGCCTCCATGCGCTTGAGGTCCGCGAACAGCCGATCCCCGGAGAGCAGCCCCTCGTGCCCGCCCTGGTAGCTCGGCTGCAGGAAGCGCAGCTCCGTATCGCCCAACTCGTGCTGGAGCGCGCGCTCCGCCTTGCGCGCGACGTCGTAGGCTAGGTCGAGCGCCCGGCTGTGGAGTCCGCGCACCTCGGCCTTCATCCACGCGTAGAACACCTGGTTCGTCGTCTTGCCGATCGTCTCGTCCGTCAGGAAGTCCTGGATCTCCTGCGCGTTCTTCATCTGCTGCCGGTGGCTCTTGAGCTCACGTTGCGCGATGGCGGCGCGGATCTGCGCGCCGCGGAGCTGCTTGTAGATCTGGTTGATCTCTCCAGCGGCGAGGTTCGCCTGGTACGCCCAGTCCTGCTCGCGGCGGGCGTAGCCGGCACTCTTGCCCGAGCGGGAGGCCTCGAAGCTTCCTCGGCCGGCGACTGCCCTTAGAGTGGCAGCGAGTCCCTGAAAGATGCTGGCGAGATTAGCTCCGCCGAAGCTGGTGGCGGCGCCGACACCGATCGGCGTGCCTGCCGCGTCGAACTGCGGGATGAGGTGCATAAACGCACCGATAGCCTCCATCGTCGCTGCCGAGTCGTGGATGTCCTGGACCGTCGAGAGCTTGTCGCTCTCGTCCTTCTCTTGCGAGCTCACCTTGAAACCGCCCGACGTTAATACGTCATAGGTAATCTTCTCGGGTGGCCGCTGTGGCTCAGGCGGCGGATCGGTCTGGTCGACGAGCGACTGCGAGTCGAATGGCTCGAGCATCGCAGGGGTCACGTCGGGCAGCTGTTTTCCGAGCAGCTGCTCGAAATGCTGGTAACGGGCAACGGCGTTCGAGAACGACTGCTCGAGGCCCTCCACCGACTTCTTCGCCTCCTGCAGCTGGCCGAACTTGATGGCCTCGCCCATCTCCAGGATCTTCAGCTCGTGGCCGGCGCGGAGGATAGACAGCCGCTCCCCGTCGAGCTTCTCGAAAACGGACAGCAGCTGGCCGCCGAGGCTGCGGACCTCCTGGCACAGCTCGCTCGCCTTCTGCGCCATCGGCAGGAAGCGCACGAGCGGCACCGGCTGCTGCGCGCCGCTCACGATCGCGCCGATGTCGAGCCCTGCGGCCACGCCCGCCGCGAGCAGCGCCGGGTCGATCGGCGGCGGGAAAAGCGGAAGCTGCCGGAATACCCCTTCGAAGTTCAGGCTGTTGCGGATCTTGAAGAGGCGGTCGGCGACGGTATCCCAGTACTGCAGGAGGCGATCGTTCTTGGGGACGCAGAAGTAGAGCGTCCGCCCCATGGCCTGGATCGCCGACATCGCGTCGGAATCACCGCCGTCGCCCGGGAAGGGCAGGATCTCGAGCGGCAGGTCCGCCTCGAAGTCGCGCAGGGCGTTGCCGAACTCGTCGAGGTCGCCGCGCAGCGACTCGTATGTCTCGGCCTTGAGCCGCCTCTCGTACGGCAGCGGCTGCGGTCGGTTGCCGAGCAGGTTCGCGGCCAGGACGTAGAGCTGGACCGCCTCGTTGATCGCCTCGCGCGTCTCCTCGCGGAACAGGGAGTCTCCCCACGCGATGAGGTTGTCGAGGTAGGCCATCACGGTCCGCAACATGTAGGCGACCGGCCGGATCGCTGCGACGCGGTCCGGCCGGAATGGATCGTCGGCCCAGCCGGCGATCGCCTTCGCGAGCCCGGGAGCCTTGCCGCTCGCGAGCTTCACGAGCAGGTCCTGGATCATGGTCCGGTCGGCGGCCTTGAACTCCTTGAACTTCCAGTACCGCGCCGGCGCCTCGTCCGCGGTGTCAGTGGTGGTCGGGTCGAAGACGTAGTGGAACCACTTCCGGGCCTGCTCGAAGCGCCCGTTCTTCGAGAGCTGGATCGCGATGGTGATCGGGATGTGGAAGAAGAGTTCCCAATTGTAGATCGCGTACGGGCCGCCGACGCTGGTGTCGATCTCCTCCTGCGGGTACGGCGGCCCCGCCACGAGGCGCGTGGGACCGAGCGCATCGAAGAAGTCGACGGGCGAGATCGACGTGTCCGCCGCCTGCAGATCCGCGATGGGATCGCCGACACCTCCGTCCGTCAGCCGACGGATGAGCTCGCTCACCAGCGGGTGCTGGTGGAGCTGCACGTCGTAGGACATGGACTGCGCCACGTCCTCGGTGCCGGCCGGCGCGCCTTCCACAGCCTCGATTGCCTTAGCGGCGGGCAGGAGCTCTCGACGGTCCTTCAGGCCGTGAAACGGGATCGGCTTCAACAGGGTCGCGGGCATGGGGCTCCCTTTCAATCGACGATCTGGCCCGGCGCGACGTCGCTGCCGCCCACCATGAGGTCGCCGTGCCTGAACCTGCCGCCGCTCCGGGCGAGCGCGTCCGTCACGGGGTCGCTCCACTTACGGGCGGGATCGATCACCTTCGGGATCTCGCGCACGATCACGGGAGCGGCCGGCCGTGCGACGACGACCGGCGGCGGGGGCACGTAGGTCGATACCTGCTCGATCGGCGTCAGCGCGAGCGTCGGCTCGACGTAGAACGTGTGGTGACGATCGTGGAGGAAGAACGGGCTGAGCAGGCCACCCAGGTCCTTGCCCGTATACAGGACGACATTATTCGGCGGAACCGCCGTCGCGACGCCGTCACCCACCGGGTCGGTCGCGACCGTGGTCAGGATGGGTTGCGGGTCGGCCGGTGACGTCTCGATGGAGCCATCGGCGAGGACGAAGGCTCCGTCCCCAAATCTCACCTCGAGCGCTACCTCGCCGCGGATGCCGGTCGGGATCTCGCCCGGCCGCGCGGAGAACGAGATCGGGAACCTCGGGGGGCCGCCCGTGAGGCTCCGCCTCTGCTCGACCGGCGCATACTTGCTGTGGACCAGCAGCTCGACGTGGAAGTTGCCGTACGACCACCGCTCTCGCGAACGCCGCGTGGCTGCGCTTGACCACACGGTCGCCGAGGGGTGCGCGACCCCGAAGCTGCGCTTGTTCAGATCGGACGCGTAGCTCTTCGCTACCCCGCGCGAGCCAGGCGGCCACTTGGGCTGCATGTTGGGAACGGGTACCGACGGCCCCCAGTCGAGCCGGATCGCGATCGCGGCCGGGGGCGGGAACCGAACCGAGATCCTCGCGCTAGACCTGTCGAAGTCCGCCGGGACGTCGAGCGGAGGCAGGAGGTCGGTGGACTTCTTGTTGATCCACTTCCCCTTAAACAGCTCGACCCAGTGCAGCTGTAGCTGCACCTGCGGCAGCGCCTTCATCTCCCCGACGCTGGAGTTCTGGCCGAGGTCCTGCGGGGAGTGGCCGGCGTTGTCCTCGTTCTCGGACGGCTTGTCGGTGATCGTCACCCAGAAGACGTGCACGCGGTCGCGCCAGAACGCGACACACACGTGGTCACCCTCGATGCTCATCTGCAGCGGCAGCCATGGGCTCCACGCAGCGCCCTGGAACGCGCGGTAGAAGTACTTCCGCGGATTGGAGTGGGTCCGCCCCAGCACGTGCAGGACGGAGTCCTCCGGCTGTTTCGCTGCCTGATACTGGGTGGAGACGATCTCGAGGCGCGAGATCTCCTCGAGACCGTGGAGGTACTCGTAGAAGGCCTTCTCGACCAGTTCGTCCGATACGTCGCCCTGCAACAGCGAACTCGCGAGGTTGTTGAAGAGGTGGGTCGCGTCGTCCCGGAGCGCCGGCAGGTTCTCGGGGAAGAGGAAGATCTTCCGGGCCGCTTCCCAAACGCGATAACGCGACTTCCACTTCCAGCGGTTCGCGTTCAGCACCTCGGGCGGCACGTCCGACTCGAGGTTGAGGAAGCAGCGCTGAATGAAGGTCTGGACCGAAGCGATCGCCATCTGGATCCGGCTCGTCAGCACGACCGGCTCGGTGGCGGGATCGAAGAGGAAGTCGCCGAACAGCTCCTCGACCCGATCGCGCCCCCTCTTCTGGAGGGAGTACGCGACGAGCGCGTCGCGCTGGAGCTTGCGCAGGCGATCGAAGATCGGCCTCGCGAACGTGCGCCAGTCGCGCGCGGTGAAGCGCGAGCGGACGAGGTCGCGGATCCTCTGTTCGGCGTCCGCCGGCAGTGGAAGCGACGTCCACGCGAACAGATCGGTGAGCGAAGGTCGCAGCCGCTGGACTACCTCGAGGCCTTCGGCGGCGCGCTCGAGGCTCTCGAGCGTGACGGGCGCGCCGAAGCGCTTCACGAGCTCCGAGAACGCCCCCGCCCGATCGCGCCATAGCGTTTTCGAGGCCTTCAGGCGCTCGGAGTCGGTGGAGGCGGTCGCGAGCGCGAGGAACAGCGCCGGGTCGGCGTCGAGGCGATCGCGGAGCGCGACGTAAGCGGCCATCCGCTCAAGCCTGAGGAACGTGGCAGCCGCGTCGCTCGCGGGCGGTGAAGCCGTGAGCAGCCTGAGCGGCTTGGTCCCGTCCAGGACCAACGTGTCGTGGAGCAGGAGCCCCAGCTCGTCGGCGCTCAGCCGCAGCGTCGCGGCCACCCAGCTCGTCTTCGTGAACAGGACGTTCGCGAGCCGCACGCGCTCGACCGCGTCGGCGGGACAGGGCGCGAGGTTGTCGAACGCGGTTTGCGGCAGACCGTCGCCGCTCACCTCGAGCTTCACCTCCGTGCCGGCCGGAATCTCGAGATCGACCTTCGTCCAGACCCCCGCCGTGAGCGCGACGTCGGCTTGGTACGGCGGTGCGCCTCCGAGCGGCGCGTCGGCCTCGTTCACCCGGAGCGTAGCGGTCGCTGCCGCAGGCGAGAGGCCCACGTGGAAGGTGAGCGGTCCCGGCGCGACGAACCATGCGGCCAAGGAGACCGTCGTCGTCCCCGACGGCAGCGGATCCGCCGGAAATGGCCCGACGCCCGTCTCCGTCGACGACCTGGGATGATTCGTGCCGTCGAGGAACGTGACAGTCACGCCGCGCAGGCGCGCGTCCTCGAATGCGCCGGCGAGGGTCGCCCTCGAATTCGTCGGATCCTCCTGCGCGAGGATCACGTTGTCGATCGCGGGATCGCCGCCGAGCACCCGGGCGAGCGCGCTCCGGGTGAGCGCGGCGCGCGCTACCGGCAGCAGCCGATCGAGCAGGCGCTGGTTGCGCGCCAGCCGGTCGGCCGGGGTGAGGCCGTCCGGGTCGGGGAAGAGGGTATCGAGATCGCCGGTATGCACCCACCCCTGGCGCTCGACGAAGGCGTTCGAGGCGGTGGCGAGATCGTCGACGAGCGCGTCGTGCCCTGGCGCGGCTGCCTTCAGGGCCGCGACGATCCGCGGGGTCACCACGCCCTTGTGCACGAGGTAGTCCTTCCCGCCGAGGCTCCGCACCGAGAAGCGCGGCGCAGACTTGAAGTCGAGCGGATCGAGCGGCGCCGCCGAGGCGGCGAGGTACTCCCGGGTCCCGGTCCACATCGCGAGGAGCTCGGCGACGTCGGGGGCCGGCAGCACCACCGTGAGGATCGGCCGGAGGACGTCGGCCGACAGTTCATCACTGGCTTTGAGTTCGAGCTGGTTGTCGATCGCCGTGAGCGCATCGCGCAGCGCATGCAGCCGCTCGAACGGCACCGCCTCCGTCGCCGCCTGGGGAGAACCCTCGTCGAAGTCGTGCGCGGCGAGATACCGGAGCTGGGCGACGTCGAACCCGCGCGCCTCGAGGCCGGAGACCCACTGAACGAATCGGAGGGTGCAGGACCAGGGCACGAGCCCGTCGAGGTCGGCGGGGGCCTTCCGGTGCAGCGGCTGGAACGGGTCGAGCTGCGTCAACTCCTTCGACGCGAGTAGCTCGGGGATCGTCACGTCGAGCCCCTTCGAGAGGGTCGCGAGGCGATACACGGTCCCGAGGAGATTGAGATCCAGGATCGCGTTCTGCACGTCAGCGACCTCGCCCAGATCGGACGCGGACACGCCGAGCGCAGCCTGTACGACGGCGAGGTGGTCCTTCAGCGGAGGCTTCTTGGACAAGTAGTTCCCGAGCGGATCGTCGAAGACGGGGTCGGTCTTGAGGATGGGCGGCGTGAGGAACAGCCGATCGTAGAGCGGCTTGTTGCCTCGCGTCGGCAGGTCACCATAGAACGCGAGCACCGCCTCCCTGGTACACGAGAGCCGTCGTGCGAGCTCCTCGACGATCCCGGCGCAGGTGAGCGCGGTCGCGTACGCCTTTCCGGAGTCGGGCTCGTCCGGCGGGAGCGCCGTCACGAGCAGCTGATCGGTCTCGTCCACGGTCCACCCGAGCTTCCGCCACACCCGCACGAACAGGTTGAGCCGGAGGAGGAAGCCATCGAACGGCTGGGTCCCGTCAAGCCAGGCGAGCAACGCTCGGTCAAACCGGCACTCGTCGAGCGGGTCGAAGATGGCGGCGATCCGGGTGAAGGTCCCGTTCGTCCAAAGCGCGTCGATCGCGCCCTTGAAGTCGAAGTCGTAGGTCGTCTTCGCCGCCTCGAGCCGGCCCAGGTACGCCTGGAGCTCGGAGGGATCGAATGCGAGCGGGTTGCCGCTCGGAGCGCGGGCGCGCTTCACGTCGAGCACGGTGACGCCCGCCTTCCGGAGCAGGACGAGGTCGTGGAGCTCTGGGTTGACGAAGACCGCCCTGACGAGCGCGTCCAGGTCCACGTAGGTGACGCCGAGCCGGTTCGCGAGCTTGCGCGCAAAGGCGCGCCCCTGGGTGTCGAGCAGCGCGCTCTGTGCAGTGGCCGCGTCGGAGTAGCCGTAGAGCAAGAACCACGAGGCCGGCTGCACCGCGAACGGCCTCCGCTCCTCGGGGCCGAGGCGGACGGTCTCGAGATACGTTTCGCTCACGGCGGTCAGGTCGCGCTGCGGCTGCATCGCTGCGAAAACGCGCGCCCAGGGCAGCTCGAGCGCGTCGAGGAAGGCGCGGATGCGCTCCCGCTGGAGATCGAACGGCGAGCCGATCGGAAAGAGGCTGGCCTTGAGCTTGTCGTAAGCGTCCGTGTTCAGGTTCTGCGGCTCGGCGACGAGATCCGCGCTAGGCGCGTCGCCCGAGTCGTGGGCCGCCGCAGCGGTCACGGACCCGTTCGCGACGAAGTCCTCCAGCACCTCGTTCACGACGTCGATGAAGGGCAGCTCGGTGTTCGTGTTCTCGCAGGTGAGCGGGATGCGCGACAGGTCGGGCCGCCGCGACATGAGCACGTCGTACGGGATCGTCGTCAGCCCCGGGTGCGCCTCCTTGGCGTCGGCGTCGAGGAACCGGAAAAGGTCCACGAGGTACGCGGCGGGGCTCAGCACCGAGCGGCAGTGGTCGCACGGGCAGAAGTCCATCGGCCCGAAGAGGCCCTCCAGGTTTGGGTACTGGTCCTGGAGGGCGGCCCGCGCCTCGGCCACCTCATCGGCGTGGGCCGCGGGGTCGGTCGAGATCGAGGTCGCCGCGAGCGGGGCGCCGTGGAAGAGCTGCCGGAAGGACGCGAGCGCGCTGTGGACGACCGCAACGCCCTGCGACGCCTTGCGCCACACGAGCTCCGCCTCGCCGTCCGGAAACTCCTTCCCGTACCTCGCGAGGAAGCTCTCGCGATCGAACGCGACCACGTCGTGCGCGGAGCGGAGGCCCAGCCGATCGAGCGCAAACATCGACTCGTCGGACGGCGAGAGCTGATGGAGGCGCTGCAGCGCGAGCAGGTTGCGACGGAACCCGATCCGATCCTTCTCGGGGATGCCGTCGTAGAGGGCGGGGCCCCGCTGCCGCATCCACTGCGCGAGCCGCAGGCCGTCGCCGCTCAGCTTCACCCCGGTCTGGTCCGCTCGATCGAGCACGTCGAGCACCGCGCTCCGGTGGGCGTACTCCTTCATCGACGGGAGCGCGCCGGACGCCACGTGCGCGCCGAGCGTCGCGAGCGGGAAGCTCACCCGCACCGTCGCCGCCAGCGCCGCCGCGTAGGTCGCGGCCCCGGCCTCGGGGGTCGCCTGCGCGTAGGCCGGCGGGATGAGCGCGGCGAGCTTCGACGCGTCTCCGCCGGACAGGGTCTTCAGCTCCTCTGCCCACGCGCCTGGCTGGTGGTAGCCGAGGCCCACCAGGGAGCGGAGGGGCTTGCCGGCGAGCCGCCGCTGGACCCGATCCACGAGCCGAGCGTTGTTTGAGGTCAGGTACGCGAGCCGGCCGTGCGCCTCGAGCTTCGCGCGCGCGCCCGGGAGCTGCTCGTCGACGGCGCTCCAAAAGGTGGCCGGGTTAGACGCGTGGGAGGCGTAGATCAGTTCGAGCGTCGCTCGGCCCTCCTTCGCGAGCGGAGCAGTGCCGATCACCTCGGCAGGCGTCGACACGCCGGTGCCGCGCGTTTGCAGCCTCATCCTGGCCGCGAACAGCGCGAACGAGGTCACCGCCTCGAGGGCGAGCTTGTCGGGGAGGTGGACGACGCCGGCGTCGTGGGCCGCCTTGACCTGCGCGGCGACCGTGTCGAGCGGCACGCGGGCGAGACGTTCGGGGTCCGGGGGCAACCCCGCCCGGAAGAGCGCGTAGAACGCGGCCGGCGGCACCTCGTGGGCGCGGCCCATCGTTTCGGCCGTGGACGCCATCGCGAGGAGCCGCGGGTCCCAGCGGGTCTGGTCCGCGAGCAAGCTCAGATCTCGCCGGTCGGCGCTCTCCACAAGGCGCGTGAGGTCGATGCCCGTCGGCAACGATCGCAGCAGCCGCTCGTGCTCGGGCGCGAGCTTCTGCGCCTCGTGAGGCACGGTGACGTCGATCGTGATGCGCCGAAGGCGCAGCGGCTCCCAGTCGGAGACTGGAACCTCCTTCTCGCCCGCGAGTGTGCGGAGCTGGATGGTCGGCATCTCATCCACGCTCGCGCTGAGCGGAAGCGTGAAGTAGCCGTCGCCGTTCGTCGTCGTGTGGCCGACCTCGGTGGTCTCCCCGCCTAGGTGGAGCTGGTACATCACGAGCGTGACTTCCGTGGCCGGGTAGCCGTCGGGCGCGCGCGCACGGCCCTCGATCACGAACTGGTCGCCGCCGAGCGCGGCCTTCTGCTCCTCGAGGACGGCCGTGGTGCGAAGGCTCTCGCGGCCGGTGACGGGCAGGCCGGATTCCTGCTGGAGCTTGGCGATTGCGTCGCGGTTTGCTACGCCGGTCGGCTGTGGCGGGCTACGCCTGGTACCCCTGCTCGCCTTCGACTGATTCCTGTTCGTTCGGCTCACGTAGTAGCTCCATCACGCATCGACCATAGGCCCGACACGCACGCACACCGGGTTATTGGAGCTGACGCAATCGCTCCGTCAAGCGCGCGCGAAGCGCCTGCTCCAACGCGCTCTTGGTTCCTCGCGGGGTAAGCTCCGTAGTCGTGTATGACCGCTTGGCGGTTGCGAACAGAAAGTCGTACTGCGTTCTGATCGCCTGCCTGTCGAAGTCCTCTTTCGAGGCGCCCTCGCCCTCGAGCACCTTCGTCTCGCGCGCAAGCCTCCGAGTAATCTCGCCCCCACTGTGGAAGGGGCCGGACTCTTCCGTGCGAGCTGGCACGCCCGTCGGGTGCTCCGGAGTTCGCACGGTGCCGAGCGTACCTAACGGCAGCAGCCTTAGTCCTGTGAGCTTATCCGCATCGCGCTCGCTTCCGGGTTTGCCAGCGAGCGTTGTATATATGGACTTACTGATGATAACGCCCGGCGTGAGATCCTGAAGTTGATCCTTGAATTCGGTAAAGTGTTCCTTCGATTCGCCCGGTGCGGCGCGAACCTTATCCTGTATGGCCAACTCAGGCTGGTCCTGAATGGAAGCCTTTGCAGTGAAATGCAGGAGCTGCAGGTTTCCGGACTCATCCTTGTAGAGTTCCACGTTCGCAAGGAAGTGAGCGGGATGAACCTCGCCGAGCTTGCCTGGCTCGCCACCCGGAACGGCTCCCCACTTGAATCGCGACTTACCGAGGTTCTGCGAGGTTACGGTGTGGAGAACCTCGACGGTCTTCTTGCTATAACTAAACTTCAGCGCGGCGAAAGCTGAGTCGATATCGAGTTGCGGTTCCTTAAGGACCTGCTCGATCTGGAGTGCGCTCACCTCGTTAATGAACTGCTGGGTGGATTGTGGCGTCGTCGGAGCCAACGCCTTCTCGATGTCTTGCATCTTTACCGAAGGCGGCGTCGGCTCAGTAGTCGGTATCTCAGGGGACGTTCCTTTCTGATCGATGAGCCGTATAGGATTGTTACTTGAATATGCGAATAGGTTGGGCCCACCCCCAAGCCAGGTGGGGTCAGCGTTTGCCCAGCGTCCGAGCCATGGCGCATAGTACCGGGCTCGATGATAGTACAAGCCGTTCCGCGTATCCCGCTCGTGACCAATTGATCTGTACCTCTTTGGCCAGGTGTGGCGACGAACGGCTTGGTATGCGGTGCTGGCGTAGGGCGTGTATTCCTCGTACGAGATCACTTCCGCCCGTTCGCCGAGCTCGAGGCTGGCGGATCCAAGGTGATTGGCGAACTGGTACCGGGTGAGCTGGCTCGGCATGCCTGGCTCGTCGCCCTGCGTTCGGGTCTCGACAAGCGCGACGCGCTGCTTCCCTTCCATGATGTGCAGCGTCTCGCGCACCAGCGGGTTCGCGCCGTTCCGGCGAAAGATGTCGAAGAACCCCAGGTAGACGCGCTCGTCGACGATCTGGCCCGGAGCGACCTCGGTCACCTCCCGAACGCGCTCCCCTTTGGAGTCATAGACGTACCAGGTGCGCTCGCCCTGATGCGCGACGCCGTCTCCGTCGGAGGCGTTCACCGCCTGGCGCTGCGTCATCTGGAGCTGGTCCCGGAAGTCCCACTGCATCATCCTCAGGTGTGGCATGCGCAGCATGTTGCCGTGCGCGTCGTAGCCGTCGCCGCCCGCGCTGTAGATCTCGGTAGTGCCGGCGACCGTGGTGCTCGTCAGGCGGTTGCTCCGCTTCACGGATTCGAGAAGGCTAGGCTCCTCGTGCCTGTACATGCGCGTCCAGCCGGGATTCGCCGGGTCCATGCCCCTATGCTGCATCTCGAGGAAGTTGCCGACCTCGTCGTAGACGTAGCGCTCGCGGTAGCGCCCCATCGCCCTCCCGTCGCCGGGATGGTGCAAGCCGACGCGCAGGGCGTCGTTGTACGAGTGTAGGATCGGCGCGCCTCCGATCTGCCCGAGATGCTCGCGCCCGGTCGCCTCGACGAGCCGGTAGGCGGCGTCATAGGTGTACTCGGCGCTCGGATCGACGCGCTGATTCTGGAAATAGACGGTCTGCTGCGCCTGGTCGCGGATGCTGGCGATGTTGCCCGCGGGGTCGTAGGCGTAGTGGAGGCTCTGGACCTGGCACCCGCGCCAGCCGGCCTTCGGCGGGTCGGGGCAATCGTCGGGGAACGCCTTCGGATCGCGCACCGTCAGGAGGTGCACGAGCCGGAAGGTCAGCGGGTCGTAGCCGTAGGTCGTGCGGACGCCATTTCCGTATTCGACGAGCTTCCGCTGGCCCTTCGCGTCGTAGTCGATGTTCGTCACCGCGTGCAGGTCTGCGCCGCGTGGATCGAGCCAGCCGGCCGGCTCGACGGGCTGGCTCAGCCACGCGTGGACCTGCTCGAGCAGGTTCGCCTCGTTGTAGACGTGCTCGACGACGTTCACTGTCGTCCCGGCCGCGTCGCTGTGCGGCGCGACGAGCTGGGTCGGGCGGTTGAGGGCGTCGTATCGCGTGCGGTTCGTGTAGACCTCGCCTTCCAGCGGAACGGCCCCAGACCAGTCGAGCGTCGTGTCATACCGCTGCGCTAGTCGGCGGTCGCTGCGCAGCAGGTTGCCCTTGAAGTCGTACGCGTCGCTCGCGACGACGCCGGCCTGATCGAACAGCTGGACGACCTTGCCGCGCAGGTTGCTCGCGTCGGGGCTCGGGCGGCCTTCGCCGTAGACGGTGCGGCCGATCACCACCTCCGCGCCCGCGCCGACGCTCAGGAAGGAATCAGTCGGCCGTCGCAGCGGGTCGTAGCTGGTGCTGAAGCGGTGGCCGCGGCTGTCCCAGGCGTGGAGCAGCGTCCCGGTCACGTCGTTCAGGATCCACCGCTCTCCGGCCTCCATGCTGGCCTGATGGATGCGGTTCCCGAGGACGTCGTAGTCGTAGCGCATCACGACGCGGTCCATCGCGTCGCGGACCTCGCGCTGGTTCCCCTCGATGTCGAGCGTCACCCGGGTGCGGTGAAGCTCCTCGACCGCCGGATCCCCCGGGGGGCTGTCGTCGTACTTGAACTTGTCGTGGGCGACGGTGAGGAAGGTCCGGCCGAGCGAGTCGGCGTGGGCGACGGTCGGGGTCGCGGCGTGGACGGACGCCTTTTCCGCCGCGCGGCGCTCGGCGTCGCGCGTCTCCGGGACGGGCCATCTGCGGACGACCTCCGCCGCGTGGGCCGGGTCCGTCCGGAGCGTGTACCAGGTGGGCAGATACTCGGCGACGGCGAGGCGCGCGAAGGAGTCGCCCGCGTCCGGATCGGCCTTCGGGTCGGCGATGAGGACCGTGTCGTTGACATCCCACGTCTCCTGCCGCCACGGATCGAACACCACCTTCTCCCACGCGTGGTTCGGGTGCAGCGTGGCGACGACGCGCTCGACGGGATCGTAAAAGAGCACCGGGCTCACGCCGACGCGGACGGCGAGCTCGAACCGATGGGTGTCCGTGAAGAACGGCTCGTACCGGCGTACCGGCTTCCCCTTGTTGTTGAACACCGTCCAGCCGCTGCCCACCCAACGCGGGTCGACGTCGTCCGGCTTCATCCGAGGCTGGCCGTCCGCGTCGACGACGATCTGGCCCGCCGCATCGCGCTCGGGAACCGGTCCGGGCTCCGCCGGGATCTTCTTCTGGATCTCGCGGCCGCAGCCGTCGGAATACGAGAAGCTCGCCTGGATGCGCAGCCCGCCTGCGGGCACCGGCTCGCTCGCGTGCGTCTCGCGAGCGAGCGTCGCGGCGACCGCCGGCGGCTTCTTCGCGGGATCGGGCTCCCGCGAATAGGTGGTGAGGTCGTACACGACTCGGGTGGTCGCGTCATCGAGCAGGGTGGCCGCGAGCGGGCCCGTGGGATTCGCTAGCAACCCATCGATCGCGGCCTGCGTGAGATCGGCTCGGAACGCCGAGGTCAGTCGATCGCCAGGAACCGGGGTCTCCTCCGGCTTCCCCATCACTGCGGTGCCGGCGACCATCCCGAGGGCGTCGAAGCGCACCTCCGACCGGTTGCGATTGGGGTCCATCATCAGCACCGGCTGCAGGACGCGGTAGTCGTGCCGTAGACGAACGGGTGGTCGGGTCGGATCGACGTCGCGCTCTCCGACGGTGACTCGGTTCCCTAGGGCGTCGCGCGTCTCCTGCACGAGGAGGTCGAAGGCGTCGAAGGTGACGAAGGTCTCCGTGCTGACGGCGTCGGTGTGGAAAGGGTCGCGGTAGCGGTGCGGCAGGAAGAAGTGCCGGCGGGCGTGGTCCAGCTCCTGGTGCGGCGTGTCAGCCGGGGCCGGCGAGTAGAAGACCTTACCGGATGGGATCCACCAGCTCGCGTCACCCTGGGTGTGGACGTAGCCGCTCTCGCTCGCGAGCATCGTGTCCGTGACGCGCCCGCGGAAAACGGCTGTGACGAGCCCCGGCGTGAGGCCGAGCTTGTACGTCTCGAATGGCAACGCTAGGGCCTCGAGTCCGCGGAGCGGCAGCGGACCGGCGAAATCGTCCCGGCGGTAGTAGGTGCGCGTATGCTCGATGAGGCGCTTCTGCTTCTGCCCGTCGGTGGGCGGCTCCTCGTAATCCAGCGCACTCGCCGTCTTCTCCGCGTCGAGTACCTCCTGAAACCCGAGGCGATCGCGGCCGTTGGGCTGCGTCAGCCCGGTGAGTTCGAACGTCTTCGATTCGCACGGGAGCGGTGTGCGGTGGTCGTCCGTGGCCTCGACCGGAAACGTGAACAGGTTTTCTGTGCAGGTGACGAGGATCCGCCCTTGCTCGGTGCGCTCCTCGTCCTTCAGGTCGGCGTCCGGCCGCCGTCGCCCGTAAGCGATCGCCGCCGATCGCAGGACGTTCCCGAACTCGTCCACCTCGAGCGTCAGCGCATGGCCGACGCGCGGATCCGCTGTGTTTCGCTCGTAGTGATAAGTGAGCGATTCGCGCGGATGAGTGAGATAAACGCCGTGGCGGGTGGTTCCTTTCGGCTGCAGTTGCTGGATGGTGAAGTTCTGCTCGGTGATGGTGTAGGGATGCTGCGCCCTGTCCGTGCCATCGAGCCCATAGACCTCCTGGCGCAGCATGGAGCCCTTGAGCGCGCGGCACGCCTCACGTTCCTCGTCCGCCGTGAGCCCGTCGGGCAGCAGAGTGTCGTCGAGGAGCAGCGCGCGCGCCTCTGCGTCGTTCAGCCCCGGCTCGCGCCAGTACTCGCCGAGGTCGTCCGCGTCGAGGAGGCCCGCGAAGAAGTCGGAGACGTGCTCGCGGCCGATGTAGACGCCAGTGTGGAACCACGTCTTCGTGAGGACGGGCGGGACGTAGGAGGACGCGTTGAGGTTCGTGCCGGTGGGCGGCTCGCCGCCCGAGTGCAGCACCGCGAGGGCCTCGGTGTCGAGCTGCTCCACGAGGGCGAAACCTCGGAATTCTCGCTCCACGCCGTCGAAGTGGCCGTGGTGGTAAACGTAGCGCGTGACGAACAGGTTGCCGCTCACCCGATCGCGCGTCTCGACGCGCTCGACGACGTGCACGGGGAAGGGCAGCCGGGTCACCCAGGGCCGGCCGTCGCGCTTGTCCGCGAGGTAGAAGCGCGTCGAGGGCGCGTACGTGACCTCGGTCTCCGCGCCGAGGTTGTTCACCGACCGAACCAGCAGGTGCGGCTTCCTCCCGCCCATGAGATCCAAGAAGCGGAGCGGCCGGCGTGCGTTGCCCGGTAGCGGCGACGACCATACGAGGCACGCGGTGCCATTCCCCAGGAGGTCGGCCGTGACCACCGAAGAGACATTGTCGACGGGCGGGAAGGCGCGCAGGCGCCGCGCTTCGCTCCAACGGTTCCCCGACAGGTTGAAGTAGAGGCGCGCGCCGTCGCGGCCCAGGTAGACGAGGTCGCTCGTGCCCGAGCCGTCGATGTCGGCGAGGCGGACGCGCCGCTGGTCGAACTGGTCCGGGCTGTCGAGCCATGGCGCTTCGTCCATCGTGACCTTCGCGCCGAAGCGGCCGTAGCCCAGGTTCGGCCAGTAGCAGATCTCGCCGTTGCGGACGCGGACGAGGTCGGTGAGGCCGTCGCCGCACATGTCGGCGAGGTAGATGGACTGCGTGCCGTCCGCGAGGACGAGCCTCGGGCCGCGCTCCTCGTCGCGCGGCTGCGGGACGCGCTCCGCCGGAGAGAACCCGTCCTCCGCGAGCGACGGATACCAGGTGAAAACGTCCTCCTCCGTGATGAGCACGTCGGCGTGGCCGTCGCCGTCGACATCGATGAACCGGAGGTTCGGGTCGTCCCACGAGATCCGCGGCAGGTGGCGGAACGCCCGGAATGGCTCCCAGCCCTCGTCTTCGGTCCGCTCGTAAAAGCCCGACGTTGGACTGGCGAAGGCCACGAGGTCGAGCTGTCCGTCGCCCGCGAGGTCGAGGAGCTGCTGCCGGCCGCCGCTCAGGGCCGCGGAGGACGGCTTCGTGGCGACCGTCTCGAGCGGCCCGAAGCGGCCGTCTCCGAGGTTCGGCTTGTAGAACCACGCATCCGCCTGCTCCGTGAGGATGCCCGAGACGCCTTCGCCGTCCAGGTCCACCAACTGGTAGGTGGTGCCGTCGAGGCCGGCGGGAAGGTTCTCGAGGCTCTTCGGATCGACCTCCCGAATCTCGTCCTGGATGACCGCCTTGCTGTACTCGAGCTGGAGCGGCGGCAGCGACTTCTCGAGGTACGTGCCGTAACGGACGCCGTCGCGTACGACGTCCGGCTGCGTGTCGTCACGGACGAACCCGGACTGGGTGACCGACCGGATGAACGACGCGATCCGCGTGCTGCCCTGGTGAGCGAGTTCCGCTTCGATCGGGACCGGCTGGCTGTAGTCGAGGTCCGCGTAGTCGAACGCGGTGGACCGAACGAGGCCGTCGTAGCCCTTCTCGCCCGTGGGGAGATCCGGTACGTGGTGGAACACGAGGACGCGATGGCAGCGCCGGTAGGTGCGCACCTCGAACCCGGCGCGATGCGAGGAGAACGGGTCGGGTCGAACCGCCCAGGTCCTTCCCGCCTTCGGTGAAGCGAACGCGAATCGATGCTGTTCCTTCTCGGATCGGCCCGGATCCAGATCGATCTTTTCGTAGTGCCCCTCGCCGTAATCGAAGACCACCTCGAACAGCCACGATGCGTGCGTCAGGTCGGGCTGAATGAGCCGTGAGACGCGATTGCCGTACTTGATGCGCTTGAGGTAGCGATTCGCCGTTCGGACTCGGTTGCGCTCGTTCGCCTGGCCGAGGTCGACGTTGTCGGTGTTCTCCGCTGCGTACTCGTAGGCGATCGCGTTTCCCTTGTCGTCGAAGCTCTCGCAGATGAGCCAGGTGAAGATGCGCGTCGGGTGCGCCGGCGTCGCGTCACCGGGATCGAAGATGCGGGAACCGTCGTCCTTCCCGTAGAGTGTCGTGACGTTGTCGCGGGTTATCGACCGCCAGTGGATCTCGCCCGTCGCGACGTGCATCCAGCGCTCGATCCGCGAGAACAGGCCCTCGATGCGCGGGCGGTAGCGGTGGATGACGTACCCCGGCGCGGTCGCCTCGTCGGCGAACCGCGTCCCGTCCTGCTGAAGGACCGGGACCAGGTCTTCGGCCCCGGAGAGGACGTAGACGTCCGACTCTGCCGCGTCCCGGTACTGCGGCAGTCCCTTGTCGGTCTTCCGAGTGATAACCGGAAGCGAGAGGCTCCACCCGAATCCGAAAGGCCCGTTTCCGGAGCCCGAATCGTACGAGAGCGCCAGCTGCGGGCCGAATCCGGAGCGACCGGGAGTGGTAGCGATCGGGACGGTCAGGGAGCCGGTCCCGGTCACCGGGTTCGCTGCGAACTTCTCGCCGATGCCTCGGATCGCTCCGCCGCCCTTCGGGAGTGAGATGGATGGGGGAGAGAACGCCGTTTCTCCCTCACCTTTCGGTCCGGCATCCTGTCCTGGGCCACCCGGATCGTGTCGTAACATCGAGAACGGCCACGCTTTCTAGGAGCGAAGCCCTCCGAGAACCGAGTGGGCCAGCCAGGGATGTCTCAACCGACAGCTGTGCACGCACCCGGAGTAACGGACGCCGCCGCGAACCTCACGCTAAGTTGCAGGGGCCTGATGGGGACGCTCCAAGGAACGGCGCGTCCCGGCAGGAGCGATACGTTGACGGAACGGGCCGGCGATAAGGAGCAGGTCCTCTGCCAGCGGCCGTGCCGCGCGGACGCATCGCCAGGCCGACATCATCGAGCATCCCGGGGAACCGTCGTCCTGCGCGTGTCACCCCTCACCAGTCCAGCGACCCGGTGACGCGTGCGGCGATGCGTGGCGATCCTGACTGCGAGTCTCGCAGGCCGCGTTCGCCTGCGTTCTCAAAGTCAGCCCGCGGACCATCCAGGGCTTGGGAGACGAAGGCACGGAGATCACGTCTCGTCCGAAGTTCTGGACGCTCACAGGAAGGCGGGGCGCCTTCGCGGAAGCGGCGACGCCGCTCGCGAAGGCGCACTGGACCCGCAGCGAGGCGTCCAGCCGTGGAGAGGCCCCGCCGGCTTGCTGCGGGCTTGCTGCAAGTAGCTCACGTCGAGCGATCCCACGCGCCGGGCGCTCTGCGTCCCAAAAATCCCGTGGGGTTCGACGCGTCCTCGAACCCGTGGCCCTCGGACTCCGATTCTTCCCGCAAAATTCACTAACAGAGAAAGGCTCCACGCGGTAAATCAGCGTGGAGCCTCGTGTTTTGGCGCGCCCTAGAGGATTTGAACCTCTGGCCTTCGGATTCGTAGCGACTGCTAATAAGAAGGCAACTAGACGCCAGGATGTGCAACCCCCGGGAAACACACGAAACCAGGCCTGGCCGAAAGCGCCGCTTGTGCACCCCGGAGCATGTAAGTGGAAATTCCTTGTTGCAGGTTTGCTGCAAGTAACTTCGTCGCGGCTGCCCGCGCCGACGCCCGAGCTCTTCGTCGCGGCTGGGCTTGCTGCAGCGGATAACATGGCGCAGGCAGGCGCGCCGCGCGCCGCCGCCGAAGAGATCCGGAAACGAGCCGCCGACCAGGCCGCGGCACTTCGCGGGGCCTTCGAAGTGAGCTCGTCTGCGAAGGCAGCTCGACCGAAGAGGCGGAATGGCCTCGCCGCGTTCCGCGCCGTCGAGGCCGAGGTGCACGCCGCGCTCAGCACAGGCCGGACCGTCCTGGCTATCTACGAGGAGAAGAGGGATCGGCTCGCGATGTCCTACGCGCAGTTCGCGAGGGGTACGCGCAGCCGCTCCGCCTGGCCCTCAGGCGCAATCGCCGATGACTTGCGCTCTCGTTCGGCACTGCATCGCGGCGCGCGGAACGAGTACACTTCCGTTCCTGAACCGGCTGTGACGGTGCGGCGTGCCCGTCCGCAGCGACGCTGATGAACACGGTCACGCCGGTGCGCCGGCACCGAGGCGCCCTTCCGCGCGGCGCCGGTTCCGCTCCCGTTCTTCGATGAGCCGCCACCTCCCGCGGTGTCTGATTGCGCCGGTAGCTCGTCGTCGGCGCCTTCCCGAGCGCCTTGTCGATGAACTTCCTGACGCGCCGCGCGGGCTTCGCGAGGCGCGTGTCGGGAAGGCAGTGGTCGTCCGGCACCTCGACGATGACCATCTGGCCGCAGGTCTCGGGCGAGCCGGTGATCTGGATGTGGTAGTCGCTGTCGTCGTGACTTCCCGGTCGCGGACTGCGCATCCGCGAGCACTGGGAGAGTGAGGGCGAGCAGTGCTGCGGCTACGGTGGTGCGCTTCATCGTCGGGCTCCTCCGGTACACGCAGCGTACCAGACGGGAGACCGCGGCGCTCGCGCGCCAACACCGCGGGTGCATGCCGCGAAGATGGGCGGCGGGCCCTCGCGGTACCGTCAGCTGCCACGTGCCGGGCTTGGGCCACTACACTTGTGGATGAGCAGTTCAGCGGGCTAGAAGGCGCCGAGAAGGGAACGGACCGGAAAACCACCGACGTCGCCGATTCTGCTGCATGGGGCGAGGGACCTCGTCGCTGCGGGGGCGCCGCCGAACTACGAAAGGGAAGCCCTTGCTGCGGCTTAGCCACCGAAGCCGCGCAGGCTCTACGGAACCGGATCAACTCCACCCGAGCGTATCTACATATAGAAGCGGTAAGCGGGCTCGGGAACCTGGTCCGGAGTGACCTCTGTGAGGATCTCACCGACCCTATCGGCGAAGTTGAGGGTGACCGGCTTGGCCGTAGCGAAGTTCGCTGTGTTCCAGTCCAGGCGGGTCAACGCCATGACTTCGCGGGCAAGTCGCTCCGGGCTGCCGTCCCCTTCGTGCTCAGAGAACCTCAGCGGAGATGGGATGTAGCCGGCGTCGTAGGCGCCGACGTGCGAAACGTAACCTGTGGTGTAGAGGTGCGTGTCCCGCTGGCCGAGCCGAAAGAACGTGCCGCGGACCGGAGGGTACTTGCCTTCGCGAAAGAGTCGTACGCCGCCCTGTCGGATTGACAGGAAGTCATGAAATCGAACACCACGTTCATGCAGCGCGTCGCGGAATCCACATGCCTCCTCCTCGAGGAACGAGGACTCCTTGTGAAGAACGACCCTAACGGGCGCGACGTCCGTATGCGCGCTGTACTGGCTGATCGCAGCGGATACGAGCGCCTTGGCTTCTGCGTATGGAAGGTGCGGGGTTCTGTGCTCAGGCGTGGAAATCCATCGGAACTCGCCTCCCCGGAGAACATGGCCCTCGCCTCGCTCGTCGAATACCTGGGCGAGACTTGCATGCAGTGCCGTTGAGGCGGCCGTCACGCGCTTGAAGAAGTCGATGCCGATGTAGCAGGTGCCCGGTTCCAGAGAATCAACTGACCACGGCAACCCGCCAGCCTTGTAGTACGCGGCAACGCAGAAGTTCCATGCGCGAATATCGGGTGACTGGCCTCCGGCTCTGTCATCCCAGGTGCGGGCTTGGATGATCTGAATGGGGACGCGAAGGCTCATCGTGGTCGCCTTGAGCGCCCTGCGAAAGTTGCGGAAGACTAACTCGCCTGCGTGGTCGAAGACGTCAGGGAAGAACGAGCGCAGGAACGAGGTCTGCCCTACGAGTTCGTCGCGTTTTGCCTGCGAAATGACTCGCTTATCGCTACGTGTAAGTCTTGGGCCGTCGGCAGCGTCGGCTCCGATCACACGGCAGAACTGGATGATCTGCGCCGGAAGTGCACAGAACACGAGGCGAGGCGGCGGATCCAGCTCGGCGAGGAATCGAACTGCGTTCGCGAACATCGAAACCGCTCGCTGAAACCTGGTTCTCGGTTCAAGCGAAAGAAGCGACTCGAAATCTAGAACGGGCACTTCGAAACGCCAGCGCGCGCGGGTTGCCCACTGAGTCCTCAGCGCGTCGGCGATGCCTGGGAACGGCACCCCCGTCTCGCTCGGGATGTGTGAACGGCAGCGTTCGAGCCATGCCAGCGTCGAGTCGATGGTCGCCGCGGTCCCGACTACCCCGACATCTATGGTCGCAGGGTGCCTGCCAGGTTGATTCAGGCCGAACGGGCCGTGCGCGATGAGCCCTCGCTTCGGATCGAAATCGCGCCTGCCGTCTGCGAAGACGAGCGGAGCTTCCGGGATGAGCTGAGTCTCGAGCCCTCTATCGAAACGGACGGTCGGCGGCGGGTCCCGGCGGCGGCGATGATCTCTACCCATCTGCGTGCTCCAGTTGAGGTGGAGCCGATGAATCGGATGGGTCCGCGTCGTCGAAGCTCTCCGGCGAGTCGTCGGGTGCACCATCCAGCGCGGCGGCGTCGGCTTGGTCCCCGGGGATGCCGAACTCTGCCTTGCAGGACAGTAAGTCGGGAGCGATGACGATCTGTTGCGGTGAACAACTCAACACGAGCGGTGTGGGCTCGCTCCGGAAGAGTACGGCCCTCCAGAAAACGAGGAGCCTAAACACGTCCGGGTTGTACTCGTGAGAGATGCGCCGGGTGACTGCGCCTGGCGGAGCGCTCGTGCAGGTGCGTCCGTCGACGGAAAAGGTCCATGACGGCAGCAGTGACAGCATCCAGTCGTTGTCGATCTTGAGCAGCTCGGTCTTTACCGAACGGTGTTCCCACAGAAGAGCTTTCGTGCGCGCGCGGTCGAACACCGGTCGCGACACCCAGCGTTGGGTCCACTGGCGCAAGCTCCGGTATCGGTGCATACGAGCGCCGCCATCCCGGGACGGAAAGAACAGCCGGCCGTTGTCGTCAGTGAACAGGCCGAGCGCGCGTGTGTGCTGTCGGAGATGGCGGTAGAGCAGCGTTCTGTAACGAATGTCGCCGTCCTTCGTACAGAGCCAAACACCAGCATCCAAGATGCGAACGCGGCTCGGGTCCACTGCGTTCTGGAAGCCCGCCTCAGGGTCGCGCGGATCCCGAAACGACCAGAGTTCGTTACTCCAGACAAGAAACGGAGCTGCATTTCGGGCGATCTGAGGCCTGACGTCCGCTTCGCTGCTCGCGGTCGTGGGTGCGTGAAACAGCCGATGTGGCACGTCCTCGAGTCGGAGCAGGTTCGCGTGGAGCACCTCACGCACGCGAACCGGCAAGAGCGACGCCGCCATCGGCGACACGATGCCCGGTGAACCATCGCTGCCGAGTCGGTGAAGTAGGTCAACCGACAGAAGGTCTCGCTGTCGGTCGAACCAGACCAAGCCGTTGTTTAACTGTATCCGCCCGGCGGACCGCACGTAGCCGGTCGGCAGGCCGCGTGAGAGGCTTCGGCGAGGAGCGGAGGAGCTATTCCGCGACGGGCGACGCGGCCGCGATTTCCGCAGCGCGGGAGGCGGCCCAGTTCGGCGGGAGCAGTTCGTCGAGGCGGCGGTGGGGCCAGCCGGCCGCGAGCTTCTGGAAGACGTCGGTGAGGTACGCGAGCGGATCAATGCCGGCGAGCGTGCAGGTGCCGATCACGGTGTACGCGATCGCAGCGCGCTCGCCGCCCTGGTCGGATCCCGCGAAGAGGTAGTTGTTTCGTCCCACGGCGACCTGGCGCAGCGCGCGCTCCGAGGCCGTGTTGTCGAGCGGCAGCCGACCGTCCTCGAGGAAGCGCTTCAGGCTCTCCCAGCGCGCGATCGCGTAGTAGCAGGCTTTCGCGAGCGGGCTCTTCGGCGGCTCCTTGTTGTAGGTGTCCGCCATCCACTTGCCGAGCGCGGCGATGATCGGCGGCGCCTCGCGCTGGCGACGCTCTCGCCGGACCTCGTGGTCCTCGCCGACTTCGGTGGCGGCGCGCTCGATCGCGTAGAGCTGGCGGATGAGCTCCACCGGGATCGCCGCGCGCAAGTCGCCCGCCTCGAGCGTCTCCACGAAGCCGCGCCGGGCGTGCGCCCAGCACGAGACCTCGATCGCGGTCGCGCCTTCGCGCGTGAAGAGGTCGTCGTAGCCGGCATAGCCGTCCACCTGGAGCCAGCCCTTGCGCTCGGCGAGGAAGCTCTGCGGCCACTCCCCCTTCCAGTCCGGCGTGTACACGAAGGCGCACCACTTCCCGTCGCCCAGGTACACCCAGAGGTGCCCGCGTTTCACGCCGTTCGGGTGGTCCTTGTCGAGCACCTTGATGCCGGTGTCGTCGCTCTGCAGCAGGTGGG
>WNGA01002923.1_pt1 | contig 30855 bp, 28 predicted proteins | sample 5400061 | NCBI WGS metagenome assembly WNGA01 (sample SAMN13153366, study PRJNA577476) | soil metagenome | isolation source: 100 cm soil or saprolite under grassland replicate 2 | place: USA:California | collected 2016-06-15 | reverse complement strand
ATTCAACCGCTCGCTGGCTTTAATCCAACCGGACGGCACAGTCGTCTTCGCAGCGGAGGCGGTGTATCGCTCCCTGGCGAATCGGCGTTCGCGAGAATGGCTGGCGTGGACCTACGATCATGTCCCCGTGTTCGCGGCTATTTCTGAAAGCGGCTATGGCTTCATCGCTCGCCACCGAAATTTTGCGTCAGCGCTTACGCGATTGCTCTGGGGCAAAGACGTGCGGCGGCCCACGTATTTTTGGGCGCGGCGCTGGTTCCTGCGCACACTCGGCGTGATCTATTTAATCGCCTTCGTATCGTTTTGGATCCAAGCGGACGGACTTGTCGGCAGCAATGGGATGTCGCCTGTCAATCAATTCCTGCCAGCAGTTCGGGGCCAGGTCGGACCAGACGCTTACGGACTGTTGCCGACGCTGTGCTGGTTTAACTCGAGTGATGCGTTTCTTCATTTTCTTTGCGGCAGTGGCGTTCTCTGTTCGTTGCTGTTGATCTTCGGAATCGCTCCAGGGGTTTCACTCGTTACTCTTTTCGGTTTGTACTTGTCGCTCACAATCGCAGGACAAGACTTTTTCAATTTTCAATGGGACCTGCTTTTGCTAGAGACGGGTTTTTTATCGATCTTTTTTGCGCCCTGGCGGCTGTGGCCACGGGAGTGGCTATTGTGGCCACGATCACCGCCGGCGACTAAAGCCTCGCCGCTTTCGCAGGCTGGTTTGTTCTTGCTCAAGCTTCTTTTGTTCAAACTGCTGCTGATGTCGGGCGTGGTGAAGTTAACCAGCGGCGACGACAGCTGGTGGCACCTGACGGCGCTCGATTACCATTACTGGTCGCAACCGTTGCCGACGGTGTTCGGGTGGTGGGCGGACAAAAGTCCGGAGTGGTTCAAACATTTCTCGGTCGCATTTTGCCTCGTAGTGGAAATCGTCGTGCCATTTTTCATCTGGGCGCCGCGCCGTCTGAGATTGATGGCTGCTGGACTGCTGATTTTTCTTCAACTCGCGATCGCGATCACGGGAAACTATTGCTTTTTCAACCTGCTCACGATCGCGCTGTGTTTATTGCTGATCGACGATTCGATGGTAGGGATCCCGAGGGTGCGGGAGGCTATCCGTGACCAAAGCGTCGGCGCGCCCGGCGGTCGCGCCCTAGCACAACGATTGCGCGTCTATATTGGAATGTTTGTGATCATCGTGACGTTACCGATCAATGCGTGGTTAATCTTCAGCGCCTTTAAACCTTTGAGTCGACCACCGCGCGCGCTGGCGAATCTTTACGAAAGCCTCGGAGCATTTCGCATTGTCAATGGCTATGGCCTTTTTCGCGTAATGACGAAGGACCGCTGCGAAATCATCCTCGAAGGCAGCTCTGATGGGATCGAGTGGCTGCCTTACGAATTTAAATGGAAACCCGTCGACGTGAAAAGCGCACCGGGTTGGTGTGCGCCGCACCAGCCGAGACTCGACTGGCAGATGTGGTTTGCCGCTTTGGGAACGCCGCGCGAGAATCCGTGGTTCGTCGCATTGATCTACCGATTGCTCCAAGGCTCGCATGAAGTGAACGGTTTGCTCGCAAACAACCCATTCCCGGACAAACCACCGCTTTACATTCGCGCGATGTTTTATCGCTATCGATTTACAACGCTGGACGAGCTTCGCCGGACCGGCGCGTGGTGGAAACGTGAGGAGCTTCGCGAATACTTGCCAACGCTTTCCCTGGAACAGTTCCGCTAAATCGTGACGCAGACGATCTTGTCTGTTCCCTAAAGCAGAGGCGATCTCCAGAATCGCCTGAGAGCGGGCGGACTAGAAACCGCCGCTCCTTGGAGGCGCTAGCCTTGAGGGGCGTGCGCTGGCGCATATATTCGCGGCGCAATGGCGAAGGAGGAGCAGATCATCACCGAAGGCACCGTGACGCAGGTTTTGCCTGGAACAATGTTCCGCGTCGATCTTCCCGGTCAACGCAATGTCCTTGCGCATATTTCAGGCAAAATGCGCAAGCATTTCATCCGGATCGTGCCCGGCGACAAAGTTTCGGTGGAGCTTTCGCCATACGATCTGACAAAAGCGCGAATCATTTTTCGCGAACAATAATTTTCAGGCTTCTCGCTCGTTGAGGACGTTAGGCCTTTAAGCGTCAAAACGTTTATAAGGCAGAGAAGTCCGCCTGAAGCCTGCGACGCGTTTATGATTTAAGACAAGTCGGCGTTTGCCCATTTAGCAAAGCACGCAGATAGTCGAAGCGAACAAATTAACTGGAGATTACCAATGGCAGAAGAAAATAAACCAGGACAACAGACACCATCGGCCAGCCCCGAGCCGCAGAATAAATTGCAGAGCAGCAAAGAACATGCTCGTAAAGCAGCGGAAGATTTGAAATCAGCCGCAGGCGCTTTTGCGGAAGAATACCGAGGCAAGGCGGAGCAGGCTTGGGGCGAAGCGCGCGGCAAAGCGGAACAAGCCTGGGGCGATGCCACGAGCCGCGTTCGGACGTTCCAGGAAGACGCCGAACAGTACGTCCGTGAAAATCCAACAAAAGCAGTATTCACGGCGCTCGGAATTGGATTCGTGCTGGGTCTGATCTTCCGGCGTTAATTTCGAAAGCGCCGGAAATGAGCAGCGGGAGCCCTACATCTCGCAATCCTGCGGGCCATTCCGGTTTGCTCGATAACGCGCTGGGACTAATCAGCGCGGTAGTAGCGTTTTTTGAGAGCCGGTTTGTTCTGCTTGCGCAGGAATCTAAATCGGCCGCGGTGCAACTGCTGATATTGGTGGGTTGCGTCATCGCGGCGCTGGCACTTTGCGTGATGGGCTACGTTTTCCTCATCGTGAGTGCTGTTGTTGGCCTTGCGCATTTGCTCGGGACTTCCTGGCCTGTGGTAGCGCTGGTTGTTGCCCTGGTGCATTTCATCATCGCAGGCGTGCTATTGCTCGTTGCGCGCAGCCGGATCACCAAGCCGATGTTTCGGGATAGCATTGACGAACTGAAGAAAGATCGCGAATGGCTGAAAACTCTGAATCAATCAACGAGCTAAAAGGAGAGATCGCAGGTTCGCGTCAGCGCTTGGCGAACGAGTTGCGCGGCCTGCGTTACGAACTCGATTTCCCGGCGAAATTCCGGAGGTCGTTCCGGAAACAGACGGGTTCCTGGATCAGCGCGGCGGCAGCAGTCGGGGCAGTGATCGCGTTGGCGCCGATGCGGAAGAAGAAAGTTTATGTGGATGCAAGAAGTCGGCGTAAGGGCGATAAAAAGCTGATGCAGACGGGGCTTGCGATGGCGGCGATAAAGCTCGTCGGAAATCTGGCCCGGCCGGTCGTCATGGAGTTTGTTAAGAACCGGTTTTTTTATTCTGGCGAAGCTTCCCGCGGTAGGAAATAATGCGCCGTCTGTCGTTTGGGGCCTGTGTGTCCCGTGAGACAGATGAATGCTTCGCCGCATGATGTCACAGGTTTCAGCTCCTTCATTCGAATCGCACCCGCTGCCGCACGTCGATAACTATCTCGAGATTGGCCAAAAAGCCGGGGCATCAGACGTTCACATCGGCGTGGCCGCACAGCCAATCTGGCGACTGAAAGGAACGTTGGAGCCAATGTGGCCGGACGCCCCGCCACTCACGAAAGAGCAAACGCTGGCTTTGGCAGAGGATTTCATGCCCGAAGTTTACAAAGAAGAACTCAATTCACGCGGCGATTCTGACTTTGCTTATGAAAACAAGTTCGGCCGTTATCGTACCAGCGTAATCCGGCAACGCCTCGGGATCGAAATTGTCTTTCGCGTTATCAATACGCATGTCCGGACAATGGACGAACTCGGATTGCCGGAGCATCTCAAGTTACTCACCCGTTACCAGAATGGCCTCGTCCTCGTCACAGGTTCGGTCGGGACGGGTAAATCAACGACGCTCGCGGCAATGATTCAGCAAATAAATATAGAACGCCACGATCACATCATTACGCTCGAGGACCCGACCGAATACATTATCAAATCGAAAAACTGCCACGTGAGCCAACGCGAAGTGTTCACACACACCGAGTCCTTCGCGACGGCATTGCGTGCCGCTCTCCGGGAAGATCCTGACGTAATCATGGTCGGCGAAATGCGCGACTTGGAAACCATTTCACTCGCCATCACTGCGTCTGAAACCGGGCATCTTGTTCTCGCAACATTGCACACCAGTAACGCCTCCCGCACCCTGGATCGATTGCTCGATGTCTTTCCAACCGAACAACAGGAACATATCCGGGTAATGGTGGCGGAATCCTTGCGTGGCGTAATCAGCCACCAGTTGATACCACGACAAGATGGAACCGGTCGGGTGCTCGCACTGGAAATTCTCACCAATACGCCGGCGGTGGCCAATGTGATTCGAGAAGCGAAAACCTACATGTTGCCCGGCATTATTCAGACCGGAAAGAAGCAAGGCATGCGTTTAATGGACGATGCCTTAATTGATCTCTATGACCGTGGTCTGATCAGCGCAGAAGAAGCCCATGAGCGCGCGGAGCAAAAACACATTGTACGGCAACAGTTAAAAATTTAGACCACATGACCACAGACCACGTGACTACGGGCCTGCAAACGCACAGCCGAGCTGCCTTGTCTTGTCATGTTGTGGTCTCGTTGTTCTCTTAGAATGGCTTATATCGATCAATTTCTTCAGCTCGTCGTGCAGCAGGGCGCGTCCGATTTGCATATCGGCGAGGGGCAACCGCCAAAAATTCGGACCCACGGCGATATCATGCCCATCCGAGAGGAGTCGATTTCGCACGATGAAGCCACACGCATGCTAAGCGAAGTCTGTGGGGGGCAGAACTGGGAAATTTTCCAGAAACATGGCGATCTCGATTTTGCATACCAAATGGATGAGCACTCGCGATTCCGCACGAACTACTTCAAGCAGTCCGATGGGTATGCCGCCGCTTTTCGATTAATTCCTACCAAGATTGCGAGCCTCGAGCAGTTGGGTGTTCCAGTCGTGATTAAGGAATTTGCTTATTCGCGCGGCGGGCTTGTTCTCGTCACTGGTCCAACGGGTTCAGGCAAAACAACAACGCAGGCCGCCCTCATCGACTTCATCAATCAAAACTTCGCGAAGCACGTCGTGACCATCGAAGAACCGATCGAATTCGTGCACGACAACAAGCGCAGCATCATCACACAACGGGAAGTGCCCACCGACTCGATCTCGTTCGCCGCTGGGCTCAAGGCCTCGCTGCGTGAAGACACCGATATTGTGCTCGTTGGCGAGATGCGGGACCTGGAGACAATCTCACTCGCCTTAACCGCAGCCGAAACCGGCCTTCTTGTGTTCGGCACACTGCACACGAACAACGCACGCAAGACAGTGGACCGCATGGTGGACGCTTTCCCGGCCGAGCGACAGGCCCAGGCACGTGCCATGCTGGCGAACTCGCTCCGGGGTGTCGTAGCCCAACTGCTTTTGAAAAGGTCGGACCGGCCAGGCCGCATCGCCGTCAATGAAATTCTGATCTCCAACGCAGCTGTTGCCGCCATCATTCGCGAAGGCGCAACACAAAAGCTGCAAGACGTGATCGTTTCCGGTAGAGCACAGGGAATGCAATTCATGGATGACGCGATTTTGGCGCTGCTCGACAAAGGCATCGTCTCGCCGCACGAAGCCTTCATGAAAGCCATCGATAAAAACCGTTTCAAACCTTTTCTTTTACCGGAGGAAGAAGCGCTCGCCAACGCGGCTGGTGCCGCCCCGGATGACGAAAAACGGCTTCCTGGCAATTTTGTGAAACCGTTTGCTGCTCGAGCGCGCGCGGATCGCGCTAGAGTCTAAAGAGCGCTCGGCGACCGTAAATTGCACCTACGGACTTGCAGCCGAAGAGGTTGAAAAGGTGAATCGTGACCTGGTCGTGCGCGACAAAGAAGGAACAGCAGAAGGAGATTGAAGCACTCAAGGTTGAGCTAAGAGAGCAGCGAGCGCTCATCCAGAAAGTGAGCGAGACGGTGGAGCTGAAAACATCGGCGTCACAAGTAGTCGTTAATAATCGGTAGACGCGCGAGGTTGGAGCGGTTGTCGCCGCGGTGAGCACTGAATTTGACTGGAAAGGCGTTTGACACAAACGCCTCCACAACGAATGCGCCGCCGTGCGGATGTAGTGTCCGCTTTCCTGAGCGGATTTCTGGAGCGCGTAGAACTTCTGCGCTGAGGACAGCGCACGCTACAGCACGTGCAGCACGTTCGAGCGTCGTCATTCGGCAATCGTTAACACTGCTGCGCCCTTGAGTTTGCCGGCGCGAAATCGGTCCAGTGCGATGTTTGCGTGTTCCAAGGAGAATGTTTCCGTGTGCGTTCGAACCGGAACGCGCGGCGCGATTTCAAAAAATTCGTCGCCGTCGCGTCGGGTCAGGTTTGCCACTGAGGTGATGACACGTTCCTCCCATAAATCGGCATACGGAAACGAAGGAATGTCGGTCATGTGAATTCCGCCGCACACTACGACGCCGCCTTTCGCGAGCGTTCGGAGCGCCGCCGGGACGAGAGGGCCGACGGATGCAAAAATAATCGCAGCGTCGAGTTTTTCCGGCGGCATCTCATCGGAACCGCCTGCCCAGACCGCGCCCAATTTCCTTGCAGCTTGCTGCGTGCTCGTGTCGCCGGGTCTTGTGAAAACGAAAAGGTCACGTCGCTCGTAAAGCGCAATCTGCGCGATTAAGTGCGCGGCGTTGCCGAAACCATAAATGCCGAGCCGCCGCGCATCTCCCGTTTTGCGATAGGATCGGTAACCTATCAGTCCCGCGCAAAGTAGGGGTGCAGCCTCGACGTTGCTGTAACGCTCGGGCACATGAAAACAGTATCGGGCGTCGACGACGGTGAACTCGGCGTAACCGCCGTCGAGCGTGTAACCGGTAAAGCGCGCGTTATTGCAAAGATTCTCTCTGCCGGATCGGCAATACGCGCAATCGCCATCGGTCCAGCCAAGCCACGGGATTCCAACGCGATCTCCGATTGCGAATGTGGGAGCGGCCTTAGTGCCGCGACTGTCGGGACGCTCAGGTCCCTCCCACATTTCTTCGCCGATTTCTTCGACTCGTCCGACAATTTGGTGACCAAGAATCAGCGGTAGTTTCGGATCGGGCAATTCGCCATTGAGCACATGAAGATCAGTGCGACAAACGGCGCATGTGCTGACGCGCACGAGCAGTTGTCCCCTTCCCGGCTTCGGCTTTGGCACATCACGCAGTTGCAGAGGCTGCCCTGGCTTGTCGAGAACCATCGCGCGCATGCTTCAAGAATAAATGGCAAACGTTGAATCAAAGGCGGCTGTAAGTGTCCGCCGTCCTCAGCGGATTTTGCTCGCCGAGTTTCTGCATTGAGGATAGCGCACACTACAGTCTAGAAAATGTAAAAATTCACTGCGCACCAGCAGGCGCGGGTTGCACCTGTCCTGGTTTTCTCGCTGGTTCAGCTTCGTGCTCGTGATAGTGGGCGCTGCGGAGGAAAGGCACCTTGTCGAGCACGTGCTCCTGGAACCATTCGAGCCACAGATAAATGACTGGTGTGACGAATAACGTGACGAGCTGCGAGAAAATCAATCCGCCGACAATCACCAGACCCAGCGGACGCCGCGATGCGGCATCCTGACCAAATCCCAACGCAATCGGGATTGCGCCCATAAGGGCGGCGAGGGTCGTCATCATGATGGGACGAAACCGTTCTATGCTGGCTTCGTGAATGGCCGAGCGCAGATCCCATCCTTCGTCGATTCGTTGCAACGCAAAATCAACCACCATGATTCCATTTTTCTTCACAATTCCTAACAAAAGGAACAGTCCGATCACGCTGTAAAGCGAAAGCACTGAATGGAAAATATACAATGTGGCCAGTCCCCCGACGACTGCGGGCACAATGGCCGGGAACAAAACCGTAAACGGGTGCACATAGCTTTCGTAAAGAATTCCCAGGATCACATACATAACAAAGATCGCGGCGAGCAGCAGCACGGGCAGAGACCGGAATAGTTGCCTGAACACAAGCGTTTCGCCTTGGAAAGTGCCCTCAACAGTTGGATGGTTCGGATGGATTTGGGCGAATGCGTCCTCGATGGCCTTGGTGGCATCGCCGATCGCGACGCCTGGCAACAGGTTGAAGTTGAACGTAACGCTGGTGAACTGATTCAAATGATTCACCGCTTGCGGGCCGATGACTTCCTTTGTCGATGTTACGACACGCAGCGGAACCAGGTTTGCCATGTTACCCGTGGTCGTGGCGATAGTTCCCCCACCCGAGCCGCTCGCGCTGAAATTGCCGCTGGTGCTGCTGCGGACGTAGAGATCGTCCAAGTCGTCAGGATGCGCGCGCTCTTTATCTTTAACTTCAAGAATGACCTGGTACTGGTCATCGGGTTCCTTGATTAGATAGATGTAGTTTTGGGAATAGGCGTTGCGCATCAGGCTTTGAATCGCCGAAGTAGAAACGCCATAGGTCGCGGCGCGATCGCGGCTGATATCGATCCTAAGGTTGGGCGTGTTGTGGTAGTAGTCGGAGCGAACACTGGCGAAGCCTTTGAATTGTTGCAGCTTCTTCAATAGTTCATCGGCCATCGCATAAACGTCCTGGGGCACGATGCCGCTAATGGTGTAGGAATACTGGCCCTGGGCCTGGCTCGTAGCACCAACGCTGATTTGCAGTACTGGCGTCGGGGTCAACACTGCGGTAATTCCCGGAATGGAAGCGATCGACTTTTGCAGTCGCAAAACGATTTTGTCGACAGGCGGACGCTCACTGCGCGGTTTTAGAAAGAGGAACATCAACCCCTGCGATAAAGGACCGCGCGAAGCAAAACCGGCGAGCGTAAAAAACTGCCCGACGTCTGGATCCTCTTGGAGTTTTTGATTCACCTGCGCTTGAAACGCGCGCATCTGCGCCGGCGAGCTGCCTTCTTGTGCAATGAACAAGCCTCGGATGAAACCGCTATCGCCCGGCGGTAATAATGTGAACGGCAAATGCGTGAAAAAAAACCAGAGACCAAGAATGCAAGCGAGCAAGATCGGCACAGCCAGCCATGCGCGATCGAGAAACTTATCGAGCACCCGGCCATAGGCAGCGATCACGCGCTGAATGAAATTGCCGGTGTGCCGCTCCATCCAGGCGCGTTTATGGCCAGCCCTGCGCTCACCCAGGATGCGAGCGCACATCAGCGGCGTCAGCGTCAACGACACCAGGCCTGAGGCCAGAATAGCCACGATGATAGTGACGGAAAATTCGCGGAAGATGCGGCCAAGAAGCCCAGGAATGAAAACCAGCGGAATGAAAACCGCGGCAAGCGAAAGAGTCATCGACAGGATGGTAAAAGAAATTTCACCGGCGCTGTTGAATGTAGCCTTCAGGATCGATTCCCCGTGCTCTGCCCGGCGCACGACGTTTTCCAAAAACACAATGGCGTCATCGACAAGAAAACCAATGGCCAGAGTCAGCGCCATCAAAGTGAGATTGTTGATGGAGAAGTTGAGCATGTACATCACCGCCACGGTGAGCAGCAACGACATCGGTAAGGCCACAGCAGGGATTAGCGTGTCGGTCGCGCGCCCGAGAAACACGTAGATCACGATAACTACCAGCACGAACGCGATCATCAGCGTCCATTTCACTTCATTGGCGGAGTTCACGATGCTTTGCGAACGGTCGAAGACCGGCGTGAATTGGATCGACCCCGGTAAACTCGCGCGCAGCTCAGGGAAGAGCGCTTTGACGGACTTGGACACCTCGACTGCGTTTGCTCCTGCCTGCCGTGAAACGGCAAGCACGACCACTGCGCGCGCTGGCTTATAACCCCGCATCCAAAAAAAGCGCGAGATTCGCTCGTCCTGAACGCTCTGGCGCACATCAGCTACGTCCTGCAAATAAACCGGCGCACCGTTGGGGTTGCGCGCCACAATCAGGTTCCGGTAGCCATCGGCCTTGTCGATCTGTCCATGGGGCTGCAGGACAAACGTGCGATGTGCGCCGTCGAATTGTCCTGCGCCGGAATACACAGTTCCCGCTTTGATCGCGCTGGCCAGATCATCCATGGTCAGAGCACGCGCCGCCAATGCCGAGGGGTCGGCCTTGACGCGAATCGCGCCCTGCACCCCATAAATGTTCACTTGGGAAACGCCGGGGAGGATGTTGATCCGCTGTGCGACAACGGTGGATGCATATTTGTACAGGTCTCCATCGGTCAGCGTGTCGGACATCAGGCCTAACAAGTAAACTGCCTGGTCGTTTGGATTTGTTTTCGTGAATGTGGGCGGACTCGGCAGATCGATTGGCAACCTGCCCGTGGCGCGCTGGATAGCGGCCTGCACGTCGGTCGCGGCGTCCGTGATGCTTTTGCTCAGAACAAATTGCAATGTGAACTGCGTGTTACTCTGCGTGCTGGTGCTGGTGATGATGTCGAGCCCGGGGATCTGCAAAAATTGTTTCTCTAACGGCGTGGCGATGTTGTTCGCCATTGTGGTTGGGTCCGCGCCGGGATACGAGCAGCTGACTTGGATAACCGGATAATCGACTGCCGGAAGATCGTTCACGGCAAGTTTAGGGTAAGTCGCGACACCAGCCACGATGACCGAAAGCGTCAGCAGCACGGTCATGACAGGCCGGCGAATAAATGGTCCGGAAAGTCCCGAACCTTTGACTGGAACTAACTTTGCGCTGGGCCCCGGCCGCTCTCCCGCGGACGCCGTGAACCTGCGGCGGTCACGATCCTTTACTTCGCGTTCGCCGTCATGCTGCTCCGCATCATTCATACGACATCGGGTTTTTTGAAGCGGCAGTACGGTCAGGCGCCGCGGGCGTTTGAGGCGTGTACGGTTGTGGCGCGATTTTCGCTCCCGGCGAAAGCGCAAGCTGGCCAGTGACAACTACCGTCTCGTCTGGTTTCACACCGCTCTCGATTACGGTCAGATCGCCCTGTTGACGTTGCCCAGGCGTGACAGGACGAAGCTCGACAGAGTTGTCCGATTTCACCACGAACACGAACGGCCCCGCCTGGCTAATCTGCACTGCTTGCGATGGCACAAGTGTGGCGTCCTTGAGGGTGTCCAGGATGAAGCGGACGAGGACAAACTCGGATGGCCACAGTGCGCGATCGGGATTCGGCGTGACCCCACGAGCTTTCACGGTTCCAGAACCTGGTTGCACTGCGTGGTCGATGAAATACAAATCGCCGACCCGCGGCGCAATCGAACCATCCGCGAGGTAGGTTTCTACTTTTACATTCGAACCGCCGAGATATTTTCGCACGAGCGGCAGATCGTTCTCGGCCACGGTGAAGTCCGTGTAAATGGGGTCCAAACCTTGTATCGTGACAAGAGTCGAGCTGGAAGGTCCAACCAAATTGCCGACATCAACATTGCGTAGGCCTATTCGTCCGTTGATCGGTGATTTGATGAAGCAAAAATCAAGGTTCACCTGAGCAGCTTCGGTCGCTGCCTGCGACTTTTTCGCGTTCGCCACAGCAATGTCGTAGTCCTGTTGCGCGATCACCTTCCTCGCACGCAGGTCCTCTTGTCGCTTGAGCGTCACCTCATCTAACGCGGCTTGCGCTTTTGCCTGATCGAGAATGGCCTGGAACGGGCGTGGGTCGATTGTGAAAAGTAAATCGCCTTTCTTCACGTCGGAGCCATCCTGAAAATGGCGTCCGATGATCACACCACTCACCTGCGCCGGCACCTGCACCGTCTCGTACGCTGCACATGTGCCGATCTGATCCAGGTAAAGCGGCACGTCCTTTGTAATGACTTTGGCGACACTGGCCGGACGCGGCGCGGGCTGAGCAGCTTTAACTTCAGTGGCTCGATGGTGATAAATTCGGTAGGTGACAAAGCCTGCCAGCAGGATGAATAGCAAATACGCCCATTTGGGAATTCTCTGATTCGCAGTGCGGGCTCGCTTCGTTTCGGGCCTGGTCGAGCGCTTGGGAAGGCCGTAATCCATGATTTTTTGATCGCTTACCGGAGCATTAACTTTCATTTGGACCCCCTGCGAATTGGCCCTTTTCCTGGAATCGAATCTCCACGTTTAGTCTGGCCGTTGTGCTCAGCCAACCGGCGCGCCACAGCCCTCTCGCCGCGGGCGCGGAGTTTATCGCTTTTCTCGGCGCGATCTCTGATACGCGCCAGCACCTTCATGCACATTTGAAGATCAGGACTTGGAATATCTGCCAACAGTTCGTGCCGAAGTGTCTTGGCGCTTGAATTGATCCGGGCGATCACCCGCTGCGCGCGGCTGCCTAGCAGCACCATTTTACATCGGCGATCCAGTGCTGAATTGGTGCGTGTAATCCAATCTTCGCGCTCCAAGCGATGCAGCAATGTCACCACACTCGGTTCTTCCACACCCAGCCGCGCGGCAATCTCCGCCTGGGTGAGCGCGTCTCCGGCAATCGACAAATGCATTAGCGTGCGCCATTTCGCCTGACTTAGGCCCATCGGCTTCAGACGCTCGTCCAGTTTTTGCCGCCATGCACGCGCCGTGCCGTGGAGCAACTGGCCAAATACTTCCGTGGTGTCGCCCGGGGACATAACTCTCCAGATCAAATTGGTTAGTATGCTAACCAATTCCAATCCGAGAGTCTGTCAATCTTCGTTCACGGGCGCCACTTTGAAGAGAACCATCTCGCGTTTGCTGTAATCTCGTACGCGGGCGATTGCCCGCGCACGCTGTGGCGCCCATTTTCGCCCCGCTAAAGCCTCCACCTCATTCTCATTTCGAACGAGAAAGTAGCGCACGTTGCGTGGCAGATTCTTCACGTAACTCACATATCGCACCGGTGCTTTCACATAAAAAAAGACCGGCTGATAGTCCGGATTCACTGCGTAGAGCGTCTCGTTTGCGGGCACGAGCGCGTTGATTTCGGCGGCGGCCTTTTTTACCTGCTGCCTATTTTTTAACACAATCGCCGTAACCGGATAACCGATCATCCCAATGACGAGCCCCAGCCCAACGAACGCCGCCACAACTTTGGCCCAAACGCGTTCGTCTTTCATCCAGCGTCGCGGGCTCTGCAATGCGCTGCCGGCGCAGATCATGCCCAGTAGCCACGATGCTGGAACTATTGCCGGCATGCTGTACCGGGCGACCGCGCCGGGGACAAGATTGACCGCCAAAAACGGTATTGCAGTTCCCCAGGACAACGCGCACGCCAGTCGCTGTTCGCTTTGCTCCTGCAATTTTGAAAATCGTGCAAACGGAAGCAGGAGAAGCCACGGGAGAAAGTAGATCAGTCCGCGGGGGACGTTTTGGATCCAACTGAAGAATTTGAAATCAATGCCTTTTAACCGTCCAGCGTACTGACCCGACCACTTGTCGATCACAACCTGCGATGTCGTGGCGTGGACGAATGGTATTGCCCATGCTGCCGCGATCCCGATCATTACGATGAGCCCGACAAAATGTGCAGGATGAAGAAGAACCCGCCAGTCTTTCCAATAGGCCAGAACGGCTAGCACAACCCCGTAGAAAAATACTAGGTGTGTCGGGCCTTTTGTCAGCAGACCAAGCCCGAGAAAAACAGATGCCGGAAGCCAGATTAGCCACGGAGACTTCTTTTGGAGGAAGAAGCTCAGCCAGAAAATAATCGCCAGACCGCAAAGAGAAACATACAGCGCTTCGATTTCAATTAACCGGCCTTTTTCGATGATGCCGACGTTCGTCAGCCAGATCATAGCCGCAATGATCGATCCGCTCGCGCCAAGGCTGGCACGCGCCACGGTGACAAATGCAATCGCAACGGCAAGCACCGAAAGGGCCGACGGCAACCGTGCTGTCCATTCGTTGTGCACTCCGAAGAATTTGAAAGATGCCGCCACGAGCCAGTTCACCAACGGCGGCTTGCGGTAATACGGGTTACTACCCACGCGTGGGACGATGTAGTTCCCCGTCTCAAGCATCCGGACAGCCGGCAAAATCCGGCGTCCCTCTTCTCCCTTAATGGCAATCGAACCGAGCGCGGGCAAGTAGATAACACCCCACACGAGCACTACCGTAGCGAAAGCTCGAAGCCGCGAATTGACTAGATCTTCAATGCTCAATTGTTGCTCGCGATTTATCCGAAGCTGAGGGCCGGACGTCAAATCAAACCGATCGGCAGCTTGACGCGAACGGTTCGCAAACGTAATCTGTAGCCCTAGTCCGCGCGCTGATCGGAGTGGGAACTGGTGTCCCACTCTTTTTAGTCTGCGGGCTGCATGTTTTATATGAACGCCGAATTTATCGCCATGCTCGATTACCTGGAACGGGAGCGCGGGATCAAACGCGAAATCCTGCTCGAGGCGGTGTCCAATGCCCTGCTCTCTGCCTCGAAAAAGAGTGTTGGGGCCTCCCGTGATTTACGTATCGACATCAACCGCAAGAGCGGCGAAATCCGCGCGCTCGCAAATTTGGTGGTCGTTGATGAGGTAGCCAATCCGCAGGATGAAATCGAGCTCTCGAAAGCGCGTAAAATTAAACCGGACGCGAACGTCGGTGAGATTCTAGAAGTCGAAGTCACGCCGAAAAATTTCGGACGCATCGCGGCGCAGACCGCAAAGCAAGCGATGATGCAGCGGATTCGGCAGGCTGAGAAGGAGATGATCTACGAAGAGTTTAAGGACCGCGCGGGTGAAATCGTCAGTGGCACAGTCCGACGGTTCGACCGTTCCGATGTCATTCTCGACCTTGGAAAATTTGAAGCTGTCATGCCGCAGCGCGAACGAGTCGCGGTGGAAGATTACAATGTTGGCGATCGTCTTCGCGCGTACGTTGTGGCGGTAGAAAACGGTGTACGTGGCCCTGAGATAATTGTCTCACGCAGCCATCCGAATTTCGTACGGCGCCTGTTTGAATTAGAAGTGAGCGAGATCGCGGATGGGACAGTCGAGATCCGCGGCATCGCGCGGGAAGCCGGTTATCGCACAAAGATCGCGGTGTGGAGCGCGAATGAAAAAGTGGATCCGGTCGGCGCATGCGTGGGCATGCGCGGCTCTCGCGTGAAAAACATTGTGCGCGAGCTCAACAACGAAAAGGTGGATATCATCCGCTGGAGCTCAGATCCAAAGGAATATGTTTTGGAAGCACTCAAACCGGCAAAAGTAAAAAATCTGGTTTTTGATACAGAGAAAAAGAACGTGCAAATCTCCGTCGATGAAGACCAGCTTTCGCTCGCCATCGGAAAAAAAGGACAAAACGCGCGGCTGACTTCGCGGCTCACTGGCTGGGAAATCAACATCGGCAAGGACACGTCGGCGACGACCGTCGTGGAACAGAAGGTGGCTCAGGCCGCACAAACGCTCGCCGGCGCGCTCCCCGTCAGCAAAGAACAGGCGCTTAGTCTGGTGAAATCCGGCTTTACTAATCTGGAAGGATTGCGCGATGCAGATGTGCAGGATTTGGTGGATATTCTCGCGGTCGACGAAGCAAAGGCGCGCGAAATCCACGATGCAGTGCACCGGCAGGAAGTGGTACATTAACATGGCTCCGGTTTGAGGAGGCTTGAGCCATGAGCGAAATTTTAAAGGAAGAACAATGGCAACGAAGACGAGCAGCAAAACTGCAGCGCGTAAGCCCGCGGCGAGCGCGGCGGGACGCAAGACTACTGCTCCTCAGAAGCCAGGCGACGTAGGACCAAAAGCTAAGGTGCCAAAAAAAGGGCCAGCGGCTCCGGCGGAGTCGACCGCGCCCGCGAAGCAGCTCAAGAGCCAGCCGGAAAAACCCGACGTTTCCGGACACGCCACCCCGCACGCGGAGACTGTCTCATTAATTGATCGAAAACGGCCGGCAAAAAAGTCTCAAGACGGCGAGACAAAAACAAAGCGCACCGTTCTACCGCCGATCTCACGTATCCGCGCGTCGCTTGAGGCTACCTCCAAGCCGCCGCCCGCGCAGGTGCCTTCACCGGAACCCCTGCCACCTGAGCCGGCAGAGCAACCGCCTGCCGAAGTGACTTTGACTCCTGCTGAAGTGGAAGCCGGGCCGCAGCAGAAGATTCTTTTGATCAAGCCTCCAATCGTTGTTAAACAGTTTGCAAACGAGCTCGGACTAAAACCGCATCAGCTAATCGCGGAGCTGATGACGCATAATATTTTCGCCAACATCAATCAGACAATCGAGCCCGATATCGCTGCGAAGATTGCGGAAAACCACGGGTTCATTCTGGAAAAAGAGCGGCGGGAAAAAGGCGGCGGCGTTCACAAGGTGGAACAGCCCGTAGTCGCACCGCCGCTTCCCGTGATTGAGAAGAAAGAGGAACTCAAGCCTCGCGCGCCCATTATCACCTTCATGGGGCATGTCGACCACGGCAAAACCAGTTTGTTAGACGCGATTCGAAAGACGCGCGTCGCAGCTGGCGAAGCCGGCGGGATTACGCAGCACATCGGCGCGTACAGCGTCGATCACAATGGCCACATGATTACGTTTATCGATACGCCGGGGCACGCCGCGTTCACGGCTATGCGCGCGCGTGGCGCGAATGTCACCGACATCGTTGTGCTGGTGGTTGCGGCCGACGACGGCATCATGCCGCAAACGGTCGAAGCGATAAATCACGCCAAGGCCGCGCCGCATGTGAAGATCATGGTCGCCGTCAACAAGATGGATCTCCCAGGCGCGAACCTCGATCGTGTTAAGAAACAACTGCAAGAGCGCGGTCTTACTCCGGAAGATTGGGGAGGAGAAACGATTATTTGCCCCGTCTCGGCAACCAAGGGCACTGGAATCGATCACCTGCTTGAGATGATGTCGCTTCAAGCAGAGGTAATGGAACTGAAAGCTTCGCCCACGGCCAGACCGCGCGGCACCGTAATCGAAGCGCAAGTGGAAGCCGGCCGAGGGCCTACCGCCACCGTAATCGTGCAGATGGGCACATTGAAAATCGGCGACCCTTTTATCTGCGGCGACTACAGCGGAAAGGTAAAATCCCTGCTCGACGACCGGGGCAAACCCGTCAAGCAAGTCGGTCCTTCGACGCCCGTGAGGGTTCTTGGGTTCATCGGGCTGCCAAATGCGGGCGACGAATTCCTCGTTATGGAATCGGAGCGCGCCACCAAGCAACTGAGCGACGAGCGACTTGATACAAAGCGCACGAACAAGCTTTTCGTGCCGCAACGCGCCACGCTCGAGACGCTGCTCGAAACCGCCGAAGGCAAAAAAGTGCTGCGGATCGTTTTGAAAGCCGACACGCAAGGTTCCGTCGAAGCAATCGTCAGCGCGTTGAAACAGATCGAAACCAAAAAAATCGATCTGGAAATTATTCACTCTGCCGTCGGGCCGATTTCGGAATCTGACATTCTGTTGGCGAGTGCGTCCGACGCGGTGGTCGTCGGTTTTAACGTGAAGGTCGAGACCATGGCGGTCCCGGCTGCAAAACGCGAAGGCGTCCAAATCAAGCTTTACAGCATTATTTATGAGCTGCTCGATCAAATGAAAGACGCCATGGCCGGTCTGCTGGAGCCGGAATTGCGCGAAACCGTCATCGGTCACGCGGAGGTGAAACAGGTTTTCCAGTTGAGCAGAGGCATCGTCGCTGGTTGCCTCGTGACCGATGGCCGAATCGCGCGCGCCGGGCGCGCTCGCATCCTGCGAAAGCGGCAACCGGTTTACGACGGCGGGATTTCGACGCTGCGCCGATTTCAGGACGACGTGAAAGAAGTCCGGTCCGGTCTGGAATGTGGAATCAAGTTGGGCGACTTCAGCGAATATCAGGTGGGCGACGTGATCGAGTGCTATCAGCTCGAGCAAATCGCCCAGAAATTGTGATGCTAGTCATTCCGAGCGAAGTCGAGGAATCCCGTTGCAAAACCTAAGTCTGATTCACGGGATCCTTCGACTCCGCTTCGCTCCGCTCAGGATGACAACAAATCATGAAACATCGGCGACTACGCGTAAACGAATTGGTGAAACGCGAGCTAAGCGGCATCATTGCGCGCGAAATTAATTTCGAAGGGGCACTGGTCAGCATTAATGCTGTCGATGTCGCCCCCGATCTTAAAAGCGCGCACGTTTTCGTGAGCACTCTCGGCGCCACCAATGTCGGAAACGTAATCGACAAGCTGGAAGCGTATCGGCCGGCGTTGCAGGCGGAACTGTCCCGGCACGTCGTATTGAAATACACGCCGCATCTCATTTTTCATCTCGACGAATCCATCAAACGCGGTGCGCGCGTGCTTGAAATTTTGGACGACCTCGGCAAACGCGACGGCCAAGACGAGTGAGTAACACGACGTTCGAAGAGATCGGCCGCGTCCTTCGCGAACATCAGCAGTTCGTTGTGCTCAGTCATGTTCGCCCCGATGGCGATGCGCTTGGCAGCCAGCTCGCGCTTGGCATCTCACTCCAGAAACTTGGTAAAAGCGTACGCATCTGGAACCAGGAAGGGATGCTCGAGAAATATTCGTTTCTTCCGCGCGCTGAATTGCTGACGAAACCACCGGCAACAGCCGAGCACGTGGATGTTGCCATCGCGCTCGACACCGCAATTCAAAACCGGTTGGGCACGACGCTCGCGGCCGTTGGGTCGGTGAAAATCTGGATCAACATCGACCATCACGTCAGTAATCCAGGCTATGGGGACTTGGTGATCATTGATCCAAGTGCGCCCGCAACGGGAGAGATCATTTTCAGGCTGATCAAGAGCCAGGGCTTGCCGTTCGACCAAGATATTGCGGAAAATCTCTTCGCTGCCATCTCAACTGATACCGGGTCGTTTCAATATCCAAAAACCAGCGCGCGCACGTTTGAAATTGCTGCCGGGTTGGTGCGCGATGGCGATCTCGACGTCGGGAAAATCAGCCAGCAATTATACGAGAACTACCCCCGACGCCGACTCGAACTCTTGCGCGAGCTGTTGCGAACGATGCGCTTTAGTGAATGCGGCCGAATCGCAACGTTTAGCCTCAGTTTGAAGACTGCGGCAGAACTTGGCGTGATTCCGGAAGATAACGAAGGATTAATCGATCATCTCCGCGCAGTTCACGGCGTCATCGTCGCTATATTTTTCGAAGAACTTTCCGACGGAAAGGTACGGGTCAGCATGCGTTCCAAAGACGAACGGGTGGATGTGTGCGCGATTTGCCAGAAATTTGGCGGCGGCGGTCACATACTCGCTGCCGGCGCGCGCGTGCGCGGAACGTTGGCGGAAGTCGAAGAAAAAGTTCTGGAGGAAACTCTTGAAGTCGTTAAGCGCGCCTGCCTCTCCTGACGGCGTCCTGCTCGTGGATAAAGCAGAAGGGATGACGTCGCACGACGTTGTCGCGCTGGCGCGACGGCAACTTGGAACGAAAAAGATTGGCCATTGCGGCACGCTCGATCCGATCGCCACGGGCCTGCTTCTGCTCACTGTGGGACGTGGCACAAAAGTTCAGGATTTACTCATGAGCGAAGACAAAGAATATGTGGGCACGTTCGTGCTCGGCGTGACGACCGACACACAGGACCGTGAAGGCGAAGTGATCCAGCAACGTCCGGTGCCTCCACTGGATGAAAATCAAATCCGCGCCGCGTTCGAAAAATTCCGCGGCGATTTCTACCAGTTGCCACCCATGGTTTCTGCGAAAAAACACGGAGGCGTGCCATTGTATAAGCTGGCGCGCGAGGGAAAAGTCGTGGAGCGCGAGCCACGCCTCGTCCATGTCTATCGCTACACAATCGACCGGGTCGCATTGCCCGAAATCAATTTCACCGTGCTGTGCACCAAAGGGTTTTATGTCCGCACCTATGTTCACGACATCGGCGACGTGCTTGGTTGTGGCGCGCATTTGAAATCGCTTCGCCGGACGAAATCCGGCCGCTTCGACGTAACCAACGCGATCACCGTCGACGAGATCAAAAACGCGACGCGAGAGGATATTCTCAAGCGGATGCTGAGTCTGCCGGAAGTTTCCAGGATGCGCGGAGCGTGAGGAGAATGACGAAATCCGAATGTCGAAGGTGAAAGGAAATCCGAATTTCGAAGCCCGAATGATTTCACGCGCACCGCGTCTTGTTTATTCGTGCTTCGTTATTATTTCGTCATTCGTCAGTCGTCATTCGTCATTTGCCTGATGGAAACGCTTCGATCCATCTCCGAATTATCGCGGTTGCAAGGCCCGCTTTTTCTGGCCATTGGCGTCTTCGACGGGGTCCATCTCGGGCATCAGGCAGTCATTTCCACTTCTGCGGAACACGCTCGTGCGGCAAATGGTACGCCTGTGGTAGTCACCTTTGATCCGCACCCGGAAAAAATACTGCGGCCTGACAAAGCGCCGCATTTGCTTACCGCTACGCCGCATAAGATCGCTCTGATCCGCGCGCTTGGTGTGCGACATCTTTTGATCATTTCGTTCGATAAACATTTTGCCGCTACCGAACCCGAGAATTTCGTGCAGCAATTGGTTCAGCATTCGAAACCGCTGCGTGAAATTTGCGTCGGACACGAATGGTCATTTGGAAGAAATCGCCGTGGCAATCTCCAGTTGCTTAAAAAACTCGGTGCGCAGTTTGATTTCAACGTCGTGGGAATTCCGCCGGTGACTGTTAATGGGGAAATTGTAAGCAGCACAACGATTCGTCGCGCTATCGAAGCAGGCGATCTAAAAAAAGCGGCAACCATGCTTGGCCGCGAGTACACGATCCTGGGAACCGTTGTGCATGGCGATGATCTGGGAAAGAAAATCGGATTTCCGACCGCAAACCTGAGTGCCCACAGCGAGCAATTTCCGCCAAACGGCGTTTATTTCGCCGAAGCAAGGCTTGACGGTGTTGTCTATCCCGGCGTGGTGAATCTCGGGTATCGGCCCACGATGAGTAGCGGCAGATCGGACCGCATTCTCGAAGTTTACCTCCTCGATTTCGATCACGACATTTATGGCAAAGATCTCGAGCTGCGCTTCGTCCGTTATCTCAGGCCGGAGAAGAAATTCGAGAACGTTGATGCGCTCGTCCGGCAAATTGAACGCGATGTGCAGCAGGCGCGCGAATTGGCCGGGGTATAATCAACTCGGCGCTTCAAAAATCCAGCCGAGTCAGATCGCGGACTTCAGGAGTCTTGCGGATGGCGAAGATAACAGCGAACGCGCCAACCACGAGGCCGCAACCAAACGCGAACACGAGCAACAGCCAAATCGGGAAGTTCGCAAATTCGATTATGCCTTCGCGGACGACGTGACCGCCACCGATGATGTAGGCAACTCCGGTTCCCAGTAACGCCAGGCCAAGGACAATCAATGCACGCAACCATTGCGGCTCACGCGGCGCTGCCGGCAGCCTGGCTATAACGCGCGCGGTAAATCCGTCGTCGTTAATGTAGGGTACGGCTTCGCGCAGTTGTCGGTCTAGCGTCTCGTCGTCGATCATTGGATTCACTTTATCAATTCGGCCCCCACGCCGCCAGTGTGCGTTTCAACTTTTCGCGGCCGCGCAGAACGTTCGTTTTGACTGTGCCGAGCGGAATCTCGAGGACACGCGCGGCTTCATCGTGCGACAGACCGTTCTGGCAGCAAAGCACAACCGCAGTACGCTCATGTAACGGAAGCAAATTAAGCGCGTGCATAAGATCGTGTCTCAAACCGGGATCGATAGTGTGCGGATCCTGTTCTGCTTGCCATTGCTCCTCATCCACGCCCACCAGTTCTTTGCGGCGGCGAGCGTCCTCTCGAAAGCAATTGTACGCGATTCGATAAAGCCATGTGGAAAATCGCGCTTCACCGCGAAAGCTGCGGATGTTCTTGTAGGCCCGGAGAAAAGCTTCCTGCGCAAGGTCATCTGCCAGAGCGATGTCTGTGCGTGTGAGTTGCCGCAGCAGACCGCGCACACTCGATTGATGCCGCCGCACGAGTTCACCGAAGGCGTGCTGATCGTCATCGGCAAGAACTCGTGCAACGAGGTCCGCATCAGTGAGTTCCACGGCCGCAATATTACGGTGCGGGGGGCGGAGGCGGAATGTCCTTTTTGTTTTCCAATTTCCATACAATCAAATAACCAAGCCCGATCAGGAACGGAATCAGTCCGAACGACCAGGCGCCGCCTTCCCAATCGTTCACAGCTGCGAGCCATATCATCAGACCGAGACCGACCATGGTCCATATAACCCCGCGCCGCGCATCCGAGCGCCGGCGGATGCCTCGGGTAGCAGGAGCCAGCAGTTCTGCGGGGACGGGCTGCCCTTTCTCTACCATCATCTGGATAGTCCGCTGCCGCATCCGAGTCGCGATGATTGAAAATATCCCAATCATAATCACGATCGCCACCGGCGCGCCGAATATGGAGAGGAACACGATCGCCACGATTGGAATCGCCACTAAATTGCGCATTTGTTGCAGATCGGCGTCTTCATCTTTGTCATTCCCATCGATGATGATGCCATGCTTGTGCCCAAGCTTTTTCTCCAGCTTCCGGTGAATTTTGTCAGCGAGATCGGATGAAGCGGAACTAGACGTCGCACTAGGTGCTGCCGTTGATGATGGCGCCGCTATTGAGCTTGCCGCTGTCGCGGCTGTTGCTGCCGTCGGTGCTGGCGGGCTGGCAATCGGAGTTTCGGCTGGAGTCTGCGGAAACAAGCTGCCATACAGCCCGAGCGAGAACATGCAGAGGAGGAATAGTTTTTTCATAGAGTGTTTGATCATAGGATGCAGCGAACGCCCAATTTGGATTCAACGATTTTGAGCATTCGGAGGCAATTAAAAGGTTGCGTGGCGCGGTTGGCTGGACATTATTGTCCCTCTCAAAACTGCGGGTGTAGCTCAGTTGGTAGAGCACCACCTTGCCAAGGTGGACGTCGCGAGTTCGAGCCTCGTCACCCGCTCCAGCCTTCGCTTGGAGCGGAGCGCAAATCGAAGGATGGAGCGAGCGCGCCGTAGCCTTGGCGAAGGCGGGCCGCCCACACGCTCCAAGCTACGGCTGGCAAGCCAGCCTTGTGATGTACTACGTCTACTTGTTGAAGTCCCGCTCTCGCCCAACACAACCGTATATCGGTTCGACTTGCGATCTGCGACAGCGGCTTAAACAACATAATGAAGGTCGCTCTCCACATACAGCGAAGTTTCGGCCTTGGACTCTCCTGGCCTATGTTGCTTTTGCGGACGAAAAGACGGCGGTCGTATTTGAAAGATATCTCAAATCGGGTTCGGGACGCGCATTTGTCAATCGACACTTTCTCTAGGGTCCATCGATGTTTCTCTGGCGAAAATTTGCAGAACGCCATTGGGTCAAGGCGCACGAAAACGCTCTTCAAGAACGCGCTTCCGGCCAGCTCGTGATCGTACGCAGACCCGGGCGTAAGCGTCTGGAGCTGGAAATTGTATGCCGCTCGCGGAGCGATTCGTCTGCGTTGTTCAAGGAATTTGGCGGCCGAATCGAGGCCTTGCCGCACAATTGGCTGGAGCAATTTGCGCGTGGCGATGCGAAGCCAATCAAGATCGGGAAACGATTGATGGTTTCGAATGTGGGAGGGACCTTAGTGTCCCGACTGTCGCGGCACAAAAGCCGTTCCCACATTATCATTCCAGCTTCGTTGGCATTTGGAACTGGCGGGCATGCCACAACGGCGATGTCGCTCCGTTTTTTGGAACAACTGACCCGTTGCTGGAACCCGGGCTGGTCGCTCGTCGATCTCGGGACTGGCAGCGGAATTCTTGCTTTGGCGGCAAAATGTTTCGGGGCCGGCCAAGTTATAGGTATCGACAACGATCCCACCGCGATTTCGGTGGCCAAATCAAACGCCCGATCGAACAAAATTCGGGGCGCCACTTTTCAATTAGGCGATGTGCACAAGTGGAATCCGGCACAGAAGACCGATGTGATTACGGCAAATTTATACAGCGATTTGCTTATCGAAATCCTGCCAAAACTACGCGGCGGGGGGTTGCTAATTCTCTCAGGCATTTTGCGCAGCCAGCAAGACGAATTGGTTCGCGCATTGCAGCGGAACCATCTCAACATCATTAGCATGAAACGTCGCGGAAAATGGATGGCTTTTCTGGCGCGGCGGACGCGCACTCTGCGGACGCCGGACCACGAGCCGGCAAATTTTTGCGACGCTTGTAGACCGCCGCTACAGTAAAACCCGATGCAATCCGAACAGCTTGCTTATGCCATTGTCACACCCTATTCGATGCGGAAATCGCGCACCGGCGGCATCGTTGGCCGGTTGATTTCCCGCACCGGACTCGATTTGGTCGGAGGCCGAATGTTCGCTCCAGGCGAGGAGCTAACCAAGCGCTACGCCGACACGATTGTGACGGAAACTGACCCGAGCCATCGCGCCACGCAGCAATTGATTCGCGAGTACGTGCTGAAAAATTTCACCGGGGAGAAAAACGGTCAACATGCGCGTGTTTTGTTTCTGATCTTCCGCGGACCGGACGCTGTGGAAAAGATTCATCACGTCGTGGGTCACATCCTGCACGAGCGTACAAGCGGCGAGACGATTCGTGACACCTACGGTGATTACATCACCGATGATTCAGAGAATGTAGTTTACTTCGAGCCGGGAGTGGTCACTGAATTCGAACCGGGTGCGGTCGAACGCGATTTAAAACTGTGGGCGGAATTCTCTGATTCGGATGGTGGAATCGTGGATTACGCCGTGCCGTTTCCGCACGGTGCGCAAATCGAAAAAACGCTCGTCCTTATTAAGCCGGACAATTTCCGGTTCCCAAATTTGCGTCCAGGCGGCGTGATCGAAGTGTTTTCGCGTACTGGCCTCTCGATCATTGGCTTCAAAGTTCACCAAATGAGCGTGGTACAGGCAGAGGAGTTTTACGGGCCTGTGCTGCCGGTTCTTGAGAAAAAGCTCGGTCCGAAAAGCGGTCGCGAAAACTGGGAGAGCATCATCGAGTTTATGGCCGGCAAAAAGCCCAGCGAGTGTCATCAAGACGAACGCGAGGCGCCCGGAACAGAAAAATCGATTGCCATTGTTTACCAGGGCGTGGACGCCGTGCGCAAAATTCGCGACGTCCTCGGCCCCACTGATCCGGCAAAAGCGCCGCCCGGGTCGATTCGAAAGGAGTTCGGACAAACGATCATGGTTAACGCCGCGCATGCATCGGATTCCGTCGAGAACGGGAAACGCGAAATGGCGATCATCCGAGTCGAAGAAAATAATTTCAAACCTCTGATTGAAAACTTCTATCGCCACCAATAGTTTGCGCTCCCATTTTGGACCACATCATCGCCATGGAAATTTCTGAACGCGCCGCTCAACTGACTCCGTCGTTGACTCTTTCAATCGATAGCAAGGCGAAAGCCATGAAAGCCGAAGGCATCGACGTCTGCGGCTTCGGTGCAGGCGAACCGGATTTCGATACACCAGAGCATATAAAAAGGGCCGCAATCGAGGCGTTGGAAGCCGGTTTCACGAAATACACGCCAAACGCTGGCATCCCGGAACTGCGCCAGGCGATCGCAGATAAATTGGCAGCCGACAACGGATTGGACTATCGCGCCGGTCAGATCGTAGTGAGTAACGGCGCGAAACACGCATGCTACAACGCGATCCTCGCTACCTGTCAGCCCGGCGATGAAGTCATAATTCCGGCGCCATATTGGGTCAGCTACCCCGACATGGTGCGTTTAGTCGGTGCCGAGCCGATGATCGTGCCCACCAGCGAGCGCAATGCTTGGAAAATGCGCCCGGAAGATTTCGAAAATGCGATGACGCCGCGCACGAAGATGCTGATCATGAACAGCCCGGACATTTATGTCTTGTCCGACGAGATTTACGAGAAGCTCGTTTACGACGACGCCAAACACGTGAGCATCGCGTCGCTGTCGAAAGAAGCGTACGATCTCACAATCACCATCAACGGATTTAGCAAATCTTACGCGATGACGGGTTGGCGACTCGGTTATCTAGCCGCGCCTGATGCGGTATCGAGGGCCGTCGATTCAATCCAGAGCCATACCAGTTCGAACCCGTCCTCCTTTTCACAGTACGGCGCGGTTGCCGCGCTCAAAGGCGATCAACAACCGCTCGCCGATATGCGCGAGGAATTCGACATGCGTCGTAACTACATGTTTGACCGTCTCTCGAAGATCTCCAACGTCACCGCGGTCAAACCGAAGGGCGCGTTTTATATCTTGGTAAACATCAGCCAGCTTGGACTTACCTCTCAGAATTTCGCTGACCGTCTGCTGAGCAAAGCCAACGTCGCTGTCGTGCCGGGTGCTGCCTTTGGCGATGATCGCACCGTTCGATTCAGTTACGCGACGAGCCTTGATGTGATCAAAAAGGGTCTGGACCGGTCTGGGGTGGGACTTGGCCTGGTCACGTAAATCAAATTTCCGGTGGTGACTAGAACCGGATTCGCATCTCATGCGTGCTCGCTACGATGCTCACGATGCGGTATGAGAATGACATGACAAGAGTTCGACTCGCGGCGGCCGTGTTTCTCGCGGAAATGGTAGCGGTTTCACTTAGTGCGGCGTCGGGCAATTACGTCCTGAACGGCGACTTTAGCCAGGGCCGCGACCATTGGGATGGCGACGGAGTTGTCATTTCGGATCCGGACAACAAGGAAGATCGCGTCTTGAAAATAAGACTCGACGACTATGTGAAGGGAATTTCCCAGCGACTCACGCTATCGCCATCTACCACGGCATTGGTCGGCGGTTTTCGAGCACGACTCATCAACCCCCGAACCAAATATGCTCGAGCGTCGGTCCAGGCTTGGCTTCGCTTGAAGAGCAAAGAAGAGAATCTTCTGATTGGCGAGCAATATTTGGATAACGGTGGCTGGGCGAGAATCATTATCCCGCCTGTGAGCGTGCGAGATACCGAAGTAGACAATGTCTCAATCGAGGCGATTGGGATGGACTGCGATGTTCTAATCGATGACGTCGTCCTAGTGACCGCGCGAGTGTCTGGTCGCATTGGTTCTCTACGGCCCGAGGATTCCGACGACGCCCCTTCTCTAAAAATCGGAGAGCCGATTCACATGACAGGACATGAACTGGAAGCGATCTCGGTTGCGATCGCAGATTTCAAGAAACGCAAATACTCGGTTTCGGGTGATCTATCGCATTACACTGTCGAGATCCAGCGGCATGCTAGTGAAATCGAAGTCACGTTCATGTCCGATGCGGGACCAAATGGGCCGGAGGTCGGCGGCGGAAGCGTCTACGGCGTAGATGTTCATTATTCCATCGCCACTGATCCAGTGAAGATAATTCGCGTTCATTTCTACCGATAGCAGCAGACGATTTCACAGTACTGTGAAATTGTGATCGGACTCCATGCGGTTCGCGTAATTGCGAATTGCAATTGAAACTGATATTGACAGCTTCCGCGTTCTGCAATCTTCAATGCCCGGCCATTTCGCCCTAATTTTACACGCTCATCTCCCGTTCGTTCGTCATCCGGAGCACGAGCATTTCGTCGAGGAAGAGTGGTTGTTCGAGGCGATCACCGAAACGTACATCCCGTTGCTGCGCGTGATGCGGCGACTCGTCGACGATCTCGTGCCGTTTAAACTCACGATGTCGATTACGCCGACGCTCTGCGCAATGCTTCAGGACCAGCTGCTATGCGAGCGTTACGTCCGACACCTGGATCTTTTGATCGACCTTGTTGCGCGGGAACGAAAACGAAATCGCAAACATCCGCAGCTCCGCGAGCTAGCTGAATTTTACGTTGGTCTGTTTTCAGAGACTCGCCGCCACTTCGTGGATGAATGGAAATGCGATCTGCTCTCAGTCTTTCGTGAGCTGCGACAAACAGGCGCGCTGGAAATCATCGCCAGCGCGGCAACACATGGCTTGTTGCCGATCCTTCAGCAGCAATCGGCTCGCGCAGCGCGTGCGCAGCTTTTGATCGGACGCGACGTGTATGTCGAACTTTTCGGCGGAGAGCCCGCCGGATTCTGGTTACCCGAATGCGGTTACGCTCCCGGTTTGGAGTCGATTCTACGGGAAGCGAATCTCCGTTGGTTCGTTGTCGATGCTCACGGATTACTCTTTGGAATGCCGCGCCCATGCCGCTCCATTTATGCTCCCTGTTATACACCAGCGGGGCCCGCGGCCTTCGCACGCGATCCCAACGCCAGCCGCCAAGTCTGGAATGCGCATGAAGGCTATCCCGGCGATCCAGCTTATCGGGATTTTTATCGCGACATCGGTTTCGATCTGCCCATGGAACATTTGGGATCGATCGCACGCGGAACCAGAAAATTCTCCAGTGTAAAATACCATCGGATCACCAGACGCGGCGATGAGAAACAGCTGTATGACAGAACGGCAGCCGAAAATGCGGCAACACAACATGCAATTCATTTTCTCGAACAATGCCATCAGCAGATTCGCGAAATCGGCGAAGTGGGTTTCGACCCGATCATTGTCGCTCCGTTCGATGCGGAATTATTTGGGCACTGGTGGTTCGAAGGACCGATTTTTCTGGAACAATTCATTCGCCACGCAGCAAACGAAGGGGATTTCCGGCTCACATCGCCGAGTGAATATTTGGCCGCGCATCCAACGCAGCAAATCGTTGAGCCCGCTGCATCCACGTGGGGTGAGAACGGCCATCTTGCTGTGTGGCTCGATCAGAGTAACGCCTGGATTTATCCGCAACTCAATGCGGCAGCGCAAATGATGATCGACCTCGCAAAACAGACTTCCGCTATTGTAGGGCAACCGCATCGCTTGCCAGGCGGAAGATCGGCAGGCGGAGCGCCTGCCCTACAACTCACCGACCGTGTTTTGAAACAACTCGCCCGCGAGCTTTTGCTGGCGCAATCAAGCGACTGGGCATTTCTAATCAAAACCGGGACTGCGCGCGAATACGCCACTCAACGCACGATCGATCACCTTGCTCGCTTCAATCGTCTGCACGATCAGTTTGTCGCAAATAATCTCGATGAAGAATTTCTGCGCGACTGCGAATGGCGGGATAACATTTTTCCGAACGTGAACTGGCGATATTATGCTTAAATCGCGGATCGCGGATCGCCGTTTCCAGATTGTCGCCTTGATCTCTTGCGTCGCTTTTGTCGCAATCGCCACGGCTCAAGAGTCGCCCACTCCAACTCCTTCGCCGACGCCGGGAGAATCTCCTTCTCCCTCGATTTCGCCAGAACAGTCGATGGTCCCCTCGCCCACCCCGGAACAAACGCCTTCACCCTCGCCTGCCAGAAACGTCCGCATCAGTTTCGTTCCTCCGCCAATGGACGGCACGATCAGCCTTGGGATTTACGATCAAACCGGAAAGATCGTACGCGTCCTGCATCAGAACGCGCAATTGAACGACTTCGCGATCGGGGCTGATGCGCTCGCGACGCGATGGGACGGAAAAGATGATGGATACCAGGACTTGCCCTCTGGACGATATCACGCGCGCGGGTACTTAGTCGGCCCATTGAAGCACGAAGATCTGGGCGAGACTTCGCCGCCTTCAAACCAAATCGAAGCGAACGTGGTCAAGGTCCGACTGGTCCGCAATCCTTTGCGAAAAGATAAAAGGCCGGTCGTGGAACTCGGCATTGGATTCAATAGCGAGGGAAGTTACCTGAAAACCAGCGACGGTCTGCCGCTGGTCAAAGTCAGTGAAACACCGAATGTGACCCGCGCAGGGATCGCAGCAAAAAGTGAGAACGCCGTCGATATCTGGCAGGATGACGGCACGAGCGTGCATCAGTTTCGCGTCTCGAATGTTGACCAGATGATGGCCTTCGATTGCGGCGAATTTGAACTGAAATGAACTGTAGGGGCGGTCTCTGACCGCGAAATGAAAGAACGGTGCTTGACACAAGCACCGCTACAACGCAAGCGATTGCTAATCACAAATGCCCTCTACGCCTGAGCTTCAGCAAACCGTTAGCAAGATAGCCGGTTTTACCGGCACTGCGCTACATACCGGTGAAAAGGTTACCCTTAGACTGCACCCCGCGCCGGTGGATCACGGAATCAAATTCAAGCGCAAAGATTTACAGGATGAGCCAACGATCGACGCGAAAATCGAGAACCTGAAGACGGTCGAGCGCGCCACCACAATCGGCGAAGGCTCGGTGCGAGTCCATACAGTCGAGCATGTACTGGCCGCGCTCTCGGCAATGGGCGTGGACAACGCCATTGTGGAAATGGACGCAAACGAGCCGCCGATAGGAGACGGAAGCGCGCAACCGTATGTCGATCTCATCAAGAAAGCCGGCGTAACAGCTCAGGAGGAGCCGCGCAAATTTTTCGACGTGCGCGAACCGATGCACGTGGAGGCGAAAACAGGTGCGCTGCTCGTTTTACTGCCGGACGACAAATTTCGCATTTCGTGCACACAGGCCGGACCAAACAATCAATTCACGCAGTTTTTGTCATTGGAACTTACGCCGTCGATTTTCGAGTGCGAGATCGCTCCGGCGCGCACATTTGTTTACTACGAGGATGTTGAGCCACTCATGGATAAAAATCTCATCAAGGGCGGCAGCCTCGAAAACGCGATTGTCGTGCGCGGCGAGGCGGTGTTGAGCAAGGAACCATTGCGTTTCTCAGACGAATTCGTACGGCACAAAATCCTCGATATTATCGGCGATCTCGCGCTAGTCGGTCGGCGTATCCGCGGTCACGTGGTGGCGGTGAAGCCCGGACATGCTGCGAATGCGGAATTGGCTCGCGCGCTCGCTCGCGAGCAGACGCGGAGAAGCGCGATGAGCGCACCGCGCGCGATCCCAATAGGCGATTCCGGTCTGGACACTGGCGAAGTGATGAAGATCCTTCCGCACCGCTACCCTTTTTTGATGGTTGACCGGGTCATCGGCTTCGAGGGCGAAAACAAAATTACGGCCATAAAATCCATCACGATTAACGAGCCGTTTTTTCAGGGGCATTTCCCCGGTCATCCAGTCATGCCTGGAGTAATGCAAGTAGAAGCGATGGCGCAAGTGGCCAGTATTCTTTTGTTCAAATTGACGA
>WNGA01004595.1_pt1 | contig 30863 bp, 29 predicted proteins | sample 5400061 | NCBI WGS metagenome assembly WNGA01 (sample SAMN13153366, study PRJNA577476) | soil metagenome | isolation source: 100 cm soil or saprolite under grassland replicate 2 | place: USA:California | collected 2016-06-15 | reverse complement strand
CTTGCCGCAGCCGAGGAGGAGCTGCGCGAGCGGCGGTCGCGCAAGGGCGGCCGCCCGCGCACAGCGGCGCAAGACGAGCGCTGATGAAGATCGCCAGTGCACATTCCGTGCACATGATGCTGAGAATTGGCCGGAAAGGTTGAGACGCTGCCAGGGGTAAATGTGCAGGTCAGCACTGATGCTGAGGATAAGCGTGCAGGTCAGCGCGGAGCGGTCGCTACTTCCGCTGGAAGTGACACCGGGCCTCCGGTGGCCTGCGACACATGAGTTCCTCGCGCTGACTCGTTCATTGTGCGAGCATGTCAGGTTCGAACCGAACCCCCAAAGGAGATGATGACTGTGGGCGCGATCGGGGTACATGAGTTCATCACGCTGGACGGTGTTATCGAGGCGCCGTCCTGGACGTTCGACTACTCGTTCGATCCCAAGATGGGTGAGGCCATCGGCGGAATCATGGGATCGAGCCAGGCGATTCTGCTGGGACGCCGCACCTATCAGGAGTTCGCCCCGGCTTGGTCCACCCGGACCGCCGAGGACGACCCCGGCGCGCCTTTCATGAACGAGACGCCCAAATACGTCGTCTCCGCCTCGCTGCAGACCGCTGAGTGGAGCAACTCGACCATCCTTGGCCCCTATAGCGCGGACACGATCCGTGACCTCAAGGACCGGATCGACGGCAACATCTACGTCAGCGGCAGCGGCACTCTGGCCCGGGCGATGCTCGCCGACGGTCTGGTCGACGATTTGCACCTGTTCGTCTATCCATTGGCACTCGGCGCCGGTCAGCGGCTGTTCGCCGACAGCGGCCGGGCAACCAAGTTCGCACTCGGCGGGTCGGAGACCTACAGCAACGGAGTCCTGCACCTCACCTACACGCGTGGGTGACGCACCAGGGAGGTCGGCGCAGCGGTCATCTGTGACGCTGCAGATACAACTGCGCCGCCATACCGCCCCTTATCCCCCCGCATGCGCCTTCTGGAGCGCCGCGATGTCGAACTTGGTCATCGCCAGCATCGCCTCGGTGGTCCGCTTCGCCTTCGCCGGGTCCGGATCGCTGATCATGTCGATGAGCATGGTGGGGACGACTTGCCAGGACAGGCCGTACTTGTCCTTCAGCCAGCCGCAGGCGACTTCCTGGCCGCCCTCGGTGAGCCTGCTCCAGTAGTAGTCCACCTCGTCCTGGTCCGCGCACGGGATCTGGAGCGAGATCGCTTCGTTGAACGTGAACTCCGGCCCGCCGTTCAGGGCGACGAACTTCTGGCCGTTCAGCTCGAACTCGACGGCCATGACCGCACCCGCGGGACCCGGCCCGGCGTCGGTGTAGCGGCCGACCCTTCCGAGTTTGGAGTCTTTGAAGATGCTCGTGTAGTAGTTCGCGGCGGCTTCACCTTCGGTGTCGAACCACAGGCATGTGGTGAATGCCTTGTCAGTCATCGGTCCCTCCTTGCAGGTGGGCGTGGTTTACCTAACTGACGGATCTCGTGCCGCAAACTCATCGGTGCCGGGAGAGCGCATTCGAGCGTTACCCCCGCCTGGGTGGCCGGGTCTCTAGCTTCTCCACGATGAGGCGGTAAAGCTGGCGTGGCCGCCCAGGCTGCGGCGAACGGTTTGGCGGCAGCGGCCAGGCGAGACCCTCCTCGACCAAGATCCGCAACAGTCGCCGGGCGGTACGGGGGGTCACGCCGAGCAGCTGGCTCGCGGTTTCCGCGTCCACGGTGAGTGAACTCTCCTCGGGGGACAGCTTGTCGGCGAGCCTGGCGAGCGTTTCGATCCCTTTCGGCTGACCGGGTCCAGGCATTCTTGTCGACGGGCGAGGTGGTGGCACGAGAGCCCGGCCCTCGCGGTCCAGCGCGAAACCGTGCTGGCCCCGGCTGGACTGCGCGCGGGTTAGCGCGGCACGAGCGTGGTTTTCCGCTTCTTGCGCACTCCGGCCCATGCCGACACCGACCTCAAGTTCGACACCAAGATCTCCGTGTGCGCGCTCGACAAACGGCGGGACACGGAATCCCTCGGTGATCGCGGAGAGCGAGCCGCGAGTGGCGACGACGACGAAGCAGTGCTCGCCCACCGGCATCACGGCCGCGCCTATCCGCTGTGCGTCCTGCAGAAGCAGGCGGTGCACGCTGAGACGTAGTTCGTCTCGCCAGTACCGTGGGGCGGTCCGGCGGGTAGTCTCCCGCAGCGTCGGCACGTCGACCACGACCACCGCGAGCGCTGCCTCTTCGAGCCGGTGGTGTGCGCCGAGCAATGCCGCGGTGTGCAGCGCGGACCTTATGGCGCTGCCGGTGGAGCGGACCGTGATGACCGGGATGCCCGCCGCGGTGAGACGCTGCGCTACGGCATGGACACAGGTGAGCGCCAGGGTCGTTTCGCCGCGCCGCCAGAGCCGCTCATGGAACGCGGCGAGCGTTCCTGCGCTGGCGACCTCCTCCCGGGCACGAACATGTTCGGTGGACAGCCCGAGTTCTCCGTAGGTCTCGTCGATCTCGGACCGGCCGAGAACGTCCAGGCTGATCCTGGACAGATCAAACTTCCCGTCCAGGCTTGCCCGCAACAGCGCCGTGCGGAGCGCCGCGCCATCCAGCGGGACAAAGGTCGCCGGTCCGCTGATGGCGCCCGCGCGGCGCGCGTACTCATAGGGAACAGGGCTCGCAAACAGGCAAACATCGACGCTTGAGCCCAGGCGGCTGGCCTTCTCGGCCGCTTCGTGCTCATCACGGTAGGCCGCCGCGACAAGGCGTGCGGCGAAGCCGAAACCGCTCCAGGACGCGCCCGACATCACCGACGCTTGCACCCCGTGACCAGCCCCAAGCAGGCTTCCCATCTGGCCTGGCGCGGCTGAGCCCGCCCCGGCCGATGACATGTGGCCGCCAGTCCCCGCACCCGAGAGCATGACCTGTTCGACCACATCATGTGGCCCAACGATCCCTATGGTCAGCTCACCCGTACCCGGCCGGTGGCTACTCACTGGTAACCTCCGGGACGCTGTATGTGCTGCCGCGTCTGCCCTCGCTGGCGATCAGCGACAATGCTTCCCGAATCCGCGCTGCCCGCTCCTGACATCGTCCCCTGTGCTCCCAACGTTCCGACCTACCTACGCGGCGTGATTGCCTGATCGTACTATTTGGTAACCCATTGAGAGCATGGGGGAAAGGGTGCAAGCGTAACTTAGCTTCGGGATCGCGCTCAAATGTGCGTGAACTGCGACGATGACCAGGTATAACGCAAACGGTGAGATGCGGATCTAACTGTCAATTTCTCGCGTGATGTCCGCACCGAGCGCGGTGAGCCGCTCCGCGACGGAGGCGTGGCCTCGGTCGATGAGGTATCCGGGTGCCACCACGGTCTCGCCATCAGCCACAAGCCCGGCGAGGACAAGTGCGATACCTGTGCGAAGGTCGTGCGCGACAACCCCCGTTCCGCGCAACTGCACCGGGCCGTGCACAATGGCGACGGTCCCATCGACCTCGATCTTGGCACCCATCTTGTTCAGCTCGCCAACCAGGGTGTAACGGCCGTCATAAATGGTTTCTCTGATGTAGCTAGTGCCATCGGCAAGGCAGCTCAGAGCCATGATCGGCGATTGAAGATCGGTCGCGAACCCGGGATACGGGCTAGTGATCACGTTGATTGGCCGGACCGGCCTTTCCCTGCGTACCTGCAGGATGGCGCCGTTGATGGCGAACTCGACGCCCATTTGCTCCAGCTTCCAGCGGACGACACCGAAATGCTCAAGTGAAGCGCCGACCAAGCTGAGCTCTCCGCCGGTCATCGCCGCCGCCATCGCGAATACGCCCGCGTCAATGCGATCGGGCATCACAGCGTGTTCCACCGCCTCGAGACGGCTAACGCCCTGGACCGTGATGAAACCCGTGCCGCCCCCGGTGATCTGCGCACCCATCTTGCTCAGGAACGAAATAACGTCCAGCACCTCGGGCTCGAGCGCGGTGTTGTCGATAACCGTGGTACCCGGGGCGAGCGCCGCTGCCATGATCAGGTTCTCGGTGCCGGTGTGGGATGGCGTGTCAAGATAGAGATGAGCTCCGCGCATGCGCCCGGCCTTGATGTGGATCACATTGTCGCCCTCTTCGACGGTCGCGCCGAGCCGGGCGAATCCACGGTAATGGAAGTCGAGGTTGCGGCTGCCGAGGTGGCAGCCGCCGATGCCCTCGATGACAACCTCACCGAGCCTGTGCAGCAGGGCGGGCACGAACAGGACCGAGCCGCGAAACTTGCGGGCAACCTCGGCGGGCAGGACCGGGCTCGTCAGCTGTGATGCGTCAACGACCAACGTGCGCTCAGGCTCGTGGAACTCCACCTTGGCGCCCACGGCTTGAGCGAGTTCCACGGCCCGTCGCACATCCTCGATCGGCGGCACGTTTCGCAGCACCGTGCGCCCGGTGTCCGCGAGGAGCGACGCAGCGATCATCTTGAGTGCGGCATTCTTGGCGCCCTGCACGAAGACGGTGCCGTGCAGCGGGTTGCCTCCCCGCACTCGGTAGCGGACCTCGGGGCCGTTGGTCATGTGGATCCAGCTCCTGTTCGAGGGGTGACGCACAAGGCCTGCGGGAGACCGTTGCCCAGTATTGCATCGGCGAGGTCCTGGGTCGGCCAAGTGTGGGTTCTGGCCTGCGGCGGGTCTGTCCGGAATATGCTGCGCGCTCGCGAAAGCGCTGGACTGCTACCTGAGCTGCGCGAGACGCTCGAACACCTGGCCGAGCCGACCGGTGAAGTGCTCTGGGCGGCATATCTCGTCGAGCCGTGCCTCGTTCAGCGGTCGCCCGCCAGCGGCGGCCCGCTTGCGCAGCGTCTCACGCAGTGGCGTACCAGTTTCCCAGGTATCCATGGCAGCGGCTTGCACGAGCGCATAGCTTTCCTCGCGAGACATGCCCGCGCTTACCAGCTCGAGTAGTATCGCGGACGTGTAGACCAGGCCGCCTGTGGCGTCCAGGTTGGCCCGCATCCGGGTGGTATCCACGACCAGGTCGCGCATCAGCCCGTTGGTCAGGGACAGCAGGTAGTCGGTCACCATCGCCACGTCCGGCAGGGCGACTCGCTCCGCACTTGAGTGTGAGATATCTCGCTCATGCCACAGTGGGATGCCTTCGATCACAGGAGTGGTGATGGCACGTGCCATGCGGGCCAGCCCGCATATTCGCTCTGACCGGATGGGATTGCGTTTGTGCGGCATCGCCGAGGAGCCTTTCTGGCCGCGGCCAAACGGCTCCTCGAGCTCACGCACCTCCGTGCGCTGCCCATGCCGAATCTCCAGCGCCACCGCTTCGCACACGGTGGCGGTCACCGCGAGCGCGCATGCCCACTCGGCGATACCGTCTCGCATCACGACCTGGGTGGCCACGTCCGCGGGCCGCAGCCCGAGTTCGGCCATGACCTCCGCCTCGATCGCCGGGTCGATGTTGGAGTAGGTGCCGACAGCCCCGGAGAGCTTGCCGACAGCGATCGCCTCTCTGGCGCGGCGCAACCGGTCACGGCAGCGCGCCATCCCAAACGCGAAATCGGCGACCCGGTGGCCCCATGTGTCGGGTTCCGCGTGAATGCCGTGCGTCCGGCCTGCCCGCACCGTGGCCGCGTGCACCAGGCCGTGGTCGCGCAGTGTCGCGACGAGGGTGTCCGCCTTGGCCAGCAGGATGTCGCTCGCCTCGGTCAGCTGGACCGCGAGCGCGGTGTCAAGCAGATCGGATGACGTCATGCCGAAATGGACGTAGGCCGCCGCACTGCGCGGCCTGGTGTTGTCAGCCCAGGCTGTCAGGAACGCGATCACATCGTGATCGGTGACCGCCTCGACGGCGGCCACGGCGCCCGGCGTGGGCGGCGGGGCGTTTCGCACCGGCTCGACGCAGTCCGGGGGAACTGTCCCAGCGCGGGCGTGCGCCGCAAGCACGAGCGTCTCCACCGTGCACCACAGCTCGTACTTGTGCGTCTCGCTCCAGATCCGCCCCATCTCGGGAAGTGTGTAGCGCTCGATCACATGCCTATCCTCGCCCATCGCGAGATATCGGCCGACCTACGGTCCCGCAGAGGGCCTCCACTGGCCGTACGCGACCCGCAGAGGGCCTCCACTGGCCGTACGCGACCCGCAGAGGGCCTCTACGGGTCCCGGCAGGTCGGCTAATCGGGCTAAGAGTCCCTCATGGGTCGCGGGCAACTGCCGAAGGATTTCTTCCGCGACCGGAAAGAGCGCGATCGCCGGCGAGCATCAGCGCGAGAACCGCGGCGAGCGCCACCAACTGCGCCTCCACAGCGAGAAACGCTCCAATGGCGGATGCCGCGAGTGCCGCGCCAGCCGCGGCCATGCGGGTTATCGCCGGGCCGATGCGCAGGGCATGCCGGAACAGCGCCGCGCCGACCAGGAAGAGCGCCACGCCACCACCGATGGCCAGCGCTGGCCCGGGCGCCGCGTGCGCGGATTCGCCGATCGACCGCTTGATTCCAGCCGCAAGGATCACTATGCCAAGCAGCATCGGCATGTGTGCATAGAAATAGCCGTTCAGCGCCAGGCCGGGCCGGGCCTCGGGCTGCGCGGCCGTCATTGCCCGCTCCGCTCGTTCGTCGTCGCCGACGCCGAAGAACGCCCACCACAAGCCGGCCGACACGGCCAGGCCAAGCAGTGCGGAAGCAACGAGCGCGCCGGTGATCGGGCGGTCGGCAAGGCCGATACCGACGGCCACGATCGATTCGCCGAGAGCGATGATAATCAAGCCGCCATGGCGTTCCACGAAGTGCGCGGGCCCGATGCCGAACCTGCCTCCCACGTTCACCAGCAGCGGCGCTGTCACCTGCACGGCCAGTGCCGCCACCCACGCGCCATAGCGTGCCGGTCCATGAAGCATGCCGGCGCCGATGACAAGCAGCGCCGAGGCGACGTTGAACGGTGCGATCAGGAGGATGTTCCTGTTCGCTCGCGCATACAGCCCGGCATGGACACACACCACTACCAGGTAGCCCAGGCCGAGCGCGACTCCACTGCGTCCAAATGCGCTGGGGATCGCGAGCGCGACGACCAGAAACCCGGCCATGCCAAGCAGAAGCAGCACCCGATCCGCGATGCCGTGCGGCACGGAGGTATTGGTCAGCCACGCATAGCCGCCGTACATCCACCAGGCGACACCGAAGATCAGCAGTACCCGCACCATGCCCAGCGGGGTCAGCTCCGCTGTCAGCAGCGCCGACAGCTGCGTAATCGTGAAGACGAACACCAGGTCGAAGAAGAGCTCAAGAGATGTGACCCGCAGCGGCGCGCCCTCCGCGGCAGCACCGGGAAAGCGTTCGCCCACGTTTCACCGGTCCGTGGCGGCGGCGCGCTCGGCGATGTCGGACCGGTACCAGCCGCCACGCATCGTGATGAGCTTGACCGCCTCGTAGGCGGCCACTCGCGCAGCCGTCAGATCCGGCCCGGTGCCGACGATGGTGAGTACCCGTCCGCCGGCGGACAGGACGCGGCCCGCCCCGTCACTCGAGGTGCCGGCGTGCAAGACGTAGGCCTGCGTGAGCCGTTCGGTATCTGCTAGTCCCTCGATTACATCGCCCGTCACAGGCCTGCCCGGATAGGCCTCCGCCGCGAGCACCACTGCCACCGCGGCGCCCGGGCTCCACTGCGGGGCCCGCGCCCCCGCGAGCGCGCCAGTGGCCGCGGCGAGCAGCGGGCCCGCCAGCGGTGTCGCGAGGCGGTCCACCACCACCTGCGTCTCGGGGTCGCCGAACCGTGCGTTGAATTCGACCACCCGCACTCCCTGGCGGGTAAGGCAGAGCCCCGCGTACAGCAGGCCCTGGTAGGGCGAGCCGCGACGGCGCAACTCGCGTATGGCCGGCCGGATGACGGTTTCTGTCACCTCCGCCGCCAGCCGCGGCGGGGCCCACGGGAGCGGGGCGTAGGCGCCCATGCCGCCGGTGTTCGGGCCCTGGTCGTGGTCAAATGCGCGCTTGAAGTCCTGCGCGGGCAGCAAGGGCAGCGCATCGGTGCCATCGCACAGCGCGAACAGCGACACCTCGGGCCCGTCAAGGAATTCTTCTACGACCACCCGGCCACACGCCTTGGCGTGCGCGAGCGCGGCGTCGCGGTCGGTGGTGACGAGCACGCCCTTGCCGGCCGCGAGCGCATCATCCTTCACCACGTACGGCGGGCCGAAATGGTCAAGAGCGCTGGTCACCTCGCCTGGCGTTACGCAGACGCACGCCGCGGCCGTGGGAATCCCGGCAGCGGCCATGACGTCCTTGGCGAACGCCTTCGAGCCCTCGATCCTCGCCGCTGCGGCTCCCGGGCCAAAGCATGCGATTCCAGCTGCCCGCAGCGCATCGGCCGCCCCCGCCACGAGCGGCGCCTCCGGGCCGATGACGACCAGGCCGGGCCGGAGCCGCTTGGCCAGGGCGGTCACCGCGGCCACGTCCGTGAGGCCGACGGCATGGTTGCGGGCGACGTGCGCCGTGCCAGCGTTGCCCGGCGCCACGTGCAGTTCGGTCACATCCGGGTCCCGGGCTAGCGCGCGTGCCAGGGCGTGCTCCCGGCCACCTGAACCGAGGATGAGAACTCGCACGTGGCGAGCGTACCCGCCATGAGATCACCGGCGGGTGTGCCCGCCACAAGTGCGGGCTACTAGGTCCGGACCACTGGCGGTCGCGGTCACGTGGTCGGCAGCCGCTCGCGGTCAACTGGTCGGTCACGCTGGCGGTCGCGGTCAGGTGGTCGGCAGCCGCTCGCGGTCAGATGAGCGGTCAGATGAGCAGGCGGCTCTGCACGGTCTGGTCGCGCTCCGGCCCGACGCCGATCGCCGCCACCGGCGCGGCGATCATCTCCTCGAGCGCCCGGACATACCCCTGGGCGTTGCGCGGCAGGTCCCCAAAGGAACGGGCGGCGGAGATGTCCTCCCACCAGCCGTCGAAGTATTCGTAGACCGGCCGTGCATGGTGCAGGCCGGTCTGCGTCATCGGCATCTCATCCTGGCGGTCCCCGTCAACCTGATAGGCCACACACACCGGCACCTTCTCCAGACCGGACAGCACGTCCAGCTTGGTGAGGAAGTAGTCGGTGATCCCGTTGACGCGGGTCGCATAGCGGGCGATGACCGCGTCGAACCACCCCGTCCTGCGGCGGCGGCCGGTGGTCACCCCATACTCGCCGCCCGTTTTCCGCAGGTACTCGCCCTGGGCGTCATGAAGTTCGGTGGGGAACGGGCCCGCGCCCACTCGGGTGGTGTACGCCTTCAACACGCCGATGACCTTCGTGATGCGGGTGGGCCCGATGCCGGCCCCAACACACGCACCACCCGCGGTAGGGGAGGAGGAAGTGACGAACGGATAGCTGCCATGGTCCACGTCGAGCATCGTCGCCTGGGCGCCTTCGAGCAGTACTACCTTGCCCTCGTCGAGGGCGCGGGACAGCACGAGCCCGGTGTCGGCGATGTGCGGGCGCAGCCGCTCGCCGAAGGACACGTACTCCTCGGCGACCGCATGCGCGTCGATGCCACGCCGGTTGTATACCTTTGTCAGCACCTGGTTCTTCTCTCGCAACGCGAGCTCGAGCTTTTGCCGCAGGATGCCGGGGTCGAAGAGATCCTGGACCCGTATCCCGACCCGGGCGATCTTGTCTCCGTAGGCGGGGCCAATGCCACGGCCCGTCGTGCCGATCCTGGCCGCGCCGAGGTAGCGTTCAGTGACCTTGTCGAGCGCCCGGTGGTGGGGCATGATCAAATGCGCGTTCGCCGAGATGAGCAGGCGTTCGCAGGAGATACCGCGGGCTCGCAGATCCTCGATTTCCTGCAGCAGGACCGCAGGGTCGATCACCACGCCGTTGCCGATGACAGGGACCACGCGGGGAGAGAGCACGCCAGAAGGGAGCAGGTGCAGCGCGTACGTGACGTTGCCGATGACGACGGTGTGTCCGGCATTGTTACCGCCCTGGTAACGGACGACGTAATCGACGCTGTCGCCAAGCAGGTCGGTGGCCTTGCCCTTGCCCTCGTCCCCCCACTGGGCTCCCGCCAGCACGATGGCCGGCATCTTGCCAACCCCTTCCTGTGAGGTGCCCGCGGGGTGTCCGCAGGTCAGGTGCCTGCGGGGTGTCCGCAGGTCAGGTGCCTGCGGGGTGTCCGCAGGTCAGGTGCCCGCGAGGATGGCAGCCGCCTGCGCGCTGGCGTCGGCCAGGAACTCCTCGCACCGCTGCGCCTCGTCGTCCTCGCCGATCGCCTCGGCCGCCGTGGCGAGCAGAAACAGGCAACGCAAGAAGCCGCGGTTTGGCTCGTGCTCCCATGGGATCGGGCCATGGCCGCGCCAGCCGGACCGGCGGAGGGCGTCGAGCCCACGGTGGTAACCGGTGCGTGCATAAGCGTACGCGGTGATCATCTCGCCGTCGCGCAACGCACGCTCCGCGAGCGCCGCCCAGGCCGCGGCGTAGGCAGGAAACTCTGCCGCGACGGCTGCTGGATCCGCGGCCGACTCCAATGCCGCCAGGGCCGCGGGATCGTCGAGCAGCAGCGCTGGCGGCGGTCCAGCCAGCAGGTTCTCGCCCTCCATCGCCGTCAGCCGAGCCGCTGGCCGGCCGACAGCAGGTCCTCGCACGCGTGCGTGACGCGCGCGGCCATGCCCGCCTCGGCGGCCTTGCCGTACGAGCGAGGGTCGTACTCCTTCTTCTTTCCGACGTCGCCGTCCACCTTCAGCACGCCGTCGTAATGCGTGAACATGTGCCCGGCGATCGGCCGGGTGAACGCGTACTGGGTGTCGGTGTCCACGTTCATCTTGACGACCCCGTAGGAGATCGCTTCTCGTATCTCCTCGAGCGCGGAGCCGGAACCGCCGTGGAAAACCAGTGCGAACGGCTTGCTCACGCCATACTTGGCGCCGACCGCCTCCTGGATGTCGTTCAGGATCGACGGCCGCAGCTGGACGTGCCCTGGCTTGTAGACACCGTGGACGTTCCCGAACGTCGCGGCGAGGATGTACCGGCCACGCTCACCCAAGCCGAGCGCGTCGGCGGTCGCCAGGGCGTCCTCCGGTGTGCTGTAGAGCTTCTCGTTGAACTCGCCGACGATGCCGTCCTCCTCGCCGCCGACGACACCGATCTCGAGTTCCATGACGATCTTCGCCCGGGCACACTGGTCGAGCAGTTCCGCCGCGGCGCGCAAGTTGTCGCCGAGTGGCACCGCCGAACCATCCCACATGTGGGACTGGAACAGCGGCTCCTCGCCCCGTGCGACCCGTTCCTGTGAGAGCGCCACCAGCGGGCGCATATAGCCGTCGAGCTTGTCTTTCGGGCAATGATCGGTGTGCAGAGCGATGTTCACCGGGTACTTCGCCGCGACCACCCCCGCGTACGCGGCCAGGGCGGCGGCTCCAGCGACCATGTCCTTGACCCCCGAACCCGAAAGGTAGTCGGCCCCCCCGGTCGAAACCTGGACAATTCCGTCACTTTCCGCGTCCGCGAAACCCCGCAGCGCGGCATTGAGAGTCTGGCTCGACGTTACGTTGATCGACGGGAACGCGAATCCGGTCTCCTTGGCTGTGTCGAGCATCTGCGCGTAGACCTCTGGGGTCGCAATAGGCATGGCGTTAGCTCCCTGTCATCGTGCTGGCATTTGTAAGTATCCCGGAGTAGTGACGACCGTGGCATCAGCGGGGTGAATGTGCACCTCATCAGCTGACCGGTTGGCCAGAGCGCTGGCCCGGCCGAACCAGCCATATCGGCTCGGTAGGGTGGGGTCCGCGGCGCCTTCCCCGGGCTGTCACAGCGTCGCAGCGTCATTGGCGGGCAAACACGGCGCCGCCGACCGGCTATCTGCGGTAGAACGAGGGCTCATGGAGCATTTTCTTACCCAGGCGGGCTACGGTGCCCTCATCGTCTTGTGCCTCGTCGAGGCCTGCTGCATCCCGATTCCCTCGGAGATCACGTTTGGCTTCGCCGGTGTGCTCGCCTTCCAGGGTCATCTCAACCTCGTGGCCGTGATCGTTCTCGGTTCGCTCGCTGAGCTGGCCGGCTCCTACATCGCCTACGCGGTGGGGCGGCTCGGTGGCAGGCCGCTGGCGGAGAGGCTCGGCCGCTACGTTTTGATCACCAGAGCCGATATCGATCGTGCTGAGCGCTTCTTTGCTGGTGGCGGCGCCTTCGCAGTTCCGCTGGGGCGCGCCTTGCCTGTAGTCCGCGCGTTCATCTCCCTCGTGGCCGGCTTCAGTGAAATGCCTGCGGTCAGGTTCGGGATATTGAGCCTGACCGGTACCGTCGTTTACGCTACGGCGCTTTCCGCAATCGGCTACGGCGTGGGTAGCGCCTGGGACAGTGTCGCCCACGGTATCGCGGTCGCCGGTTACGTGCTCGCGGCACTTGTGGTCGCCGCCATCGCGGTTTTCGTCAGCCACCGGCTGCGCGAAATCCGGCGGGAGGCTCGCACCGTCAGGCGCGAAGTCAGCAGCGAACAGGCACGGGGCCCGGTGAGCTAACCACCGTGGCAGGGTCTGAAACCTGCGCTCACGACGTTTGATGCCCCATCCTGGGACTACGCTCCCCCTGTGGGCCGTCATAGATCCGATCCACGTGGGCTCGGCCGCTACCTGCTCCTCGGAGCGGTCGCGGTGGTTGTGCTCGCGCTCGTGATTGTGGGCGTGCTGGCCCTGCGAGGCGCCTTGTCGAGCAAGAAACCAGCGCGCACTCCGCAGCCGACGTCGGCGGGGAGCGCGCCGCCGCGAGCCGTCTCGCAGAGCGCCGCGGTGCCCACACTCCTTATAAGGATCCTGCACGAACCGTGCCGTGTGTTTGTCAAGAATCCCGTCACCAAGGTGGTCCTGCATGTCGACAACGTCAATGTGCAGCTCGGCGCGACGCTCCGGTACTCCGAGAGCCCGCTCCAGGTCCAGATCAGCGACCCGAAATGCGTGGTCGTTTACATCCATGGCCGTATGCAGCGGCCCAGCGCCACCCCGCCGTGGATCTTGAACGTAGAGAAGAGCTAGACCAAACACTCTCCCAAACGGCTGCCGCGGCGCGAACCGGCCCGTCCCCTAGGCTCGTCCCCATGAGCGACCGCGATGACCTGCTGCGGGTGATCCGCTCCAAGGCGGTGGTCCACGGCGACTTCGTGCTGTCATCCGGCCAGCGGGCTACGTGGTACATCGACCTGCGGCGGGTATTGCTCGACGGGCGGGTCGCCCCGCTGGCCGGCCGGGTGCTGCTCGAGGCCACCGCGGACCTCGACTACCAGGCGGTCGGCGGGCTCACGCTCGGTGCCGACCCGGTCGCATCGGCGATGATGCACGCCGCAGCGTGCCGCGGCCGGGTGCTCGACGCGTTTATTGTGCGCAAGTCCGAGAAGACACACGGTTTGCAGCGGCGGATCGAGGGTCCGGACGTCGGTGGACGCCGGGTACTCGCGGTGGAGGACACCTCTACCACGGGAGCTTCGGTGCTCACAGCGGTTGACGCGCTTCGTGAGGCGGGCGCCGAGGTGGCTGGTGTGGCCGTCCTCGTCGAACGGGGCTCCCGCCAGCGGATCATGGGGCGGGGACTGCCCCTTCGCGCGGTTTACGACCTTGCCGACCTCGGCCTGAGCTGACCGCCCTGCTCGCGGGCATGTCACCCCACCCTATTTAGCCATGAATTGACTTCATGAACGGAGGTTGCCCCCTGGGCATCGACGAAGCGGCGGGGCTCAAAGGGAGGCCAGGATCTTCTGCTCCTTCGCCGGATCGAGGCCCACGTCGCAAGCTCCTGGGATGGCTGCATTTCCTGGGATGGCTGCGTTACGCGCGACCGCGGCAGAGGCTCCCGGTGGCTGGCCTCGGCTGGCCTGCTCGTGGCGCAACCAGCGCCAGGTATCCCGCACAGTGTCGGCGAACGGCCGGTAATGCATGCCGGTCATCCGTGCCCGTTCGCCAGGAACCTCCCACGTGCCTGCCCATTCTGGAGTGGACGGTGCCCACATCGGCAACTCCCACCATGGCCGGACGCCGCCTGCGAGGATCGCATCGTCGTCTACCCAGACGAACTCCGGCTCCGGGCCCCTTCGGCTCGCTGCCGTGACGCGCACGCACGTGGCGAGCATGCCGCCAAAGGTTTCCCGGTCAGATCCGGGAATGTCGACGGCGCCGGGAATATGGCGGCGGGTGTTCTCGAGGATCCACGCGGCAAGATCGCGGACGTCAACCGCCCGCACGCGATGGCCAGGATGCCCGGGCGCCAGGATCGCGCCACCTGCGAGAACGCGCTCCAGCCACCAGGGCAGCCGCCGCGGGCTCTCGTGTGGTCCTACGATGACGCCCGGCCGGATGAGCAAGCAACGTCCGGGGAACACCTCTGCGACCGCGCGTTCGGATCCAGCCTTAAGAACGCCGTAGGCGAGATCACCGCCCGCGTCAGGCAGGCACTCGTGGGTTGGCGAATCCTCGTCCACCGGTGCGCCGGGCCAGTCGCGGTATGCGCGCAGGCTCGAAACGTAGCTGTAATGCGCCACATGGCCCGCGAGCACGCGGGCCGAGGCCAGCACGTGAGCTGGTGCGAGCACCGATGTGTCGATGACCGCATCCCACTCGCGTTTTCCCAGCTCGGAAACTTCGTCCGCGCTCGTCCGGTCTCCGTGTAGAGCTTCGGCACCTGGCCGGGGCTCACCGCTCAGCCCTCGTGCGAAGGTCGTTACGTCGTGGCCGCGCTGGACTGCCTCATCGACGACGGCACGCCCAAGAAAACGGGTCCCTCCGAGCACAAGAAGCCGCATGCGAGGCATTCTGCCCTGTCGGCCGATGCTGAATACGCGGAAAGGCTTACGCCAGGAGCGGACTTCATTACGCTGTGGGAACACTCGTGATCTGCTGAGCTACGCACGACCCGCACGGCGAAGGTTGGGCGCTGTAGGGTCACGCGTCGAGGGAAGGGCGGTGTCGCATGGACCGTTGCGCGCTGTTCGTGGACGCGGGCTACGTGCTGGCGGACGGCGCAATGGCTGTTCATGGAACCCGTCGCCGAGAGTCCGTCTCCTGGGACTACTCCGGGCTGCTGCGGCTATTGAGCAAAATCGCCAGCGAGCGTTCGGGTTTGCCGCTGCTCAGGTGTTATTGGTACGACGCTGCCATTGACGGCCGCCGCACCTCTGATCACGATGCGCTGGCCGAGCTGCCCGGTCTCAAGCTGCGACTCGGCCGGATGCGGCCAGGCCGCCGTGAGGGTGTTGACGCCGAGGTTCATCGCGATCTATCCACCCTCGCCCATAATCACGCCATCGCCGATGCCGTCATCGTGAGCGCAGAGGAAGACTTGGCCCGCGTCATCGCGGACGTTCAAGACCTGGGGGTTCGGGTCACGCTCGTGCAGGTCGCCGCGGACGGGCGCTGGCAGGCTTCCCCGGTACTGCGCCAGGAATGTGACGCGGTAATCGAGGTCGATGCGGCCGAGCTCAGACCCCACGTCCGCGTGCTCGCGGCCAGCGAGCCTGCACAAATCCCAGCGGGGCATAGCGTTGCGCCTTACCTGGGCGCTCCCGTCGCGAACGGGCACGCTGTCGTCGGCGCGCACGGTGCTCACCATGCGCCACTTTCGGAGCGTCAGGGGGCAGGCGCGATCTACCCGCCGCCAGCGGCCGCACCCGAGCCTGCGCACGTGCCGAGGCCGGGTCAGCCGGCGGTGGCCAGCCCGCAGAAACCGGCGGTGGACCTTTCGGCTGCGGACAATTACGCGGGCCCGGCCGTCCAGCAGGACCCGGGTGACCAAGAGCCCGCGCGTGCAGAGTCGGCGGCGGTCAGCGATGGCGCCTCGCCTGGTGTACGGTCACCCGCTGCGGAGCAAGCGGGGGCAGCTGCCGGGCAAGCTCCGGTCAGCGCCGGGCAGGCCTCGGTCAGCGCCGGGCAAGCTCCGGTCAGCGCCGGGCAGGCTCGGGTCAGCGCCGGGCAAGCTCCGGTCGGCCATGAAGAACCGGTCGGCCAGCAGATTCCAGTTGGCCAAGCGATTGCCGGTCTGCCGGCCCAGGCGGCCCAGGCTCCGCCCAGCGGGCAACTCGCGCGCCGTGACGTCAAGGCTCGGTCGTCCTCTGCCACGCCCGGGCAGGCGCTTGCGGGCCCCGCATCGTTGGCGCTGCAGGGAGCCCCATCGCAGGCGACATCAGGTCTCCGGCCGCACACCTCATCGAGTCTCGGCCCGCATACGCTGTCGGCACCCGCGCCAGCGGCCCCACGGGCAGCAGCGGCGCCAGTGGCGCCAGTGGCGCCACGGGCAGCATCGGCGCCAGCGGCCCCGTCGGCAGCACTGGCGCCAGCGGCTCCACCAGCGGCGCCAGCGGGATCGGCCCCGCCACAGCCGGAAACCCTCGGAGACGATGCGTCCCAACATCAGAACGCGCTGCAACAACAACAGGCACCACACGAACCTCAATTGCCGCAACGGAACCAATCGCCGCAGCCGCAGGAGGCACAGCGCGGCACCGCGCAGGAGGTACAGCGCGGCACCGCGCAGGACCAGCCGGTGCAGCCGCAGTTGTACGCTGCCCCAACCCCGGGTCTTGCGGCTCCGGCCCCTGGCCTTGCGGCCCCGGCCCCGGGCCTTGCGGCCCCGCCACCGGTGACTGTAGCCCCGGCGTCATCAGCGCCAGGACGCCGTGCGATCCCGTCGGACCCTCAGCCACCGACCGCGCGGACCGCGCCAGCCGCGCCACCACTGCGTGCCGCGCCACCACTGCCTGCCGAACAAGCCGTGGCCGGCATCGGCCCTGACGGTCCTGGCACGTCACCGGCCCCATACGCGCCACCGCAGCCTCCTTACACCGCACCGCAGGCCCCAACGGCCACGCTCGCCGATGCCACGGCGGCGGCGCATGCCGAAGGCGTGGAGTTCGGCGATTCTGTCGCGCGAGAAGCGCCCGCGCTGTGGCTGGAAGCGGTGCTGGCGAGAAAGCCGCGGATGCCGTCCGACCTTGAGGCACGGCTGCTGCAGGGCTCGTCGCTGCCGATTGATTTTCTGCTGCACGACGAGGTCCGCCACGCGCTGCGTCGCGGATTCTGGGATGCGCTCGAGCGGGCTCGCCGGTGATCAGTTTGCCCTGGATGCGCGGCTGCGGCATTGAACCGAAGCTGGCTGGGTAGCGTCAAATTGTGGCTCGCTTGACCGTTGATCTCTTCGATGCGATCGAATTTGACGCCGCGAGCTGCGGCGATCATCTGACGGCGGCGCTGCGCATGTCCCGGCTTGCATCCACCGGAGACCCAGCGGGCGGGATGTCCCGCGCGGAGGCCTATCTGAGGGCGGGGGAGCAGTGGCTGCTCGCCGACGATCCGGCCGAGGCGGCCGATGCCTTTCGTGAGGCCATCACGGATGGCGGGCCGACGTTCGTGGACCCCCGGGTACCCCTGGCCCGTGCGCTTTACCTCCTCGGTCAGCCGGAACAAGCGGCCGGCATCATCCGGCAACTGGAGGCCGAGGACACCTCCGACCCCACTGTGTGCGACCTCGTGGCCGAACTGCTGCTTGAGCAGTCTGACCTGCCAGGTGCCCTTGCCTGGGTAACCAAGGGCGTCGAGGGGTGCCTGCCAGGGGGCCCGGCTCAGGCTGGGGCCGCTGTTCCCGGCGATGGCGCGGGCGAACTGCGGCTGCTGCTGAATCTGCGGTACCGGATTCGCAACGATCTTGGGTTGCCGGAAGACGACTACGACCGGTTGATCGACAGGTTGGAAACTGACGACTAGCCAACGCCCGAACGGCTGCGCTGACGTGTCACGCTGCGGCAGCCGTTCGGAAAATATGCCGCGTCAGCTAACCCCAGCAGCATGCACGTCGGCCGCGCGGACTGTCAGCTTGTCGGCCACCTCGTCCAGGTCCACGAGAACCTCATCGCCCTCCCTGATGTCGCCGGCCAGCAGAGAACGTGCGAGCTGATCGCCGATCGCCGACTGGACGAGCCGCCGGAGCGGCCTGGCGCCGTACACCGGGTCGAACCCGGTCAGCGCGAGCCATTCGCGTGCGGCTGGGCTGACGGTCAGTGTGAGCCGTCGGTCCGCGAGTCGTTTGCCGAGCCGGTCCACCTGCAGGTCCACAATCTTGGTGAGATCTTCCGTGGACAGCGGGTTGAACAGGATCACGTCGTCGAGCCGGTTGAGGAATTCGGGCTTGAACGTGGTGCGGACGACGTTCATGACCGCATCACGCCGCGCTCCCTCTCCCAGCGATGGATCCGCAAGGAACTGCGACCCGATGTTGGAAGTGAGGATCAAGATCGTGTTTCGGAAGTCGACGGTGCGGCCCTGACCATCGGTGAGCCGACCGTCATCCAGCACCTGCAGCAGGACGTCGAACACTTCCGGGTGTGCCTTCTCCACCTCGTCGAGGAGCACCACGCAGTATGGCCGACGCCGTACGACCTCGGTGAGCTGGCCGCCTTCTTCGTAACCGACATAGCCGGGCGGCGCACCAATGAGCCGGGCAACCGAATGCTTCTCCCCGTACTCGCTCATGTCGATGCGGACCATGGCGCGCTCGTCGTCAAACAGAAATGCGGCGAGTGCCCTGGCCAGCTCCGTCTTACCGACACCCGTCGGCCCGAGGAACAAAAACGAGCCGGTTGGCCGGTCCGGGTCGGCTACTCCGGCCCTGGCCCGGCGCACCGCGTCGGACACCGCCTGCACCGCCCGAGCCTGGCCGACCAGCCGCTCGCCAAGTTCGTCTTCCATCCGCAGCAGCTTGCCTGTCTCGCCCTCAAGCAACCGGCCCGTTGGGATACCCGTCCACGACGACACCACCTCGGCGACATCGTCGGGGCCGACCTCCTCCTTGACCATGGGCGTATCGGCACCGAGTTCGGCGGCGTCGGCCGTGGCACCGGAGCTGCTCGCGCCGCTCGCCTCGGCGAGTTCGCGCTCCAGCGTCGGTATTTCCGCGTACATGAGCCGGGACGCGGTCTCAAAGTCACCGTCCCGCTGTGCGCGTTCGGCATCGACCTTCGCTTCATCCAGCCGCTTCTTGAGCTCACCGACCTTGTTCAGGCCGGCCTTCTCCCGCTCCCAGCGGGCGGACAGCGCGGTGAGCTGCTCCTGGCGGTCGGCCAGATCACGGCGGAGCCGGTCAAGCCGCTCCTTGCTGGCCGGGTCGTTCTCCCTGGCGAGCGCCATTTCCTCCATCTTCATCCGGTCCACGACGCGCTGCAGCGCATCGACCTCGACCGGCTGGGAGTCGATCTCCATGCGCAGCCGGGACGCGGCCTCGTCGATCAGATCGATCGCCTTGTCGGGGAGGAATCGCCCGGTGATGTAGCGGTCGGACAGCGTCGCCGCCGCGATCAGCGCGGTGTCTGAGATCTGCACCTGATGGTGCGCCTCGTAACGGCCCTTGAGCCCGCGCAGGATGGCAATCGTATCCTCAACCGTCGGCTCGCCGACGAGGACCTGCTGGAAGCGGCGTTCAAGCGCCGGGTCCTTCTCGATGCGCTCGCGGTACTCGTCCAGCGTCGTGGCACCGACCATGCGCAGCTCGCCGCGGGCGAGCATTGGCTTCAGCATGTTGCCGGCGTCCATCGCGCCCTCCGCAGCGCCCGCGCCCACAACCGTATGCAGCTCGTCGATGAAGGTGATGACCTGGCCGTTGCTCTCCCTGATCTCGCTGAGCACGGCCTTCAGCCGTTCCTCGAACTCGCCGCGGTACTTGGCGCCGGCCACCATCGCAGACAGGTCCAGGGCGACGAGCCGCTTGCCGCGCAGCGACTCAGGCACGTCACCGGCGACGATGCGCTGGGCGAGGCCTTCGACGACGGCGGTCTTGCCGACCCCGGGCTCACCGATGAGAACTGGGTTGTTCTTGGTACGCCGCGACAGCACCTGGATGACCCGCCGGATTTCGGAGTCACGGCCAACCACGGGATCGAGCTTGCCCTCGCGTGCGCGTTCGGTCAGGTCGATCCCGTACTTCTGCAAGGCCTGGTAGGTGCCCTCGGGATCCTCGGAGGTGACCCGGGTGCTCCCGCGTATCTTCTCGAACGCGCCGAGCAGTTCGTCCGGGCCTGCCCCGAACCTGCGCAGCAGGCCCGCGACCTCTCCACCGTCGGCGGCGAGGCCGACGAGCAGATGTTCGGTTGACACGTACTCGTCGTTGAGCTCGCGTGCGCGCTGTCCAGCGGTGTTCAAGGCGGCGGCGAGTTGCCGGGACATGTTAGGCGCGCTGACCGTATGGCCAACCGCGCTCGGCAGTCGGCCCAGCAGCGCCTCGGCCTGCCGCTTGACATCGGCTGGATCCGCAGCAGTGGTGCGGCGGTTCCCTCAGACTGCTCAATGAGCGCTACCAGCAGGTGCGCCGCGTCCACATGCGGATTGCCCAGGGCAGTGGCACGCCGCACCGCGGTCGAAAGCGCCTCCTGACTCTTTCGGGTCAGTTTCTCGTCCATTATGCGTTTCCTGATTCAGTTGGTGGCTGCCATGACGTGGGACCGGCCGCCGCACCCGTTCGGCGGACCGGCACAAGGTCAGCCCCTTGGCTCGCGGAACGCCGCAGCCCGGCCAGGCGGGCGGCGACCGCACGGGTGGATTCCAGCTCGGCGCGCAGCTGCGAGATCTCGGTGTGCAGCTCGGCGGCGACGAGCTGCAGCCGCCTGAGGTCGTCCTCGAGTTCGAGGATCCGCTTGATCCCCGACAGGTTCACGCCCTCCTGCTGGGAAAGCCGCTGCACCTCGCGCAGCGCGAGGACGTCACGCATCGAGTAGCGCCGTCCCCGGCCGGCCGCACGGCCGGGCGACACCAATCCCATGCGGTCGTAGGTACGAAGCGTCTGCGGGTGCAGCCCAGACAGCTGTGCGGCGACGGAGATGACGTAAACGGGAGTCTCGTCGGAGAGCCCGAATGGGTCGCTCGCGCTCATTTCAGCTCACCTTCAGCCTTCAGCTCACCCGCGCCCGCTGCAGGAGATCCTCCCGAGGATCGCTACCACCCAGAGCCTGCTGGTACTCTTTCAGCGCCGACGCGGCCTTGCCGTTGAGGTTCTGCGGCACGACCACCTGCACCGTGACAAGGAGGTCGCCATAGGTTCCGTCGGTGCGGCGGGTGCCCTTACCGCGGACACGCATGGTGCGGCCGTTCGGCGTACCAGGCGCGACGCGCACAGTTACCGGTGCGCCGCGCAGCGTCGGCACCTTTATTGCGGCGCCGAGGACCGCCTCCGGATAGGTGACCGGCACGGTGATCGTGAGGTTGTCGCCGGACCGCCCAAAGATGGGATGCGGCTGCACGTGCACCACGACGTACAGGTCTCCTGCAGGCCCGCCGCGCTCGCCCGGCGCTCCCTTTCCCTTGAGCCGGATGCGCTGGCCGTCCTTAACGCCTGCGGGGATGCGCGCCTGGATCGTTCGGGTACTCATCGCGCGGCCGCTGCCAGAACATGCCGGGCACGGGTCGTCCACGACGAGCCCGCGTCCGCGGCATGTTCGGCACGGCTCGGAGAACGCGAAGTTGCCAAGGTTCCTGCTGGCCTGGCCGGAGCCCTCGCATGTCGGACAGACGCGCGGCACCGTGCCCGACTTGGCTCCGGTGCCGTGGCACACCGGGCAGGGGCCCTCTCCGGTAAGCCGCAGCGGGACCGTGACACCGTCGGCGGCGTCATTGAACGAAAGCGTGACCTCGGTCTCCACATCAGCGCCGCGGCGCGGGCGCTGCTGGGTGCCGCCGCGCCCGCCGAACATGCCGCCCAGCAGATCGCCAAGCCTCCCGCCCGTCCCTGACGACCCGAACAGGTCGCCGAGGTCGAAGCCGCCGCCTCCCGCGCCACCGCCTGGCGTGCCGACCCGGAACCTGTCCGCGCCGAACAGCGTGCGCGCCTCGTCGTACTCCTTCCGCCGCTTCTCGTCCGACAGCACGTTGTACGCTTCGGAAATCTCCTTGAACCGCTCCTCCGCCTTGGAGTCGCCCTTGTTGGCGTCAGGATGGTACTTGCGGGCGAGCTTGCGGTACGACTGCTTGATCTGGTCAGCGGTAGCAGTCTTCGGGACGTTAAGGACCTTGTAGTAGTCCTTCTCGAGGAAATCCTTCGTGCTCACAGCCTCTTCTCACGTTCCCCTTGGGATCAGCTGCCGCGATCCTCCGGCGTCTGTGGCCCGCGCTGGCACCCGGAGGACCGCTCGTGGCCGTAGCACCCGGCGGACCGCTCGTGGCCGTAGCACCCGGCGGACCACCGGCACCCGGAGTGCCCTGTCCACCGCCCGGCTCGGCCACCGCCACCCGGGCCGGGCGCAGGATACGGTCGCCGACCTTGTAGCCGGGCTGCAGGATCTGCACGCAGGTGGGTTCCTCCACATCACTGGAGAAGGAGTGCATCAGCGCTTCGTGGACGTTCGGGTTGAACGCCTCACCCGGATCCCCGTACCTGACCAAGCCGAGCTTGGCGACGATCGACTCGAGGGATTCGGCCACGGACTTGAATCCGCCCGAAAGCTCGCCGTGCTCACGGGCGCGGTGGATGTTGTCGAGGACGGGTAGCAGTGCCCCGAGCACGTTGGCCAGCGCCTGCTCACGGACGACGATCCTGTCCCGATCCACCCGCTTGCGGTAGTTCGCGTACTCGGCCTGCACGCGCTGCAGGTCTGCCGTTCGTTCGGCGAGTTGTGCGGTAGTCGCCGCCGCCTGGTCCTGCGTGACGGCTGAGTCCTGGGCGGCCGGGTTCTGCGCGGCCGCGGCATCCGGGTTCTCCCCGGATGCCGCGTGCCGCGGAACGTGCTGGCCTGGCTCGCGCGACTGCGCATCGGTCGGGCCGCCCTGGTCCATTGGCTGGCGCACCTTCCCGGTCACTGGGTCGATGCGCCGCCGGTCGCGGATGACCGGCCGCGCATCGGTGTCGTCACGTGAGGTCATCAGGCGGCCCCTGAGTCTCGCTTGTCCTTGCCCTCGTCCACAATCTCGGCGTCGACGACCTCTTCCTCACCAGAGCCAGCCGCGCTCTCGGCGCCCTGCTCGCCACCTTCGGTGGACGCTCCGGTCTGCTGGGCCCCCTGCTGTGACTGCGCGTAGATCGCCGTACCCATTTTCTGACTGACCTGCGCGGTCTTCTCCGAAGCGGCCTTGATCGCCTCGGTGTCGGTGCCCTTGAGCGCCTCCTTGAGTTCCTTGACGGCGGCCTCGACCTCGGACTTGATGTCCTCCGGGATCTTCTCCGCATTCTCGGTAAGGAACTTCTCTGTGGTGTAGGCGAGGGTGTCGCCCTGGTTGCGGGTCTCCGCCTCCTCGCGCCGCCTGCGGTCTTCCTCGGCGAACTTGTCGGCCTCGGCCATCATCCGGTCGATATCGTCCTTGGGCAGCGCCGAGCCGCCAGTGATCGTGACCGACTGCTGCTTGCCCGTACCAAGGTCTTTCGCGGACACGTTCACGATGCCGTTGGCGTCGATGTCGAAGGTGACTTCGATCTGCGGAACGCCACGAGGGGCGGGGGCGAGACCGGTCAGCTCGAACATGCCGAGCTTCTTGTTGTACTGAGCGATCTCCCGCTCACCCTGGAACACCTGGATCTGCACAGACGGCTGGTTGTCGTCGGCCGTGGTGAAGATCTCCGAGCGCTTGGTCGGGATTGTCGTGTTGCGCTCGATGAGCTTGGTGAAAATGCCGCCCTTGGTTTCGATTCCAAGCGAGAGCGGGGTCACGTCGAGCAGGAGAACGTCCTTGACCTCGCCCCTGAGCACCCCAGCCTGCAGGCAGGCACCGACGGCGACCACCTCGTCGGGGTTGACGCCCTTGTTCGGCTCCTTGCCGCCGGTGAGCTGCTTGACCAGCTCAACCACGGCGGGCATCCGGGTAGAACCGCCCACGAGCACGACATGGTCGATGCCGCTCAGCTTGATCCCGGCATCCTTGATGACCTGCTGGAACGGGCCCTTGCACCGGTCAAGCAGGCCAGCTGTCATGCGCTGGAAGTCGGCGCGGGTCAGCTTGGCGTCCAGGTGGAGCGGGCCTTCCGCGGACGCGGTGATGTAGGGCAGGTTGATCTGCGACTCGCTCGAGCTCGACAGCTCGATCTTCGACTTCTCCGCGACTTCACGCAGCCGCTGCAGCGCCATCTTGTCCTTGGACAGGTCGATCCCGTGCCCGTTCTTGAAGTCGTTGACCAGCCAGTCGACGACCTTCTGGTCCCAGTCGTCACCGCCAAGGTGGTTGTCGCCGCTGGTGGCCTTCACCTCGACGACGCCCTCACCAACTTCGAGCAGCGAGACGTCGAAGGTGCCACCGCCGAGGTCGAAGACCAGGATGGTCGCCTCGTTCTCCTTCTCCAGGTGATAGGCGAGCGCCGCCGATGTCGGCTCGTTGATGATCCGCAGGACGTTGAGACCCGCGATCTGGCCGGCCTCCTTTGTGGCCTGGCGCTGGGCGTCGTTGAAGTACGCCGGGACCGTGATCACAGCGTCGGTGATCTTCTCGCCCAGGTATGCTTCCGCGTCCCTCTTGAGCTTCTGCAGGATGAAAGCGCTTATCTGCTGGGCGGTGTAGGCTTTGCCGTCGATTTTGACGGACCAGCCGGTGCCCATCTGGCGCTTCACCGAGCGGATGGTCCGGTCGACGTTGGTGACGGCCTGCCGCTTGGCGACCTCGCCGACGAGCACTTCGCCGTTCTTGGCGAAAGCGACCACAGACGGCGTAGTCCGCGATCCCTCCGCGTTGGCGATAACAGTGGGCTCGCCGCCTTCGAGGACCGCGACTACGGAGTTGGTCGTCCCCAGGTCAATCCCTACCGCACGTGCCATGAGCAGTCCTTAGGTTGATCGTTTGCCGAAGTTGAGTGATTCAGGCTCAAGATTGCCGCGTCACTCCCGTTGGTGTCAAATCACTTGAGTCCATCTGACTCAACTTTGCCTCGTCACCAGAAATTCCGCCCCGCGAGCAAGAAGCGGCCAGCGCGGGGAACCGGCTCCTGGCCGCTTCCGGGTGTGACACGAGCGGACGGGTCAGCGCTCAACTTACTGAGATGAGCACACGCCGCTTGTCGGATCTCCCGGATCGCCGCCGATTCCCCCGGTCGCGGCGATCCGGTGATCCGAAGGCAGGATCTGTTCACCGTCGGCGCACATTGGGCCACGCGGGTGGAACCATGGCCCAGGCGCGGAGCGGACCGGCACAGACAACAGAACTCGGACGGAGCGGCGGTCTCGGGCCCTGCCGCCCCGCCCGGAAGGAGGCCCCGGCGACGGGACACGTGTGCCCCCATTGAGTCCTGTCGCCGGGGCTCCATCATTTGCGATCATTTCATGGCCAGTGGACTTAACCTGCCGTCAAAGGCGCAAGTAACCGAGGCGTTCCTGCCCGTATCCCGGGCCCCCCCGACCCGTAGAGGGCCGCTACAGGTCGGCGGCGACCCGTAGAGGGCCGCTACAGGTCGGCGCAAGCTGCTACGCGGTTATATGCCGTCTGACCCCGACCTTGCATATGCCGCCCGACCTGAGCTTGAACGCAGGCGGTGGAGGATGAACCGCTGCGGCGTACGCTGGCATCGACCGCTCGAGCGCCCAACGGGAGGTCCAGGTGACCCTGCGGATCGTCATTGGCCTCGTCATGACAGCGATCGCGGTCGTGATCGCTGGGCAGCGAGTGTCGTGGCTGTACCGGCTAGCGACCAGCGGCCAGCCCGCGCCTGAGCGTCTCGACGCGGCCAGGAAGCACGTGGGCCGCGACGTGGCCGTTGAGCTCAGCGAAGTCCTGGGCCAGCGCAAGCTGCTGAAATGGTCCGTCCCCGGTCTCGCGCACTTCTTCGTGTTCTGGGGTTTCCTCGTCCTGCTCACGGTCTACATCGAGGCCTACGGTTCCCTGTTCAGCAAGAGCTTCCACATTCCGCTCATCGGCACGTCGCCGGTGCTTGGCTTCTTGCAGGACACCATCGCCCTCGCGGCGCTCGCAGGGATCATCGCGTTCGCGATCATCCGGATACGCGAAGCGCCGACGCGGCTCGACCGCGACTCGCGGTTTGCCGGATCGCACCTCGGCGGCGCCTGGCTCATTCTCTTCATGATCTTCCTGGTGATCTTGACGATGTTCCTGTTCCGGGGATCGTCGGTCAATTCCGGGAACTTCCCGTACGGGAACGCGGCCTACATGTCGCACCTGGCCGGGAAGGCGCTCCATCCGCTCGGGCCCGACGTCAACGAGAACCTGGAGACCGGCGCTTTGCTGGCGCACATCGCGGTGATGCTGATCTTCCTGGTCATCGTCGTACGCTCGAAGCACCTGCACATTTTCGTCGCGCCCCTGAACGTCCTCTTCTCCCGCCGCCCGAACGCCCTTGGCCCGCTCGAGCCCATGCGCAGCAACGGGACGGTGCTGAACTTCGAGGAAGCAGACCCAGACAACGACGTGTTCGGCCGCAGCAAGATCGAGGACTTCACCTGGAAGGGATTGCTTGACTTTGGCACGTGCACGGAGTGCGGCCGGTGCCAGTCCCAGTGCCCGGCGTGGAACACGGGGAAGCCGCTGTCGCCGAAGATGGTCATCCTCGATCTCCGCGATCATGCTCTCGCGAAGGCGCCCTACCTGCTGGCCGGATCCGACGAGCAGCGGGAGGCGCTGCCGGACGAGGTGAAAAACGAGGCGGCCCGGCCCCTCGTGGGTACGAAGGCAGAAAACGCCGTGATCGACCCCGATGTCATCTGGTCGTGTACCACGTGCGGCGCCTGCGTGAGCGAATGCCCCGTCGACATTGAGCACATCGACCACATCATGGACATGCGCCGCTACCAGGTGCTCATCGAGTCCAAATTTCCCACCGAGGCATCAACGCTGCTGAAGAACCTGGAGAGCCAGGGCAATCCCTGGGGCTTGGGGGAGATGGCGCGGCTCGAATGGATGGAAGGGCTCGACTTCGAGGTTCCGGTGGTTGACGGGAAGATCGGCGACGATGTCGAGTATCTCTTCTGGGTCGGCTGTGCCGGTGCGCTCGATGATCGAGCCAAGAAGACGACCAGGGCGGTCGCTGAACTGCTGCATACCGCCGGGGTGAGGTTCGCCGTCCTCGGGCCGATGGAGGCGTGCAGCGGGGACCCCGCCCGCCGGATGGGCAATGAGTTTCTTTTCTCCATGCTCGCTCAGCAGAACATCGAGACGCTCAACGAGGCCGGAGTGCGGAAGATCGTTGCCAGCTGCCCGCACTGCTTCAACTCACTCGCCCGCGAATACCCGCAGTTCGGTGGCTCGTATGAGGTGATACACCACACCCAGCTGCTGGCCAGGCTCGTGTCCGAGGGGCGGCTGACGCCCACGGCGCCGATAAACGAGAAGATCACCTACCACGACCCGTGCTACCTCGGCAGGCACAACCGCGTGTACACACCGCCGCGGGAAATCATGGCCCAGGTACCCGGTGTCCAAGCGCGGGAGATGCACCGGTGCCGCGAGCGCGGCTTCTGCTGCGGCGCGGGCGGCGCCCGGATGTGGATGGAGGAGCGGATCGGCAAGCGGATCAACACCGAGCGGATCGAGGAGGCGCTCGGCACCGATCCGGACACGGTGTCCACCGCGTGCCCGTTCTGCCTGGTCATGCTCGGCGATGCGATCGAGGAGAAGAAAGGCTCGGGCGATGCGAAGGAATCGCTCGAGGTCGTGGACGTTGCGCAGCTACTGGCGCGCTCCGTCCGCACATCCGGTGACGGTTCGCCCCGCGGCAGCGGTTCGGGATAATTTGTTCATAACGGCTGCCGCTGGCGCGTCGCCGGGCCGCCGCCGGCTCTCAGACCTTTGCGCGGTAGAAGTTCAGATACGAGCGGGACGGAGTCGGGCCGCGCTGATCCTGGTACCGGGACCCGTAGACCGCCGACCCGTAGGCGTGCTCGGCCGGCGAACTGCACCGGAACAGGCATAGCTGACCTATCTTCATTCCCGGCCACAACTTGATCGGCAGCGTCGCCACGTTGGAGAGCTCGAGGGTCACGTGCCCGGAGAAGCCAGGATCGATCCACCCGGCCGTCGAGTGCGTCAATAGCCCTAGCCTGCCGAGGCTCGATTTGCCCTCGAGCCGGCCGGCGAGATCGTCCGGCAGGGACACTACCTCGTATGTGGAGGCGAGGACGAACTCGCCCGGGTGCAGCACGAACGACTCCTCGCCGACCGTCTCCACGAGCCTGGTCAGGTCCGGCTGCTCGACCGCAGGATCAATGTGCGGGTAGCGGTGGTTCTCGAACACCCGGAAGTAGCGATCCAGCCGGACGTCTACGCTGGACGGCTGGACGAGTTCGGATGCGTAAGGATCGATCTTGACCCGCCCGGACTCGATCTCGGCCTTGATGTCGTGGTCGGAGAGCAACACGCTGGCAACCTACCGGTTCCTGTACGATGTCGTCGCGACGGCTATACGGGAACGCTGTGTTTGCATGGAACGCAGCGACCTGCCGCCCTATGCGCGGCAGCCGTGGTGGCCCGTGCGGGTGTAGTTCAATGGCAGAACATCAGCTTCCCAAGCTGATAGTGAGGGTTCGATTCCCTTCACCCGCTCCAGATAGCTCCTTTATATCGCTCATTTTCGAGCAAGTGTTCCCTTGATTGCAGTTTGATGGCGCCGACTGGGCTCCAATGCTCTCTACTCCGGTGTTTTACCTGGTCATACGCCACATTCGGCTGAGTTATGCTGATGAGAGAAGCTGGGTGGAGCCTTGTTGGTCTACCCAAATTTCTACCCACGCCGGAGGCCGACCATGGCATACGTGGAACGCCGCGAGCGGCAAAAGGGTACACGCTACCGCGGTATCTACAAGGGGGCGGACGGCCGTTACCGGTCTGCCGGTACCTTTGCCACCGAGAGCGGGCGCTGGAGGTCGCGGAGGAAGCAGAGCGGCGCGCGGCGGAGCTGGCTGGCGGATCGGGCGGGGCGCGCCGGTACTGCGCAGTCGTGGACTCCACACAGTCACGCAAGCGAAAGGACGGAAGCGCGACGATCGCCCGTAACGGGCAAGCGCTGTACGGGACCGATGACGTCTCTGACGACGTCACCCAAGACACGGTTCTGATGTTCGCCGCGCGGCTACGGGACATCATCGGCACGTGCGCCGTGTCATCGGTATGGGTGGACAACCGCGAGCCGGCGTCATGGCTGTATGTCCGCAAGGACGGCCAGACAGCGACGATCACGCGGACCACGCTGCAGCGCTGGGCAGTGCGCGACGCTGCCGCGCGCAATGGCTATCGCCTGGACGTTGCGCCAGACGAGACAGACCAGACACTGGGCGAACAGCTCATGCGCGGGCTTCCGCACGCGGAAAACATCGCATCACTCGCGATCACCTCGGCAGCATCCCAGCTCAGTGAAACGATCTTCCGTGCCGCGTGGGGCGACGGCAGCGACTTCCCGACACTGGGCGGGGTTCTGTTCCACGCGAGCGAGGCAGACCACCTCGGGCGCGCCGGCATCTGGGCGACAGTCGCACAAGCGCGCCACGGTGGTGCCTACGGCTCACGCCGGCAGGTACGGCGCACCCAGGATGCGGCATCCGCTGAGTGGCGCGCACTGTCCGCGCGCCTTGACGAAACCCGCAATGAAATGATCTACCAGGGATGCGACCGTCGGCCGCACTGAAGTTTGGCCATCGGCCTTCCGGATAATGGCCCTTAGATCACACGATCTAAGGGCCATTACCCATGGCACAAGAACAAAGCAAAGAATCTTGGGATTGGCGGACGGTCGGGACACTCCTGTACCCGTATTAATGTGAGAGCCGCTTTACAATCCGCGCGGCAAACACGCCGCGCGGACTGCCTAGCGCAAAATGCCGTGCGACTCAGCGCGGCTATCCTCGGCTTTCGCGGTTATGCCGCTGCGTCCTCCCAGGCCAGGCGGAGGACGCTGATTTCTTCGGGTGTTGGCTGGTCAGGGCGAGATGCCTTAAATCTTGCGGCGATGATGACGCGGCGGAGCTTGGCGGCCATGTCGGCGGTCACGGCTGGGCCTTGCTGGTGTACCAGGGGGCGTGGGCGCGGTGATCGGCCACGTCGGCGGGTCGTGGCCGGCGGTGGCGTACCAGCAGGTGGCGATGGCCTGGCAGGCGAGCTGGAACGGGACGGTCCGCTCGACGGCGCGGGCGGTGCGGTTGCGGGCCTGCCCGGCGCCGAAGACCTGCCGGGCGTCCTCGATCGCGACTTCGATGCTCCACCTGGCGGCGTACCGCTCGAGACCCGGGCTGGTGACGCAGCGGTATCGGTGGTGACCAGGGCCAGGTCATGCCCGCTGGCTGACCTGTCACGGATGAGGACGACAGTGACGGTCCTGGTGCCGAAGACCGAGGGCCACAGGCAGGTGATGGCGGCGGCGCTGATGGCGGCGGCCTTGCCGTAGCGGGTCACGGTGACCTGCGTGAACGCGGCAGTGACGGCGAGCCCGTCCAGGGCGGGCAGCCGGTCTCCCTTGGTTCGGGGCCGGCCGCGCTGGCCGGCGCGGGCCTGGCGGCAGCCCGTGCAAGGCGGCGTCCTTTCGCAGCCGGGTGGTCCAGGTCACGGCGGCCGGCAGCTTCTTCAGCTCGCCGCCGGCGTAGGCGGAATCGGCCACCACGTGGATGTCCCGGCCGGGCAGCGTGGCGGCGATGGCCCCGGCCATGCGGCGGGCCAGCCACAGCCGGGACGCGGAGCTGGTGCCCTTGATGACCAGCTTGGCCAGCACCGGGATGGCCACGGGCCTGCTGACCGTCGGCAGCCGCACCACGACCGCGGCGATCACCCAGTTGTTGCCGTATCCCGTTTTCGCGGGCCCCGGCGCGGATCCGTCGTGAAACCAGGAGGCAGCCCAGACCTTCTTGCCGCGCCGCCGGAACAGCGTGTCGTCGATCGCCACCGTGACCGGCTCCCCCGTCGGCACCAGCAGGGATACCACCAGCCGGGCGGCGGCCAGGCCCAGCTCATCGGCGCTCCACCGAGCACGGGAGAAGAACCAGTGCGCCCGGTCGTGCGGCCACAGCCGCGAC
>WNGA01006385.1_pt1 | contig 30898 bp, 31 predicted proteins | sample 5400061 | NCBI WGS metagenome assembly WNGA01 (sample SAMN13153366, study PRJNA577476) | soil metagenome | isolation source: 100 cm soil or saprolite under grassland replicate 2 | place: USA:California | collected 2016-06-15 | reverse complement strand
CTTGGACCACCACGTCAGCACGAACCCGCCGTTGCGGCCGCTGGCTCCGCCTCCACAGATGTCTGCCTCGACCAGGACCACGTCGAGGGCGGGCGCGGACTCCTTCAGCCGGAGTGCTGTCCACAGCCCCGTGTAGCCGCCCCCCACGATGCACACGTCAGCCCGAACGTTTTCCTCTAACCGGGGAGAGGGCTCGAAGCCTGTGCCCACGGCTTCCCGGAGCCACAGACTCCTTTCCGCGATGGACTCACTCAAGGCCAAACTTCGACGCCACATGCCTTCGGACCTCGCCGCCTATCTTCCCCAACCGAACCTCTCGGCGGCGTAGATTACCCCTCCCGATGGACATCGAAGGGTCGGTTTGTTTGGTCACCGGGGCCACCAGCGGAATCGGCTGGGCCACGGCACTGCGGCTGTTGCATCCCGAGGTCAACGCCAAGGTGATTGCTCTCGGACGCGACGCCGGCGCGCTCGAGGGAATGAAGGCGGCCGTGCGCCAGGAGGAACTTCCACAGGACCGTCTCGTTGGTATCCGCGCCGACCTGTCCGACCCCGCTGACATCGATCTGGCTGTCCAAGAGGCGCTGTCGGCGTTCGGTCGTGTCGATGCGCTGGTGAACAATGCTGCGGAAGGATGGGCCGGGCCGTTTGCATCGTGAACGTGGCCTCCATCGCGGGGCACGTCGGAGTGAAGGACGAGGCTGTCTACGGCTCGACGAAGGCCGGCTTGATCGGCTTCTCGGAGAGCCTGCGCTACGAGCTCGAGGGGTCAGGCGTACAAGTCAGCGTCGTGTCGCCTGGGGCCGTGCAAACCTCGTTCTTCCAGCGCAGGGGCCGGCCGTACGGGCGATCTTTCCCCCGGCCGATCACACCAGAGCAGGTGGCCGATACCGTGGTGAGAGCGATCAGGTCCGGCCGGCCCCAGCTCTACGCTCCTCGTTGGATGGCTCTTCCGGTATGGCTTCGAGGAACCTGGCCTGGCCTGTATCGGATGTTGGCCGGCCGTTTCGGGTGAGGCTCGGAGGCGTCGGGATCGTGAGGATCGTCGTGCTCGGCGGCACCGGGTTCGTGGGGGGAGCTGTCGTCGCAGACCTGGAGATCCAGGGGCACGAGGTGCTCGTTGTCCACCGAGGGGTGCGGGAAGTCGAGCAGGTCTCGGTCGGCCCCCATCTGCACGCAGCGAGGAGTGATCTCACTCGATTTCGAGGGACCATTCGAGACTTTCAGCCCGATGCATTCGTGGACGTGCCCGCGGGCACCCGGAGCGAAGCCGAGGCAGTGGTCCATGCCATCACCGACGACATCAGGTTCATCGTCCTCTCGAGCATGGACGTCTACCGCGCCTACGGCTCGCTGCTTGCAGGGAAGGTGACCGATGCACTGCCTTTGAACGAGACCGCCGCAGTGCGAACCGAGCGGTACATCCACCGAGGAAGGGGCCCCGAATTCGAGGATTACGAGAAGCTCGACGTGGAGGAGGCTTACCTCACTCGCGGAGCGACGGTTCTACGTCTTCCCATGATCTACGGGGAGCACGACTCTCAGCGCCGAGAAGAATTCATCTTGCGCCGCTGTCGAGCACGGCGGCCCAGGATACCGACGGGCCCCGGAACGCTCCTTTGGTCTCGCGGTTACGTGCGTGACATCGCCGCTGGAGTCCGACTGGCCATCGAGAACGAACGAGCAGTCGGCGAGATCATCAATCTCTGCGAAGCGACCACCTCTTCCATCAGGCTCTGGGCCGATTGGATCGTGGAAGCTGCGGGAGCACAGTCTGAACTCGTAGAGGTGCCGGAAGACGTCCTTCCGAATGACCTTCGAATCACTCGCTCGATCAGCCAGCACCTCCTCTTCGATTCTTCCAAGGCTCGGGAGATGCTCGGCTGGTCGGAGACGGACCCCCTGGTCGCGCTGGAGAGATCGGTGGGATGGCATCTCGCGAACCCGCCTCAGGAGAGGGATAAAGACTTCTCTGCCGACGACCGAGCACTCGGCATACTTTCGTCAGGCCGCTAGGCGGGAGCTCGCAGACGCACCCTAGGAATTCACGAGGGCTCGGAGCGACTCCTTCAGGGAATGCGTGGTTGCCATCACCGCAGTCGGCTCGTATCCGCAGTGCGCCATGCAGTTCTGGCACTGGACGTTCCCGCTGTGCCGTCCGTACTTCGACCAGTCGGTGGTCTCCAGGAGCTCCTTGTAGGTCTCGCAATAGCCGTCTGCCTGCAGGTAGCACGGCCGCTGCCAGCCGAACACGGAATAGCTGGGGATACCCCAGGGCGTGCATTCATAGTCCACCTTGCCCTCGAGGAAGTCGAGGTACAGGGGGCTGTGGTTGAGCCGCCACTTCTTCCGCGTGCCGCCCTCGAACACACCTTTGAAGAGGTCCCGGGTCTGCTCGACTCCCAGGAAGTGATCCTGGTCGGGCGCCTTCCAGTACGCGTAGGCCGGCGAGATCATCATCCCGTCCACCCTCAGGTCGTCGTTCAGGAAGTCCAGCACGTCGCGGATACTCTTCGGTGTGTCGGTGGTGAAGAACGTCGAGTTCGTGGTGACGCGGAAGCCGCGGGCTTTCGCCTCTTTGACGGCGTCAACAGCCTTGTCGAAGACACCCTCCTCGCACACGGACTCGTCGTGGCGTTCCCGCAACCCGTCGATGTGCACGGCCCACGCGAAGTACGGCGAAGGCTGGAACAGATCCAGCTTCTTGTGCATCAGGAGCGCGTTCGTGCACAAGTAGACGAACTTCTTTCGCTTCACCAGCTCCTTGGCGATGAGATGGACCTCCGGGTGGATGAGAGGTTCGCCTCCGGCGATGGAGACCACGGGAGCCCCGCATTCCTCGACCGCGGCCACTGCCTGCTCCACCGGCATCCGCTGCTTCAGGATGTTGGGCGGATACTGGATCTTGCCGCAGCCCGCGCAGGCCAGGTTGCAGGCGAACAGAGGCTCCAGTTCGACCACCAGGGGGAATCGGTCCACTCCCTTGATACGTCGCCGGGCCAGGTACGCCGCCAGCTTCATGCTCTGTCTCAGCGGAACCGCCATGACTACCTCATCCCCTCATTCTCCTCAGAAGCGCTCCGCTTCCAACGGACCGCTTCGTGAGCCAAGGGGTCCGCAGCTGCCTCGCTTCGCTCGTTGCTGCTACCCCCCTGGACCCCCTCATTCTCCTCAGAAGCGCTCCGCTTCCAACGGACCGCTTCGTGAGCCAAGGGGTCCGCAGCTGCCTCGCTTCGCTCGTTGCTGCTACCCCCCTGGACCCCCCGAAGCTCCACCGGCAAGGTGAACCGCATCGATTCGGTTGTCACCTGCCTCTCCTCCACCGCCACACTTCCCAGGCCGGCCAGGGCATCCAGCACCCGATCCACCAACACTTCTGGCGCGGAGGCTCCCGCCGTGACTCCTACCGTCTCCGCTCCGAGCAACCACTCGGGATCGATCCCGGTATCGTCGTCGATCAACGTGGCGCGGCATCCTTCGCGTTCGGCCACCTCCACCAGCCGTTTGGAATTCGACGAGTTCTCAGAACCGATCACGAGCAACAGGTCGCACTCCCGAGCCATGACCTTCACGGCGTCCTGGCGGTTCTGGGTCGCATAGCAGATATCGTCGGAGCCCGGCCCGGTGAGCGACGGGAACCTATCCCGAAGTGCCCCGACCACCTCGTCCACCTCGTCCACGGCCAGCGTCGTCTGGGAGAGGTAGGCGACGCGATCGGGATCCTCCACCTCCATCCCGTCGACGTCCTCCACCTTCTCGATCAGCCGGATCGAGCCGGGAGCTTCTCCGGTGGTGCCCTCGACCTCCTCGTGCCCGTCGTGTCCGATGAGGAAGATCGTGTACTTGCTGCCGGCAAAACGCCTCGCCTCCGTGTGGACTTTGGTCACCAGAGGACAGGTCGCGTCGATCACGTGGAGGTGGCGCGCTCGCGCCTGGTCCCGGACCTCGGGAGAGACACCATGGGCGGAGAAGACAACGGTGGCTCCGTGTGGCACCTCCTCCGCGGATTCCACGAACACCGCGCCCCTTCGCTCGAGGTCCCGAACGACGTGCACGTTGTGGACGATCTGCTTTCGCACGTAGACGGGCGGGCCGTATCGACCCAGGGCTCGCTCCACGATCTCGATCGCTCGCTCGACCCCCGCGCAAAACGACCTGGGGCCGGCGAGCAGGACCGTGCGAGGTCCGGCCGCCCCTGCCCAGGAGGCCAGCGCCGGCGCCGCCTTCGCCAGTGCCCGATACGCTCTCAGCGCCCCGCGGGCGGTCGACAACGGATTGCCCATCAACTCACGTCGCGGGGTGTCCACCACCACCCGAAGGACCGCGAAGGGGCGGCCGGCGGCGGCAGTCGCCAGCCATGCAGACTCCATGTCCACGGCAAGGGCGCCCGTCTCTTGACGGAGACGCTCGCGTTCGCTCCCGGAGACCACGTGGTCCGCGGAAACGAGAGGACCGATCCGTGCGGCAATCCCCATCGCGGTCAGGGCCGCTGCCAGGATTCCCGCCGAAGGGCACGGCGTCGTTCCGTCCGGTCCCCGGACCTCCGTGGCCACCACCACGTCTCCCGGACGAAGGTTCGGGTCCAGCGCGCCGCAGAATCCGGCGACCGCCACGGCCTCGGCTCCTTCCAGGATCAGCTTGGTCCTCTCCGGCAGGCCCCCTGTGATGGCGCGCGTTGACCCCGTTCGTCCCATCCCCGTTTGAAGGATCAGCGCACCGGGCAGTGCAGAGCGAATGGCTCTCGCCTCGATGGAGAGTGGCGCCAACACGACCAGATGGGCTCGCTGGGCTCCTCCGTTTCCCCGGGCGTTCCCGCTCACGGGGCTTCACCACCTTCCGGTCGGGGCGGTCGGTGCTCCTGATACTCCCGCGCTGCTGTTACCAGGGCGTCGACCAGCTCGTCTTCCCTGTAGCGCGCCACGGACTTGCCCCCCACGAACAGCAGGCCCTGGTGAACCCCGGCGGCGATGCCGACGTCTGCGCCGCGTGATTCCCCCGGCCCGTTGACGGGGCAGCCCATCACGGCCACTTTCATCCCATCGGGGAGCTCGTGGGCCCGGGCCCGGACCGCGCGGGTCAGCTCGAACACGTCGACCTCGGCTCGCCCACACGAGGGACACGCCACGATCTCCACGCCTCGCCGCCGCAAGCCGACCGCCTTCAGGATCTCCCACCCGACCACCACCTCTTCCTCCGGAGGGGTGGTGAGGGAGACCCGCAAGGTGTCGCCGATCCCCTCGAGAAGCAGGGTCCCCAGCGCGATGGCGCTCTTCACGATGCCCTGGGGCGGAGGCCCGGCCTCGGTCACCCCCAGATGAAGGGGGTAGTCGCACACTTCGGCCAACCCGCGATAGGCATCCAGGCACATCTGCACGTCTTCGGACTTCACCGAGATCTTGATATCTGAGAAGCCATGCTCTTCCAGCAACGCCGCTTCCCTCAGCGCGCTCTCGACCATGGCCTCGGCGGTGGGAGAGCCGTACCTGCGAAGGAGGTTGGGATCGAGGGATCCAGCGTTCACTCCGATCCGGATGGGCACGCCGCGGGCCCTGGCCTCCTCAGCGATCATCTTCACCCGCTTGCGATCGCCGATCGTCCCCGGGTTCAGCCGGAGGCCCGGGATCCCCGCCTCGAGCGCGTCGAGCGCGTGACGCCACGTGAAGTGGATGTCGGCGATCACGGGGATCGGTGAGCGCCTGGCGATCTCCGGAAGGGCCGCGGCATCTTCATCGAACGGAACCGCCACTCGAACCAGCTCGCACCCCAGCGCCGCCAGGCCTTCGATCTGGGCCAGGGTGGCTGCAACGTCGAACGTCTTTGTGATCGTCATCGACTGCACGCGGACCGGGGCGTCACCGCCCACGGTCACGCCGCCGATGGATACCTGGCGGGAATGACGCCGAGTCATGTCGTACCCCCGAGGTACCGTCCGAGGGCCGAGAGCGGAAAGACGAGGCGGTACAGGTGGTAGTTGATGTAGAAGTCACCAGGGAAGCCCGTCCCCGTGTACAGAGGTTCGTCCCAGGTCCCTTCGGGCAACTGTGTCTGACACAGCCACGCCACGCCTCGTTCCACGGACTCCGAGGCCCCACCCGCCGCCAGCAGGGCGAGAAGGGCCCACGCCGTCTGGGACGCGGTGCTCGAGCCCCGCCCTATCCAGGCTCGATCATCGTAGGACCGCAGGTCTTCGCCCCAGCCCCCGTCGGGGTTCTGGTGTTTCACGAGCCACCTGACGCCGGCTCGGATCTTCGGATCTTCCTTCGGGATGCCCGCGGCGATCGCGGCCGGGATCACCGCGCCCGTGCCGTACACGTGGTTCGCGCCCCATCGCCCGAACCACGATCCGTCGTGCTCCTGGTTCCTGGCCAGCCATGACAGGCCCCGTCTGGTGGCTCGTTCCTCCGCCCCGCCCTCCCAGGCGAGCATCTCCACGACATGGGCCGTCACGTCGGCGCTCGGCGGGTCGATGACCTCGCCAAAGTCGCAGAACGGCAGCTCCCGGCACAGCGTTCGAGTGTTGTCGGCGTCGAAGGCCGCCCACCCGCCGTCTGAGGACTGCATACCCAGGACCCAGCGAACGCCACGATCGACCGCGGACTCGAGGCCGACCTTGTCCGGGTAGCCTGGAGCCACACGCCGAAGCGCCAGGACAACCTCGGCGGTGTCGTCGATGTCGGGGTAGTTGTCGTTGGCGAACTCGAAGGCCCAGCCGCCCGGAGGGAGGTCCGGCCTGCGCACCGCCCAGTCGCCCTTCACCCGGATCTCTTCGCGGAGCAGCCATTCGGTGGCCCTGAGCAAGGCGGGATGGTCCGGGGATACCCCGGCATCGACCAGACCGATCACAGCCAGGGCGGTGTCCCACACCGGAGACTGGCACGCCTCCAGACGGCGAACCTCGCCGTCCACGATCGTGAAGCGATCCAGCCCCTCGAACCCCGCTTTCAGGAGCGGGTGGTCGAGCGGGTACCCCATCAGGTTCAGCGCGATCAGGGAGTACACCCAGGGCGGCTGGATCCCGCCCCAGCTTCCATCCTCCTCCTGCCGGCGGCTGATCCACTCGGTGGCTCGTGCCAGCGCCAGCCCGCGGAGGCGCCTGGAGGGGAAGCGCTCGTACACATGCAGCGCCCGGTCCAGGCGCTGGAAGCGCCCGCGCCATGTGGAGAGCGGTTCTTGGCGAGGCCCGCCAGCGCCAGTTTTCAGCTCGTCCAAAGGAAACCCCAGGGGCCGGACCGGCCGATGGGCGCCCACCACCGTCAAAGCCACGATGGTCTGTCGGGCCCAACAGGCGAAGTCGTAGATGTTCAGCGGGAACCACTCGGGCAGGAAGATGGCTTCGGGCGGGAGGGCCGGGATCCGATCCCACGACCACTCCCCGAACAGCGCCAGCCACATGCGAGTGAACACCCGAGCCCTCTCCAACCCCCCGCGGCCCCGGATGTAGTCGAGGGCACGGGCCATGTGCGAAGCGGTCGGGTCATCCCCGTCCAGTCGGAGGGCGACGTAGGCCTCGATGGTGGTCGAGAGATCGGCAGGCCCCCTATGGAAGTTCGCCCACGTTCCGTCCGTCCGCTGCTGGGAGCGGATCCAGTTGGCGGCCAGTCGGGTCTCCTTGGGAGTCCGGATGCCCAGGAACTGGCGGAGCAGGAGGTCTTCGGCGTCCATGGTCACGTTCGTCTCGAGCTCGCCCTTCCACCAGCCCCCGGCATGCTGCAGGCCGAGGAGGTGCTCGCGGGCTCGGCGGGCGCCTTCGCGCGCCGCCGCTTCCACCCGGGACTCCACGCGGATCGCCATCTATTCCCAGCCCCCTAGTAATCCCTGGCCGTGACGAATCGGGCGAGGTCGGTGAGCTCCGTCCGGGCGGTCGGGTCGAAGTCTGCCCGGTCGAGCGAGGCCAGAGCGAGCTGAAGCTCCCGATCCGCCTCAGCCATGCATCGCTCCCTCCCCCCGCCCATCTCCACCAGCGAGACGGCGGCCATGACGTCGTCCTCGGTCAGATGGCCGTCGGCGAGGAACCGAACCAGCTGCTCCCCCTGGCGTGCCGAGGACGCGGACCTCGACAGCGCCGAGAGCGCCGCCACGACGGGAAGCGTCTTCTTGTGGCTCCTCAGATCGCCGGCAACGGGCTTGCCCGTCGTCTCTGACCGGCCCCAGATCCCCAAGATGTCGTCCACGGCCTGAAAGGCCAGACCCACGTGCAGACCGAAGTCCTCCAGGGCCCGCACGGCGGGTTGGTCCGCGCCGGCGAGGATCGCACCCACGGACGCGGCATAGGCGAGCAGCGCACCCGTCTTGTCGGCGCACATGCGAAGGCACTCTTCCACGGTCACGTCGAGGCGGGACTCGAACGCCAGATCCTCGGCTTGCCCGGCGATCATCCGGGCGGTGGCTCGCGTCAGCGCGACTGAGGCTCGCTCCCGCTCCGGGGAGAGGGGCTCGAGCAGCACCTGATGAGCCAGCACGAGCAGGGCGTCGCCCGTGACGATGGCCCGCCCGACCCCGAACAGAGCCCATGCCGTGGGCCGATGCCGCCGCTCAGCGTCTTGATCCATCACGTCGTCGTGAAGCAGCGAGAAGTTGTGGACGAGTTCGACGGCAAGCGCTCCGGGCATGGCGACCTCGGCAGGAGCGCCCACCGCCTGAGCCGAGAGAAAGGCCAGGGCCGGCCGCACGGCCTTGCCCCCATCGCCTGAGGATGGACGGCCGTCGCGGTCGACGAAGCCCAGATGGTAGGCGACCACGGTTCGAAGCTCGGGAGCCAGCCGATCGAGGCACCGACGCAGCTCGGGCTGAACGAGCTCTCGCGCCCGGAGCAGGGACGCCGGGTAAGTCTTCGTCCCGCTCATGCGGCCACCACCTCCGGGAGGCGGCGAGTTCGTCCCACGCCGACCAGCGCGGCCCGCGCGGCGGCCAGACCCGACCGAACGGCCCCTTCCATCGTGGCCGGCCAGCCTGTGTCGGTCCAGGCCCCCGCAAGGTACAGACCCGAGAGATTCGTTCGCGGGCCCGGGCGGAGGACTCGTGTCCCCGGCGCCTGACGGAAGGTCGCCGCATGCTCCCGCGTCACGAAGAAGGCCTCCACGTGAGCCCCCCGGGCCCTGGGAAACAGCGCCTCCAGCGCCGGAATGAATCGTGCTCGCAGATCCTCGGTGCGTTCGCCGATCTCCCGATCCGCCCCGGACAGCGAGACCGCCAGATACTGGCCGCGGTCCACCCCCGAGGACTCGGTGCGATCGAACACCCATTGCACCGGCGTCCTCACACCCGCGACGAACGGGACGTCCATGACCAGGCGGTCGTAGACCACGTGGACGTTGACGATGGGCGACGCACCCAGGCCGGCCAGACCGGTGGGATCCGGCAGGGCTCCCGGGGGGAGCAGTTCCGCGATCCTGTCGTGCGGCGCGGCAACGATGATTGCGCCGGCCTCGAGGGATCCAGCGGCGCCCTGGACTTCGAACGACCCATCGGGCAATGCCTCGATCCCCCGGACCGCAGCCCTCACGTGTACGGCGGCCCCGGCCGCAGCCAGCGCGCGCCCCGCTGGTTGCGCGTGGACCTGCGAGAGGGGGGCCCGCGCGTAGCCGACGTCGGCCGCGTCTCGCCTCGTGAGGAGCCCGGTGCGGAACACCTTCACCGCCAACGCCAGGGACGCGGCCTCTGCCGGCAGGTTCAGGGTCGGAAGCGCGATCAAGTTCCACAGGGACTCCACGGCGGCGGGCGACTGACGCCGTTCCGTCAACCACTCACCGAAGGTCCGACGATCCAGGGCCTCCGAGGACGGATCCAACCTGGACAGCGCTAGGGCCGCGCCCGCGGCCCGAAGCCGCTCGAGGGGTCGAAGGAAGGGGTACCCGGCCAGCGCGCCGGCCAGGTGAAGCGGCGCCGGCAACCCTCCTCGCCGGAGCCAACCGGACGTCCCGTCCGGAGCGACCACGGGGATGGCCATCTTCCGCTGCAGGAAGGTGAGCCCCTCGCCGCCGATGCGGGCGAGGAAGCCGCGATACGCGGTGCAGCACCTGAGGAACACGTGCTGGCCGTTGTCGACCCAGAGCCCTTCGCGCCGAAAGGAGAAGGTCGCCCCGCCCAGTCGCGGCCGGGCCTCCAGGAGGGTCACCCTGGCCCCCCCGTCCGCACATGCCAGAGCGGCCGAGAGCCCGGCCAGACCGCCGCCCACCACGACGATCCTGGGCTCGGAGGTCATCGCCCCACCTCGGTTCCCGAACCTACGTGGCGGGCCGTCGTTCCGGACCGGTCGCGCCGCGCGCCACCGTTCATCCCTCGCGCGGTGACGGCGCGCGGACCCACGGCTGTGGCCGCGGTCAGGCTCCGGGCCGCCACCCAGGCTTTCTCCCACGACGGGAGCGACACGCGCTCGAGCAACACTCGATCCGGCTTCTCCTCGATGCGTCGGAGGAGGCGCAGATAGATGCCCGTCATGGCTGCCACGCACGATGCGCTGCGAGGGTCGAGCAGCGTGATCAGTGGCAGCCCTCGCTCGAACCAGGACCGCGCTCGCCGGGCCTCGAACCTGATCAGCGAGCCCATCGGGTGGACCGACGCGGAAGAGGGATCCTCTCCGCACCCGAACCGCTCCAGGTCCTCGCGCGGAAGGTATACGCGGCTCCTGGAAGCGTCCTCCTTCACGTCTCGCAGGATGTTCGTCAGCTGCATCGCCACCCCGAGGTCGTCGGCCAGCTGCATCGCGGCTTGGTCGCTGGTCCCGAAGACCCCCACCGAGAGCCGGCCGATGGATCCGGCCACCCGCCGGCAATACGGCTCGAGATCGGAGAACGTCTCGTACGTCGTGCCTCGAGCGTCCATCTCGACCCCGTCGATCAGGTCTCGAAACGCGTCCAACGGCATGGCGAAATTGACAAGAGCGTGGCCTAGGGCCGCGAGCAGGAGGTCGGTGGAATCCGGATCGATCTGATCGAGGCCTCGCCGAGCCTCCTCCAGCCGAGCGAGCTTCTCCTCCCCCGGGAGAGACCCGTCTCCGATGTCATCGACCCGACGTGCGAACGCGTAGACGGCGCACATCGCCCGGCGCTTCCGCCCGGGCAACAGCCGGATCCCGTAGTAGAAGTTCCTCGCCCTACTCCGAGTGATCTCTTCGCAACGACGGAAGGCGAGCTCCTCGTTCATGCCGCCCCCACCTTGACCTCCACCAGGGTCCGGACCAGTCCCCACATTCGAGCGGGCTTCGAAGGCCGGGGGCTTCTCCCGAGGACGTCGTAGCCCGCCCGAGCGATGGCGTCGAGGGCACTCCGGCCTCCGGCCACGAACGCAGCCACGGCAACCGCGGGCCGTCCCCGCAGGCGGGCAACCAGCGGCGCTCCCCGGGCCAGAAGCTTCCTGGCCCGCTCGACCTCGAACGCCATCAAGCGGGCGAACGCTTCTGTCGGGCGGGAGGCGCCGAGGTCATCGACGCTGCACCCGAACCTCGCCAGGTCTTCCTGCGGGAGGTAGATTCGCCCTCGCTCGAGATCCTCTCTCACGTCCTGCCAGTGCTCGGTGAGCTGCAGGCCCGAACACACAGAATCGGAGAGCTTCATCCGGTCCGCGGTGGCGGCCTCGAACACGTACAGCACCAGGTGGCCTACGGGATTCGCCGACAGCTCGCAGTAGGCCAGCAGGTCCTCATACGTGGCGTACGAGCGGACCCTCTGGTCCTGCCGGTTGGCCTCGATGAGCTTGCGAAATGGCTCGTCGGGCACATCGAAACGGTTGACTGTTGTCACCAGCAGGCGCATCAGAGGATGCCCTGGCGTCCCCTCGTACACCAGGTCCAGTTCCCGCTCCAGCCAGTCCAGTCCGGCCAACCGGTCACCCGGAGCCTCGTCCCCGAGGTCGTCCACTAGACGGGCAAACCCGTAGATGGCCAGCAGATGGCTCCTCGTCCCTCGAGGGAGAAGTGGCGAAGCGACCGGGAAGTTCTCCCGCCCGGACTTGGCCATGATCGCTCCCGGATCCACAGCGGACATGGCTGCGGTCGGGTCCGTCATTCGCCCATGACCTGGATCAGGACCTTCCGGTCCCGGGCTCGGTCCAGTTCCAGGAAGAAGACCCTCTGCCACCGGCCGAGCAGCAACTCACCGTTCACGATGGGGATGGTCTGGGAGCTGGACCCGAGGAGCGCCTGACGGCAGTGGGCGTGACCATTGGGAACCTCGTGCGGATCGTCCTCGAGGTTCTCCGTGCGTGCCTCCAGGTCGTCGTGGCGATATGAGCCGCCCAAGGGAACCAGTGATTCCATCAGCTGGCCGAAGTCCTTGATGAATCCACTCTCCCGCTCGTTGATCAAGACGGCGCAGGTCGTGTGGGGGGAATACACGAGAGCCATTCCGTTCTGGACACCGCTTCCAGCGACGACATCCTTGACGTCGTCGGTCATGTCCACGAACTGGCCGCACTCCGCGGTCCGGAAGCTGTGATTCTCCAGAAGGAACCTCATCGCCTCGCCTTCCTCTTCACGAGAGGCCCCCTCGACGGACGCGAAATCCGATGGGGCCACCCCTATCCCCCACGACAAGTAATGCGGGTGACTACCCAGTCGCACTTCTTATGCGAATTCATCTTCTGTGGCGTGCCAGGAGGATGTCAAGTTGCGGTTGTGGAGCGGGAGCAGATCATCTGCCGACCACGGGTGACGCGCCAAGGGCTGCCAGCGGGGACGGCTCGAGGGCCCGGCGGAACACGTCCACGGTGGCAAGCTGCAGCACCTGGGCCCCTGCCCACAGCGGGTCCGGCGCGCCGAGCCGCTCGCCTACCCCCTTGGCGAGCTCGGTGAACATGCGCCGAGAGACGGCCGGGTATCCGGGTCGTCTCTGCACGGCACGAGTGAACAGCTCCATGAACACCGGAAGCCGAGGCTCCAACAAGCGGGCCAGCACCTCGGCGGCCCTCTGGAGCGACACGGGGCCGGGAGCAACGGCCTCACCGAAGGCCCCGACGACGTGACCCGCGGCGGCCTCGGCGGCGGCGAAGAACACCTCCTCCTTGGACCGATAGTGCCGGTAGAACGTCCCCTTGGCGATCCGAGCCGCCTTGCAGATCTCGTCCACGTTGACGTCGGCGTATCCCCGGCGGGCAAAGATCTCGCTGGCGGACTCGAGCAATCGGACACCAGGCCCCCGCCGCGAGCCTGCATGGAGTTGGGCACCGACGGCGCGGTCCCACATGTCAGGTCGGAATGCCTGCTCCTCCTCCAGGCCCAGGAGCCCGGGGAGGATCCGGCGGATCACCGACAGCGGCAGCCCCCGTCGCTCCCGAAGCACCCGGACGAGCTTCAGGGCTTGGAGGTGCCGCTCGTCATATAGGAATCGATTCGACGCCACACGCCTCGGAGCGGGGAGGAGGCCTCGCTTGCGATAGTGGTGGATCGTGGCGGCGGGGACACCGGTCCTTTTCACCAGTTCGGCGATCGGATACCGCTCTCGCGCAAGCACATGAACCACCCGGTCGATGTGGCCATATGTTACTTGGAGCGATCGGTTACCTTAAGGGGCAGATGAAGTCCGTCGCCCTCCTCACGGACTCGAGTGCATGCCTGCCGCTCGACTTCTCCACCCGCTTTGGCATCCATGTCCTTCCGATCCGGATCCACCTCCGTTCTCGAGACATCCTGGATGGAACGGCCGCGGCCTCGGAGCTCGTCTACCGAGCGCTCGCACGGCGCGAGCCGGTGAAGTCCAGTGCCCCCACCGCCGTGGAATACCTGACGGCCATCGAAGAGGCCCGGTCCGACGCGGTCATGGTCATCACCCCAGCCGCGGAATTCACCGGCATGTATCGGAACGCCGCGGTCGCCGCCGAGATCGCCGGGCGTCCGGCGGTGGTCGTCGATTCCCGAACGGCAGCGGCCGCCCAGGGACTGGTCGTGCTGGCTGCTTCGCAGGCGGCACAGGCCGGCGCGTCCCTCGATGAAGTGGTGGCAGAGGCCCAGGATGCAGCGAGCCGTGCCGATCTGGTCGCCGCCCTGGACGGCATCGAGTTCATCGAGCGGAGCGGGAGGGTCGGGCCGCTCGCACTGGGGTTGGCGAAGCATCTCGGCATCCATCCCGTGTTCCGGCTGAAGGATCGGATCCGCAGGGAAGCCCACGCCCGTGGGCTCGCGACTGCCACGCACAGCATGGTCTTCCACGCGGTCAGCGCCGAGGGTGCGCAGCGGCTGCAGGCCCGGCTCGGCGCGTCTGGCCCGATAACCGAGTTCAGCCCGTCGATGGGCATCCACACCGGCCCGGGGGTCATCGGGGTGGCCTGGCTGCGGGGCTCCTGAACAAGCCCCGTGTAGGCTTCGCCGAGCATGACGCGGCGCGGCCGGTTCGACTTCTGGTGGCGAGCGGGGCTGCTCACGGTGGCGCCTCTGTACCGCCTGCTCTTCAGGTTGAGGTTCGAGGGGCTCGACCGCATCCCGGCGGCCGGCCCCGCCATCCTCGCCCCCAATCACGTGAGCGTGCTCGACCCCATCGCCGTGGCCCTCGCCACGTCCGCCCGGGGCCGGCCCGTACGATTCCTGGCGGCGGCGGAGTTCTTCGCCCATCCGGTGTGGGGTTGGGGACTCCGTCGGACAAAGGGCATCCCCGTCCGACGGGGAACTCGAGACCTGGGCGCCCTCCGCCGGTTGCAGGACGTGCTTCTGCGCGGCGGCCTGGCCGGGATCTTCCCCGAAGGGCGCGTGGGGATCGGCGAGCTGCCGCTGAGGGGCCGCTCCGGGTTGGTTCGTGCCGCACTGGCGGCGCGGGTCCCTATCCTGCCCGTCGGGGTCTGGGGAACCCAGCTTCGGTGGCCCCTGGGCGGGCTCAAGCTCTCTCGTCCGCTTCGTGTGCCTGTCGCCGTCGTGATGGGAGAGGCGATCTACGTGCCGGACGATGCCGGGGGCTCATCGGGGGTTCTTCGAGACGTGACGGGTGAGGTCATGAGGAGCATCGAGGCCCAAGTGATCAGGGCTCGCGCGCTCGCGGGACTCTCCGCATCGCCCCGACGATGAAGCCCCGAGCCGGCGCGCCCCTGGGCTCGAGATCAGGGCCCGGGGGCCTCGTCGGCTTGTGCACCAGGCTACTTGGCCGCGCGTTTCTCCTTCTTGGCCTTGCGCTTCGCCTTCAGGTCCTGCTGCGCGGGCTTCTTCGAGGTCTTCCCGCCGCCCTTGTCCTTGCTGGCCACGTCTCCTCCCCTCTCGGCGTATTCGTTGCGGCTTCGAGGATACCGGTCGCACGGTACTGTCGCGAGAGACGAAGCGCAATGCTCGTCTCGCGTGGTGTGAGACGGGAACCTTGTGAGATCGTGAGCCGTCGAAGGTGGACATGAGCCGAAAGGTCTCGGTCCGGACGCTGGCCGGGCTGGTCCTGGTGGCGTCGATCTCGGCCGCCTGTGGCTCCCGGGCCGCGACGCCCCCGGGCGAGAGTCCCATGACCGAGGCGCTCGTCCTGCGCGTGGATACTCGCGGTGGCCTGCTCGCTCCTGCCGCCGCCCTCGCCCGGATCCCTCAGTTTTCCCTCTTCGCCGACGGGCTCATCGTCATGGAAGGAGCGCAGATCGAGATCTATCCTGGCCCCGCGATCCCCCCGGTCTTCTCCATGAAAGTCGACACCGAGGGCCTGCGAAGGATCATGGAGGCGGCCCGGCGTGCCGGGCTCGCCGGGCCGGACCGCACGTACGACCAGCCCGCGGTGGCCGATGCCGGGACGACCACGTTCACCTTCGTCGAGAACGGCAGGCGGCACGTCATTTCGGTCCGAGCCCTGGGGATCGATCTCCCCAACCAGTCGATCCCGGAGGGTGAACGCAAGGCTCGAGCTGCGCTTCTGGAGTTCGATACCCGACTGGGAAACCTTCAGAGCTGGCTCCCAAAGGGCTCGCTTTCCGCCGAGCGGCCGTTCGATTACCAGGGCCTCGCCGTCATCGTGAGCACGCAGCCTCCGGGCCAGCAGCTCCAGCAGCCCGAGCTGAACTGGCCTCTGGACCGGAGGATCGCCGACCTGGCCAGGCCGGTGGCAGGTCAACCGACGGTCACCTGTTTCTCCATCGAGGGACAGGATGTATCCAAGCTTCGGCCCCTTGTGGCTCACGCCACCGAGCTCACGCCGTGGAAGAGCGGAGGCACGACCTACTGGCTGCGATTCCGTCCTCTTCTGCCCGACGAATCCGGCTGCCCCGGACTTTGACCCGGGTCCACGCGGGCGACGTGGGCTGCCTCGTGCCTGGATACTCGTGAGGTGGGCACCGAACGCGAGGTCGCTGCTCTGGTCATGAGCGCCCTCTCGTCTCATCCCCGCATCCGGCTGGCGGAGCTCATCGGGTCGCGCGCGGCTGGGACGGCCGTTCCCCTCTCTGACTGGGACTTCAGGGTCGAATCGGACGACTTTGCGGCGGTCGCTGCAGATCTGCCCAACCTCACCTCCGGCCTCGAGCCACTCGCGCAACAATGGGATCGGCTGAGCACGCACCAGTGCTACATGCTGATCCTGACGGGGCCGGCAAAGGTGGATCTGCTCTTCCTGGATGAGCCGCACCAGCCGAGACCTCCCTGGAGCGCGAACGCCCAGACCCTTCCCGGCATCGAGCAGCACTTCTGGGACTGGACCCTGTGGCTTGCAGCCAAGCAGCAGGCGGGAAAGGACGAACTCGTCCGGAGCGAGCTCTCCAAGATGGCGGAACATCTGCTCACGCCCATGGGCGTGCAGCAGTCCCCCTACTCCGTCCGAGCGGCCGTCGCCTCCTATCGCGCCGCTCGGGACGTGCTCGAGTCCCGGTTCGGCGTGACCATACCCAGGCGCCTGGAGCGAGAGGTGATGCGCGTTCTCCCGCACTAGGGCCTCAGCGTGAGCTGGCTCTCGTACGGGCCCCGTCCGGTCAGGCACGCCGCCCCACACCGCGCGGCGAGATCCAGGGCCTCGTCCACCACGTAGCCCGCGCCCAGCGCATACGTGAGGCCCGCCGCGAAGCTGTCCCCGCACCCGTACGTATCGACCATAGGGCCTGGGAGAGGGGTCGCTCGGTACCGGCCCGACCGGCCGTCGTCGGTCTCGAAGCTTCCACCCTCCTTCCCTTCCGTCCGCACCATCAGTCGAGGAGGAGGATCCAGATCGCCCCGCCGATACGCTTCTGAGGGATCGAAGGCGCTCCCCACCAGGGCATCGAGCCTCACCCCGGTCCGGGCCAGGTCGCCGACGATCCGCGAGGTCGCCACCAGCACCTCGGCCCGGCGCGCCGCCTGCAAAGCTCCCCGGCCGCCGGCTGTGAAGTACACGGCGCCGGTCTCGGTAAGGTCGTCCCACGGCAGTGGGTCGTTTCCAGAGGGGTTGAGCCGCTCGCCGATCGTGGTGATGGTGCGCTCGCCGTCCGCGTCGATGTAGGTGAAACCGCGGCGTTGGGGAAACGGGCGGAATGTTGCTTCTACGCGAACCCCTAGTTTCTCCAGGCCCCTCCGGGAGGCCTTTCCCAGCCGATCATCACCCAGAGCGGTGAAGAGGGTGGCGTTCCCGGCGAGCTTCGCCAGCTGGACCGCGGCCACTCCCCCGCCACCGGCCGGGACTGCCCATGAGTCCTCGGCGTGAACGATCTCTCCCGGACGAGGGACCCGCTGCACATGGACGAACTCCACCCACTCGACATGCCCAATCACCGCCGTACGCACCCGGAGTCCCTCCTCTGTCGATGGGCACTGGCACCCTCCTCCTGAGAGACTAGGGAACCCGCAACCTAGGAGCCTGCACGTGACGAAGAAGAACAACGACCTCAGCCGCGAGGAGGCCATCGACCGAGCTGCCCTCATCCGCGACCCCCGCTACGCCATCACCCTCGACCTGAGCCAGAAAGACGCGTTCACCTCGGACACCCTTATCCGGTTCGAATGCGTCCGAGCCGGCGCCGAGACATTCGTCGACATCACGGCCCCATCCATCGCGACCATCGAACGTAACGGCGAATCGGTTCCTCTGGACGCCTTCGACGGGAGCCGCGTCATGCTTCGAGGCCTCGCCGAACAGAACGAGGTCCGCATCGTGGCTTCGTGCGCGTACAACCGTACGGAGCTGGGCATGCATCGATTCCTCGACCCGGCCGACGGCAACGTCTACCTGCACACGCACTTCGAGCCGTTCGGGGCGCATCGGGTCTTCGCCTGCTTCGACCAGCCCGACCTCAAGGGAACCTTCGACTTCACGCTGATCGGGCTACCGGGCTGGATGGCGGTGGCCAACTCCCGGCCGGTCGGCCCACCGACTACTCGAGATGGGACCGTCAGCTGGACCTTCGAGACCACGGGGCGGATCCCCACCTACATCACCTGTGTGGCCGCAGGTCCGTATCACGAGGTGCGAGAGCAACACGGTGACATCGATCTCGGGCTGCTGTGCCGCCAATCGCTCGCTCAGCATCTCGATTCGGATGAGCTGGTGGAGATCACCAAGCAAGGGTTCGATTTCTTCGAGCCGGCCTTCGGCTATCCGTACATGTTCGGAGGCAAGTACGACCAGATCTTCGTTCCCGAGTCCAACTCCGGCGCGATGGAGAACGCCGGCCTGGTCACCTTCAACGACCTCTACCTCTTCCGGTCGCGGGTGACCGACGCGGCCAGGGAGCGCCGGGCCGAGACGATCCTGCACGAGATGGCCCACATGTGGTTCGGCGACCTGGTGACCATGCGGTGGTGGAACGACCTGTGGTTGAACGAGAGCTTCGCCAGCTTCATGGCCGTCCTGTCCCAGGTGGGGGCGACTCGGTGGAAGGAAGCCTGGACCACGTTCGCCGACACGGAGAAGACGTGGGCGTACAGGCAGGATCAGCTGCCCACCACCCACCCCATCGTCGCCGAGGTCCCGGACGTGGAATCGATCCATCTGAACTTCGACGGGATCACGTACGCGAAGGGGGCCTCCGTCTTGAGGCAACTCGTTGCCTGGGTCGGGGAAGAACGATTCCTCCAGGGGATGAAGGCCTACTGCAAGCGGCACGAGTTCGGGAACGCTGAGCTGGCGGACTTCCTGGACGCGCTGGAAGAAGCATCCGGCCGCGACCTCCATGCCTGGTCGAAGGAATGGCTGGAAACAGCGGGCGTCAACACGTTGCGAGCCCGGTTCGACGCCGGGGATGGGGGTGGTCACCAGGCATTCAACTCGTTCTTCCTCCTGCAAGAAGCACCGTCGGACTGGCCGACCCTCCGGTCTCATCGCGTCGCGGTAGGGCTGTTCGATCTCACGGAGGGGGGACTGGTTCGCCGGCGCTCCGTCGAGTTCGACGCGGTCGGGGCGCAAACCGAGGTCCCACAGCTGGTCGGGGACCGGGTGCCCGATCTGGTGCTGGTGAACGATCACGACCTGACGTACGCGAAGATCCGGCTTGACAAGCGATCGCTCGCCACCGTAGTCGAGCACCTGGGGGACCTCGATGACTCGCTGGCCCGAACGCTGTGCTGGACGGCCTGCTGGGATATGACCCGGGACGCGGAGATGCCGGCCCGCGAATATCTCCGCCTGGTGATCGGCAACATCGGCAAGGAGACCAAGGTCGGCGTGGTCCAGAGCCTGCTGGCCCAGGCGTCGGCGGCCATCAACGTGTACGGCGATCCCACCAGTCGAAAGACGGCCATGCAGACATTCGCGGAGGCCACGCTCGAGGGGACTCGCGGGGCACAACCCGGGAGTGACCACCAGCTGGCGTGGGCCCGGGCGTTCATCTCCGCCGCCGGTGGCGAGGATCACCTGGCCACGGTTCGGGGCCTCCTCGAAGGCGACAACCAGTTCCCCGGACTCATCGTGGACACCGAGCTTCGCTGGCACATCATCCGCTCCCTCGCCGCTGCGGGAGCAGTCGACAAAGACATCATCGACTCGGAGGAGAAGCGCGACGCCACTGATCGCGGCTCGCGCCATGCCGCCGCAGCGCGGGCCGCGCGGACGACGCCGCAGGCCAAGGAGGAAGCCTGGCGAATCATCGTGGAGGATCTGTCTCAGCCCCTCGCCATGGTCGACGACATCATGGTGGGGTTCCAGCAATACGGGCAGGAGGAGCTCCTGGAGCCCTTCAGCGGACGGTTCTTCGACGTGCTGCCCAAGGTGTGGGAGACGAAGGACCTTCCGGACGCGCTCGCGTTCGCCCGCCGGATGTACCCGCAGATGGTGAACACTCAGGAGACCGTTGACCGAACCGAACGGTATCTGTCCGAGAACTCGGTGCCGGCGCCGATCCGCCGACTGCTAGTGGAGGGCAAGGACGGCGTGGAGAGGGCCCTGCGGGCCAGAGCCGTCGACGGCGCCGCTCACTGAACGCAGGGCAACCAACCCCTTCATCTCCTCACCGCGTGGGCAGCCTGGAGATCCTTGGCGCGGTCCATGATCTCCGGACGCAGGGAGTCCTCGACCAGCTCGTAGGAGTCTGCGAACCGGCGGATGATGGCCTCCGCGGCCTCCTCCCAAGAGATCCCGGGTACCTCGTCCTCCAAGCTCCCAGCCGTGGCCGGGTCCCACTCAAGGTCCAGCGCCTCGTAGACGGGGATCAGCACGTTTCGGACCCGGTCGCTCTGCCCCACCACCACCACGCCCCCGACATGGGCGGCGTGGAGGAGGATCCGCTGCCCCACTCCCATGAGCTTCGTCTTCCCTCTGGCGTTCACGCTGTGTTCGCCCGGGCAATACTCGCCGGGAGCCTCTCCGATGCGCGCGTCTACTCCGAGGTCTCGCAGCGCCGTGACGATGATCGAAGACAGCTCTTGGAATCTCCTCTCGATGTGCAGCCGAGGCTGGCTATCAGGAATGGCCCAGGAGAAGGCGATCGTCTGCTCGTGGAACACCGCGGCACGCCCCCCGGCCAGGCGCTGAACGGCGCCGAACCCCCGGGCATGCGCAGCGTCGACGGCTCGTCCGTAACCGGGGGACAGCCGGTCGAGGGGACCAAACGCCACGATCGCCCCCGGCCGGTGGATCCGAAGCGTCTGCGGCTGCGTCCCCTCCGAAACACGCCTCAGGATCGCGTGGGAGACGGCAGTATCCAGAGCGGCCGGCTCGGGGAATGACTCGCGAACGAGACGGACCACCGTCGGCGACGAGGCGCGCGGCCGGGTGTCCATGCGTTCATCGAGTCTAGCGGCGAATACAGGGGGCCCCGGCCAGATGGCCTAGGTTGCCGGAGGGTCGGAAATGGCTCGGCCGGGGGATTGTGTGGGCTCACCTCTCCGGTTAGCTCTTGTATAAGAACGTGGCGAGCCCGGAACACGCGCTTCGTAAACCCACCTAGGAGCGAGCGGTCCGGACCCCGGTGTAGCCGCACCGAGCGCCCTGCGCCCAGTTCGCGGGCGGGAGGGGCCGCCGGCGTGACGGTCCCTCCTGTCCTCCAACCTGAGCATTCGAAGGCGAGCATCGTCCCCGTGTTGATTCGCCCACTTCCGGCTTTCCTATGGATCGTGAGCGAGACTGGCACATGCATTTTCCACGTGCTATCCGGGAGGACAGGCGATGATCGGACTCACCGTGTGGGCTCTCCTGTTCGGCGCGGTGCTCGCCTACCAGGGCCTTGGCCTCGTGCACAACGACGATCGCTGGCCGGCCCTCAGCGACGTGCTGCGCGTCACGATGCGCTATCCCCTCGGCCGGTGGGTGCTGTTCGGACTGTGGCTCTGGTTCGGCTGGCACCTCTTCGTCCGGGGATGGCGTTTCTTCCTGCGCGCCTGATGGGGCCCATCCTCCATCCGAGCTGGGCAGCGCGGCTCCTCGATCAGGGGGTGGCCGGCGGGGAGCCGCATGGTTGGTGGGACGTGGTTCGCCACGACGTCATCCCGGTCGCCTCGGCCTACCTGGTGTTCCTGGGCCTCCTGATCACCTATCACCGGGCCATACGGCGGGCGAAGCCAGGGCCTGGCCACCACGCGGACAGGCAGCGAGGGGACGTCCCAACCGATCTCACGCCGGGCTGGGGCGATCTCATCCGGTACCTATTGAGCACCGTGGCCGGAGGCTATGTGTTCTTCCTCTCGATCGTGGGGGTGTTCTTCTTCATCCTGGGCGGCGAGGATCTGGAGTTCATCAACCAGGCCCTCGTGGAGGGGTCTCTGCTGGCTTTCGCCCTGGTCTTCCCCGCCTTCCTTCTCTTCTCGGGCATCGACGACCTGCGGTCTCGCCGAGCTGGCCAAACACGGAGGGGGCGCCGGCGTGGCGCCCCCTGAGTGTTGGGGTGGAGTGCTGTGGTCGTCGTGGTGCCGTGAGAACTTGCTCCTGACGGTCTCTAGTCGTCTCCCTCGCCTGATCCACTGTCAAGGGGGGAGTCAGTCGCCTCCGCGCGAGCCGCCCGGGCCTTCCCCTCCGCCGGAACCTCCGACGGAACCGGATCCCTGACCCTCGTCTTTCGAACCCTTGTTGGAGTCGGACCCCTCGTGCGAACCCGAGCCCTCGTCCTCGCCTTCGTGCTGACCCTCGTGCTTCCCGCCTCGCTCGCCTCCCTCGTCCCCGGCATCGTCACCCGAGCCCTTGTGCCGATCCGGGCGATCATATGTGTCGCCCGGATTCCCTTCGCCGGTCCCCCCGACAGGCCTAGGTCCTTGGGCGAGTGGAAGCTCTTCGGCCGGAAGCAGGTCGCCGAGGATCGTCCGGACGGAGGCGGTGACGGAAGACGGCGTTCCGCGAAGGGCCGGCGGCACCTCGAGAGCGATGCGCAGGTCCAAGTCGGTGAGATCGGCCCCGGCTCGGCCGGCCGCAGCCCTGTTGACCACGAGCGATCGAGCCAGGCCAGGGGCCGCGCGGACCGGGCCCCTCCGCAACGAGACCAGCAGGTCGCCGAGCCTGGCCTCCGCCACGCGAAGGTGGATGGTGCCGTCTCTGGGTGAAACCGCCAGCGCAGCCCGCTCGACCGTGAGCCGAACCGGGTAGAGGGCGGATCCCGGTCTGGCCTGGAGCGACACCGTGACCAGGGCGACCGCGGCGGCGACGGCCGCGGCGGCGACTCGGAGGGTCCATCGATGCCGAAGGCGAAGCATGATTACGCTTCTGTCGGGTGTTTCGCCTGGGCGCTCCTCCGCCTCGGAGTCCACCGGTACGCTGCCCGCCGTGCCTCCCGTCTCCAACCGAGCCACCAGGCTCAGCCACATTGCATCGAGATCGACCGCCGGCGTGGCCTCGCTGCAGTGGCGAAGAGCCGTGGCCGCGGCCGCCACCCCTGTGATCTCGGGCGCGGGCGGCAGCGCCTCGGCGGCGGGACGGCCCGGGCGTTCGAACTCGGCCCAATAGCTCTCGAAAGCCCTGGCTCGGTTCATGCCAGCCTCCCCAAGCGCCGCCGGAGCGCCTCCAGCCCGCGCACCTGCAGAGACACCACTGCGGACTCGCTCTTGCCCACGGCAATTCCCACCTCGCGAGCGGAAAGCCCGGCCACGAAGCGCAGCATCAGGACTTCCCGTTGCGTCTCGGGGAGTCGGCCCAGCTCTTCGACCAGGACGTGCTGGGAGACCAGCCGTCCTTCGAAATCGACAGATCCCTCGGGAGCCTCGTCGAGACCGACCCATCGCCGACGGAATACTCGACGGTGATGTTCTGCCACCACGTGGCGGGCAATCCCGAAGAGCCAGCCCGGAAACGAGCCAGGATGCTCGTAGCGGAACGAAGGAAGCCCCTGCCACGCGGCGAGAAAGACGTCCTGGGCGGCGTCCTGGGCGTCTTCGGCCCGGCCCAGTCGTGAGTGGGCATAACGGTAGACCCGCTGCCCATATCGATCGAAGAGTTCTCTGAACGCATCGACGTCACCGCGGCCCCCACGCGCGACCAGTTGGTCGAGCGCCGGAGGGCCCATTTCCTCCTGCCCTTGTATCGGTGGCGTGGTGCGTTTCCCTGCGCGCATGGTCAACCCGTTAGCAGGGGTTATCGGACCATATGTCCGAGACGCTGAGACGGCCCTTCGGCGGATAGCCGCAGGGCGGGCGGTCTAGCCCAGCTTCCCTGGGGCGCTCTTCGAGGACTCGGCACCCTCCAGGAGCTCGGCGAAGCGGCGAGCACCGACGTTGCCCCCGGAAAGGATCGCTCCGACCCGCAGCCCCGACGCGTCCAGCTTGCCGGCCAGAAGGGCGGCGACGGGAACGGCCCCGCTCGGCTCGACCACGACCTTCAGCCGTTCGAACAGGAACCGCATCGCGTCGACGATCTCCTCGTCTCTGACCAGCACGACCTCGTCCACCAGCCTCCGGTTGACCTCGAACGTGAGCTCGCCGGGGATGTCCAGCTGGAGGCCGTCTGCGATCGTCGAGGGGACCTTGGGAAGGCGTACCCGTTCGCCCCGCTCCAGAGACTGCTTCGTGTCATCGCCGGCCTCTGGCTCCACGCCGACCACACGCATCCCGGGACGAAGGGCCTTGGCCACCGTTCCGCAGCCGGCGATCAAGCCTCCTCCACCGACCGGAGCGATCAGCACGTCCAGATCCTCCACGTCGCTCAGCAGCTCCAGGGCTGCGGTGCCCTGGCCGGCCATCACGATGGTGTCGTCGTACGGACGGACGAGGGTGAGCCCCCGCGCTGCGGCGAGCTGGGTCGCCAGCGCGGCCCGATCGTCCCGGTAGCGGTCGTAGCGGACGATCTCGGCGCCGTATCCGGCAGTCGCTTCCACCTTCGTGGACGGGGCGTCCGTGGGCATGAGGATGGTTGCCCCGATCCCCATCAGTCGAGCGGCGAGGGCCACCGCCTGGGCGTGATTCCCAGAGGAATACGCGACCACCCCCGCGTTGCGCTGCTCGGGGGCGAGCGTGCAGATCCGGTTGTAGGCACCGCGGAACTTGAACGCGCCGCCTCGCTGGAGGTTCTCGGCCTTCAGGAAGACCGTGGCCCCGGTCCGCTGGTCGAGGGTGCGGGAGCGCAGGACCGGAGTGCGGTGGGCCACGCCCTGCAGCCGCGTGGCCGCCGCCTCCACGTCCTCCAGCCCGATCACAGCTGCCTACGGTACGCGAGTTGTCCTGGGCCCTACGGAGGTAAGGGCCTGGCCTCCCGGCGAACTCCCGCCGAGATCCAGGCTGCCTACGACTAGCTGGGGCGGGATCCAGCCGAGTTAACCACCGCCCTGCTCGGGCTCTACGGCCTCCACCCCCGGGTGGAGTCGCCGCTCGGTCCAAGGACCGAGGGAGGTTCCGCCCTCGCTCCGATGGGCGATCCCGAGACTCTCATTACCGTTGGATCGGCTGAGACGACCAGGAGCTGAGATGGACGGATCGAACGGTGAGCAGGCAGTGGCTTCAGGACGAGTCAGGCCCGTTGCCCTGATCACCGGAGCCTCTCGTGGTCTCGGTCTGGCCCTGGGTCGAGCGCTGGCCCGCCGAGGATGGGCGTTGGTGATCGATGCCAGAGGCGGAGCGAACCTGGAACTCGTCCTCACCGAGCTGGGCGCCGCCACCGAGGTCCGGGCCATCCCGGGCGACGTCTCGGACGAGCAGCACAGAGACGACCTGTTGCGAGCGGCCGAGGAACTCGGCCGCCTGGACCTCCTGGTGAACAATGCCAGCACCCTCGGGCTGAGTCCCCTGCCGACCTTGGATCGTTACCCGCTGGAAGAGATAGCCCGCGTCTATCGCGTCAACGCGCTGGCCCCCCTGGGCCTGTTCCAGCGGGCCCTTCCGCTGCTTCGGAGCTCGGCCGGGCGGGTGGTGAACGTGACGTCGGACGCCGCCATCGAGGGCTACCCGGGGTGGGGTGGCTATGGCTCGTCGAAGGCCGCCCTGGAGCAGCTGTCCAACGTGCTCGCCTCAGAGCATCCTGAACTGAAGATCTACTGGGTCGACCCCGGGGATATGAACACGCAGATGCAGCAGGAGGCGTTCCCCGGCGAGGACATCTCCGATCGCCCGCCGCCTGAAGCGAGCGTCCCGGGCATCCTCCGGTTGATCGACGAGGATCTCCCTAGCGGCCGATACCGGGCCCGAGACCTGGTGTCGCCAGTAGTCCGGGAAAAGGCGGGCAGCGCGGCTTGAGCGCCGTCCTGGAGGTCTCGTCGCCGGTCGGATTCGAGCTTCCCCCGGACCTGGAGGCGGGCGAACCGGCCGAAGCCAGGTGGTTTCGACGTGACGAGGTCCGCCTGATGGTGGCCTACCGGCACGATGGACGCCTCGTCCACACGCAGTTCCACGACCTTCCTCGGTTCCTCGTTCCCGGGGACCTTCTGGTGATCAACACGTCCCGGACGCTCCCGGCATCGGTCCCCGCTTCCACACCCGAGGGGGTCCGTTTGGAGCTGCACCTGTCCACGCGCCTCCCGGATGGGCGGTGGTTGGTGGAGCTTCGACGTCCACAGGGCGTCTCGTCGATCGCCTTCATAGAGGCAGGGGCTGGCCAACGGATAGCGCTCCCCGGGCAAGGGTGGGCTCGTCTGGTCGAGCCGTTCGATCCGGCGGTCTCGGCAGACGAGCCGGGGAAGGCCTGTAGTGGGGTCCGTCTGTGGGTGGCCCAGCTTCACCTGCCCGAAGACCTGTTCACCTATCTCCAGCGACACGGACAGCCGATCCGATACGCCCACGCCCGCCGCGCCTGGCCGATCTCCTCGTATCAAACCGTCTATGGCATCGAGCCTGGCAGCGCGGAGATGCCCAGCGCCGGCCGGGCCTTCACCCCCGAGCTCATCACCCGGCTGGTGGCGATCGGGGTCGGGATCGCCCCCGTCGTGCTGCACACGGGGGTCTCGTCCCAGGAAAAGAGGGAGCGACCGTACCCCGAGTTCTACCGCGTGCCCGTCACGACCGCCCGCCTGGTCAACGCCGTTCGGGCCTGGGGCGGCCGGGTGGTCGCGGTCGGGACCACGGTGGCCAGGGCACTCGAGACCGCAGCCGACGAGCAAGGGCTGGTGGCCGCGAGCGAGGGCTGGACCGACCTCGTGGTGACGCCCGAGCGCGAGGTCCGTGCCGTGGACGGCCTGCTCACCGGATGGCACGCCTCAGAGACATCGCATCTGTTGCTCCTGGAAGCGGTGGGCGGCCGGTCCCTCGTGGAGGCCTCGTACCAGGCTGCCCTTCAGAAGAGGTACCTGTGGCACGAGTTCGGTGACCTCCATCTGATCCTTCCCTGAGGTTGGGAGGATTCCGCCGTGCCCGACCTGCCCAAGGACCCGAGCTCAGGTCTGGCCCACCACGAACCCCCCGAACATCTGCGTGGGGTGGACGTCGCAGTGGAAGAAATACCGACCGGCGGACAGCGCCTGCACCCGGTAGGTCTCGGTCTTGGGGCCGACCACCAGCGTGCCCGTGAACAGCGACCGGGCGTCTGGATCCTTCCTGGGATCGGCCGAATAGATGTGGATGTCGTGGGGGGTGTTGGGGTCCAGGTTGCGGAACTCGATCGTGAACGGTTGGTCGGCCGGCGCTGCCAGGCACTTCTCCTCGAAGGCGATCCCCTTGGCTGTCTCCTGGAGCCGTGAACCGCTGGGCGTGCACGCGTAGCTGACGGGCTGGGAAGGTGACCCTCCGGCACCTGGAGCCGGAGACGTAGCCGTGGACCCCGACGCCTGCCGGCCGGCCGGCTGGAAGACGGCCCAGGCGGAGAGGACGGTGATCCCGGCCACGACCACGCTGCCGGCCAGGAGAACCAAGGCCGGCGTCCGCCGCCTCACCCCGAGGGCGACGACGACCCCGATGGCCAGGGGGATCCCGAACACGACGGCCACCGTGACTCGCGACGAATCGAGCAGTCCCAGCACGAAACGCACCCCCGACGACGCGTATGCCACCCGGAGGGCGGACCTCAGCCAACTCCGAAGGATATCGCCCAAGCCGTGGGCCCGTGAGGGGTCCCTAGGGCGGGGGGTGACGCTCGCATTGCTGGTTTGGTACCCTCTTTTGCCATATTCATGATCGAAGCCCCAGGGAGTGCGCCAGCAGGCATGCGCTGGTCCCGATTCGGTCCGATCAGGATCGCGGTACTGGCGTTCGTGTGTTTCATCACAGTCGTGGCTGCCGCCGGCGCCGACAATGCTGGAGCCATCGGCAGGTTGCCCCGCCTGCAGCTACCCCCGGAGGACCAGATCGCCCCCGGCCCGCCCGGGGAGGGGCCTGGGGGTGATCAGGAGCCCACGCGGCTCCTCGAGGTCTGCCCGGTGGACGGGCCCTTCCACTACATCAACGACTTCGGTGACGCTCGGTGGGCGGGAGGCTTCCATCGCCACCAGGGAGTCGACATCATGGCCCCTCGAGGGACGCCGATCCGCGCACCCTTCGACGGCAGGGCCAAGAAGTCGAGCAGCTGGGCTGGCGGACTCGGCGTCTACGTGTACGGAAGGCGCGGGTTCGTGTTCAACGCCCACCTGACCCGCCTGGGCAAGCTGGGCAAGGTCAGGGCCGGCGACCTGATCGGCTACGTGGGCAACAGCGGAGACGCCAGAGGCGGATCCACCCATGACCACTTCGAGTGGCACCCGAGAGGGGGCCGGGCGGTAGACCCGTTCCGGCTCCTCAACGCTGTCTGCCGAGGCTCTCCAACCAGGCCGAACCCGCCTCCCAGGACCGACACGTTCATATAGGCAGACGTTCGCCCGGCCCTCCCGAGGAATCAAACCCGGACAAAACCGGCCACGGACCGTGACGTCCTGGCAGGCCTTTTGACCCACCCCCCGGGCCCGGCTAGAGTGCGCGAACCCGAACGGAGGGAAGGGAGGAACGGGGGATGCGCAGGAATCGTCTGTTGCTCGTGCTCGCGCTGACGCTGGTCGCGGGAGTGACGGCAATCATCAACGCCCCGGGGGCCCGCTCGAGCGCCACCGGAACATTCCTCATCGTATGGAAGAACAACCAGGTCCCCGCCGACGCGGCCACCAACATCCAGAACGCCGGAGGGACGCTGGTCTACAGCTACTCGAAGATCGGTGTGGCCGTGGCCAGGTCGGACAGTACGTCCTTCCGGGACAAGCTCATGGCGTCGGACAAGTCCATCGAGGGAGCTGCCGCGACAGGCAAGCTCGGCGCTCAGGCGCCGGACGAGGCGGAGTTCAACCAGGGCGAGGCTCGGGTCGAGCCGAAGTCTCCCGCGCCCGGTCAGGACAACCTGTCGGGTCTTCAGTGGGACATGGAGCAGATCCACGCGTTCGAGGCCCACGAAATCGAGGGCGGGGACCCGAGCGTGGTGGTTGCGGACGTGGACACCGGGCTGGACTTCACCCACCCGGACCTGGCTCCCAACTACGACCCGGCGAACAGCATCGATTGCAGCAGCGGGACCCCCCAGCCCCTGCTCCCGGACAACGACCAGAACGGGCACGGGACGCACACGGCCGGGACGATCGCCGCGGCCCTGAACACCGTGGGTATCGTGGGGGTCGCTCCCAACGTCAAGATCGCTGGGATCAAGTCGAGCAACGACGATGGCTTCTTCTTTCCGGAGATGGTCGTCTGCTCGTACATGTGGGTGGCCAGCCACAACATCGCGGTGACGAACAACAGCTACTTCGCCGACCCATGGCTGTTCAACTGCCTGAACGACCCCGAGCAGCGAGCCATCTGGAAGGCAGAGAGCCGGGCCATCGAGCACGCCATGTCCAAGGGGACCGTGGTGGTTGCGGCCTCCGGAAACTTCAACAACGACCTGTCGAAGAGGAACATCGACGCCACCAGCCCCGACAACAGCCCGTCTCCGATCCCCCGGGAGGTGACCAACGCCTGCAAGATCGTGCCGGTCGAGGTGCCTGGCGTCATCGGGGTCAACGCAGACGGAAACCTGGTGCAGAAGGCCTACTACTCGAACTACGGGGTGGGGGTGTCGCAGGTCATTGCCCCCGGAGGTGACCGGCGGTTCCAGATCACGCCGAAGGCCCCGAACGGCCGGGTCCTCTCGACCTGGCCCGCCGCGCTGTTCGACCCGAGCAACCCCCTGATGCTGGAGGACTGCTCGGTCACCCCGTGCGCCACGTACGCCTACCTGCAGGGCACGTCGATGGCGTCCCCGCACGTAGCAGGTCTGGCGGCGTTGGTGAAGAGCATCGGAATCCAGTCACCCGGCGCAGTTACGGCGAGGATCAACAACACGGCCGACTCCCACGATTGCCCGCCGTCGTTCAACCCCGGACCGCCGTTCGACTTCGAGGCGCACTGCGCGGGCGGTCCCGGCTACAACGGGTTCTACGGCCACGGCCAGGTGAACGCTCTACGGGCGGTGAGCTGAACACCGATCACCGAGCTCGAACCCGTCTTAGGGGAAACGTCCCCCGGCGAACGCCGGGGGACGTTTCTTTAGACTCGAGGGATGTCGCTTCCCGGCCCGCTCATCGGTGTCGAATGGCTGCGCGGGGCCATGGGCGATCCGCTTCTCCTGGTGGCTGACGTCCGCTGGTACTCGGACGGGAGCGGGCGATCTCGATTCGAGGAGGGCCACATCCCGGGAGCCGTCTTCGTGGACGTGGACACCGATCTCGCATCGCCGAAGACGAAGGGGTCCGGGCGTCATCCGCTCCCTTCCACGGAGGCCTTCGCCGAGGCCATGCAGAGGGTCGGGATCGGAGACGAAGAATCCGTCGTGGCTTACGACGACGCGGGCGGGTCCAACGCGGCCCGACTGTGGTGGATGCTCTCCGTGACCGGCCACCGGGCCGCCGTCCTGGATGGTGGCCTCCAGGGGTGGAATGGACCGTTGGAGAGCGGCCCGTCCAGGCCCCCACCCGCCCGCGGCCGGTTCACCGCTCGACCGTGGCCGCGAGATCGCATCGTCGATGCCGAGACCGTTGATCGCCTCCGCCGGGACCCACGAGCCGTGGTCCTTGACGCCCGGGCGCCAGAACGGTACCGAGGCCAGACCGAGCCCATCGACCCGGTGGCTGGACACATACCCGGCGCGGGGAATGCGCCCTGGAGCGAGAACGTGGATCCGGCCACGGGTCGGTTCCGGTCACCCGAGGAGCTTCGCGAGCAGTATCGGGCCCGTGGCGTCGAGGAGGGCCGGGAGGTCGTGGCCTACTGCGGGTCGGGAGTGAC
>WNGA01005856.1_pt1 | contig 30903 bp, 24 predicted proteins | sample 5400061 | NCBI WGS metagenome assembly WNGA01 (sample SAMN13153366, study PRJNA577476) | soil metagenome | isolation source: 100 cm soil or saprolite under grassland replicate 2 | place: USA:California | collected 2016-06-15 | reverse complement strand
AGCGGCTCTCCGGGATTCCGTGAGATTCTCGCTCCCATGGGAGGAGGCGATCCTCGGACGCGACCCGGCAACTATGCCGTCCAGGCCAGGACATATGACCGAACGCGAGGCGCGAGTCCCACGGTTGTTCGGTCGGTAGCCAAGTACCTCGGCCCGGCCGACGGCCGCAATCTGCTCGATATCGCCGGAGGCACGGGCAACTACGCTCGGGTGTTCCATGCCCGAGGGTTTCGGGTCCTGGTGCTGGACGCGTCCATCGACATGCTGGCGAGCGTGCCGGGGAAGGTCGGTCCGGGCCGGGCCATGGCCGGTGACGCCGAACGGCTGCCGATCCGCGACTCGTCCATCGATTGCGCGATCATGGTCAACGCAGTCCACCTCCTGGAAGACCCGGCGACGGCGCTGACCGAGAGCCGACGGATCCTGGGGAAGGGACCCCTCGTACTCACCGCGTTCACCCGGGAGAACTTGGCCCCGCTGTTCCTCTTCGAGTACTTCGGCCTCCCCGACGAGATCGAGCGGAGGCCTGAGGTCGCCGAGCTGCAAGAGCTGTTGAGGCGGGCTGGCTTCTCCGAAGTACGTCACGACCGCTACGTGTACACGGACACGGTGGATGGATCGCTGAATGCCCTGCACATCAACGCGAACTACCTCGCGGGTCCGGCTTATCTGCGGAACACGTCGTTCTGGTACCGGCTGGATGAGGAGACCCGGCGCAAGGGGCTGGATAGGCTGGCGGAAGACCTTCGCTCCGGGGCGCTCGCACAGCGGGTCAAGGAAAGCTACGCGCTGGCGGCGGAGCACGGACACGGCACCGTGTTCGCCGCTTGGCCGTAGTCGGCGAGCATCGTGCGAACTGGGCCAGGGAGGCGCCGCCGAGGCCCCGTTTCACGCGGGGTATAGTCGAGGAGACGAGCAGGAGGAGGGCCAAGATGGCACGGGACGTTCAATCTTCTCCCACCACCGAAACCCACGAGGACGTCATGCCGCTGATGGGCATCGACCACGTCGAGTATTACGTGGGCAACGCCCGACAGGCTGCGTATTTCTATACCCACGCATTCGGCTTCAGGGTGACCGCGTACTGCGGCCCGGAGACCAAGGTCCGGGATCGAGCTTCGTATCTCCTTGAACAGGGGGAGGCCCGGTTGGTGATGACCGGGGCCATGGGACCGGAGAGTCCCATCGCCGAGCACGTGTTCCGGCATGGGGACGGGGTGAAGGACGTAGCGCTGCGGGTGCCCGACGCGACGTATGCATACCAGTACGCCACCGAACACGGCGCCAAAGGTATCCTGGAGCCGACTGCGATCGAGGACGAGAGTGGGAAGGTGATCCGCTCGGCCATCGCGGCCTACGGCGACACCATCCACTCGTTCATCGAACGCGACAACTACTCCGGGCTGTTCCTGCCCGGGTACCGGGTCGAGCCAGCCTTGCCGGACCAAGGCCCGGAGGTCGGCATCGAACTGATCGACCACATCGTGTGCAACGTCGAGCTCGGGAAGATGAACGAGTGGGCGACGTTCTATGCCGAGGTTCTCGGGTTCGACCAGCTCGTCCACTTCCGCGACGATCAGATCTCCAGTGAGTACACGGCCCTCATGTCGAAGGTCATGTGGGATGGGGTGGGCCGAGTGAAGTTGCCCATCAACGAGCCCGCGCCCAGCAAGAAGAAGAGCCAGATCGACGAGTACCTCGAGTTCTATCGGGGGCCGGGCGTCCAGCACATCGCGTTGCTGTCGAAGGACATCATCAAGTCGGTGGACGCCCTGGGGCGCCGAGGAGTCAAGTTCATCCGGGTTCCCCAGACCTACTACGAGTCGCTTCGCCAGCGGATCGGCAAGATCGACGAGAACATGGAGGATGTCGAGCGCCTGAACATCCTGGCCGACAGGGACGAGGAGGGGTACCTGCTCCAAATCTTCACCAAGAACGTCCAGGACCGGCCCACGATGTTCTACGAGATCATCGATCGGCACGGGTCCAAGGGTTTCGGCCTGGGGAACTTCAAGGAGCTGTTCCTCGCCATCGAGCGGGAGCAGGCCGAGCGGGGCAACCTGTAGGCGCGGCGCACACCGCATGCCTGATGAAGGTCCCAAGGAGCGCGTCGACCGGGAGCTGATCGAGCTCCTCAACGAGCTGCGGGTCGCGCTCCCCGGGGTGCAGGTGTTGTTCGCCTTCCTGCTGATCCTCCCGTTCAGCCAGGGATTCCGGGAGGTCACCTCGGCCCAGCGGGCGGTCTACTTCGGAGCATTCGTGTGCACGGCGGTGGCCACGGTCCTGTTCATCGCGCCCTCCTCGTACCACCGGCTGCAGTTTCGCCAGCGCGACAAGGAGCGGATGCTCCTGTCTGCCAACAAGATGGCCATCGCCGGAACAGCCTTCCTTGCGTTGGCCATCCTTGGCGTGGTGTTCCTGATCACCGATTTCCTCTACCACGTCTTCTGGGCTTCCCTGGCGACAGCACTGGTCGCCGGGTGGTTCTCGTGGTTCTGGTACGGGCTGCCGCTCCTCCGGCGGGCCTCCCGTCAAGCTTCCGAAGGGTCGGAGGCATGACCTCGGCTAGGCCAGCTCCGTAATTCCCCGCCAGGCCAGTCGGACCAGGACGTCGACAGCCTCGTGCCGCTTCTCCGGCCGGCCTCCGGGATCACGCTGGGCCACGGTCTCCACCATCCCGATCAGGGCCAGGGCCACGATCTCGGCGTATCCGCGGTTGAGGAGTCCCTTGGACTCCCGGACGATCAGTTCCGCCACCTCGGCGAGGATCTGATCCCGGACCTCGGCCACGTGTTCCCGGAACTCGTCCTCGGCTCCGACGGTCTCCTGCATGAGCAGTCGGAACCCCTCGGCGTGCTCGTCCACGAAGTCGAAGTACGCCTGGAAGCTGGCCCGTATCCGCTCTCGATTGCCCTTGGAGGAGTCCAGGGCTCTGCGCACGTCTTCGTGCAGGACGGCCAGGTCGGCGTCGATCAGCGCCAGGTAGAGATCCTTCTTCGACGGGAAATGGTCGTACAGGATCGGCTTGGTGACGCCGGCCTCCTTGGCCACGGTCTCCATGGAAACCGCGTGGAAGCCGGAGTTGCCGAACACCCGTCGAGCGACGTCCAGGAGTTGAGCCCTGCGTTCGGGGGCCCGCATCCGCCGCCGGGCGGTCTTCGATTGCGAGGGCTGGCTTCGACCCATCTGGGGTATTATTACCGACGGGTAACCTACCGAAGAGTAAGTTAGCGCCCGGTCGAGGACGGCCGCCATCTGAGACGGCCACGGGAGGAGACAGCCGACATGGACTTTCAGCTCTCCGAGGATCACCTCACCACCAAGAAATGGGTGCACGAGTTCGCAGAGAAGGAGATCCGCCCGGTTGCAGCCCACTACGACGAGAGCGAGGAATTCCCGTGGCCCGTGTTGAAGAAGGCCGCCGAGGTCGGGCTGTACGGCATGGAGTTCTACATGGAGACGCTGGCGGCCGACCCGACCGGGCTCATGTTCCCCATCTGTTTGGAGGAGACATGCTGGGGCTGCGCCGGCATCTCGCTGGGTATCTGGGGATCGGGGCTCCCACTGGCCACCCTGGCCTATAGCGGCACCCAGGAACAGCTGATGAAGTGGGCGCCGATCATGTTCGGGACTCCGGATGACCCAAAGGTCGGCGCGCTCTGTGTCACTGAACCGAACGCGGGGTCCGACGTCTCGGCTCTCCGCACGACGGCCAAACGCGACGGCGACGAGTGGGTCCTGAACGGCCAGAAGGTCTTCATCACCAACGGCGGGGTGGCCAGCTTGTTCGTGGTGGTGGCGACGGTCGATCCGGAGCTGGGGCACAGGGGCCAGGCGGCATTCGTCATCGGGCCGGACACCCCGGGGATCCGCGCGGGGAAGAAGGAGAGGAAGCTCGGCATCAGGGCCTCGGACACGTCCGAGGTGCTCCTACAGGACTGCAGGATCCCGTTGGAGAACGTGGTCGGCGGAGTCGACAAGCTCGAGGGGAGGCTTGAGCGGGCCCGGGCGAACGGAGCGGCGTCGGGAAAGTCCGCTGCCCTGAAGACCTTCGAGGTGACCCGGCCGTCGGTGGCGGCTCAAGCCATCGGGATCGCCCGCGCAGCGTACGAGTTCGCCCTGGACTACGCGAAGGAGCGAGAGGCCTTCGGGCGGCCCATCATCGACAACCAGGGGATCGCCTTCAAGCTCGCCGACATGGCGATGGAGATCGACGCGGCGAGGCTCCTCACGTACCGGGCTGCGTGGCTGACCCGCAACGGCACGTTCGAGCACGCCGAGGGGTCCATGTCGAAGCTCAAGGCGGGCGAGGTGGCGGTGTGGGTCACCGAGCAGGCCGTGCAGATCCTGGGAGGCTACGGCTACATCAAGGACTTCCCTGTGGAGAAGTGGTACCGGGACGCCAAGATCTACACGATCTTCGAGGGCACCTCGGAGATTCAGCGGATCGTGATCAGCCGGGCCCTTGCCAGCGCCTGACCGCAGGCGATCGGCCCTTGCGGGGTGGTCCCTCAGCCCGTTGAGGCACGGAGAGGCTTCGGGCGAAGCTCCGCATCGAGGCTCGCTCCGAGTTCCGCGGCCACGTCGAGAAGTGCGTCCACGTCCTCCGCTTCCGTGCGGAAGTTCACGATGCACGCCCGGAGCACGAACCGTCCGTCCAACACTGCATTCGACAGGAAAGCCCTGCCGTCGAGTTGGATCTCGGTCATCAGCCTCTGGTTGAGCTGGTTGAGGTACTCGTCCTGGTCCGAGGATTGGCCGAGCCCAGGCGGGACGTACCTGAAGCAACAGATCGAGAGAGAGACCGGAGTGGACAGCTCGAACTCCGGCCGCGCCTCCACCCGGGCACCCATGTAGCGCGCCAGCCCGGCGTCGTGCGAGATCCGTCGGGCGTAGGCCTTCCGCCCGTGCGCGAGCAGCGAGACCCATACCTTGAACGCCTGGAACCCTCTGCTGAACTGGGGCCCCATCATCCCCAGGTCGATGCCATGGCCGGAGCGCTCCTTGTCCTCGTAGACGTAGGCCGCCAGCGCAGCGAAGGACCTCACCAGGTCCGACGAATCTCTCACCAGGACACAGCCCCCCGAGTGAGGCGTGTACAGCCATTTGTGGGGGTCGAAGGCGATGGAATCGGCTCGTTCGATCCCGACGAACAGCGGCCGGAGGTCCTCCGCGAGGACGGCAGGGCCGCCGTAGGCGGCGTCGACATGGAACCAGAGCCCGAAATCTTCGCAGAGATCCGCGATCTGATCCAACGGATCGATGGCGCCCGTGGCGACGGTGCCGGCGCTGGCCACTACCGCCACCGGATGCAAGCCGGCCGCTCGGTCCTCCTCGATGGCCTCGCGCAGCAGGTCGGTTCGGATCCGAAACGCGCCATCCACTGGGATCTTTCGAACCGCATCGATCCCGAGGCCCAGCATGTCGGCCGCTCGGTCGGTCACGACGTGGACCTCCTCGGAGGCGTACACGCGGAGCGGTGGCCCCGCCGACACTCCCTGATTCCTCACATTCCACGAGGCCTTCGCGTCCCGGGCGGCCTTCAGGGCCACGAAGTTCGCCATCGCTCCGCCGGAGACCATGAGTCCTCCGGCCGAAGCCGGCAGCCCGAACTGCTCGGCGAACCATCTGACCAGCGCAAGCTCGATCTCGGTCGCCGAGGGCGCCAGGCGCCACCCTCCCGCGTTCATGTTCAGGCCCGCCGCCAACAGGTCGGCCGGCGCGCCGGGAACGGTGCCCGCGCCGGAGATGTAGGCCATGAACCGGGGATGCCCTGGATACATCGACCAGTCGAACACCACCTGCCTGAGGTAGTCGAACAGATCGTCCTCGGACAAGGGCTCGTCCGGAACCGAATGGATCACCCCCGCCGCCACCTGCCCGCTGGACCATGCCCCCGACACCGGGAGTGAGGGGAGGCGCTCCAGGAACTCCTGCCACAGGTCCACCGCCCGGTCGGCGAAATGCCGGGCCTGGTCGGCAGCCCAGTCCAGGTCTCGCACCGGCTCAGGGGGCTCCCCTCGCGCTTGGTCAGCCCTCATCGGCGGGAAGCATACCTAGTCCGAAGGAGTCACTCACGCCGCCGACCCGATCGGCGAATCTCATGCAGCCACCCGCTCGGCTGCCCGGCGGGCCGGGAGGATCTCTCGGAACCGGACCGGGAGGAAAGGCCGAAGCACCTTCAACGAGCGGAGGCTGGTTCGAAGGCGAAACTCTTTCATCGGGTTCCACTTGACCCCGTACTCGGTCCGGAGAGGCACGGGAAGGGTGGCGAATGCCCACCACGCGATCTGGCGGAGCACGGGTCGCCAGGGGACGTCCCGGGGAGGACGCCGGATCAGCTGGGCAACCTTGCGAGTGTCATCGCTGACCGTGAGGATGCCGCTGGCCACTACCCCGTCGATGTAGGCCCGGAGCCCGGCCACCGTCGGCGGGATCCTCGCTCGGTCCAGCCCAAGCAGTTCGGCGCCCGCCATCTGTTCCCGGTGGAACCGCTCCCTCCCGGCGTCGTCGAGCTGCCCCACGGTGAGGCGTTCGAACATGAGCTGCGAGTCGACCAGGCATGCGTGGACCCAGAGCAGGAGGTCGGGGTCCATGGCGTCGTATGCGAGGCCGGTGACGGCATCGATGCCGTGCACTTCCTGATGGACCAGGTTGATCCGGCGGGCGGCCTCCTCTGCCTCCTGTCTGGTCCCGAAAGTGAGGGTGAACGTGAGTTGAAGGGTGCGTTCCATTCTCTTCCACGGGTTGCGTTCGTAAAAGCCGGTCTGGCGAGCTCCAGCCAGGACCAGGGGATGGGCCGCCTGCATCAGGAGGGCCCGGGCTCCTCCGAAGAGGACGGTGGTCTCTCGGTTCACCTGCCAGGAGGCCGAGTCCGGCCCGAAAAGCCCCGCTCCGCCCCGATCGCCCGCCGGCCTCACGCTTTCAACTGTAGCGGGTGGGCTACGCTGGGCCGACGGAAGAGTGAAAGATCATCGAAGGAGGCAGAACGTGGCCAAGGTGTCCCAGCTCCGCATGTATCGCATCGTGGAGGGAAGGCTTGCCGAGTTCGTACAGCAATGGCTTGCGGGGGTACTTCCCCTCCGCCGAAAGATGGGATTCACCGTAGATGGTGCCTGGACGGTCCGGGGAGAGGATCGATTCGTATGGATCGTGTCGTATGAGGGCGAGGAGACCTTCGAGACCAAGAACGAGGAGTACTACGCGTCGTCCGAGCGCAAGGCCCTCGACCCGAACCCGGCCGACCTCATCGAGGAGTCCATGGAACTGATCATCTCGCCCGTGTGGTCGGGTGAGGGCTAGGGAGATGATGCGATGAGGCCCGCGAGCATGGCCGTCCGCGGGACCACGCTCTCGAGGTCCAGCCACTCGCCCGGCGCGTGATCCGCTCCTCCGACGGGTCCCAGACCGTCCAGCGTGGGGACGCCCATCCCGGCGACGGGGTTCGCATCCGATGCGCCGCCCGTGGCGGCGTCGTTCACCTCGAATCCCAGCTCGGCGGCGAGCGCCTTGGCCCGCTCGACGAGCCGGACCGTTCCCTCTGTCTTCTCCATGGGGGGGAACCCAGACTGGGTCACAAGCTCGACGGTCACGTCCGGGACGACGGTCTCTCTGGCTCGACGCTCCAATTCCGCCAGGGCCTCGTCGAAATCATTCGCCGTGACCGCCCGCAGATCCACGTTCAGTTCGCACCGCTCGGCGACCACGTTCGGTCGGGTGCCGCCCTGTATGACCCCCACGTTCACGGTCACTCCGGGCCACCGGCCATTCAGCTCGTGCAGCGCGATCGTCGTGTGCGCGGCCTGCAGGGTGGCCGATCGTCCTCGCTCGGGCTCGACCCCGGCGTGTGCGGCCCTGCCCCGGATCACGATTCGAATGTCCCTCACGCCCTTTCGAGACGATACGATGTCGCCATTCTCCCTGGCGCCTTCCAGGACGAAGCAGACGTCCGCGCCCTTGGCCCGCTCGAGGATGAACGGTCCGCTGAAAGGCGAGCCGATCTCCTCATCGGGATTGCACACGTAGGTGATCGGGCCCAATCCCTCCAACCCCGCGTCCTGAAGGCAGCACACCGCGTGATAGCCCTCGAGCAAGCCCCCCTTCATGTCGGACACGCCTGGGCCGTACGCGGTCGAGCCCTCGGTCTTGAACGGTCGCTCAGCCGCGGTTCCCTCCGGGAACACGGTGTCCATGTGCCCGATCAACAGCACGCGCCGCCCCTTCCTCCCAGAGCCCTTCAGGGTCGCTACGAGGAGGTCGCCAAGCTGAGGATCGCCGTCCGCGGGGGAGTGTGGGATGCGCTCCACCTCCCACCCTCGCTCCCGAAACCGCCGCTGCATGATGTCCGCGATCTTGTTCACTCCGGCGGCGATGTATGTGCCGCAGTCGATGTTCACCATCGTGACGAGGTCGTCGAGGTAGCTGTCGTACGCGGCTTCCGCCAGCTTGCGGACCGTCAGCGTATCGGGCGATGCCGGCGTCACTCGGCTGCGGCCTCGGCTCCATCCTCCGGGGCCGGCTCGGGGGCGGTCCCGGTGGGGGACTTGAGGATGCGGAGGAGGGCCTCCATCTCGTTGTCGGTGGGGGCCGCAGTGGCTCCCCGTCCTCGCGCCGCCGCCAGCACGGTGCGCAGGTTGGCCTCGGCCATCTCCAACTTCGTCTCCAACTCCTTGACCCGTTCGAAGAGCCTGGATGCCCGTTGCTCCGCTTCGATGCGAGCCGCCCTGTTGTCCTTGGCGTCTCGCCGGAGGTGATCGGCCGACGCGGTCGCCTCAGCCGTCTCTCGTCCCATCTCGATGAACCGGTCCACGACTGCCCGGCCGAGGTCGGCGTAGGTCGGCTTGCGATCTCCGGTTGGCGCCTCTCCTCGGGCCGCGCCCCTGCGCCTCGACTTGCGCTTGCGGGGAGCGCGAGGGACGGATTCCGGCTCTCCCTGCTCGAGCGGTCGGTCGTCGATCAGTCTGTACCGCCCGTCCTCGACCTCGAGCCGGCGCCTGGCGGCAAGCGCCCGGACCGCTCTGGCTACCGCCAGTGGATTGGGCAATCCCGCCTCTTTGCCAATGTCGGCAGGCGACTTCTCAAGGAATTCCCCGGGGGTCGTGCTAGCCGAGGCGACCCGCAGGAATGCGTTGGCTGCTTGGAGGCTCTGTTCGTTCAAGGATTTCCCCGATCTTCGGGCGAATACTGACAGTTTGCCAAGCGGGCCGTCAAGGTCGAAGGCGACCGCGTCACACGCCTTCGAACTCGGCCCGGGCCCGCGCGTAGTCGTCCTCGGTGTCGATGTCCCGGGGCGGCTCTCCACCGATCTCGACCAGGGTTCGCCAGCGCGGGTGCGCAGCCAGGATCCCTCGGGCGCCCTCATCGCCTTGGGCCCGTTCGAGCTCCGACCACAGAGAGCGATCGAACAGCACGGGATGGCCGGGGACACCTCCGTAGGCGGCCTGGACGGCGCCGGCGCCTCCGCCCCGCCACGCTTCGATCACCGCCGTCACTGCTTCCAGGCGGATCCCGGGCTGATCCCCCAGCAGGATCACCGCGGCCCGTGACCGATCGCTGGCCGCCCGAAGGCCCGTGCGAAAGGAGGTGGACTGGCCCGCGGAGTAATTCGCGTTGACGACGAGGCGAGCGTGCCCGGTGGCAGGTACGGCGGCCGCGATCTCATCGGCCCGGTGGCCGAGGACCAGGACGATCTCGTCGACAGGTGCCGACCGAAGAACGTCGATGACGTGCTGTAGCACCGGCTTTCCGGCCAGATCCAGCAGCTGCTTGGGCCTACCCAGTCGCGATGAGGTACCTGCAGCCAGGATGATTCCGGTGACGAAGTCCCGAGACTGAGGACTGTTCTGCATCGACCCGGGATTCGAGGCGGCTTCCAGCTTCGGCTCAGCCGGTTCCGGGAGCGACAGCCTGTTCCTCTCGCGGCCGTTGGTGGATGGGTCCGGACCGGTCTTTCAGGAAGCCACCGCGCCGCCCGTTCCACACCGCCATGACCTCCGCCACGATCGCCCAGGCCACCTCGTCGGGTCCGTCTCCTCCGAGGTCGAGGCCGGCCGGCCCATGCACGACCCCGAGGTCGTTCTCGTTCGGCTCGAAGCCTTCCCGCTTCAGCTGGGCAAGGACGCGCTCCAGTCTGGCCGACGGGCCGAGCATCCCGATGTAACGGATCTTCGTTCCGAGAAACGAACGGAGATAGTCCTTGTCCCGCAGGAAGTTGTGGCTCATCACCACGACGAACGTCCGGTCGTCAACTCCGGCCGCTCCGGCCGCGTCGATGGGGTCTGTCTTCACGAATCGGGTCGCTTCAGGGAATCGGTGGGGCTTCAGGAAAGCGTCGCGGTCGTCGACCACTTCCACCCGCCAGCCCAGCCCACCGGCGGAGCGAACCAGTGCGATGGCGTCATGGCCGGCCCCGCACACCAGCAGGCGAAGGGCTGGCGCGAGTACCTCGACGAAGGCGCGCACGCCCTGGGCGAGTTCGATGGTGCGTGAGCGCTCTTCCTCCAACGCCTCCAGGGCAGCTCGCGTCACCCGCTCCTCGATGTCTTCGTCGCCCAGTCCCCCTTCGGAACTGCCGTCCGGGTTGATCAGCATCCGCGCACCGGGTCGAAGACCCTTCGCCTCTCCCGTCTCCACGAGTGTGGCGTGTGCCAGCCGGCGGCCCTCCTCTACCGCACGGCGGACGGCTCCGGCCGTCTCGAAGGCGCCTTCGGCCGGCTCCACGAAGACGTCGATGACGCCATTGCAGCCCAATCCCCATCCCCACACGACCTCGTCGTCGGCGGTGAGGTCGAAGTGCATCAGTCGAGGGACGCCCCGCTCCATGACCTCCTTGGCGGTCTCGCGGACATCTCCCTCGAGACAGCCTCCGCTGATCGTGCCGACCGGCTTGCCGTTCTCGGGGACGAGGAGCCTCGCCCCCTCGCGCCGGTAGGTCGACCCCTTGACCCCGACGATCGTGGCCAGCGCCATTCGGTCGCCTCGGTTCCGGCCATCCTCGATGGCTCGAAGGACATCCTGGAGCTCGCTCATACGTTCCTAGGGTACCGCTGGACGGAGGAAGGAAATGCGCCGTGTCCACCGGGCACTTCCAATACTTATTCTTTGGGCATGAAGGTCGCCGAGGGGGTTGGGTTGGTCGAACTTCGGGTGCTCGACGGGCCCAACGTCTACTTCACGAGGCCGGCCATCAAGCTCACCCTGGCCGTTCCCGGGTGGCTAGAGCTCGACGAAGCCCGGGCCACGTCGTTGGCGGCCGGGGTGGGGCTGCCCGGAACACTGCCAGATTCCTCGTCGAACACCCGGGTCCGGCCGGGCTTCCCGAACACCCAGTACCGATTGCGGTTCGTGGCCCGAGTGGCCGCCCACGTGACCCGGTCCCTGGCCTCGGCCAGCGGGACCTTGCTCGCCGTTCGATCGCGGTCGGGTCCCGAACACGACAAGGTGGTGGTGGCGTTCCCGTGGCGCCGCCGGAACTCGGCCGAGACGCTCGGAAGGGAGGTCGCCGAGCTACTCGGGGCCATCCCCCGGACCAGGCGGTCGTTCCGCAGGATGCTTGCCGAGGCGACTCGCCGTTTGGAAGCCGCCGATCCAGGTCCACCCCCATCCGTGCCCGATCCGCCTATCCCGGTCATCGCTGTGACGGGAACGAATGGCAAGACGACCACCGTCCGGGCTCTGGCCCATGTGATACGGGCGGCCGGACTCGAAGTCTCCTACTCGTCGACGGACGGTGTGTATCTCAATGGCCGGCTGGTCGAGGAGGGTGATTATTCGGGATTCGGGGGAGCGGCCCGCGCGTTGTCCCAGCCCGGCGTCGACGTCGCGGTATTGGAGACGGCTCGGGGCGGGATCCTCCTGCGAGGGATCGGCACGATGAACAACGCGGTGGCCGTGGTCACCAACGTCTCCGCCGACCACCTCGGCCTGCACGGGATCAATTCGCTCGACCAGCTGGCCGAGGTGAAGTCGGCCATCACCCGGATCACCCGGCCGGATGGGTGGGACGTCCTGAACGCGGATGACCCCAGAGTCCTGGCCATGCGACGGGTCATCCGGGGGAAGCCGTGGGTCTTCTCCCTTGATCCCGATCATCCGGCGATCCGGGCCGTCGTCTCCGAACGCGGGCGGGCCACGACGGCGATCGATGGACAGCTCACTTATCTGACCGCAGGGATGCGCTCTCATCCGCTCCTGCCGCTGGTGGACATCCCCCTGACGCTGGCCGGCGTCTCTACGCACAACATCCAGAACGCCATGGGGGTGGCGTCGGCCGCTCTCGGGGTCGGCCTGTCGGAGGAGGCCGTCGCGACGGGCCTGCGGACGTTCGTGATGGACCCCGAGTCAAACCCGGGTCGAACGAATCTGTTCGAGCTCGACGGGCGCATCGTGGTGGCCGACTACGCCCACAACGAGGCGGGGATGGCTGGGCTGGTGGAGACTTGCAGGGGCCTTCGATCACCGCGCGGTGAGATCTGGCTGGCCTTCTCCTCAGCGGGCGACAGGACGAACGAGATCATGCACGGCATGGCTTACCTGGCTGCCAGAGGAGCCGAGCACGTCGCCATCTTCGAACTCCTTCGCTATCTGCGGGGACGTGACCGCCGGGACCTCCTGGATCGCTTGAGGGCAGGCGCCGTGGACGGCGGAGCTGCTGAGGTTCCCTTATTCGAAGACGAGCTTCACGCCCTCCTTTGGATGCTGGAGTCGTCGCATCCCGAGGACGTCGTCGCCGTCACCGCGCTGGACCAGCGCCAGGAGATCTTCGCCTTGATGAAGGAACGGGGTGGCGTCCGGATCGAACCGGACCGAGTCCGGCAGCTCGTCCGGCGTGCCAGAGCCCGGCGCTGACTGGTCGCGGTCGAGCGGGAACGCCCCTCCGACGTGGTTCGTCCAACCTACAACCAAGCAAGGGAGGTGCTCTCGTGAGCATCCGGAGGACGTTCTGTTTCGCCTTCGTTTCGTTTCTGGCTGTGGCCGGGCTGATCAGCGCCGCCTGCGGTGGAGGGGGGATGAAGGCCACCACGAGGCCCATGGAGCCGCAGAGTGGCGCGGCGATTGGAGCCCGGGTCCCGGCTGCGAGCCCAGCGCCCGACAGAGCCTCCGTCCTCGGCGAGTTCCAGCTCCCCGGGATCAGCCAGAGGATCATCAAGACCGTGAGCGTCACCGTCCAGGTGAGGAAGGACACTTTCCAGCAGAGGTTCCAGCAGGCGGCGATGATCGCCAGCAGTCATGGGGGGTTCATCTCGTCGTCCCGAACGAGCGAAGGCAAGCGTCCGTCCGGCGTGCTGGTCATCCGGGTGCCCGCGTCGCAGTTCGAGACCACCCTGGGGGAGCTGAAGGCCCTGGGAACGGTCAAGGGCGAGCAGATCTCCGGCGAGGACGTCACTTCCCAGTTCGTCGACCTCCAGGCCCGGCTGCGCAACTGGGAGGCTCAGGAGAGCGTGCTCTTGCGGCTGATGCGACAGTCCAAGACCATCGAGGACAGCCTGAAGGTCCAGCGTACCCTCCAGGACGTCCAGCTGGCCATCGAGGAGATCCGCGGACAGCTTCGGGTGCTGTCCGATCAGACGGACCTGTCCACCATCACCCTGTCGATGGCCGAGGCGGCAACGGTCGCACCGAAGCCGAAGGAGGGTCTCACGTTCGTGCGGGCATGGCGCCAGGCCATCCACGCGATCGCCGCTGTGGTCGCGGCCATCGTGATCGGCCTTGGATACGTGATCCCGATCGCGTTGATCGCCCTCGTCGTGTTGCTGGCATGGCTGGCCTACCGGAGGCTTCGCCCGAGGATCGCCCCCAGCGCCCCGTCGGGCACTCTCTAGTCTGAACCCGGCTCGACCGGCTCCGGTGATGCCGCTCAGGCTCGTTGGGAGAGTGGCAGCCGGAGCGTGAACCGGCAGCCTCGTCCATCGTTCCGTACGCTGATCACCCCCTGGTGGGCCTCGACGATGCCTCGAGCGATGGCGAGCCCCAGCCCGGCATGATCACCGTCCCTCCCGGGCGTACGAGCGGCCTCGCGTCGAAAGGCGAGATCGAAGACCCGCCCGAGGATGGGCTCGGGAATGCCTCCGCACTCGTCTGAAACGGAGACGTACGCTTCGCCGCCGTCCAGGCCCGCCTCGACCCACACAGATCCGTCGCTCGGGGTGTGCTGGATCGCGTTGTCCAGCAGGTTCCGCAGGACTCGGGCCACTTTGGATGGCGACAGTTCCAGCTCGGGACCCATCCCTCTGAGCTGACCCTCGACTCGAACGCCGCGGGCACGGGCCGATGGGATGGCAGCGGAGATCGCGTCCGAGACCAGATCCCCCAGCGCGACACGTTCCATCTGCAGACGAAGAGCGCCGGCATTGATCACGCTGAGCTCGAACAGCTCGTCGACCAGATGGGCCAGTCGCTCGGTCTCGATTCGAAGGGTGCGGTAGTAGCGTCCGGCGGTCTCCGGATCCTCGACCACGCCGTCCTCCAGCGCTTCGGCCATGGCCCGGATCCCGGCGAGCGGCGTTCGAAGGTCGTGAGAGACCCAGGCAGTGAGCTCCCGGCGGGAGGCTTCCAGGGCCCGTTCCTTCGCCCGAGCTTCGTCCAGCCTTCGTGCCATCGCGTCGAGCTCCCGGGCCAGGGCGGCGAACTCACCGGTGGGCGGCTCGGCCACGGTCGCACCCAGGTCCCCCCCGCCGATGCGGCGAGCGGCATCACCCAGAGATCTGCCGGCCTCGCTGACCCGGCTGCCCAGGAGAAGAGCGACCATCCCTCCCACCGTTCCCGCGGCCAGGAGGATCACCAGCAGGGTGTGCAGGTCATGCCGGGAGATGAACATGGCCTCGGCGGCGGCCATGGCTCCTGCTCCGACCGCAGCCACCGAGGCGAGCGCCACCACCGTGAGCTGGATGCCGAGCGCCCAGCGACGCAGGGAGTAGAGAACGATCGTTCCGCCAACCCCGACAAGCAAGGCCGAGCCGCCGGCGATGCCGGCCAGGCGAAGGGCCTCCCCAGCAGGCATGTTGAACGCGATCGACGTCGCCGTGAGTGCTGCCACTCCCAGGACGCCGACGATGATGAGCGTGCGGGTGGTGGACATTCGCAGGCTCTTCCTCACGGCTCGAATCGGTAGCCGACACCCCACACGGTCTGGATCCTCGCCGGCGAGCTCGGATCGGCCTCGATCTTCTCTCGCAACCGGCGTACGTGCACGGTCACCGTCGACGTGTCCCCGAAGGTGTAGCCCCAAACGTGGTCGAGGAGCTCCTCCCGCCGGAAGACCTGGTGAGGGTGCTGCATGAAGAACACCAAGAGGTCGAACTCGCGAACGGTGAGGGAAACTGGCCGACCGGCCACACGCACATCCCGGGACGAGATGTCGATCTCGAGATCCGAAGCAGCAAGCGTCTGGCCTGGCCCCGCAGCCACCGAAGAGGCTCCCTCGGCCCGGCGTAGGACCGACTTCACTCGGGCAGTGAGCTCTCGCGGGGAGAACGGCTTCCCGACGTAATCGTCCGCACCGAGCTCGAGCCCCATGACTCGATCGTGCTCATCCCCTCGGGCGGTCAGCATGATGACCGGAAGCGGGGCGAACGACCTGGCGCGGCGGAAGACCTCCAGACCGTCGAGTCCCGGCAGCATCAGGTCCAGGATCATCAGGTCCGGCGGGGAAGCGGCAACCGTGTCGAGGGCAGAGATGCCGTCCTCGACCGTCTCCACGTCGAAGCCGTCCCGCTCGAGATAGCGACGCACGACCTCCGCCACGGTCGGGTCGTCCTCGACGACGAGGATCCGAGGATGGCGCTTCATGACCTCGATGATGGCCGCTGTCGGCTGGGCTCCCATCGCGTATTGAAGCTACTACCCACGCAGGTACCGCCCATGCCTTCGTTCGAGCTGTAAGCAACTCGTAATGGCGCACGAGGGCTTCGGCGACGGGGCCCGGTTCGGCCCGGAGCGTCGTGATCTGGTGCAAGCGGTTCACCGTGGGGTTCGGAGTGTCGCCACTCTCGTAATCGCTGCACGCGCCCTCATCGGAGCGCTGCTCGCCATCTCTCCGGCATCGTGGCCCGATACTCGACCTCTCGCGCACCGAGGAAGCCGGCCAGGTCCTCGATGGCCCGAGCCACCGCTCGGCCCGTCGATCGCGTCAGCGGGGCATCGAGCTCCGCGTGAACGGCGTGTACGACGAGAACACCCCGCTTGCGATCCATGGCCGGATCGGCGCGGCCGATCAGCCTGTCGCCGCTCAGGATGGGGAGCACGTAGTAGCCGTACTGCCGCTTGCCCTTCGGCACGTAGATCTCCATGCGAAAGTTGAAACCGAAGAGCTGCTCGGTGCGGTCGCGCTCGATGATCAGGTTGTCGAAAGGTGAGAGCAGTGTGGTCCGGGGCTCCCACTCGCCGGCCCCCAGCTGCTCGAGAAGCGGCAGGTCCTCCGCGTGCACGAACCACGGACCGGGCCACTCCGCGCCATCTCCGGTGACCCGGACTCGCTCGACCGTGCCTCGCCGCTCGAGATCGCCGACAGTTCCGGCGAGCCCAGGGTAACGACCCACCGTGAAGTGGCGATCGATGTCGCGAACCCGAGCCACGCCGAGGGCTCGCAGCGAACGCTGTGCTGCCCGGCGAACGATCTCCCGCTCAGGAAGACGCTCCTTGGGGGTCCAGGGTGGGAACCATCGATCGGCCAGGTCCCAGACCTTCTGGATCCCGGCTCGCCCCGCCACCACGATCTTGCCCTGTGTCCACAGGACGTCCAGCATTCGTTCGACGTTTCGGCCGGTGGTCCAGCCGGACGAGGTCCACCCGGTCCGCGAGCGATCCTCGAAGTCGCGCAACCGGAGCGGCCCCGCTTCTCGGAGGCGTCGGACGACGTATCGACGCAGCGCTTCGTTCTCACGCAGCCACTCCCTCACTCTGCGGCTGTAGGCGTGGCGCTCCATAGGGTACCGCCGCATCAACAGGTTGTGGATCGGATAGTCCGCGGTCAGCACGATCGAGGCGCGATGCGCCCAATACTCGAAGAGTTGCCGCTCCTCCCACAGCAGGGCGTCGAGATCGGCCGGGTCGAACCTCCCCAGCCTGCTCCACAGGACCAGGAGGTGGCTCCGCTCGACCACCCGGATCGGGTCGAGCTGCAGGCAGCCGAGGTCGCGAGCCACGTCTAGGATCCCGTCGCGATCGGGATCCGGGGTGGGCCCGGCGAGGTGTTGGCGAATGATCGCCATGCGCCGGACCAGGCTAGGTGAGACCGTCCGCAGCGCCTTCATGGGCGGGCATCCTACGTGGAGAAGCAGAGAGAGGGCTCCGGAGAGCCCTCTCTCCGAGGAATCTTTAGATCGAGCGCTTCAGGTTACGGCTGGACCGGGCACCGGAAATCCGCGTCCGGGTTCCGGGTCACGATCACGTCTCCAGCTGCCTCCGCGGCGAATACCGCCTCGTCCGAAGTGAGAAGGTATGGGTCAACACCCTCATTGAACGTGACCAGGTTCACCCCTCGGCGCCGTTGGTCACGTTGTAGAAGGGGTCCGTTCCGCCGTTTGGAATCGGCGCGGGGTTCACCACCGTACGGACAACATCGCCGTCGTGAAAGAGCATCCCCTTCCCCGTCGTGGCGGAGGCGGACGCAGACAGCACTGCGACCATCGCTCCGGCGACCGCAGCGATCGCGATCACTCTTCGCATGGAGTACCTCCCTTTCCGCTCGTGGGGCGTCATCCTCCACCGTAGGAGGCGGGCATTACGGGACCCTTACGTCACCCTTACGAAAGGAGGAACGGTGCTCCTAAGGAAGTGCCATTCATAGGAGGCCGGTCCGGCGGATGTTAGCTGCCAGCAGGAAGCCGCCTGCGCCGGCCAGCGCCAGGGTCTGCACAGTCACTGCCACCCTCCTGATGGTCCATCGCTGGATCGGGATAGGCCGCTGCTCAGGAGCCAGTCTTCGGAGCTGTCCGAGCACGTCGCGGCCGTCTTCTCGCATCATCACTCGAAGCTGAGAAGGCATGGTCACGCTGCGGGTGGCAGCGAAAGCGTTCGCTATCTCTTCTTCGGTGAAATGCTTGCGTGCTGCCGCGTACACGGACTGAGGGGTGCTTCGGAGAGCGAGTACCAACATCATGTTGGCCAAGTCCACCGCCTGCCGCCACGGGGAAGGCCGAATCTCGCAGAAGGCGGCGTCGATAAGGATCGGTTTCCCGTCGCGCACCAGCACGTTGGAAGGCTTGATGTCTCGGTGCGCAAGACCCGCCTCCCATAAGGCCCGCACGGTGGCGAGGGCCTCATCGATGACCCCTTCATCCACCTCGACCACACGGATCTCCTCCGATCCCTCGAGGAACTCGGTGAGGAGCAGGTACTCGCGGTCCGGGGTGATCTCGACGAACCCGAACGGCTTGGGTGCCAGGATCCCCGCGTCGCGCAGGTAGCGGAGCATGTGGTCCTCATACTCGACGAGGCGCCGCACGGAGTTGAAGGGCTTTTCGTCCTCGAGAGCGCCGTACAGCAAGAGCCGACCGAATTTGTACCAGCGATCGGCACGCATGTGGCTGAGCGCATAGAGCTTTCCGAACAGGAGAGCTTCCGGTTTCCCCGCCAGGCGGATCCGGAGGGGAGTCGATCCGCCCGCTCCCACGAGTCCGAACGGCTCGACATCGGCCACGTCCAGCCCGAGCTGGTCCCGCACCGCTTGCTTGATGGCCTTCGCCCGAGCCCCGCTCACATCCAGCCAGGCTGCTCGCTCACGTCGGTAAGTCACCGGGAAGCTCACGTCCGGCGCGAAGATCCGGAAGGCGAGCAAAGGCGTGGCCACTCCGGCGACGACGGCAACCAGGACCTGGGTGGGATAGTCCAACCCCAGATACAGCCGAGCGAGGGCCAGGGCCACCACCCCAGCCCCGCCGACGACCAGGGCGCGGCGCCTCCACCTGCCGCCCGGTATCAGGGCGTATGCCGTCCCCACTACCGTGACGGCCAGGGCAGCTACGGGGCGGGATGGATGGGCGAACCCAGGCAGGCCGGCCCCGGCGTGGACCAGGCGGAGAGAGCCCAGGGAGGCGAACGCCCCCACGAGCAGGATCGATCCTAGGAAGATCAGCAGGTGTCGCCATCTCCGGTAAGAAACCATGACGAGGAAGGCGGCCCATCGGAGGACACGGGTCACCCAGACGTAACGCAGCACGTCGATCGCCCTTGCCACGGAGCGAAGCGCAGCGACCCCGTGGCGACCAGTCCATGTTCGAAACCGAAGATCGGACCGTTGGAGGACATTGGCGGCCGGTCCAGCCACGATCACTAACAACGCCACCGACGCCACCGCCACGACTGCGGTGAGCCAGACCTTGGCTCCGATCGAGAACTCCTTGGGCAGGGGCGGGGGCTCTCCGGGTCTCCGGATGGTGATCCGCTCGGTGGACCGGAGCAGCGGACGCTCTGGTTCAGCACGGGGCAGAGACCGCTTCGAATACATGCGCTGCAGCTTCACCAGGATGACCTGGACGATGTTGCGGACGGCTCCGACCGGCATTCCTGTTCGGTTCGCGATGTCCTCATACCTGAGGTAGCCCGTTGAGAAGAGCCCGAGAATGCGTTGCTCCTGGGCGGTCAAGCCGACACTCGGCGATGACGTGCGTCCGGGGCCGATCGCATTGAACAGCGTTTCGGCCAGCGAGCGAGTGAAGAAGACTTCCCCGGAGAAGACGCGGTGAACGGAGCCAGCGAAGTCCGTTCGGGCTGCCTTCAAAACGTATCCGGAGGCGCCAGATTTCACTGCTTCGACTACCGTTTGCTCCTCTTCGAACACGGAGACCATGAGAACCCGGATGTGCGGGGCTTCCTCATGGATAACCCTGGTCGCCTGCACACCATCCATCACGGGCATATCGACGTCCATCAGGACCACATCGGGGAAGGAATCACGGCACCGCGCGATCGCCTCCTCACCGTTTCCTGCCTCGGCGACAACCTGGATGGCAGGGTCGACCGCGAGCTCCTCCCGGACCTCCCTCCTCCATTGTTCGAAGTCGTCGACCACCAGTACCCGGATAGGGCCCGTGACTCTGATTCCGGTGGCGGAGTCGGGTTGGCCTGGTTCGGTCACCGAGGTGGATTCTCGACAGAAGGAGGAAGCGGCACGCGCAAGGTGATCTCCGAGCCAGCCCCGGGGGTCGCTGCGATGACGACAGAACCGCCTATGGACTCGATGCAGCCGATGATTTCCTCCCGTAGGCCCATGTGGTCAGTCCTCTTGATGATTTCCGCCCGATCGAACACGAATCCCCGGCCGTCATCGCGCACCGAGATCACTGCGGTTCCAGCATCGATCTCGGCGCGGATCCAGCAATGACAGGGGCCCGCATACTTCACCGTGTTCAACAGTGCCTCCGTCACGGCCCTGGCGACCGCCTCGCAGGTCGTCGCAGGAAGCCATCTCCCAGTGACAGCCGCCGAGTCCACTTCCGGGCTAGCGCCGTCTACGCTGGATGCGGCTTCCAGGATGGCAGCCTCCAACGACGCCTGGCCCTCCTTCGGCGGCGTGGGGCTGATGATTTCGTCTCGGAACCCTCGGATCCGATCGGCAATTTCCTCGAGTCGCTGAGCTTCCAATATGAGTTCTGCCTCAGGCACCACGTCCAGCTGGGCAAGCCGGCGCAGTGCCCGAGCCGCCAGTTCGAGCTTGTTCATGACCGGTTTGTGGAGGTCTACTTTGGTCCTCTCGCGCACCCAATCCACCCACGAGGCCTTCTCCTCCGCCCTTGCCCGCTCCGCCATAGCCCAAGCTCGCTCCTCGGAGGCCTGCTCACGAGCCCGCTCCCTCTCGGCACGGGCTCGCTCGCGCTCCTCCGCGATGACTCGCATTTGTTCCTCGGATTGGTCGATGGTGCGACGAACCACTCCGGCCGCCCCGCCGGCCAGTAGGTAGTACACGGCCCCGTTCAGGAGGCTGACGGTGTCATCTCTCCCGAGGTGTGGAAGGCTCAGGCCGCTGACCTGGCGCTCCAACGCCAGGGCGACCCCGAGCAGGAGCCCAGCGACGAGTCCGGCCGTACGGCCTCGTGCTGCTCCCCACGCCAGGGCCGCGCTAGCCGGATAGGTGGTGGCGAAGAAGATCCGGACGCTACTCCTGTCCACCTCGTATCCCGATAGCATGACGAGACCCGCCGCCAAGGCCAGGTCGAACCACAAGACAACGTCCGGTCGATCCCTGCCCGACCGCTCAGGTGAAGTGCGCCTAAAGGCTTCCGGAAGCGGGGGATCCAATCCGAAGTACACCAAGATTAGATAGGCGGTCCACGCTCCCGTGAGTCCGACCGCGGCCCACCCGACAACCGGATGCCGAATGGGTGCGGTCGCGAGGATGTTGGCCAGAACCATCCAGACGAATGAGGCCGCGCGGAAGACCAGAACTCCAGTCCAGAGAACGCGCCGTGCACGTTCCGGCTCGAACTCGGCGTTCCTCATTCGTACTTCCATGAGCCAGCCGCGGAACCGACGCGCGGCCCCCTCCTCGCCGTATTCGGATTGTACGCAGGCGGAAAGCTGGGAGGGAACCGAGGCCGGGACGCTTACAGCCCGGCGCCGAACTCGATCAGATCCGGGTCGCCGGAGAGCCCCTCCACCTGACCGTCACCGCTCTCGCCGGGAGGGAGGGCACGCGGGTGGGCGAGGGACTTCCTGCCCTCAAGTTCCTTCCAAACGTCGGTGGCATAGTCCACGCAGAGCACCACGAGGTCGCCCGGCCGCGACCGGTCCAAGGCTCGACGAGTGGCCTCCATCTCGTCGAGCACGATCTCCACGCTGCCCGCTCTGGCGCCGGTCTTCATGGCTTCCCGGGCGCCTTCCAGGACGTGCTGGGCGGTCTCGCCCCGCTTGCGCCCGCGCGGATTTCGGTCCTCCCGAATGATGAGGTCGTCGAAATAGCGCGCCGCGACGCGCCCGAGTTCCCGCATGTCTTCGTCCCGGCGGTCCCCGGGCGTCGCCACCACCGCGAGCCTGAGGTTCGCCGACCATGACGGCGACCCCGGCGGCGCCCCGTCCGACGCCTTCGACGTCATGCGCTCGACGAAATCGCCGACGGTCTCCAGGCCGTGGGCGTTGTGCGCGTAGTCGATGAGGACCCGCACCCCGTTGAGGTCGAAGAGGTTCAGGCGGCCCGGCGCGTGATAGATCGAGGTGCTGAAGCTCCGCAGCCCCTGGCGGATGTCGTGAAGGTGTGCCCCGCACGCGTGCGCCGCCGCTGCGGCCGCGAGCGCGTTGGCCACCATCATCCGGGCCCGCCCCTCGAACGTGGCCGGGAGCTGGTGAATCCAGCCCACCGGCATCGTCCGGCGACCCTCGCGGATCACCATCATCTCCCCGAGGCTTCCTCTCTGGATCGTGACCGCCTTCCCCCCACGCCGGACCCATCGCTCGACGAACTCGTGGTCCTCCTGCATGGAGAAAAGGATCACCGAGCCCGAGCAGTGCTTGCGCATCTGCAGGACCAGCTCGTCATCGGCGTTCAGAACGGCGAAACCATTGCGCGGCACGGCTTCCACGATGACGCGCTTCACCGCGGCCAGCTGTTTGATGGAATGGACGTCTCGGAGTCCGAGGTGGTCACCCGTCACGTTGGTGACCACGGCCACGTCGTTCCGGCCGTAGCCCAGGCCCTCCCGGAGGATGCCGCCCCGAGCCACCTCGAAGACGGCGAAGTCCACCCGGGGGTTCTGCAGGACCATCAGGGCCGATTTCGGACCGCTGGCGTCGGCTCGTCTCACCAGGCGCTCGTCGATGTAGATGCCGTCGGTGGACGTGACGCCGACCTTGTGGCCCAGGCCTTTCATGATGTGGGCGATCATCCGGACGGTGGTGGTCTTCCCGTTCGAACCGGTCACCGCGACGATGGGGATGCGTGAGGGGGTCCCCGGCGGGAACAGGAGGTCGAGCACTGGCTTCGCCACGTACTGCGCTTCGCCCTCGGTGGGGTGGGTGTGCATGCGGAAGCCGGGAGCCGCGTTCACCTCGACGATGGCCCCGCCGGTCTCCCTCACGGGCTGGGAGATGTCGGGCGTGAGGAAGTCGATCCCAGCCACGTCCAGCCCGATGACACGGGCGGCCTCCTCGGCGATCTCGACGTTCTCCTCGTGCGCCTCCCAGGTTCGGTCGATCGAGATGCCGCCGGTCGACATATTGCCCGTGGCGACGAGCTTGACGAAGGCTTCCTTCGGAGGGACGTCGTCCAGGTCATAGCCCTGCTTCTTGACCAGCTGTTCGGCCTTGCCGTCGAGCTTGATCTTGGTCAGGACCTTCTCGTGGCCGATCCCGCGCCGAGGGTCGGCATTGGCGATGTCGACCAGCTCACGGATCGTGTGATCCCCATCACCGATGACGTGTGCCGGAACCCGCTCGGCCACGGCTACCATGTGGCCGCCGATCACGAGCACCCGGTAGTCGTTCCCGATGACGTAGCCCTCCACCACGGCAGCCTTGCGCCGCGCTTCGGCCAGGGCCCGCTTGAACCCCGTCCGGACGGCTTCCTCGTCGCGCAGGTCCAGGCCGACGCCGCGCCCGTGGTTGCCGTCGATGGGCTTGGTCACCACGGGGAATCCGATACGCCTGGCTGCAACCACGGCGTCGTCCTCGGTCCGGACGATCTCGCTGCGAGGCACGGGGAGACCGGCCGCCGCCAGAAGCTGGGTGGTCAGCTTCTTGTCGCCGGCGATGTCCACGGCGAGCGCGCTGGTCAGCGAGGTCATGGTAGCCCGGACGCGTTTCTGGTACCTCCCCTGCCCGAGCTGCACCAGCGATTGATCGTTCAGTCGGATCCAGGGGATGTCCCGGCTCGCGGCCTCCTCGATCAGGGCCTGGGTCGAGGGGCCGAAGGCTCGTTGCTCCGCCAGCCGGATCAGTCCCTCCAGTTGGGCCAGGAAGTCGAATCCCTCTTCGGGCTCGACGAGGTGATTGACCACATGAACTGCGAGCTGCCCCGCGGCCAGCCCGACGCTCTCTTCCTGATGGCCGAAGATCACGTTGTACTGCCCGGGCTTGGAGGCGCTCCTGGTCTTCCCTCGGAATATGTGGGCGCCGGATTCCCGCTGAAGCTCCAGCGCGACATGCTCGGAAACGTGCCCCAGCCATGTCCCTTCCTTGAGGCGTTCGACGAACCCGCCGGCCCGGCCGAGAGAGCAGGAATGGTCCTTGAGTCCCGGGAGCATCTCCAGGAGGGCCTGGTTGAACCCCTTGAGGCTGTTCGAGGGCCAGTACTCCAGCGACCCGAGGTCGACGAGCATGCGAATGCAGGGCTCGTAGGACCAGAAGTTCGGCCCTCGGAAGACCCGGGATTCCAGGATCTTGAGGTCGGCTCGGGCGGGCGGCTTTTCCGAATCCGGCTCGTCCTTCAGCCGACGCTGCCCGACCTTGGTCCTCTCTTCTCCAGAATGTCTTGCCCGTGAGGATCCGGCCCGTTCAGCCATGCCGCTGCAAAGTCTAGCGACCCACCGGCAGCAGCTATTCCGAGGCTTCCTTTTCCTCTTTGGTCGAGCGCCTGCGGCGCTCCACGACGAAGCTATCGGCACCCTCTGCAGCGATCTGGCGGGCCATCCGGGCCAGCCGCCTTCTGGCAGACTCGGCCCTCTTCTCCTTTTGCTCTCCCAGTTCCTCCACCTGGGGAAGCAGCCGTCGGGTCTCCAGGTCGAACCAGTATCCCGAGGGGAGGGAATGAAGTATCGCTCCCGACACCATCATGGGTCGATGTCCTTTGGTCTGGAAGGCGTCGGTGACGACCTGCGAGCCATCCACGATGGTCACCGAGCCCTTACCCACCACTTCCACGGTTCCGTCCGCGTAGACGATGGCGGCCGTGTCCTCGTCCAGCCCGAGGCCGATCAGAGACGGGGACTGGGCTACCACCGCAAGAAGCCGGCCCAACCTGGTCCTTTGCTCGAAGTGCTGGTCGACCACCACACCCTTGAGCAGGCCGAGGCCGGCGGAGATCTGAGCCATCCGATGCTTGGGGGAGGCTCCCGAGGCTCCGAAGGCGACCATGTGCGTGCTCACGGCGCTGGCTCCTGCAGAGGTGCCCGCGATAGGTACCCCTCGCTGGTGGGCCTGGAGCAGGGCCGCTCCCAGACGGGTCCCACTTACCACCGAGGCCAGGCGGAGCTGGTTCCCCCCGGTGAGGAAGATCGCCGTCGCCCGATCGATGACGCTGGCCACTGATTCCACGTTGGCCTCTTCCCTGGTAACGGGGCGAAGCCCCGAGACGCTGCCCGCGCCCATGTGGGTGAAGAGTTCGCCGTAGAGCTCTGTGGCGGCGTCGCCCAGGCTGGAGGCGGTGCTGATCACGGCAATGTGGGAGTCGGTTCCGCCCGCCATGGCGACGAAGCGGGTGAGGATGACCCGGTCCCTCAGCTTGTCCTCGGCCCCTCCGATGATCATGACCGGCCCAGGATCGCTCCGGGGCAGGGAATGTGCGGGGTCGGAATCTGGGGTCATCAAAGAACCCAGTCTACCGAACGGTAGAGGAGCTACCCGGTAAGAGGCGTCGAGGACTCTCGATCGCGAGGCTACTCGGACTTCCGGAGGTATTTGAGCAGGCCTCCCGCCAGCAACGTCTGGCGCTCGTGGTCGGTGAACGCCACCCTGCCTGTGAACTCCTCGCTGCCTGCAAGGATCGCCACTGTGTCTGACCCCTTGTCGATCTCCTCATGGATCCGCGGCAGCGTCCACTCCTGGCCGATCTGGGCGATCTCGTGGATCTTGTCGTCGATCAGGATCGGGACGATCCCGTTGTTGATCAGGTTTCGCCGGTGGATCCGGTGGAACGCCTTGGCGAACACGGCCCTGACCCCGAGCTGGAGGGGAGCCAGCGCCGCATGCTCCCGGCTCGACCCCTGGCCGTAGTTGTCGCCCGCGACGATGAACCCGCCACTCCACTCCTTGGCCCGCTTGACGAACTCGGGATCTTCCTTGCGGAAGCAGTACTCCGCGATGGCGGGGATGTTCGACCGCTCCTGCATCACCAGCACTCCATCCGGCGACATCGATCCAGTGGAGACGTTGTCTCCCAGCACGATCAGCACCTTGCCGGCCAGGGACTGGGGAAGGTCGGGCGGGACGGGCGGAGGCTGGATGTTCCGTCCCCTGAGGATCTGGACCTCGGCGGCCTGGTCCGGCGGAGGAGGCTTGATCAACATGAAGTCGTCGACGACGGGCTTGGGGGCGTCGACCTTGGGAGGATCGCTCCCCAGATCCCGCGGATCGGTGAGGACACCCTTGAGAGCCGTGGCCCCGGCCACGGCGGGAGAGGCCAGGAACACCTGGTCGCGGTCAGTCCCGCTCCGACCTGGGAAGTTCCTGTTCATGGTCCGCACCGAGGGCTGTTGTTCGGGTGGGGCTTGGCCCATCCCCACGCACGGGCCGCACGCCGGCTCGAGGATCCGTGCACCTGACACGATGTAGTCGGCCAGAATCCCGGTCTCGGTGATCGTTCGCAGGACCTGTCGCGAACCCGGGGTGACCGTCATGTCCAGGTCGGGATGGACACCACCATCCCTGACGATGAAGGCAGGGATGGCGAGATCCTCGAAGCTCGAGTTGACGCTGGAGCCGACGCAGACCTGGGCCACCTTCATCCCGGCTACCTCGCGAACGGGCACGACGTTGTCCGGGTTCGATGGTTTGGCGATGAGCGGCTCGAGGCCGGCGAGGTCGATCACCATCTCTTCGTCGTAGGACGCGCCCGGATCGGGAAGCAGCTCCCGGAAGTCATCCGATCGCTCTTCCTCCTCCAGGAACCGCCGGCAACGCTCGTCGCCCGGAAAGATCCCCGCCGTCGCTCCCAGCTCGAGGATCATGTTGCAGATCGTCGCTCGAGCCGTGGCGTCGAGGGTCGCCACCCCGGGCCCGTCGAACTCGAAGGCCTTGTTGATGCCTCCCTTCACCGTCAGCCGGCGGAGCATCTCGAGGATGATGTCCTTGGCCGAGACCCACGGTTGCAGCTCGTTCTCCAGGACCACTCGAACGACGACCGGGCACAGCAATTCGAATGCATGGCCCGCCATGGCCACGGCCGCGTCCATGCCGCCGATGCCGAGGGCGAACGATCCCAGCGCCCCGGCCGTCGTGGTGTGCGAGTCCGAACCCACCAGGGTCGCCCAGGGCTTGGCGAACCTTTCCAGGTGCACGTAATGGCAGATCCCGTTGCCCGGCCGGGAGAACACCGCGCCGTACCTGGCCGACATGGCTTGGAGAAAGAAGTGGTCTTCCGGATTCTTGTAGTCGAGCTGGATCATGTTGTGGTCGACGTACTGGACGACCAGGGGAACCTGTACCCGGTCCACCCCGAGCTGCTCGAACTCCATCCAGGCCATGGTTCCGGTGGCGTCCTGCAGTAGGACCTGGTCGATCTTGTACGAGATCGGCTCCGTCGGCCCCAGCTTCCCACTGACCAGGTGTTCCTCCAGGATCTTGTGGACGATGTTTTTCGGCATGCGAACGGCTCCTTCGCTCTTTCGACGTCCATAACGGTAGTACGGGCACGTCCGGGCGCGCTTCCAGCCTGAGGGCTGGGGCGTTCAGCTCGCCTGGACGTTCGCCAGTTGTCTGAGCTTCTTGGCCGTCGGCTCGGCCGCCAGCACGATCAGTTGGTTGCGGGCCCGGGAACCCCCCACGTACAGGTACCTCGCCAGGTCCTCCTGGCGGCGCTGGCCGATCTCCGCGAGGATCACCACGGGTCGCTCCAGGCCCTTGAATCCGTGGACGGTGCAGGTCAGCACCTTCCCGAGCTCCGGCTCGTCGCTGAGCTCGTAGCCATCGACGTGACCGCGCTGCCGAAGGGCACTCTTGGCTCGTCGGGCCGGGGTGAGTACCACGACGTCCTCCAGCGGCACGTCTTCGCCCTCCAGGTTCTTCAGGACGAGCGCCAGGAGGTGGGCCAGGTCGTCCTCGTCCTTGTACCCGAGGATCTCGACTGGTCGGCCTGCCGGCCCGCGCGTGGCCGGTTTCGACTCCCCACCGTAGAACACCGAGACGAACTCGTGGATCGGCTTGGTGTTCCTGAGGTTCGCCGGAAGCGGCAGCGTGAGGTCGGCCAGGCCTTCGGGCGCACCTCGCCCGTACAGGTTCTGGTTGTCGTCTGCGAACAGGAACAGGTATCCGTCCCCCGGCTTTCGATGCAACGCGAGGAGCTTCCCCCACCACGAGGGGAGGAAATCCTGGCCTTCGTCGACAACCATGGCGTCATAGCGGGGGCCGAGGATCCTTGCGCCTTCCTCCAGGAGATCGGGGAGCACCCGCTCGAAGTGATCGCGGGCTTCGGCGTCCTCCGTCGGCTCGTCCGGGACGCTCAGGCCAGCCTCTCCCGCCACTTGGCGGCACAGCTCATGGAAATGAAGTGCCTGGGCATGCGGCACCTCCCCGATGTTCTCATTGAGATACTCGGCCAGCCGCCAGTTGAAGCACGTGAGCAGGGTGTCGTTGCCTCCGCCGGCCAGGCGCGAGGCGATGGCCAGGGCAAGCATGGTCTTGCCCGACCCGGCAGCCCCGACGATCGTGGCTCGATGCAGCTTCGTTACATACGAGAGGACGTATGCCTGATCGTCGGTGAGCTCGACGATCTTCCGGTCTTCCCGATCGAACTGCAACCGAAGCGGTGTTCGGATTTCCACTCGAAAGCCGAGGGCGCGCTCGAGCATCTCCATGCCCTCCGCACCGAATCGCCGGCCCGGGTGGCGCCACGCCCGCATGATCTCCCTGACCCGAGCATCGAGCCGGTCCATGTCGTCTTGATCGATGGCCCAGTCGGCGCGGGCGCCGGGATGAGCGTCCCGCTCCATCAGCCCGTCGGGGAACGCAACGCCGTAGCCGTACGAGGGCCGCCACCGACCCCAGCCAGGCTGGTGAGACAGGATCTCGATCAACGAGTGCATCTCGTCGCGAGCCTGGTGGTACGGGTCCTCATCCAGGTGGTGCCGTCCCGACCGGCCGGACTGGGTCCAGCGTCTCGTCGCCGGGTCGTATTCGAGCTCGCCGCCCTTGGCTTCCAGGACCAGGACGCCGTCGACGGGGTGAGCGACGATGAAGTCAGCCTCCCCCTGGATGACCGCTTCGCCAGGTTTCCGCGCGCCCAGCACCCAGTCCACGCTGTGATACACGACGTACTCGTCAGAGAGCTGGGTGAAGAACCTCTCGTACAGTCGCCGCTCGGCCGAGCTCTCGGTCGGCAGCATCGGGAACGGGACCATGCGGGCCATTCTTCACCCCAACGCTTCCATCAGCATCGCCCCGATCCACCGTTCGGCGATCGTGCGATGTGGAGCCTCGACGTTGTCGACGTCGCGATCGATCCGGCTCTACGCATTTCGGCCCCTCGTCGTCGGACGAAGCAACTGTAGCCTTCTGCCCTCGCGCCGGACGGATGGAGCACGTAGCCTGTCAACGTGCTGCTGATCCTCGCGGTCATCGTGGCAGGCCTGCTGGTGGGTATCGCCCTCGGAGGTGACATCCGAACTCTCTCCGAGATCAAGCTCCGATGGTGGCCGCTGGCCCTGGTCGGCCTGGGGCTACAACTGATCCCCGTCCCATCGATGAACGGTCAACTCGATCATTGGCTGGCGGTGGGTCTGCTCGTCGGTTCCTATGTCGTCCTTCTTGGCTTCGTAGCGATGAACATACGGCTGCCCGGGTTCCCCGTGATCGCTGCTGGCTTCGCGTTGAATCTCTTCGTTATCTCGGTGAACGGAGGGATGCCGGTGACCGAACGTGCGCTTCGCCAGGCATACGGCTCCCGCTACCCCGCGGAGATCGAGGTGCTCCAGGAGCAGGGCGGGGCGAAACACCACCTCGCCCGGGATGACGATGTCCTTGTCTCACTGGCCGACGTGATCCCGGTAAACGGCCCTGTACATCAGGTGCTCAGCCCGGGAGACATCGTCTTCATGCTCGGCGTGTTCTGGGTGATCGCCGCCGGGACGAGAGGTGCGACGGGACGGCACCGCCCGGGAGCTACGCGGGAACCGCCGGACGCTCGCGATCGGGCCAGCCCGGCTGCGGGCCCTGCGCGGTAGATCCATCGCTCGGCTCCGACGACGAAGAGCCGGCGCCTGGCCGTGGCTCTGGCTTCTGTCCTCTGTTCTCGGGTTCGGCGGCATCGCCTCGCTTCGATCCCTGCGCTTCTCCATCGCCTCCCTGCCCGGTAGCCCGCGGGGGACCGACCGTCGAGCCAATGGGCGGCCGTGCAGCCGGTTGCCCTCTGCCATTTCCCTCGCCCAGCTCGGCGTCCGCCTCGAAGCGCGTCCCTTCCTCCACCCAAACGCGGGGGAACGTGACGGCGATGTTCGTCCCAGCGCCGATTTCGCTCTCGATCGAGTAGGTGCCTCCGGCCACCATCGCTCGTTCCCGCATCATCACCGACCCGAAGTGCCCTTCTGGAGGAGGGGCAGAAGTGTCGAAGCCCCTTCCGTCGTCGGCGATCTGGAGCTTCACGCCATCCTCGATCTCTTCGAGCGAGATTCGGATGGTGGAGGCCTCGGCGTGCTTCAGCGCATTCATGGTGGCCTCGCGGGCGATCTGGTAGATCAGCAGCTGAATGGGCGGAGGGAGCGAGACTTCGACCACGTCGGTCTCGACGCGCGTGCGGTGTCCGCGACTGGTGTCCTCGGCGAAGCTCTGGATCGCTTCCGCCAGGCCCTTCCTTCCGATGGGGGATCGATGCAAGTCGCGGATCAAGGCGCGGATGGCGTCGGAGGTTTCCTGCTTGGTCGAACTGATTCCGTCGAGGTCCCTCAGGACGGCATCGGACTGGCCCTGCAGAAGCCGCTTCTTAGCCATCTCGACCTGAAGAGTCAGGCGAAAGAGCATCTGAGCCAGGTCGTCGTGGAGGTATGCAGCGATCTGCATTCGCTCGTCCTGCCGCTCCTCCGCCATCCGGTTCGACAACGCCCGCAAGAC
>WNGA01002043.1_pt1 | contig 30906 bp, 22 predicted proteins | sample 5400061 | NCBI WGS metagenome assembly WNGA01 (sample SAMN13153366, study PRJNA577476) | soil metagenome | isolation source: 100 cm soil or saprolite under grassland replicate 2 | place: USA:California | collected 2016-06-15 | reverse complement strand
ACGGCAAGGGATGCAACGACATCAGGAACCGATTCTACGGCCGGGAAGGGGAACAACCGCGCCATGATCATCCCAACCGGCACCGCCCAGCAGCGCCTGACACGCGGCCTACCAGGCAATCAAATGACCAACAGGGTCGCGGATGGCGAAGGAGATACCGAAGGTCCGGTCGGCCCGATCGAGGTCGATCATGTGGCGGCCGACGGCGCCGTAGGTCATGGCGTACACGTGCTCGTCGATGGCTACGAGGACGGCGCAGCCGGCGCTGCTGTACCCGACATCGAGGGCCACCCCGGTCATTCCGGCGATGACCGGGCACCAGCCGGCGGTCTGGCAGGGAACCTGGCCGTGCACGACGAGCGCCGGGGCGCCGACCACGGAGCCGGCGGCGATAGCGAAGCCGCGCCCGCGCAGGTAGTCGTGGTTGAGGACCGAGGCCAGGTCGGACGCGGTGCGCGCGGTGATGTCGAACCGGTAGAGCGTTGTGCGCTGGGTTACAGCGGGCCGCTTCGGCGGCCCAGTGCGGGGGCGGCGTGGGCGCGCCTGGTCAGCGCGGTTGCCTGGCCGGGAACCGGGAGCGCGGTCGTGTGGCAGGTGGATCGCGGTGTCACGCATCTCGGGATGCCCTTCTCGGTGGCCACTTGTTCGGGTGATACCGGCGCAAAGAGGTGGCGCGGCGAGTCGTTGTGAATTCGCTGACGGTAAGAGTGGCCGGCCTGTGAACAAAGTCAACCTGAATCTTGCTGTGCTTCATGTTCACGGCTAAGGTGTGTGGCGTCACTTCTTGCTACGACGGGAGCGGGACATGGCCACCGGTGCGACTGTGACCGCCGCCGAGATCGCCCGGTTGGCGGGAGTCGGCCGCACGGCTGTGAGCAACTGGCGCCGCCGGCACCGGGACTTTCCGCACCCTCGCGGGGGCACGGCGGAGAGTCCATTGTTTGATCTGGGCGAGGTCGAGGCGTGGCTGGCCGCCTCCGGTAAGCGTGGGGTTCCGGTCGATATGCGGTTGTGGCATCGGCTCGACGCCGTACGCGGCAGGTTCAACCTGGCCGAGGTGGTCGGGCTGGTCGGTGGGTTCTTGGTCTACCGGGACCGCTTCGCCGATACCGCCGATGCGTACGTCGTCCCGGACGCCGGGTCGTCGGCGGAGCGGCACCTGTCGGCCGCGCTCGTCGAGATCGACGCGACGCTGCCGGGCAGCGACGTGGCCGGGCAGTCGCTGGACGCCGATCTGCTCGACCTGCTCGGTACCGTCGGTGACATGGCCGCTGAGCGGGGCGCCGTGGCCACCTTCGACGGCATGGTGGAACGGTTCCTCCTGGCGTACAAGCGGCAGGTCGTCACGACTCCGCCGGGCCTGGCCGAGCTGATGGTCGGCCTGGCCGATCGGTCGTTGGGCGTGGTCTTCGACCCGGCCTGCGGTATGGGCGGGCTGCTGACCGCGGCAGCCGCGGCCGACCCGGCGGCCCGGCTGGTCGGGCAGGAGATCAACCCAGACTTCGCGCGCATCAGTGCGATCCGGCTGGCGCTGCGCGGTGCCGCCTACGACGTTCGGGCTGGCGATTCGCTGCACGCCGACGCCTTCGGCGCAGCGTTCGCCGACACGGTGGTCTGCGCGCCGCCATTCGCCGAACGGGACTGGGGCCATGAGGAACTCGCCTACGACCCCCGATGGGAGTACGGCACCCCACCGCGAGCGGAATCGGAGCTGGCGTGGGTGCAGCACGCCCTGTGGCATGTTCGGCCCGGCGGCGTCGTCGTGATCTGTCTGCCCCCAGGCGTTGCGTTTCGGGGGTCCGGCCGGCGCATCCGCACCGAACTGCTGCGCAGAGGTGCGCTACGGGCGGTCCTCGCGTTGCCTTCAGGCGCGTACCCGGGCACGGCCCTGCCGACTCAGGTATGGGTGCTACGCCGGCCCGACGCCACCGCCCACCCGGGCCGGGTCCTGCTCATGGAGGCGGCACCCGACCACGGGCCCGATCGCGCGGAGTCACCGGACTGGGCCGCCATCACCGATCGCGTGCGCCACGCGTGGTCGGCCGTTCGCGACGGCCACGACGTCACCGGCAATCCCGCCGCGATCGCGGTACCGACAATGGATCTTCTCACCGACGAGGTCGACCTGACCCCGGCCCGCCGCACCCCACTCCACGCCCAGCCGGCGGCCACCGACTTCGCCCACCAGACCGCGCGCTTTGCCCGCACCCTTGATGACCTAAGCCGACTACTTCCCCGACTCGCGGCGGCCACACCGGCCGAGGCTCCGCCGACGACCACCATCGGCGAGCTCGTCAGGCTCGGCGCGCTCAGCGTCCACCGCGGCGCCGGGATCACGCAGGCCGACAGCGACACCTCAACCGACAGCGACGCGGTGTCCGTCCTCACCGTCCGGGATGTCCTGCTTGACCAGCCGGCATCGGCGCGGGCCGCCGGCACGGTGCTCGACCGTGCGATCACCCTCACCCGCGCCGGCGACATCGTCGTCGCCGTCGGGGAGGGCGCACTCGTCACCCGGATCCTCACCGAGGAGGGTGCGATGCTTGGCCCGCTCCTCGCGCTGATCCGGCCCCACCCCGACCTGTGCGACCCGTGGTTCCTGGCCGGGTTCTTGCGGAGCCCGGACAACCTGCGCCAGGTCAGCACACTGGGCACCGGTCCGCGCATGGATCTCCGGCGGGCCCTCGTGCCCCGCCTGCCAATGGATAACCAGCGACAGTACGGCGAGTTGTTGCGACGAATCGCGGAATTCCGGGACACCCTGAACGTAGCCGCCGAACAAGGTCTGAACCTCGCCCAGGCGGCCATCGCCGGCCTCGCCAACGGTGGCCTGCACCCTCTTTCGCACCAGTGACGATCGATTCTTCAGGAAAGGTGTACTCCGTGCCCAGCCACACCGAACTGGCCAGCTTCATCTGGTCGGTGGCCGACCTGCTGCGCGGCGACTACAAGCAGTCTGAGTACGGCAAGGTCATCCTGCCGCTGACCGTGCTGCGCCGGTTGGACTGCGTCATGGAGCCCACCCGGGAGGCTGTGTGGGGCCGTGACGCCACGCTGCAGATGACCAACAAGGACGCGCTGCTGCGGCTAGCGGCCGGGCTGCCGTTCTACAACGTCTCGCTACAGAACTTCGCCACCATCGGCGCCGATGCGAACACCGTGAAGAAGAATCTCGTCGACTACATCAACGGGTTCTCCCCGAACGCCCGGGAGATCATCGACCGGTACGAGTTCCATGGGCAGATCGACCGCCTCACCAACGCCGGCCTGCTCTATCAGGTAGTGCAGAAGTTCCGCGACATCGACCTGCACCTCGACAAGGTCGACAACCATCAGATGGGGTACGTCTTCGAGGAGCTGATCCGGCGATTCTCCGAAATCTCCAACGAAACCGCCGGAGAGCATTTCACCCCGCGCGAGGTCATCCGGCTGATGGTGCACCTGCTGGTCGGACCGGACGCGGACACCCTCACTGGACTGGGCAAGGTCGTCAACATCCTCGACCCGGCCTGCGGCACCGGCGGCATGCTCTCCGCCACCGAGGACCTGATCACCTCGCTCAACCCGAAAGCCACCGTGCACCTGTTCGGCCAGGAACTCAACGCCGAGTCGTACGCCATCTGCCGATCCGACATGATGCTCAAGGGTCAGGAACCGTCGAACATCCGTCTCGGTAACTCGTTCAGCGAGGATCACCACAAAGACCAGCGGTTCGACTACATGCTCGCCAACCCGCCGTTCGGCGTCGAGTGGAAGAAGGTCAAGGACGCCGTCGAGGAAGAGGCGAAACTCGGACACGCCGGCCGGTTCGGCGCCGGTCTCCCCCGCATCAACGACGGCTCCCTGCTGTTCCTGCAACACATGCTGTCCAAGATGGAACCCGCCGACAAGGGCGGTTCGCGCATCGCCATTGTCTTCAACGGCTCGCCGTTGTTCACTGGCGCGGCCGAGTCCGGCGAGTCGAACATCCGCCGCTGGATCCTCGAAAACGATCTGCTCGAAGGCATCGTCGGCCTGCCCGACCAACTCTTCTACAACACCGGCATCTCCACCTACTTCTGGATCCTGTCCAACCACAAGGCGGAGGCACTCAAGCGCAAGGTGATCCTGCTCGACGCACGCGACCAGTGGATCAAGATGCGCAAAAGTCTCGGCGACAAACGCAAGATGATATCCGACCAGCAGATCGAGTACATCACCCGGCTCTATACAGACGCACTCGCCATCGCGGCCGACGCCTCACATCCTGACCACGCCAAGGTGAAGGTCTTCCCGACCACCGGCTTCGGCTACCACCGCATCACCGTGGAACGGCCGCTCAAGCTGCGCTTCGAGATCACCGAAGACACACTCGCCGCGCTCGCCGAGGCCAAACCCCTTTCCCGGTACGAGCACCGCGACGCCCTCATCGACGCCGTCAAGCCGCTCCTCGGCACGGCCTGGCATACCAAGCAGGAGGCGCGCGACGCCCTGCACGCGGCTATGGCCGCCGCCGGCGTGCAGTGGCCTGCTACCAACGTCCAGAAGGGAATCTGGGACGCCGTCTCGATCAGCGACCCCGACGGGGAGGTCCAGAAGGTCAAAGGCGAGGTCGTCCCCGATGCCGATCTGCGCGGCTACGAGAACGTGCCGCTGGATCAGGACATCCGCGAGTACTTCGCCCGCGAGGTCGTACAGCATGTGCAAGACGCATGGATCGATGCGTCCAAGACCAAGATCGGCTACGAGATTCCCTTTACTCGTCATTTCTACATCTACAAGCCGCCCAGGCCGCTGGCTGAAATCGACGCCGAACTCCGGGATCTCGAATCCCAGATCCAGGAACTGCTCGGTCGGGTCACGTCATGACAGTCGATATTGCGCCGTGGTTGGTCGACTCGCGTTGGCCGACCGTGCCGATCCGGTACGTTGCCAAGTTGGGGACTGGACATACACCAAGCCGACAGCATCCTGAGTACTGGGACGATTGCACGGTACCCTGGGTAACACTGGCTGACGTGGGCCAGCTTCGGCAAGGAACGGTCGACATAATATCCAACACCGCCGAAATGGTCAGCCGTCTCGGCATCGCGAACTCTTCGGCTGTACGACACCCCGCCGGTACTGTAATTCTGTCACGGACAGCATCAGTGGGATTCTCGGCGATTCTCGGCGCAGATATGGCCACCAGTCAGGACTTCGCGACCTGGACATGCGGCGGCCAACTGGACCGGAAGTATTTACTTCATACCCTACGTGCAATGGCGCCTGACCTGCGCCGCTTGGCGATGGGTTCGACTCATAAGACAATATATATGCCGGACATTGCCGAGCTGCGGATACCGCTGCCGTCGATTGAGGAGCAGCGGCGTATTGCCGACTTCCTTGACGCCGAAACTGCCCTCATCGACCAACTTGATGCTTCTCGGCTTGCGCAAATTGGATTACTCAACGAACTCCGTGTAGCGACAGTTTCGGATGCCTACACGTTGAGGCCGAATGTGTCGGCCCCCCGCCTAGGGTATCTCGCAACCGTCCAAAGCGGCGTCACAGTTGACGCGTCCCGCGCCTCAAGCTTGAATGATGTGACGCTGCCCTACCTACGCGTGGCGAATGTGCAAGCCGGCTATCTCGATCTTCGCGAGGTGGCGGAGATTACCGTGCCACGGCACATCGAGTACGTATCCACGTTGAGGCGTGGCGATGTCTTGATGACCGAAGGCGGCGACCTCGACAAGCTCGGACGCGGAACGGTGTGGGAGGGTCAGATTGACCCTTGCCTCCACCAGAACCATGTATTCGCCGTACGTGTCGACATGCGGCATCTGGACCCCTACTATCTCGCGCTGCTGACCCTGACAACACACGCACGCATCCACTTTGAGAGCACCGGGACCAAGACCACGAATCTCGCGTCCACGAGCAGCAGCAAGATTCGCGATCTCCGGGTACCACTTCCAGCCCTTCCTGAACAGCGCGCGATCGTCAAAGCGACTCGCTCTGCTCTGGCGAGCATAGAGGCGCTGGGGGCAGCGATAGCACGTCAACGTACGCTGCTGACCGAGCGACGACAGGCGTTGATTGCGGCGGCTGTCACGGGGCAGTTCGATGTCACGACCGCATGAGGTACCGACCTGTCATCAGAGCGCATCCGTACGGGGAACTGAAATCCGCCAAAGCACTCGAAGCGGAGCTCATAATGATCGATCATTCCTGTCGCGGCTTGCAGACCAGTTGGTGGCCCGTACGTCCAGATATTCGGCCCCACTGGAAGATACAGAAGATCCATGGCGATGCGCTGCGGTCCTCGAATCGGCGTAGCCGCCGAAGCTTCGTCAGCCGGCCAGCTGACGACGGCAACACCAGTAGCGAGCCTATCGAGTTCCGGTCCGCTGAGGAGGTCTGAGCCGTGCAGCCATCGGACGTTTCGCGGCAGGTAAGAGTCATTTCTGACTCACTCCACCGTGAGTTCCAGGACTACATCGACCTGAGCGACGTCGCCAATCCAGACCCAGTTGAACGGCGCCGGAACTTCCTGAGCCGCGCCTTGGCCGCAGCCATCGTTCGTGACCGCTCCGGCTGCGACGAAGCAAAAGCCGCGTCGATGATAACGGATGGCGGTCAAGATTTCGGGATCGACGCGATAGCGTTCGGCGCGAGCACCCCTCATCTGTGGCTGATTCAGACCAAATGGAACGATCGGGCGGAAGGCCGGTTTGGTGAGTCCGATGTGATGGCGATGGCCGACGGCCTCCATAGAATCGACCAGCAAGAGTTCCGTCGTTTCAACGCAAAGGTCCACGCCCTAGTCGGCCAGATTGGGACAATCGTTTCCAATCCGCGAGCTCGAATCACCCTGACGATTGGTCTCATGCGACAAGATCCGCTGCATGACAATGTGTTGGCTAGGTTGGAGGAGCTGCGCGATAGTTATAACGCGCATGGCGAATACCTCGACTTCGAGGTATTGAATGTCAGCCAAATCTGGGACGCCATTCGGCGGGCGGTGCAACCAGAGCCAATTCAATTGAGTTTCGAATTGGACCGTTGGTTCGAACTAAGCACGCCGATGCGGGCAGTAAGTGGGGTCGCTACGGCTGCGGAGGTCGCCTCGTGGTACGAGAATAACGGCGATCGAATATTCCGAAAGAACATTCGTGAGTCGCTTGGGGTAACGCAGGTAAATGCCGATATCGAGCGTAGTCTGCGCGAGGAGCCGCACGAGTTCTGGTATCGCAACAATGGTGTGATCATCTTGTGTGACACCCTCAGGCTGACGCCACGAAACCGCAGTTCACCCCACGGCGCGGCGACTGTTGAAGCTACTAACATCAGCATCGTTAACGGCGCGCAGACTGTTGCGGCTGTTGCCGCAGCAGTCAAGAACGGCGACGACTCTGTTCGGGAAGCCCTGGTTGGTGTTCGGGTAATCGAGAGCTCGGACGAGGAGACGAGTTCACAGATAACGAAGGCCACAAATACACAGAATCATATCGAGCGGAGAGACTTTGTTGCGCTTGACTCGGTTCAACTTGCAATGCAGGAAGAGTTTTCTCTGGCTCTCGGGCTCACCTATGCGATCAGAAGAAGCGAATTCGAGCCCTCTCCTGAAGGTGGTTGCACCGTTCGTGAGGCGGCTATCGCACTGGCGTGCGCGCACTCGGACCCACGTATAGCCCAGCGGGTTAGAGCCAATGAGGATCTTCTTTGGGAGGAAGGTGGATCCGGCGCCTACACGCGAATCTTCGGCGTACGCCCGGCCGCCATACAGGTGTGGCGATCTGTGTTGTTGCTGCGCAGGGTACGTGATTCAGTACACGCCATGCAGGCGGAGGTGGAGGGTCGAGCCGCCGCCATCGCCGAGCAGGGCAGCCTGATGATCGCACATATTGTCTTCCAAGCGTCGGGTCGCGATGGTATCGATGATGCCGAGTACGACTGGGACACCGTGCTGGAGCGGGTCCCGGATCTTGTCAGGAACACCGTCCGATGGTTGACCATGGAAATCGACCGGCAGTTCGGAACGTCGTCATTCGTTGGGTCGACGCTTGCGTCGGCTGACCGTATCCGGCCGCTGATTCGTTCGGTGCTGTTGGCGATCGAATCTGGAACGGCCGCGCCTGAGCTCCGACCCGACTATCTTCCCGCTCCACGGCACAAAACGACTCGGCGCCGTAACTCGGTACACATATTGGTTGATGTGGCTCGGATAAAGGACGGGAGCCGCCTCTCCTTCCACGCGTCCACAGAACCTGAGAAACAGGCGCTGGCGAATTGGCTCGCTGCTGACGGTCGGCGGGCCGCAGCCACCTGGGTCAACGACAGGTCTCGGCCGCTAGTGTGGGCCGAGGATGGCAAACGATACACGCCGAGTGGTCTCGTTATGCGCATGTACGCACTGGCGGAATGGAGTGACGCGCCCGTCGCCGTACCGGGCCCGTCCCGATGGTTTCTCGGTGACGAGGGCTCGCTAGCATCGCTGGCCCGAGCCGCCCAACGCGAGATGGCCGATTCTGATGAGGTGGATGTTCAATGAGTGCGCGCGTGTACCAGGAGGAGAAGTTCGAGGACGCGATCGAGGCCGATCTTTTGGACGGTGGCTGGCTCCAGGGCGCATCCAGCTTCGACTCCGACTTCTACTCCGCCGGTCTCGGGCTCGATACGGGGGATTTGGACACCTTCATCCGGGCCACACAGAACCGGGCGTTCGAGAAGCTGACTGCCACGTATGGTGACATTGCCAACGCCCAGCGAGAGGTCGCGAAGCGGGTTGCTGCCGAGATCGACAAACGCGGTGTCCTGGATGTGTTGCGCAATGGGATAAGGGACCGGGGCGTGACGCTTCAGCTCTGCTACTTCCGGCCCGGTCACACCCTCGCTGCCGGTGCGCTCGACGAGTACCGCGCCAACCGGCTGACCGTGGTTCGGCAGTTGCGTTACTCAGCGAAGACAACTGACGAGGTGGATCTTGCGCTGTTCGTCAACGGCATCCCGGTCGCCACTGCGGAGTTGAAGAACCCGCTCACCGGTCAGAATGTCGAGCACGCGAAGGCCCAGTACCGCAAGGACCGTGATCCAAAGGAGCTGATCTTTGCGCGGCGCACCCTCGTACATTTTGCTGTTGATCCTGAACTGGTCTTCCTCGCTACGCGGCTGGCCGGGCCACAAACCCGGTTCCTGCCGTTCAACGTGGGGTCGAACGGGCCGGGTGTCTCCGGCGGCGCCGGCAACCCGCCCGCGCCGGACGACGGCTACCAAACCTCGTACCTCTGGCGCGAGGTGCTGCAGCGGGACAACGTCCTGGAACTGTTGCAGCGATTCGTGCACGTCGAGGTGCCGAAGAGGGGGAAGGCCGATCCGCACTCCAGTCCGCTGATTTTCCCTCGGATTCACCAGTGGCACGCCGTGAAGCGGATGACCGCAGACGCGATGCGGGAGGGAGCCGGCCACAACTACCTCATCGAACACTCGGCCGGCTCCGGCAAGTCCAACACCATCGCCTGGCTCGCCCACCGACTGTCCAATCTGCACAGCGTGGCCAATGAGCCGGTGTTCGACAAGGTCATCGTAATCACGGACCGGGTTGTGCTGGATCGACAGTTGCAGGACACGATCTACCAGTTCGACCATGTGGCCGGTGTGGTGAAGAAGATCGATGACGACTCGGGGCAACTCGCGGACGCGCTGACCGGTTCGACGGCGAAGGTGGTGATCACCACGCTGCAGAAGTTTCCGTTCGTGCTGGACAAGGTCGCCAAGCTGGGTGAGCGTCGGTACGCGGTCATCATCGACGAGGCGCACTCGTCGCAGTCGGGTGAGTCGGCGAACGCGTTGAAGAAGGCGCTCGGCCGGCTCGGCTCCGACGATATCGACGAGGACGGCGACCTGCTCACCGCCTCCGCGCTGGCCCGGGGCTCGCACGCGAACCTGTCGTACTTTGCGTTCACTGCCACGCCCAAGCAGAAGACGCTGGAGCTCTTCGGCACCCTCAACCCGCAGACCGGCAAGTATGAGCCGTTCCACGTCTACTCGATGCGCCAGGCTATCGACGAGGGCTTCATCCTCGATGTGTTGCGCAACTACCTCACCTACCAGGCGCGGTGGCGGCTGGCCAACGCGGCGGTACAGGCCGCGGAGGCCGCCGACCCGGAGGTCGACCCGAAGAAGGCCAAAGCCAAGTTGGTACGCGCTGCGGAGCTGCACCCCGAGTCGCAGGACCAGCGGGCACAGATCATCGTCGACCACTTCCGTGGCGAGGTGAGCGACCGCATCGGCGGGCGGGCCAAGGCGATGGTGGTGACCCGGTCGCGGGAGCACGCGCTGAAGCTCTACCAGGCGATGCGCAGGTACCTCGACAAGCACGGCATCACCGACTGCGCCCCGCTGGTGGCGTTCTCCGGCACGTTGACGCTGGATGACATCGACTACACCGAGCCGAAGCTCAACGGCTTCTCCGAGGCGGCGCTGCCCGCGGCGTTCGGGTACACGAAGATCGACGATCCGCAGGCAGTGGCACGCAACCAGGCCGAGTACCGGATCCTGATCGTGGCCGAGAAGTACCAGACTGGCTTCGACCAGCCGCTGCTCACCGCGATGTACGTCGACAAGCCCCTCGCGGGTGTCGCCGCGGTGCAGACGCTGTCGCGGTTGAACCGGATCCACCAGTCCAAATCGCAGGACGACGTGTTCGTGCTTGACTTCGCCAACGACGCCGAGGACATCCAGCAGGCGTTCAAGCCGTACTTCGAGACGACGATCACCGAGCCTACCGACCCGAACCTGCTCTACGACAAGCAGCGGGAGGCCATGGACTACCAGTTGCTGGTCGACTCGGAGATGGACGCGTTCGTCGAAGCGCTGCTGGCCGCCGAAGCGTCGTCGGCTACCGAGAACCAGTTGGAAATGGCACACGCCGGGCTGTACCGGTTCCTACAACCGGTGGTCGACCGGTTCACCGAACTCGCCTCACACGACCGGGACCGGGCTGCGGAGTTCCGCTCGTCGCTGTCGGACTACGTTCGGGCGTACGGCTTCCTGGCCCAGGTTGTGGGGTACGCCGACCCCGACCTGGAACGCCTTTACCTCTACGGCCGGTTCCTGCTGCGGCGGCTGCCGCACGAGCCGGGCGCGGGTGTGGATATCGGCGAAACCACGCTCAGCCACTTGCGCATCGACAAGACCGGCAAGCACGACCTGGCACTGCAGCCGTCGGGGGCGCATCTGATCCCCGGCTTCTCCCCGGACGGCGGAGTTGCCCGGGAGGTCGAGGAGAAGCCACTCAGCGAGGTGATCGAGGAACTCAACGAACGCTTCGGCCTCGACCTCAGCTCGTCCGATCAGATCCTGATGGTGCAACAGATCATCTCCCTCGCCGAGGACGAGAAACTGCAGGCCGTCGCCCTGAACAACGACATCGACAAGTTCGGCCAGGTCGCCGACCCCGAACTGGACAACATCGTGGCCCGCAACCACGACCGCAACTCGGCATTCGTGGGACGGTACTTCGACAACCCCGAATTTCAGGCCGCCGTCAGGGACGAGGCGCGCCGCCGCGCGTACAACCTCATCGTCAGCCCGGCCCGGACCGAAGCGTTGCGTAAACTACGTACGCAAGTCTCGGGCGACACTTCCGGCGGGTGATCCGGGCGGAGACGGTGTGAACGACTCGGTGCCGCGTGATGAGTGGATCTTTGCAGGTCGCTATCGCGTGGACGTACCCATTGGCAGCGGTGGCATGGGTGCGGTCTGGAGTGGGTACGACCAGCAACTCGACCGGCGCGTCGCGATCAAGCTGATGCACCGCGCCGCCATTTCGTCGGTCCGGCCCGGCAGCGCCGAAGGCGACGCGCTGGCCGACGCGGCGGCCCAGGACCGGGAACGGTTCCTGCGCGAGATCCGCACCACCGCGCGGCTCGAACTGCCCGGCATCCCCGCCGTGTACGACTTCGGCGTCGAGGAGTCGACCGGACGCATCTACCTGGTCATGCAACTGGTGTACGGCCAGACGCTCGCCGACCTGATCGCCCCCAGCGACTCCGGAGTCTCCCCGTTGCCGGTCTCCTGGGCCGCGGCGACCGCCGCGCAGGTGGCCGCCACGCTCGTCGACGTTCACCACGTCGACATCGTCCATCGCGACATCAAACCGTCGAACCTGATGGTCAGCTTCGGCGGCCTCGTCAAAGTTCTCGACTTCGGCGTGGCGATCCTGCAGGGCGCCAGCACCCTCCCCAGGCTGACCCAGATCGGCGTGACTGTCGGCAGCCCGCCCTACATGCCGCCCGAGCAGGTGCTCGGCAATCCCGTCGGCCCCGCCAGCGACGTATACGCCCTTGGTTGCGTGATCCACGAAATGGTCACCGGCCGGGTTCCGTTCGTCGAGACCCCCCATCGCTCGTACCGGGACCACCACATCAACACACCGGCGCCAGCGATGCGGGCCGCCCGCCCCGACGTACCGGCCAACCTCGATGACCTGGTCGCCGCCATGCTGGCGAAACTACCGGGCGACCGGCCCAACGCCGATGCGGTCTACGACGCGCTCCTCCCGCTCGCCCGATCCGGGCCCTTCCACCTGTCCGACGACCGCGACCCACGCCGGCCCTTTCTGCGCCCGCTGGCACCCACCACCCGCAGCCGCGCCACGCGGCCCGCTGCCCGGCCGGCGCTGGCCCCGTTGACCGTGGACGAGGCGCTGGACATCCAGGACCGAGTTGCGCGACTCGTCCAGGACTCGCAGCTCCAATCCGCCATCGACATACTTGACGAGGCCGTCGCCCGCGCCACCCACAACCCGGCCCTGGCCCTGGAAATGACCATCCAATTGGCCACGACGCTCTACGTCGCAGATGAGTTCACCCGGGCGGCAGCCGCCTTTGACGCGGTCGTGCCGCAATCGAACGGACGCGACGACGCCGCGCTCCTGCGCTACTACGCCGGTGTCAGCCACGCCGAGATCGGCAACATCGAGCCCGCCATCGAGTACCTGACCGCGTTCCTCGCTGACGCCGACTCGGACGACCCGCTGTACCGGGACGCGATGTACCAGCTCGGCACCATGCTGCCGGTCGTTGGACGCATCGAGGACGGTCTGCGGTACCTCGATCAGCTCCGGCCGGTCCTCGCAGCCGAGTACGGCCCGGGTTCGATCCACGTCAGCACCCTCGACAAGCGAATCGCACAGACACGGCGCAGGCTCAGCGACGGTATTTGACCCCGGCGATCCGAGCGGCGCAATCGGCGGGATCTGCCGCACAATCCGGGCTTACGGCGCGTCCAGAGGCGGGCGACGAAGGATGAGTCCTGTTCAATCGAACTCCATTCGTCGCCGACACAGGAGCCCGGGCGTGTCCGATTCTGCACGCCACTCCGCCTGGCCGGGTCACCGCCCCGACGACGCCGAAGTGGGCGAGGCGCCTGCGTGACGCGGACACCGAGGGGCATGCATACGGCGGCCACGCGTGCATAGAGCGCCGACAGCCGGCCAACGCCAGCCCCGCCGCTGCTGGTCTCCGTAGCAGCCTCGTCGAGAACGCCACGGCGGCCGATGTGGCGGTGGCCGGGGCGATCCTTTGGCGAGTGGGTCAGGTGATGGCAATGGTGGGGGCGTAGCCGGAGCCGAGGTGCTCGTACAAGGTGGTGGGTGGCATGAGGTTCCAGTGGTGGCCGAGCATCAGGGCCGCGCCGGCCGGTGCGGCAAAGAACAGGTGGAGCCGCGGAGCCGTGGCCTGAACGACCGCGGCGCGGATGGTGGCGCGGGCGGCGTGCGCCCAGCCGACGGCGAACGCGGCGTCGGGGACGGCGTGCTGCCCCGGTCCGTCAGGGCTGCCGAGCACGATCAACTCACCGACCTGTACTGCGGCGCCGCGAAGATACTCCACCACGTCGTTGGTGGGGTTGTGGGTGAGCCCGACGGCGACCGCGAGATCGGGGCCCAGGCCGAGGGTGATGCGGCCGAGCGTGGGCGCTTCGACGTTTGCGGGTGGGGTGTCGCTGCGCCACTCGACGTTGCGCTGGTCGAGGGAGACGATCCAGCCTCGGGTGTCGGGTAGGCGTACGCCGGTGGCGAACCATAGGGGTAGTCGCATCGCGCCGATGATGTGTACCCGTCGTACGCCGAAGGCTTCCAGGGTGTGTACGGCGTCGGCCAGGCGTGGGGCGACCACGCGTTGCCAGTCATCGGGGTTTCGGAGCTGGCGCCGTTCGCGGTCGGTGTCGCCTTCGTAGAGGTCGACGACGTCGACGGTGACCGAGGGTTGCAGGTTGTGGGCGGGGCGGTCGATGGCGTGTACGGCGAGGACGAGAGTGCCCTGGCGGGCGAGGAGGTTCGCGTCAGCGACCTGACGGCGGATGGCGTCGGGTGTCTGGGGGCCGGCGCCTGTCTTGACCCAGTCGCGGACCATGTCTCGGCCACGGACGGTGGCGTCGTCGTCGGTGCGCAGGCCCGCGGCGCGCATGGCGTCGCGGGCCTGCCGGATCCAGGATGCTTCGCCGCCTTCGTGGTGGAGTTGAAGGTCGGCAAGGAAGTCCATCAGCTCGGCCTCGCTGATGCCGAGGTGGTCGGCCCACTTGCGGCGTGCCTTGCCGGCCCGGCTGCGGGGCCCGTTGGTTTTGAGCAGGCGGACGACGGTGTCGGTGAGCTTGTCGCGCAGCTTGAGGATGGGGTCGGCGGGGTCGAAGGCCCGGTTGGTGACGAGGCGGAACTCCGGCGTGGGTGATTCGTGGCGGTGGGCGGCCCAGGTGGCGTGGAAGTGCTGCAGCGGGCTCTTGCCGGTGGCGGTCACCGGGGTGGTGAGCCAGGTGGTGTCCACGATGGTCTCGTCGGTGTTGGAGCTCTTGATCTGCTCGTAGCTGCCGCGGGCGGTGCGCCGCAGGATGACGAGGTCGTCGAAGCTGCCCCCGGCGGCGTCTTCGACGCTGACTGAGATGATGTCGGTGTCGATGAGGGCTTGGCAGGCCCAGTACCAGCCGATGATGTGCTGGTAGTCATCGCCCCGGAGGGCGGCTGCGCGGGCGGGCAGGGTCATCGGCTGGTCCTCATTCTTGTCGATCATCACATGGGTGAGCTGAAGCTGGCCGGCATGGGCCGTACGTGCGTCGAGGCTGCCGTCGAGCAGCGCGACGATGAGGGCGGTCGGCTCGGAGTACTGGCGGGAGACGCGGCGCAGGGCCGCTTCGTCGGTGGGGCTGATCCCGATCCGCGCGGGGTGGGTGTGCCAGTCGCCGACGTAGCCGACCTGCGGGTCGTCCAGGTCGGTGCGGGCCTGATCCAGCGTTTGCTGGGCAGCGTGCTGGTGGCGGGTCCAAGTCGTGGAGGTTGCGGTCGGGTCGGACACCTCGACGGCCCGTCGGATGACGATGTCGCCGTTGTCCCACCAGCCCAGCAGCAGGCCGCCGCGTTCATGACGGGCCGACTGCTGCGCACATTGGCGGAGCGTGTCGGCTACCTCGGCGGCCAGGCGGACCCGCACCCGATGGGGCTTGCGGCTCACCGGGGGTTACCCATCCGCATGCCGACCGCGTCGTACGGCGCCTCCTGCGGGACGAGCACGTCCAGCAGGGTCGCCGGCAGCTCGCAATCGTGGGTCAGCTCGTCGTGGACAGCCCGGCAGGCCAGCTGCGCGGCGGCCACCACTGCCGTCGGCGGGGTCGGCGACACCGGCTCGTCGCAGCCCCGCTCTCGGCCGGGATCGAGGCCGGCCAGCGGCGGCAGGGCCTCCAGGTGCCGTTCGACACCACGCAGCGGGAAGCGGTCGACCCGCACGACGCCGCCCTGCCGCTGCACGCACACCGACACGACCGGCCGCGCTATGTGGCCGGTCGCCCAGGCCAGCAGGGCGGTGGCGCGCGGGTTCGCGGTGGCATCGACGACCAGATGATGGTCGCGCAGCAGCGCCATCGCCTGCACGGGCGTGGCGAGCAGATCGTGGCGGTCCTCGACGCCGGACACGTCGAAACCGAGCCCAGCCAGCCGGGCCTTCACCGCGACGACCTTGGGATAGCCGACCATCGTCTCGCCGGCCAGGTGACGCACCAGGTTGCCGGGACGAAGCAGTTTCGGGTCGACCAGGGTCAGCCGGCGCACGCCGTGCCGAAACAGCAGGTCGGCGACGAACGACCCGACCGCGCCGGTGCCGACCACCGCGACGCGCCGGTCGGCGAGGTTCGACGCCGCGGCGCCCGCCCGCAGCATCCGGGTCGCCACGCTGGTGTCGGCGCTTTCACACACGCGCACCTGCGGCGCCTTCCCCCGCGACTCCGCCTGTACGGCGAGAGCGAGCATCCCGTCGCTGGCCGCCCGGCGGTACCGCACTACCACGAACTCGACCACGCCGATCGAGACCAGGCGACTGACCTCGCCGGCGTCCGGGCCCAACGCAGCAAGCAGGGAGGTCCAGTCGCTGATCGGGCGGCCGGGCTGGCCGATGTCGGCCACCCACGCCAGGTACCGCTGCTTGCGGCCGATCTTCGGCCGCCGGCGAGGGTTCCGCCGCCCACCCTGGTGCTTGTGCGTTCGCCACCGGCCGGGCGGGCGCTGCGGCTGGCCGGTGACCGTTACCCGCTGACCGCCAGGATCTGTGAAGGTGCGTACGCAGCCCCGCGCGGCGGCGAGCAGGTCGCCGTCGTAGAGCACCATGCGGGGGTCGGGCGGCAGGTACCGTTCGAGATCGCAGTCGTCGTCGCCCGGCCAGCCCCGGGCGGTGGCGACCAGCCAGGCCGCCACGCGGTCCAGGAAGCGGTACGGATCCCGCCACGGCGCGTCGCTGACCTCGACATCGGTTCGCCACAGGCACAACGCGCCATCCCGGTCGCGGTGGAAGGTCAGCTCCAGCCCGGTACCGGGGTCGAGGACTCGTACCTGGGGCGGGTTGAACGGGAACGAGTCGGTGATGGTCACCTCAATCGTCGCGGTGAACTCCCGGCCGTCGGGGTGTGTCCAGGGCACCGGGCCGCGCAGCGTGTCGCCGTCGTCGGAGAAGTCGACCGTGCCGAGCGCGGCGCGCCAGGTGTCGCGCTCGGCGGCAAGGTCGGCCTCCCAGGCGCGGGTCACGCGAATCGGTCGCTGCCGGCCGGCACCGTGGCAGCCCCGGCGACCACACCGGCCGCCGTTACCCGGGCGGCCGAGGCGCGCCGGCTGCCGTCGGCGTTGCAGTACTCCGGCAGCGGGAACACCTGGTTGCCGTCGCTGGTCTTGCCGAGCAGCGTGCGCCACTGCGCCGCGGCCTGGCAGGGGTCATCCTCATCGAGCGCCTTGCGGGCAAGCGCGGCAGCCTCGGTGATCTTCTTGGTGGCGGCGGTGAAGTCGGCGGCGGTCGCCTTCGTGCTGATCGTCTTCCCCGGCAGGGTCGGATCGGGCAGCCCATCGGCGGCGACATCGGGCAGCATCTCGGCGATGGCCTCCAGGACCACCGTCAGGTACCCGGCGTGGCTGGCCTCGTTGGGCTGCTCGTTCTGGAACACCCAGCAGGTCATGATCTCGAAGAAGAACCCGCCGGGCTGGTCGGCCACCCAGGTGCGGCGCACCTGCCGGACGAGCTTGACGGTGGGCACGTAGATTCCGGACTTGTTGAGCGTGAACTTCTTGTTCGCGGCCGTGGTCAGCTCGTTGAGCCTGGTGGGGTTGGTCTCGACCCAGCGGGCCCGCTCGTTGGGTCGGTTCGGGATCTCCCAGTGGTCCCCGCACGGCCGGGCCGGCACCGCGTCAACGCACAGGTCGTACGCCGGGAACTCCACCTTGAACGACCTGTGCTGGCGCTCCACCCGGTCGCCGAACTCGGCGGCGAGCGCGGACTCGAACAGGTCCATAGCCTTGCCCGGCGCGAGCGTGTCGTCTGCGGAGGTGAGCCGGCCGAACATGTCCACGTCCTTGACCCGGCGGATGGACACCTCGCGGGCGTACGACCCGATCAGCACCGGGCTGATGCCCAGAGCCTTGAGCTTGTCGTCGCCGGTCAGCACCTTGCTGACCTCGGCGTGCGCCTTGGCCGCGTTCTTCTCGTCCACGGCCGGCTGGATGTTGGTCAGGGCATCACGAAAGCACGTAGGCAGCGTCGCCATACGTCCCCCCTTCTTGATCGAAACAACCTGGTTGATATGAGCTGCCCGTCGGCGGGCCGAGAGCCGCGGAAACGCTACGCCGGTCGTCCGACAATTCCGGCCGATGCGGCTCGATCCGGTGGCCGTCTCATGTGGAGTACGGGATATGGGTGGCGGCGCCAGCGCGACTCGCCGGGCAGTCCGGATGGACGGCCTGGTCAAGCCGGCGTGCGCAGTGCAGGCAGGTGGGCGAACTCCTCATCTCGTTCTACAGATTTCGTACACCGATCTGGTGCACGACTCGCAGATCGTATACCAGTCGGGTGCACGATGCGCTAGGGTCCGCCGTGATGGAGCTCTGGTTCGCCGACCCGGAGACGGCGTTGGTGTGTTGCCGCCTGGACGGGCTGCGCGCACGCTGGGGTCCGGCCGGTGGCCCGAAGGTCGGGCGCCGGCTGCAGCAGATGAAAGCAGCTCCGACGCTCGCAGCGCTTGGCTCCCTGCCCGGAGCCTGCCGGCGATGCGACAGCGGCAACGGGAACTGGCTGATCGACGTCGACGGCGTTGCCACCATCGTGTTCCGGCCGGAGCCGACCACCAACGAAGCTGATGGGTCCCGGACCATCGTTCGCGCCACGGTGATCTCGGTCATCGACCATCCGCAGCGGGGAGGAGGCTCATGACCGCTACGTCGGACCAGTACCGGTACGTTCCCGACTACGCGCTGCCGCCCGGCGAGACGTTGGTCGAGGTACTGGCCGAGCGGGGGATGAGCCAGGCGGAGCTCGCCCGCCGCACCGGCTTGTCCACCAAGCACATCAACCAGATAGTCCTAGGGACCGCCTCGCTGAGCGCGGAGACGGCGTTGCGGCTGGAGCGGGTGACCGGTGTGCTGGCGCAGGTGTGGACCGAGCTGGAGGGCGACTACCAGGTGGCCCGTACCCGACGCGAAGAACTGTCCCGGCTTGAGCTTCATGTCGACTGGCTGCGGGCATTCCCCGTCGACGAACTCATCCGCCGCGGATATGTCCGGCGAGAAGCATCAGAGGTTGACCGTCTACGGGATATCCTGTCCTTCTTCAAGGTCGCCACACCAGAGGCGTGGCAACAGGTATGGGCGCTACCAACCGCCTATCGCAGATCGCAGGCATTCGAGGTCGAATACGCGGCCCTCGCCTCGTGGCTTCGCATCGGAGAGATACGCGCCGAAGAACTTGACCTTCATCCTTTCGATCGGGCGAAGTTCCGTACGTCACTAAGCGCGATCCGGAAGCTGACGGTCGTCGAAGATCCCGCGGCGTGGCTTCCTCAACTTGAGAGCTTGTGCGCCGAGGCCGGCGTCGCCCTCGTGATCGAACCCGAGATAAAGGGTGCACGAATTCACGGCGCAGTACGCTGGATGCCCTCCGAACGACCGCTCATCCAACTGAGCCTGCGCTACAGCTGGGCTGACATTTTCTGGTTCACGTTCTTCCACGAAGCGGGACACATTCTGCTTCATGACCGCAAGCGGCTGACATTTGTCGACGTGGTGAACCCAGCGAAGACCGACGACACCATGGAACGCGAGGCCGATGACTTCGCAGGGCGGACGCTGCTGCCACGGGCATTCGACGAGCAGCTAGCGCGCACGCGATCACGGGTTCAGGTCCTCGACTTGGCGCGACAGGCGGGCGTGCATCCAGGCGTCGTGGTCGGCAGGCTGCAGCACGACGGGTGTATCCCGTTCAGTCACCTGAACGGGCTACGACTGCGTTTCCGCTTTGCAGGTCTTTGATCAACGGAGGAAACACGTCGGCGTCGCGTACGTGCGAGACCGGGCGCCTCACAGACCGACCGGCGTCGTTGTCCCGCCCCTCTTGAGCCGAGCGAGTCCGACGCCCAGGTATCGGGGTCAGGTGGCCAGCGGACGAGGCGGCCGGTGCCGGTGCAAGCGGACGGGTGCCGGACCGCGTCGCCCCGCGATGTCAATCTCGTCGACGTACACTACGTCACTGGCCGGCACGGCGACGCTCTTGCAGTCCAGCCCGTAGACGCTGCTCTCACCCAAGGGCTTGCTTTGGACCCTGGTCAGCACGTAGAGCAGAGCGGCCTCGACCGTGTGCCGGGTGACCTCGTGGTGGCGGAACTTCACGATGCAGCTCGCCGCCTGTGCTTCGAACCGTGCCTGCAGGCCCAAGCCGAGGCAGCCCGCGAGGTCCTCGATGATCTCCGGGCATTTCAGATAGTCGTGGTGGCCGCTGATGGGGGCAACCACATGATCGCGCACGAGCGACGCGTACGGGCCGTGCAGTCCCGGCCTGTCGAACTTGAGGCGGTACAGCCTGGCGCCATCCTCCTCATGCAGTGGTGTGGGTGTGCTGTCTTCCAGGTCGCGGCGCAGCGCATGCCATTGCGCCGGCGTGACCTGCTCGTCGCACAGGCCGTACAGGTCGTCCCAGAGCCGGGCGAGCATCGCGCCAAGCGGGTGGATCCCGTCGCGGAGAAAGGCTTGCGGGCGCAGCACACGGGTGCAATGGAAGTAGTACGCGCCCTCGAAGCAGACGTCGTTGATGTCGACGCCGAGCTTCGCGAACACCACTCGGGGGATCGCGTTCCACGGGTCCTCGCCGGGCCTCACCTCGTCGGCCACATCGCTGTGCAGCACGTGGCGCAGCGCTGGTTCGTCGATGCCGGCCGCGACGGCCAGCGACCGTAGTCCGCTGTCGAGGTCCTCGCAGTCGAGCATGATCATGAGCACTCCGCGTGCTGCGATGAGGTGCCATCGGAGGACCGCGCCGCAGCGATGTCCGCGTCCGCCAGTCTCGGGCTCGGTCGAGTATGCCGTGCGGGTATGACACTTTCTCGCCTGGGGGTGGTGGACGCAGATCGCTATGGCGTGCCGCGCGGGTAACCCGCTCGCGTGGGTCACATCAGGTGGTCGATCATGGATAGGTGGACGACATTTACAGCCGCCTGCGGGACGCGGGGCGGGCATTCCTTGCGGCAGCATGGCTTCGGCTTCGGGACGAACGAGTGGTGCCGCCTCCCGCCTTTCACCCGTACATACACGTCGGACGCGACTACTTCGGTGACTCCGTCATGCCGCTGGCTGAGTACCGGGCGCTTGAAGAAGTCATCAAGAGCGCTCATCGTCGGTTTGCCGCTGATGTACCGTTGGGCGAGCGCGATTTTCCCGGCGAGTACATCTTCAGTTTCTTGGAGACCTTCGTTGCCCGGCTGACCCGAGCGCGGGAGGAGTTCGTCCCCGACGGGCCGGCCGCCGAGCAGTCACTGCATGACCTCATCCAGGCGGTCCACGCGGACACCTTCGAGGTCGCGTGCTGCCGCGTGGTCTCCCACATGACGACCGTTGATGGTCAGCCTGTCGAGTTCACCGATGTTCGGGTTGAGCCGGTGATCGCGGACGCGGCCGGACACCGCAGCGACGTGCACCGCATCATCGAGGCGGTGATTCCCGGCGCGGCCAGTGCCTACGGCCGCGACTGGCCGGGCGGCTTCGCACCTCCGGAGAGTGTCCTCGTCGCTCGGGACAGCGGCCCGAAGCCATTTGACCAGCGAGACCCGCTGTCTAGCCGGATCGAGCGGTTCCTGCTGCTGGTGCGACTGCTGAAACCGTGCACCAGCGAGTCAATGTTCGAGGTCCAGGGCGAAACCCACGTCGTGCGCCAGTTCACCCCGATTGTGGTCCGCTTCCGCGGTGCTGGGCCCGGGTTCGCCTCCCCGACGCAACTCGCGGCGCGAGCAATCACCCTCGGCGCGGACGACGTCGGCCGTATCAACGGTCTGGGGCGTCTCCTCGACGCGGCGCAGCAGGCGCGAGCCGAGATGGCGTTCACCTCGTTCGGGATGGCGGTGCACAAGTTCATCCTGTCCTACCACGCCCACGTCTGGTACGAGCAGGTCGTGGACCTGGCGACTGCGTTCGAGGCGGCGCTGTCCGGCAAGGAGAAGGACGACGTCACGCTACGGCTGAAGATCCGCGCGGCGACACTGCTGTCTACCGACCTCGACCCAGCGCACAAGATCTTCAGAGACGTCGGTGTGATCTACGCGCTCCGCTCCAAGCTGGTCCATGGCGGCGCCATCAAGACGACGGAGCTGCTGAAGGACGCCCGGAAGATCTCCACCGTCCCCGAGGACGCGCGCGACGGAGAAGCGCTAGCCCACGTTGTGGAACGGCTCCGCGACCTCGTCCGGCGCAGTCTGCTCGCCCGGGTCTGCCTCGCGGCCGGCGACACACCGCTGTGGCCCATGGACAGCGATGAGGGCGTCGACGCCGCCATGGCCGATGATGCTCGTCGCAGCGCGTGGCGCGAGGCATGGCGAAGGGTCCTCACAACCGTCGACGCCATCACGGCCGCCGACCGGCCACTTCGTCAGATGGTTCAATCCGGCGTGGTATATGACGAAGATTACGAGGAGCAGGAAGCACGAGACCTCGCCACGCCTCATGATCAACAGTGACTGAGTGTCTCGCCGTCGCCCGTACGCCGCCCCGGAGGTAGTTAGGGAGGGCGTGCTCCCGCCAGTGTCGGCGCCGCTCGTCCAAGGGAGGTTGCCTCAGGCGGCACCAGGCGGCGTCGCTGCCGCCCTCCAGGCGAAAGGATCATCGCGGCCGGGCATCGCGATGTAGCCGACGTCGAGGGCGCCCCGTCGCTTCGCCGCGTGCGGTCCGGAGACCATACTGTCGCCGGCCTCAGCGCCCCTGGCCGTGAGCTGCACGTTCTCACTTCCATTGGCTCGTGAGCGACGCCTGCCAGCATCCCTCGTATCGAGTTGAGCTGTTACGACCAGGTCGGCGGGGCTTAGCACGGAAGTCCCTACCGGACCATCATGAACAGACTGGGCGTCGATGTAAGCGATGTAAGCCCCGACGCTCTGCTGTACCAGGACAGGGCCAAGGCCAAATGGATCGTCTGGCCAACCGACGGCCCGCCCGATCGACTCCTCGTCACTGTGCGATCTCCGTTTGTACCTTGGCTGTCGAAGCGCGAGTAGCGATCTTCATGCCCATACGTCGCGCTCGTTAGTGAAGTAGGGCCACGGCGCGACTCCGCCAAGATCCGAGCGGGCGAGGGTGATCGCGATCGAGTGTGCCCAGAGGTCGAGGTCGACGAACTCCAGGAGGAGCCGGTTCAGCTCGTACGGATTCATCGTGGCCTGGGTACCTCGGCGCCGGGTGCGATCGAGCCGGGTCACCTGCAGCACCGGCATGTGGTAGTTGACTGGTTGGTCGAGCGGCTGGAGCCACTCCGCCGTCACGCCGTGGCGGTTGAGGGCCTCTATGACATGGCGGCCCGACATGCTGACGTAGAAGAACGCGACGTCGGCGATCAGGCTCGCGCACATCTCCGGCGCCAGCGGGTAGATCGACCATGGCGGTGTCGCGGCGGTCCGACCAACTTGGTCGACGCTCTTCATGGTGATCTGGTCGTTGTCCGTGATCCGTGCGCGTCGTTTGACGCTGTCAAGTGCCGCAGCGAAGATCCGGGCCGACTCTTCCTCGGTGTTTGCAGGCGTTCCGGCGAACAGGTTCGCCGCGACCAGCGCCCGGCCACCGGGGATCTTCATGGCCTGGAGTTTGCGTTGCCGCGCCAGGTCGAGCGCGTCGCGCAGCGCGTCCAGGTGAGTCCGGTACGGCAAGTCGATCTCGACCAGCACCTGACCGGCGCCGCCAGGCATCGGGGTGTGGCTTCGCAGGGCTTCACACGCGTCGAGGATGCGCTGTTCCTGGGCGGAGGTGCGGCGACGCTCGTTGGTCTTGATTTCGCGTACGACCACGTGGCCGGGCTCGAAGATCGTGGTGTCCCCGATCCGCAGGCACGAGGTCAGGTCGTGGAGGATGGCGAAGTGGCCGTCGTTTCGCCAGGTCTCGTGGATGAACTCGCGTTCGGCGAACAGACCCGCCTTTCCCGCCATCGGGCCGGGCGGCTCGTTGCGGGACAACACGACGATGAAGTTGCGCTGGTAGTCGAAGACCCGCCAGGCCAGCGCATCACCGACCGCGCGTAGCTGGCGGCCGACTCGCTCGCACACATCGCGCTCGATTTCCCAAGTCTCGGGCTCGCGCGGGCTGCCCGGGCCACGGATCTCCACCGCGTCCGCCGGTACACCCTTACCATCGCCGAAGCGTTTGACGACGCGGCTACAGCCGTGCCGATGTTCTTCAACCGCCAGGAGCGCGGCAAGCAGGTCCTGCTGCAGCTCGTAGAGGTCCGCCTCGTTCTCACACGCGCGCAACTGATTGATCAGTCGGACAACCGTTCCCATGCCCTCGTTGTGGACGGGATGGGTTTGCATCGCGTCGATCCGGACGGATGGCAGCTCGTCAAGGCGCCTTGGCATCGTCGTGGTCCTCAAGGTGGTGCCGAGCGGCGTTCACGTTCTGATCGCGGGGCACCAAACTCGGACGCCAACATCATCCGCGTTGTCCGACTCGTCGTCCACGCCTTATCGGCGTCGCCACCGACGAGCAGCACCACGAACGCGGGCCGGCAACATGGCCCGTACCGGGGCGGATCGCCCTGCGCGCGAGCAAAGAGGGCTGCTATACATCGACTCATGCCGGCTATCGACGACAACGAGCTCATCGACCGCGCGACACCTCTGCTTGAGCGCATCGAGGCAGTCGAGGGCTTCGCCTGCGTCGCCGCCGACCGCCTGCTGACTATCGGCGAACTCATGTGGGCTGACGTCGATGCCGACTACCGGTTGCTCGCGATCAACTCGGCGCTCCGCCGACAGTTGGAGAGCATTCGCGCGGCAGCCCTGCTTGGCCGGCAAGACCTCGGACACCTCGCCGTCGCGTTCGTGCGCGCCTCGCTCGAAGACGTGATGTACCTCGGGTGCTTCGTTGGCCTCGATCTGGTGGACTCGCAGAAGTTGTTCAAGCTGCTGGGGAGTTGGGATGCTTTGCGATCGCTCCTCGCGCAGCGAGACTATGTCGGCGACGAGGTCATGGCGCAGCTTTGGTACCCAACAGCGTTCCTCGATGCGGCGTCGACGCACGCGAGAAGGTCCAAACGGAGTTGAAGGCGCTTCAGAAGCAGTACGAGTGGTCGAGCACCAAGGTAAGGCTGGGCGCCACGCACCACACCCTTTGCGCAACTTGCCCCGCGTGACACACAACACCCCAGGGAGGCATGACACCCAGCCACCCAGCACCCAACACCCGAACCCAACAGTGAACACCCTGAAACACAGACGCCTCTCCTTGCCCCTGCCGCACGAGTCTCCACTCCCGGGCGGCCGCCTCCAGGGCGCTACGCGTCGCTTCGCGATCGGCCCAAGGGCCGACCCTGGACCCAGCCACCCGCTCGTAGAACCTTGGCAGCGGTCAGGAGCACGGAGGAGGACCAGACAAACACGCCCACCAGCCAAAACCAAACCCCCGGAGAACCGACAGTTCCCCACCTTGTCCGGGTGTCTCGCAACAGGTAAGACCGCACCGGCGGCGCCGTCGTCGAACTGGAAGTCCCTGCTACGCAACGAGAAGCGACACTGACGGTCCTCGAATCGCTGGCCGCGCAGCTCGCCGCCGATCGCGACCGGATCGTGCTCCCCGCACCGGATGGACCGCTCACCCTGCGGCGAGCGCTGCACCTGCTCGACCAGGCCGACATCACCCCCACCTATGTGGCGTTGCACCGGCCCACCCTCGACGACGTGTTCCTCGCTCTCACCCGCCAGAGCAACACCGACCGCGAGCTCGCTGGGAGGACCGAATGACCACGGCGACGATTCCCGCCCGTCACCTCGGCCGGGCGTTCACCCACGCCGGTGTGATTACCCGCCGGAACCTCCTGACCAACGTCCGCCTGCCCGACGTGCTGATCCTGTCCACCATCCAGCCCGTCGTCTTCATGCTGATGTTCCTCTACGTCTTCGGCGGCGCCATCCAAGCCGCCCTCCCCGCAGCCGCGAAGGGCGAGTACATCTACTGGCTCATCCCCGGCATCCTCGCCCAGTCCGCCGTCTTCGGCTCGGCGCCCACCGCGTACGGGCTCAACAACGACCGCACCAAAGGCGTCCTCGACCGATTCCGCTCCCTGCCCATGGCCCGCTCCGCCGTCCTCACCGGACGCACGTTATCCGACCTGATCCGCAACACGTTCATCCTCACCCTGCAACTGGCCGTCGGCGTCGCGCTCGGGTTCCGGTGGCACAACGGCATCGGCGGCCTGCTCGCCGCCACCGGCGTCGCGCTCGCCTTCGGCTACGCCTGCTCCTGGCTCATGGCCTACATCGGCCTCACCATCCAAAATTCGGAAGCCATCCAGGCCGCCATCTACATGGTCGTGTTCCCCATCACCCTGACCAGCTCCGTCTTTCTGCCCACCCAGACCATGCCCGGCTGGCTGCAAGCCTTCGCCGAACACCAACCCATCACCATCGTCGCCAACGCCCTACGCGGACTCACCCTCGGCCAGGGAGCACTACCCGCCGGCCACACCGTTGCCGGAGAAACACTCCTCGCGCTCGCCTGGACCGCAGCCTTCCTCGCAGTGTTCGCCCCACTCGCCGTCCGCGCCTACCGCCGCAGCACCAACTGACCGATCGGCGCTGTGAGGCCATCGCGCGGCGCGGCACGTCGCCAGGACCGCGCTGTGCTCTTTTGGACTGGGTGATCATGTTGCCGAGGAAGGACGGCCCGCGGGCAGCCCCGAGGGCGCCTGCACGAGCATGACCGGACCGTTGGGTCGTCGGCAGCAAGATCAAACGACGCCCTCAACTGCCGTGATGATCCTCCCTACCGCTGCGCGGGCGCTGGTGGCCGACGCGACGAACAACTCCAACCCGGCTCGACGCGACGACAGCCCGGACGCCTCGTTGAATGACAGGAGCGCGAACATAGGAGTCCCGACCATGACCGCCCCCGAACACGAAAGACCGGGCCAGCGAGTCGAAGAACGCGCCCGCGTCGGGGCTGGCGTCCAACGCGGCGGCGACGTCGTCGGGTAGGTCGTCGCGCTGTGGCCCCTCGGGGGTGACCAGCAGCCGCATCACTCGGGTCTCGCCGACGGCCCGAGCGGTGCACCTGGCGATCCTGCGCGGGTTCGCCACCACCGGTCAGGCCCCCGATCGGGTCGCCCTCGCCGACGCCGCACCCGACGGACACGACCTGGACGTCCTGCTGGCCGAGCTGCACGAGCAGGACGTGGTCCGCCTCGACGGCGCCAGCCGGGTCCGGGCGGCGTACCCGTTCTCCGCCGTGCCGACGCCGCACCTGGTGGCGATCGACCGCGTGCCATGGTGTACGCGATGTGCGCCATCGACGCCCTCGGCATCGCCGACATGCTCGGCCGCAAGGTCAGCATCACCTCCGCCGATCCCGCGTCGGGCAGGCCGATCCGGGTGGACATCCACGACGGGCGCGCCGATTGGCTGCCGGCGACGTCGGTGGTGTTCGTCGGCTCCGATGCCGGCGCGGGCCTTACGCCCGAGGCACGCCGCCCGCCCGGTCAGGCGTGCACGGTCGTGGCCGCGGACGGCAGCTGCGGTGTGATGAACTTCTTCGCCACCGGCCGCGCCGCCCGAGGCTGGATCGCCGCCCACCCCCAGGTGTCCGGCCGGATCCTGACCCGAGCGCAGGCGTTTGCACCTGGGCGTCGACATCTTCGGCCACCTGCTCGACGATGGACCCGATCCCTTGCCTACCGGAGACCCGCCGTGACCGACCTCGACCCTCCCGCCGACGCCGCCCCTCCCGTCGACGCCGAAGCGCCATCGCCCCCGCCGTCCTGCGAGGATCTGCGCCGGGAGGCCGAGGAGCGGCCCAAGTCGCTGCGCCTGCTGCCGCGGATCACCGCCGACGCGCTGCGGCTGGTGTGGGCGGCCAACCCGCGGATGCTGGTGGCGAGCATCGGGTTGAAGCTGATCAACGGCGCCGGCCTGGCCACCGCACTGATCTTCGGCAAGAACCTGATCGGCGACGTGCTGGCCGCCGACACCAGCTCCACGGCGCCCGGCATCGGTACGGTCGCCCCACAGCTCGCCTTGGTGGTCGGGATCGTGGCCGCGTTGGGGCTGGTGACCGCAGCCGGCCGGGAGGTGCGGGAGATCCTGTCGGAGACCACCGCCCGACACGCCAAGCAGGCCATCATCGACGTCGCCCGCCGGGTTGAGCTGTCCGCCTATGAGACGCCGGCCTTCCACGACCGGCTGGTGCGGGCCGCGTCGGGTGAGCACCGGCCGATCCAGATGGTCGACGGGCTGATCGGCACCATCGGCGCCATCGCCTCCATCGGCGGGATCGTGGTCGCGCTGCTGGCGATTCAGCCGTGGCTGGTGCCGCTGCTGTTCCTGGCCGGCCTGCCGCTGCTGGCCGGGGTGATGAAGGCCGGGCAGGCCATGTTCGGCTTCCACATGCGGATGACCACCGTCGCGCGCACCCGCAACTACCTGTACCGGCTGCTGACGGAGAAGGACCCGGCCAAGGAGGTCCGCGCGTTCGGCCTCGGCGACTACCTCAACACCCGGCACGCCGTGCTGTACGAGCAGCACCTCGCCGAACTACGCAACACCACCAGGAAGCGGTTCCGCATCGCCATCGCCTCAACCTTGGGTCTGGCCGCCGCGCTCGGGGCGGGGATGGCCGGGCTGCTCGCCCTGGCCATGTCCGGCCGGCTGGAACTGGCCGAGACCGCCACCGCCGCCGGCGCATTGCTGATCCTCGGCGAACGCATCATGACCGCGGTCAACAGCGTCGGCGACATGTACGAGGCCGGCCTGTTCGTGGAGGACTTCACCACCTTCCTGGCCACCGCACCGGTCGACCACGGCGCCACCGGAACCACACCGGCACCGGCGACATTCGGCCGGATCAGCGTCGAGCACGTCACGTTCACCTATCCGGCGGCCAACACGCCGGCACTCACCGACGTGTCGGTGCAGATCGAGGCGGGGCAGGTGATCGCGCTGGTCGGCGAGAACGGGTCGGGCAAGACCACCCTGGCCAAGCTGCTGTCCCGGCTGTACCTGCCCGACACCGGCCACATCGCCTGGGATGGTGTGGACACGGCAGACATGGATGCCGACGAGGCGCACCGCCGGATCGCGGTCATCTTCCAGGACTTCGCCCGCTACGACCTGACCGCCCGGGAGAACATCGGCCTCGGCGCCGTCGAGCACATCGACGACCTCGCGGCCATCGAGGCGGCGGCAGCACATGCGGGCGCCGACCGGTACCTGGCCGCACTACCGGGCGGCTACGAGACGATCCTGTCCCCGGAGTACGACGGCGGCCGGGACCTGTCCGTCGGGCAGTGGCAACGCGTCGCCCTGGCTCGGGCGTTCATCCGCGACGCGCCGCTGATCATCCTCGATGAGCCGACCGCGTCGCTGGACCCGCGGGCCGAGCACGACCTGTTCTCCCGCATCCGCACCCTCTACAAGGGACGGACCGTGCTGCTGATCTCGCACCGGTACAACACCGTGCGCAACGTCGACCACATCTACGTCCTCGGCAGCGGCCGGATCATCGAACACGGCAGCCACGACCAGCTCATGTCTGCCTCCGGCGTGTACGCGGAGCTGTTCACCCTGCAGGCCGCCGCCTACACCGACCAGCCCTCGCCCAACGGCCACCACGACACCGCGGATGAGGCCGCACCGGTGCCGCAGCCGCGCGAGACCGCCACTCGCTGAAAGAAGACGCATGACGACGACGATCATTGACGCCGACGACCCGCGTGCGGTCGCCGGGACCGAGGCCGTCCAGCAGGGGGACATGGCCCGGCTGCGGCAGCTGCTGGCCGATCATCCGGAGCTGGCCACCGCCGCGATCGGCACCGCGGGGCCGGACGGCATGACCCGCACCCTGCTGCACGCGGCCACCGACTGGCCCGGCCACTGCCCGAACGTCGCCGACACCATCCACGTGTTGGTCGAGGCGGGTGCGGACGTCAACGCCCGGTTCACCGGCCGGCACAGCGAAACCCCGCTGCACTGGGCCGCCTCCAGCGACGACGTCGAAGCCCTCGACGCCTTGCTCGACGCGGGCGCGGACATTGAGGCCGACGGCGCGGTCATCGCCGGCGGCACCCCGCTGGATGACGCCGTCGCGTTCGCACAGTGGCAGGCTGCCCGTCGGCTGGTGGAACGCGGCGCGCACACCAACCTGTTCAACGCCGCCGCGCTCGGCCTGCTCGACCGCGTCCAGGCACACCTGGCCACCGACCCGTCACCGGAAGAGGTCACCGCCTCGTTCTGGGCAGCCTGCCACGGTGGGCAGCAGCGCACCGCCGAGCACCTCCTGCAGCGAGGCGCGGAGCTGAACTGGGTCGCACCCTGGGACGGCCTGACCCCGCTGGACGCCGCCCGGCGCAGCGACGCCCACGACCTCGCCGCCTGGCTTGCCGGACGAGGAGCCCAATCCGCCAACCAGGTAAGCGTTACAAAGGACTAGCTACTTCGACCTGAAAAAGTAAGATCAATAACTGGTCGGTCGGGTGGTCGCTGATCGATCGGCGTGTCTTCCACGTGTCGGGTTCGTGGGCTGGGAGAATCGGCTAGAGGTGTTGTGGTGTAAGGGAATTGAGGCCCGGATGCTACGCACACGCAACGAGCAGCCGACGTTGTGGGAGTCGATCCTGCCGGAGGAGTTGCTGCGGCTGCCTGATGAGCTGGCCCGGGTCGATGCGCTGCTGGACGACGAGCGGTTCTTCGCCCCGTTCCGGGCGTACTTCGACCCGCTGTTCGGCCGTCCGTCGATCCCGATGGAGACGTACCTGCGGTTGATGTTCCTGAAGTTCCGCTACCGGCTGGGCTACGAGTCGGTGTGCGCTGAGGTGGCCGACTCGATCGGGTGGCGGCGGTTCACCCGCATCGGTATCGACGGCAAAGTGCCGCACCCGACCACCCTCATGAAGATCACCACCCGGTGCGGGAGCG
>WNGA01003018.1_pt1 | contig 30907 bp, 29 predicted proteins | sample 5400061 | NCBI WGS metagenome assembly WNGA01 (sample SAMN13153366, study PRJNA577476) | soil metagenome | isolation source: 100 cm soil or saprolite under grassland replicate 2 | place: USA:California | collected 2016-06-15 | reverse complement strand
GGGCGGGGGCCTCACAGCTTGCGGACCTCGTCGGTGGCGAGGTGCACGTGTTCGACCTGCCCTACCACCGGGGGCCCGGCGAGCTGGTCCATCTGCTGAGCGTGATCTCCCCGGTGGCCGAGCGCATGGCCGTGGTGTTCCTCCCGCTTCTGCCGGTTGGCTTGTACGAGATGCTCCGGGAGCTCCACTTCGAGCTGATCTCTGTGCCGGCGGAAGAGCTGACGACGCTCGGGTGCAACATCCTGGCGGTCCGTCCTGGCGTGCTGGTGATGGCCGAGGGCAACCCGGCGACACAGCGCGCCCTCGAGAACCGAGGGTGCGAGGTCCACACGTTCGCGGCAACGGAGATCGGGATCAACGGCGGCGGCGGCCCCACCTGCCTGACCCGGCCCATCCTCCGCAAGGACTGATCCAGACCAGAACCCATCCACGTTTCCCAAACGTACGCTCAAACGTACGGCGCAATGTACGGTTCAGAGGTAGGGGGACGCCTCTGGCCGGCCTCGCGGCAAATTACGACCGCGGCTGCCAGTCGGGGTCGACGCCGCCCTGGTACGGCCCAATCGTGAGCTGGACCACGTTCGAACCGTCGGCGTTCATCTTCCACAGCTCCGTGCCGTCGGGGCTCCGGTCACTCCGGAACACGATCTGGACCCCGTTCGGGGACCACGCCGGATTCCAGTCGATGGAGGGATCGTTCGTCAGGCGATGGCGGCCGGACCCGTCGGCTCGCATCGAGAAGATCTCGTAGTTCGGGCTGCCCGGGCAGGGATAGGTGGGCGACACGCACGAGTCGAAGGCCAGCCGTCCACCGTCGGGGGACCAATTGGGGTTGTCGTCCTGCTGCTCGGCGGTGAAGGTGAGCCGGGTCAGGCCGCCCCCGTTCGGGGCGATCGTGTAGAGCTCGAAGTTCCCGTCCCGGTCGCTGGCGAAGGCGATCTTCGTGCCGTCGGGAGACCAGTTGGGATGGACGTTGATGGTCTCCGCGTCGGTCAGCGGCTTCTGGTTCGCGCCGTCGGCGTCCATCACCCACAGCCCGCTGGTCCCGTCGAAGTTCTGCTTGATGAACGCGATCCTCGAACCGTCGGGAGACCAGGCCGGCTGGATGTCGGGGCCGTTCGGGTCGTTGCTCACGTCATGCTCGCCCGTGCCGTCCGAGTTGATCACCCACACGTCGGCGTCGGCCCCACTCGAGGAGTAGGTGAGCTTCGACCCGTCGGCCGACCAGGCCGGGTCGAAGTCCGTCCGGTCGTTGTGGGTGAGCTGATGCTGGTCCGAGCCGTCCGGCCGCATGACGAAGATCTCCGCGTCACGGGTGAAGAACACCTTCGACCAGGCGATCAGCCCATTCCTGCCGGGAAAGGCGGCGTGGGCGGGCCCGGCGGCGAACACGATGGGCGATGCGATCGCCGCGGCCACGAAGGCGCGAACTAGCCGGTGCATGGTTGGAGCTCCCTTCCGAGACGGAGCCGTCGAGCATACTTCGAGGGGCTGGGCCAGGGAAGAGGAGGGGGCCGATGCGGACGGTGCTGACGGGTGGGGTGGTGTTCGACGGGACGGGGGCGCCGGTCTCGGAGGCCGACGTCGCCTTCGAAGAGGGACGGATCCTGGAGGTCGGTCCGGGCCTGGACGGCGACGAGGCGGTGGACGTCTCCGGCTGCGCCCTGCTGCCAGGGTTGTTCGACTGCCACATCCACCTGTTCATCGAGTACGAGGACCTGGACGAGCTGGCGGCCATGCACCGTCCGTTCTCCTACGCCTTCTACCGCGTCCCGGAGGCTCTCCGGAAGACGCTCGCGCTCGGGATCACCACCGTTCGCGACGCGGGCGGCGCCGACGCGGGGCTGCGCAGGGCGATCGGGGACGGCGTGCTGGTGGGCCCCCGCATGCAGATCTCCATCACCATGCTCTCGATCACCGGCGGCCACGGTGACGCCTGGCTGCCCAGCGGCGGCGGAGTGGGCCCCTGGGGCGTCACGTGGCCGGGAATGCCGAGTGCGGTGTGCGACGGCGGCGAAAGCGTTCGGGCCAAGGTCCGCGAAGTGGTCCGGGCCGGCGCCGACGTCATCAAGATCGCCTCGAGCGGCGGCTTCCTCTCCGCGCACGACGACCCGGGCCTGCCGCACTTCTCGCAGGCCGAGCTGGAGGCCATCGTCCAGACCGCCGCGGACCTCGGGCGGTGGGTGATGTCGCACGCCCACGGCGCGGAGGGCATCAAGCGGGCGGTCCGGGCTGGCGTGCGTTCGATCGAGCACGGCACGTTCCTGGACGACGAGGGGATCGAGCTGATGCTCGAACGGGGAACGTGGCTGGTGCCCACGCTCACCGCCGGCGACACGACCGATGAGATGGCGGCCAATCCCAAGATCCCCGAGCCTATCCGGGAGAAGCTGCGAGCCCTCGGCCGTCCCGAGCTGGACATGTTCCGGCGGGCCGCCGCGGCCGGCGTGAAGGTGGCCATGGGCACCGACTGCCCGGTCGCTCCGCACGGGACGAACCTCCGCGAACTGGAGCTGATGGCCGAGAACGGGTTCACGCCGCAGCAGGCACTGGTCGCGGCGACCTCGAGTGCGGCTCAATTGATGGGCCTGTCCGATGAGTTGGGCACGCTGGAGCCGGGCAAGCGAGCCGACATGGTGGTGCTGGAGGGCGACCCGTTCGACTTCGAGAAGCTGTCCGACCGTGTCCGGACGGTGTTCAAGGAAGGCGTTCGGGTCGTCGGCTGAGGAATTCCGCCTATCCCTCGTGCAAGGTGGCCAGGCCCTTCGATTCGTCCTCGATTTCGCGGCGCACACCCCGGGGAAGCGGTTCGAAGGGCTCGATCCGGATCCGCCCACTGTCGTAGCGCCACGAGCCCGCCACCGCGCCGTCCACGAGGAACGTCGAGAGCGAGTGCGGAGTGGCGATGCTGAACACGGTCTCTCGGTACCGCTCGGGGAGGATCTGCGTGCGCCGGGCGTGGATGAGCAGGGCGGCCTCCCAGGTCGGGAGGAACCGCACCGGGGCCGGCGCGTCCGGCTCCGGAAGCGGCGCTCGAGGGACATCGAACAGGACCTTCCCTTCCTCCGACCGGAAGCGGCGGAGGGGCAGCCGTTCGATGACCGGCCGCACCGTGGCCACCGGCACCCCCGCCCAGCTGGCGACCTCGGTCGGCGTGGCGGGACCGAACCCGCCCAGGTAACGACGAACCAGGTGTTCCAGCCCTGTCGCTTCGGTCGCCTTCGACGGCCCCACCCAGTGCTCGGCCAGGCCGTACAGGTCGGCCCGCCGCTGGTTCCAGGTGCCCGACGGCGGAACGCGGACGAGCTCCACCCACAGCCCGGCGCCGGACCAAGCCACCGCTGGGAAGCCGTCTTCTCGGAGCAACTCGATCAGGCGCGGGGCGCGGAGGGGACCGTCCTTCAAATGGGCTCGTACGCGTGACGCCACGTCGTCCATGTGGAGGCCCTCCCCCTCCTTGCCATGGGTGCGGAGCCACCACTCCTGGCGGCTCCGCTTGACTCCGGCGATGAACAACGGGTAGTCGCGCGCGGAAGCCATGTGGATGGTCACCCGCATCATGGTTCCCTGGACGATGCGTCGCTGCTCCAGCGCCTTCGTCAGCGCGTCTCGACGAAAGCCCTGCATGCGCGACCACAGCGCGACGTAGGGGGACGGCGCGTACTGCGTCTGCAGCCCCCCGACCCGCTCGACGACTCTGGTGAGCGGCAGCCGCGAGCGCTCCAGCAAGAGCTGGCGAGCGAGCAGGGCCCGGTTGAGATCGCGAGTGGTGAGGACGCGCTCGTTCAGCGGACTCAGGAGCTCAGCTTACGGGCTCCAGGACGACCACGGGAATCTTCCGGGTCGTCTTCTTCTCGTAGTCGGCAAAGCCGGGCATGATCTCCTTCTGCATGCTCCAGATCTTCTCTCGCTCCTCGCCCTCGGCGACACGGGCGCGGACGTCGCGGGTCTCGGTGCCGACCTCGACCGTGGCCCGAGGGTTGGCCTTGAGGTTGTGATACCAGTCCGGGTTGGTGGGTGCGCCGCCCTTGGAAGCGAATACGACCAGCCGGTTGCCGTTGGCCTGATAGGCCAACGGATTCACACGCACCTTGCCGCTCCTGGCACCGGTGTGGTGCAGCAGCAGGAGCGACATCCCCTTGAACATCCCTCCGACCTTCCCCTGGTTGGCGCGGAACTCCTCGATGATCTTCGTGTTCCAGTCCTGGCGTTCGGCCATGGCCTTCCTCTCAGCCTCGCTCCGGTCAACATGATCGAGGCCTTCCGGTATTCCACCGGCGGTGATCTCGGAGCGGTTCCGCGTCAGGGTGACCAGGGTCCGGGGAACCGCGCTGAGCAGATCCGGTAACCGAGCTCCTCGTCTCCCATTGGAAGGCCCGCGTACCACATCCCGAGCTCCCCGTCCTTCAGCCTGACCGCGCACGGGGTGTGGAGGCCGAGGCCGTCCGGCCCCTCCCCTTCAGGCTCCAGGACCGCCCCCCGACGGTCCCACGAGAGTCCGTCGGACGACGTTGCCATGGCGATGCGGGTCGGACCGCCGACGTCGCTCGCATAGAACATGTAGAGGGTTCTCCCGTAGTCGAGCACGCAGGGGTGGGACACGCCCGCCTCCCCCGGTTCGGGACCCAGGATGGCCCCCACCCGATCCCAGGACGCCCCCGTATCGGAGACTGCGCCGACGATCGCCGAGCGCGGGCGGGCGGCCGATCCCGATTGTCCGGTGAAGAACAACCACCACCGTTCGCCCGTGATCAAGAGGCAGGGGTGACTGGCGCCGGCCTCGTCCTCGGGCCCGCGCTGCATGATCGTTCCCTGAGGCTTCCAGCTCTGGGCGTCATCCGACGTGGCCATGTGGAGGCGGGCGACCTCTCCATCGAAGCCGCCGTACACCATCAGGTAGCCGGCCTGGGTCTTCACCACGCACGGGGATTCGGCACCGTAGGAATCGGAGTCGCCGGCGAACGGGGCGCCGAACGCGGCTCCCTGACGCTCCCATGTTCCGCCCGGAAGGCGGACCGCCGACAGGATCCGGGAGGTCGTCCCGTCGTTCCCCGAGTACCACATGCGAAGGGTGCCGTCGGGCTCCTCGATCACCCAGGGACACCACGCCCGAAGGCTGTCGGGCTGGCCAGGCACCCCTAGTGAGAAGACCTCGCCTTCACGGATCCAGTCCACGCTTCACGCCGACGGGATCGTGATCGGCGACCATCCCTCCACCAGTAAGGCGCCGTGGACCTCGGCCGGGAGGGAGGGCGCCAGCAGATGCTCCGTGCCCGTGAGCTCGAACACCTTTCGCACCCCCTCGGTGCCGTTGATGACGACCAGCAGACGGCCGCTGTCGGTGGCCCGTTGGTGCGCTTTCAACAAGGCGTGGAGTCCAGTCGAGTCGATGAAGGCCAGATCCTGGAAGTCCAGGACGATGGTGGCGGGCTGAAGCCCCTCGACGACACTGAAGGCTCGCTCGAGCAGCTCGAGTCGATGAAGGCCAGATCCTGGAAGTCCAGGACGATGGTGGCGGGCTGAAGCCCCTCGACGACACTGAAGGCTCGCTCGAGCAGCGGCGTCGTGGAGAGGTCGAGCTCGCCACGGGCCTGCAGACGAACGACACCGTTGAGGCGCTCGGCCGTGACATCGAAAGAGGTCGGCGACCCTGAGTTCGGCATCCTTGTCCCCCAACTTCAGTGCGGGCGGTGGCGCGGGTCGCCGTGCAATGGCTAGCTGCAGCCAGTGGCTCCAGTATACGCCCAGGCCACGAGCGGGGGTAGTGTCTCAGTCTGGCGGGCCTGGGCGAGCCCGACGCTGCAGAATGAGCACGTGGACGAACGAGACCACGGGAACGAAGCAGCCGTACAACAGCCAGGCCAACTCGCTCCGGCCGGTTCGTTTCGCGATAGTAGCGGTACGCACCGCCATGACGAAGAGGGTCACCGCCAAGAGCCCCCCCAACACCGTCCTGATCGGTTCATTGACTATCTCTAGTCTGCCAGCCTTGCGTGTCTCAGTTTGACCGGAGGTTTCAATGAGCCCCGTGGCATACTCGGCTGGATGGCTAACCCCAAGCGACCACGAGACCCCAACCAGCGGGCCAAGCTCATCGTGGACATCGCCACGGGTGAGTCTCAGGAGCCCAAGGCGCCGAAACCGAAGGACCCAGCAGCCGTCGGGCTAGGACGGCGGGGCGGGCTGAAGGGCGGTAAGGCGAGGGCGAAGAAGTTGGGCGTCATGAAGCGCAAGCAGATCGCAAGAAGGGCCGCGCAGGCACGGTGGGCATCGGAATCAGGGGACCGCTCGTAGCCTGCTCAATCGCATTGAAGCGCAGAGGTCAAACTGAGACACCACCCGCGCGGGACTCTAGGGGCGACCTTGCGTCGCGTCGACGAAGGAAATCGTGAACGGGGGCAGACCAAGCGCGGACCACACCGTGTTCGCGCTCCCTCGCAGCATGGCCTCGGCCGCAGACCGAGCTGCCATATCGTCTCTGGCATCAAGCGTCATCTGGACGAGGACGGTTCCCGAGTCGCCGCGCGTGAGAACAGGCTTCGTGTGGTGCTCGGCCAGCAGCACCGTGAGGGCATCGACCCCCTCGTCGCTGAGAGCCCCGTCGTCGTCCCTGGCCAACTCCAGCCGAACCACCCACGTCTTGACCATCTGTTCCTTGATTGTAGTGGCGGGTGCCTGACAGTTTCACTGAGACCTGCGCATACTATGAGGAGATGCGGCCCCGTTCTTAGACGGGAGTCCAGAACCCACGGGATCGCCTCCACCAAATCCCGTCCTCGCCGCTGGTTCTCAGCGAAGGCTTGATACCGCGAGCGATGCTTGCTCTCGATCTGGCTCGAGTTGGTCGTCAGTGTCAAAGGACAACCGAGAGAAGAAGGGTAGAGCAACCATGCAGCACCTTCGCATCGCTACATACGAAATCACCAAGGGCTCCTTCCAGGAGGTCGCCGACTCCGCCAAGACGGGGATGCTCCGCAAGTTCCAGGACCAGCCTGGGTTCGTCCGCTACGGCGTCGCCGACATGGGCGACAAGAAGTGCGTGTCGATCAGCCTGTGGGAGACCCGCGACCAGGCCATGGCCGCGACCCCAGTGGCCGCCTCATGGGTCAAGGAGAACCTCTCCGATCGGATCGCGCTGAGGTCGGATTACGTGGGCGACCTGGCGTTCTTCCAGGGCGTACCGGCGACCGTCTGAGGGAATCGCTAGCGGCACCGGCCGCGACGCCCGCAGCACGAGCGGACCGGCCAGCGAAGGGAGCTCACGGAAGTGGGCTCCCTTCGCTCATTTACCGGTACCGGACTCCGAGCGGATGGGTGGAGCTTCCACCGTCTGCCTGAGTTTATGAGTCGAGGACCGGTTAGGCTCTCACCCCATGTTCGGCGAGCAGGAGGCGGTCGTCCTCGCCGTGAAGCCGTTCGGGCTGCACGGACTGACGTATTACGACGTGACGGTGATGTTCTCCGACCGGACCGTCGAGCAAGCCCGTCTGGGTCCCGAGGGCGTCCCGCCCGACCTGCAGCCGGAGGAGCGGGTCCTGGCCACCCGGGTCGCGAACATGGTCATCTCTCTGCGAAGGCCCTGATCCCGGTGACCGTGGAGCGCGCCGTCGGTTACGCGCGTCTGGGCTCCCAGAGAATCGCCTATGAGGTCTTCGGTGCCGGACCGGTCGACCTGGTCGTAACGGCTGGGAGCTTCAGCGCGTTCGACACCGACTGGGAAGATCCGATGGCCGAGCTGTTCTTCCGCCGGCTCGCCTCGTTCGCTCGGGTGATCCGCTTCGACCGCCGCGGGACCGGGGCATCCGACCCTTTGCCGCTCGACGCGCTCCCTCCCTGGGAGTCCTTCATCGAGGAGCTCGATTGCGTCATGACCGACGTCGGATCGGAACGGGCGGCAATCATGACCTCGTACGACGCCGGCCCCATGGGCATGCTCTTCGCTGCCACCAGGCCCGAGCGGACGGTGGCCCTGATCCTGGTGAACACCGGCGCCCGGTACATCGCCGACGACGACTATCCGATCGGGGTGCCGCCCGAAGTCGCGAACGAACTGAACGCAATGATGGCCGACCGCTGGGGAAGCGACCAGCACGTGCTCCTGCAGGTCCCGAGCCGGGCCGATGACCTACGGTTCCGCAGTTGGTACGCGAAGAAGACACGGTCGATCGCCGGCCCTGCCGCCGCGGCAGCGTATTTCCGATCCATGTTCAAGGCCGACGCACGCGCCCTGCTCCCGGCCATCCACGTGCCGACCCTGGTGCTGCACCGGACGGCTTATCGCTTCATGCCGATCGAGCATGGCCGCTACCTGGCCGACCACATCGCCGGCGCCACGCTGGTCGAGCTCCCGGGATCCGACGGTCCCCTCTACTGGGAGCATCCCGACCACGCCCTCGACGCCGTGGAGCGTTTCCTGACGGGGGTCGCGCCGCCGACGCCTTCGACCCGCGTCCTGGCCACCGTGCTGTACACCGACATCGTCGATTCCACCCGCCTGCTCGAGCGATTGGGAGATGCGCGATGGCGGGGCCTCCTCGACATGCACGACGACATCGCGGGCAACCTCGTGCGCGTGCACGAGGGGAGGTTGATCAAGACCACCGGCGACGGCGTGCTCGCCACCTTCGACGGCCCCGGTCGAGGGATCCGCTTCGCGACGGGCTTCGGCGAACAGCTCCGCCCCCTCACCTTGCCCATCCGCACCGGCATCCACACCGGCGAGGTGGAGCTACGAGGCGACGACGTGGGCGGCATGGCGGTCCACCTCGCTGCCCGGATCATGGGCCTGGCCGGAGAGGGAGAGATCCTGGTTTCGAGGACGGTGAGGGACCTGGTCGTGGGATCGGACCTGTCGTTCGAGGACCGTGGGACCCACCGGCTCAAGGGCATCGACGGCGAATGTCAGCTCCTGGCCGTTCGTGCTCCCGGATGAGGACCCGACCCCCGGCGGCTCAGGCGAACAGGGCCTGGGCCAGCGTGCGGAGCCGGCCAACACCACGAACCTCGTCGTCCAGGAGGGGGAGCACCGCCCTGACCTGGCCGTCGAAGTCGCGGCCGATCTGGTCCAGGTACTCGCGCTGCATGGCCACACGGTTCCTGACGAACTCCGGGACCTCCTCGCCCTGCGGTTCGATGACCTCGTTCACCACCACTCCCCCGACCGGGATGCCGAACTCGGTGAACCAGTTGACGAACCGCTTGATCACCGCGATGGGGAGGGCCTCGGGGAGGGTGACGAAGAAGAACGCCGTCTTGTCCTGGTCGGTCAGCAGGTCCCGGGCGTGGCCGATCCGCTCCCGGAAGTTCACCAGGTATTCCATGAGGGGGTCCGCTTCCTTCTTCTTGGTGATCGAGAGCATCTCCCGGAGGCTCTGGGCCTCCTCGCGCGACTTCAGCATCTTGTTCACCCACAGCGAGTACACCTTGGACATCCCGAGCAGGCGCCGGGCGTTGGCCGTGGGGGCGGTGTCGAAGACGAACAGGTCGTACTCGCCGCCGAAGATCAGGTCGACCATGTTCTCGAACATGGCCGACTCCTCGAAGGCGGGGTTCATGGTGGCCGCCTCCACGAACTCGTCCGCCTTGGTCTTGATCTCGGCGAACTTCAGGAACCACTGGATCTTCTGGCGGATATCCTGCTTCGAGCGGTCGATGGCGTCATGGGTGTCGATCTCCAGCGCCCACAGGCCCTCCACGCCCTTCACCTCTGTGGTCTTGCCGAACACGTCCTGATCGAGCAGCCCCGACAGGCTGTGCACCGGGTTGGTGGAGGCGAGGAGCGTCCGCTTCCCCTCCCCGGCCAGATGGACCGCCGTGGCCCCGGCCATCACGGTCTTGCCCACCCCGCCCTTTCCCCCGAAGAAGACGTGCCGCAACCTCGGGTGGGAGCGGAAGAATTCAGAGATCGAAGTGGAGGCCAGTTCGTCTCTCTTCGTCTCCCCCGGCGCCGGTTCGGCCACTACGTGCTCACCGCCTTCTTCCCGTCGGCGGACCCGTACATCAGGTCGGCCACCCGCTCGATCATGGCGAGGCCGGTCACATCGCGCTCGAGCTCCGGTACCCGGGCCAGCACCTGGGCTCCGAAGTCCCGGTCGATGCGGTCGAGGTACTTCCGCTGCATCTCGATCCGCTTGACCAGGTACGGTGGCACTCCCACGCTGCCCGCCAGGTCCTTGGGGAGGACCCGGTTCACCACGTAGCCGCCCACGGGCACATCGAATCTCGCGAACATCTGGGCCGCCTTCGCGGTGTCGATCAGGATCATCTCCTCTGGGACGAGGACGAAGAAGAACGCGGTACGCTCGCGGTCGGTGAGGATCCGCGACGCCGCGTTGATCCGGTCGCGGATTTCGCGGAGCTCGGCGAGGATCTGATCCTCGTCTACCTCCTTCTGGCGCTTCAGCCGGGCCGCGACCTCCTCGTACTCGCGCATCTCCTCCCGGAGGTGGGTGATCTTGCCGATCCACTCGTCGTAGACCTTGGCCATCGACAGGTAGTACAGGGCGTGGCCCAGCGGGACCAGGTCATAGATGTAGTAGTCGTAGTCGCCGGCCACCACGATGTCGACCACGGAGTCGAAGATCGCGCTTTCCTCCATCGCGGGCTCGGCAGAGGCCGCCTGGATGTAGTCCTCGATCTCCTCGGGCACCTTGTCCAGCCCGTACATGTCGAGGATCTTCTTCCGGATCTCGTCCTGATAGTCCTTGATGTGCTGGTCGGCGTCGATCTCCTGAGCCCACAGGTTTTCCATGATCTTCACGGGGCCCTTGCCGAAGATGTCCTGCTGGAAGATGTCGGACAGGCTGGCTTGGGGATCCACCGAGAACACCAGCACCTTGTGGCCCCGCCGGGCCAACCAGGAAGCGGTGGCCGCAGAGAACGTCGTCTTCCCCAGTCCACCCTTGCCGCCGAACATCACGTATCGCCGTTCCGGGTGCTGCTCGAAAAATGCGGCGAAGGAGGTCTGGCCCTCTTTCGGGGTGAGCTCGGAGCCCGCGGCGAGCGACTCCGGCCCCTGGGTCATCCCGTGGCTCCTAGAAGATGGCGTCGGTAACGTCCCTCTCCCGCAGCATGCGCCGCTTCCATGTGGAGATCTGCGGGACCACGAACGGCAGCAGCCGCAGCGAGTAATAGGGAGGCAAGATGGGGACGCCCAGCAGGTCACCCATGGTGACCAGGATGAACAGGTGCTCCATGCTGGCGCGGGTCCGCAGGGCCTGCCGCGTCATGTCGTGGGAGGCCATCCCGTAGGTGACCTCGCGGAGCTTGCCCAAGAAGCCCTTCGGCCCCTTGCGTTCCTCCGGCTGGTCCCGATCCGCCTTTTCAGCCATGCGTCCCCCGGGGCTCACACACCGTGCAGATCGTAGTCGTGTTCTTCGGTGGGCTCCTTCTCCCTGAGTACCCGCCGCTTCCAGGTCGAAACGCTGGGCACGACGTAGGGAAGGAGCCGGAGCGAGTAATACGGCGGCAGAACTGGCACCCCGATCATGTCGCCGACCACCACCGTGAGGAACAACGTCTCCATGGCCGCGCGGGTCTCGATCGCGTGCCGCGCAAACTCGTACCCGGTGACGCCATAGGCGAACTCGCGGAAGGCCCGCGCCATGCGGCCCACGGCACGAACGTAGCACGGACGGGGTCGGGTCGCGTCTACACTGGGCGCCAGTCGACTCCCGAGGCGAGATGATCGGCGCGTCCTTCCTCCCCGCGGTCCTCCTGATCGCCCTCCTGGTGGTCATGCTGTGGTTCGCCTTCGGAACCCAGAGGAACATCAAGCGGGGGAACGAGGTCATGCGGTGGGTCCAGACCGGCCTGCCCCTGCTCGGCCGACGCACCACCCTCCGGTGGCTGGGAAGCTCAGCTGCGCAGCTCAAGCTGTCCCAGGCGCTCGAACCGTTCCGGGAGGCCGAGGTCGTGGTGGTGCTGGAGCCACGGGATGTGTCGGTGCTGTGGGCGTGGGCCCGGGCCCACCGGCGGCGCGACTTCCTGATCCTGCGGGGCGAGCTGACCCGGGCCCCCGCTTTCGAGCTGGAGGCCGGCGACGCGAGGGGGTGGACCGGCCACGACCGGCTTCGCCGCCTCGACCCCGATCTTTGGGAGGAATCGAACTGGGGCGTCGAGCACGTCTCGGTGCGGCACAAGCCCGCCTCCGACTCGGACCTGGCCCGCCGGTTCTGGGATCAGCTCGGGGAGGCCAGCGGCGGAGTGTGGAGGCTGTCGATCCGCCAGGAGCCTCCCCACCTGGAGGCGCACGTCCTGCCCCCGGACACGGCGGCGTTGCAGGCGGATCGGCTGTTCGGCGTCTTCCGAGAGCTGGGACAGAAGCTCGTCGAATGAGGGCCTGAAGGGGAACGGGGGCCGCCGCCCGGCGACCCCCGTCCTTGCAGCGGACTATCGGTTTCACATCGCCCTGACCGGCTGCACCTCCTCGGCCGGGGCCCCCCGGTAGCGGGTCCAGGCCTTCCATCCATCGAAGGCGATCAGCAGGGCCGCCCCGACCAGGAGCAGGGCCACGGCGATCATGACCCAGCTCCCGATGACGGAGATCGTGGCCACCCCTTCCTTGATGGCGATGGTCTTGTACAGGTTCCACGCCGTCACCAGGGACGCGGCGATCGTGGTGACGTACATGAAGACCATCGGGATCCCGGCGAAGGCCGCGTTCCGGCGGGTCGAGGTCAGCCACACGGTCACGATGAGCAGGCTGAGGGCCGCCATGAGTTGGTTCGACGCCCCGAACAGCTGCCACAGGTACACCCAGGTCCCCGACAGCACCAGGAACAGTACGGCCGCCGAGGAGACGATGGTGGCTACGTGCTGGTTCTTGAACCCGACCCAGGCGTCCCCCAGCCATTCGCCCAGGGTGACCCGCATGACCCGGAACACCAGCTGGACCACCGTGAGCACGATCACCACGAACGCGCCGAAGCCGATGGCCGTGCCGTAGGGCACGTCCAGCAGCCCGAAGGTCGCCACGTTCAGCAACTGGCCGATCCCGGCGGCGAAGGCTCCCGCTCCGAAGCCCCCGGTGATGGCCACGGCCGTCAGCGACAGCAGCCCGAGGGTGTTCTCCGAGAACATCCCTCCACCTCCCACCGGGAGGGCGTCGGTCTCGTACTCGAGCTGCCGGGCCGTGCCCACCGAGCCGAACAGGGCGTGCCACCCGGAGATGGCCCCGCACGCGATGGTGACGAACAGCATGGGCCATAAGGGTTGGATGGCCCCGGTGACCTGGTTCGGTGCGAACGCGGTGAACGAATCGATTTTGAACTTCGCCACCGACGACCCCACGTCACCGATGTCGAACGGAGCCAGCACCGCTCCCACCGCAGCGAGGCCGATCCCGAGAGCGGTGATCCAGAAACCGATGTAGTTCACCGGCTGGGCGAAGCGCCAGATGGGCAGGTTGGCTCCCAGGTAGCTGAAGATCAGCAGGAAGATCGCCCACATGACGAAGCTGGGGAACACGCTGATCTTTCCGGTCTCGGCGTTGTAGGTCTTGCCGCTGATCGGCTTGTTCGTCTTGGGGTCCCTGCTGATCCTGGGATCCGCTCCGGTGGGATCGTCCACGGTGTACAGGGGTTTCTCCCCGTTCACAGCGTCGTCGATCTTCACCACCGCCCCGCTGATGGGCCCCTGCGTCCAGTCCTTCTTCGTCTGCTTCAGGTCGACCCCGATCGGGCCCAAGGCCATGGCCAGGATGGTCACCCCCACCACCACCAGCGTGACGGTCATGAGGTTGGCCTTCGCCCGATAGATCAGGTAGCCGGCCAGCGCGCCCATGATCGCCAGGACCAGGATGCCGAACGGCACGTCGGGCCGGGCGTCGAGGATCCCGGCCAGGATCCCCACGAAGGCCCCGCCGATCAGGAGCAGGTAGAAGAAGATGAACACGAACAGGATGGTCCGCGTCCTGGGAGCGATCAGGCGGTGAGCGATCGCCGACAGTGAGTTCCCGTCGTTGCGAACGGCCACCATGATGGCGCTGTAGTCGCTGGCCCATCCGATGAAGCTGACCCCGACCATCAGCCAGATGATCGAGGGAAGCCACCCCCACAGGGCAGCCGCGGTGATCACACCGACGATGGGGCCAGCCGCCGCGATCGACTTGAAGTGGTAGCCGTACAGGACGAAGCGGCTGGTGGGCATGAAGTCGGCGCCGTCCATGTACATCCTGGCCGGTGTGGACCGGTTGGGGTCAGCCTGGATCACCGTCCGGTCGATCCTCTTCGCGTAGAAGTTGTACGCGAGGTAGATGACCACGATGCCGATCACCACAACCCACAGAGAGTTCATGCCTTCACCTCCTTTCCGAAACGTGGATACGGGATTGGGACGCCGGTCCCTTCCGTCATCTGCGCTCTCCTGCCCCCACCTCCTTCTTCTGCCCGCCTCTCAACTTGTGCGCTCGGCGACGTGACGCTCGATCATGGGCTCCACGACGTCGAAGTCCGAGCCGACGTGGACCTCCTGACGGTCCACCACGATGGCCGGGTACTTGCGGACGCGGTATCGGAACGACTTCCACACGCCCTCGAGCGAGGCGGCGTCGACCACGTTGACCCGGATGCGACGCCCGTAACGCATCCACAGGGAGTGGACCCAGGTGGAGAGCCGCTGGAACTCCTCGCGGAGGTCCGGGGGGAGGGACTGGCGGGCCTCCTCCCGGCGCACGGCGTCGGAGAACCCGGTGTGCTGCCACACGAGCTCGCAGTGCTGGCAGTGGTAGAAGACGGTGGGGGCGTAGGCGAGGATCTCGACCCGCACCGGCCGGTCCGGGCCGCGCCGCTGGTAACGACGGTCGCTCGGGACGTCATTCTCCATGCAAACGCCCTCCGAACGGCCTCACTATACGCTCAAGCGGAGGTGGCTGGGCGCTCGACGACGGGCTCCCACCAGAGAGGTTGGTTTCCGAACCGTACGGGCGAACGGACGTCCAAACGTACGCTTCAGAAGTTGAGGTCTCCTGCGAAGTACTCCGCGGGATGGCTGCCCTGAACCCGGCTGAGCTGGGTCCCTCGTTGGACAGCGGACCGGCCCTTGGGCGAGTCTTGTCGCGCGGATGGTTTCATCACGTGGTCGTCCACGGGTGACTGGAGGCGAGGGGATGGATCGGATCATCGAGAGCCGCGGGGTCCGCAAGGTCTACCGGAGCGGGAGGGACGTCGAGGCCCTGAAGAGCGTTGACATCGACGTCACCCGAGGGGAGCTCGTGGCCATCGTCGGCCCGTCGGGATCCGGGAAGACCACGCTGCTGAACTGTCTCTCCGGGCTGGAGCGGATCGACGAGGGGACGATCCTCGTCGATGGGAAGGACCTGTCCCGGCTCTCCGACAACGAGCGAACGGAGCACCGGGCCCGGAGCATGGGCTTCGTGTTCCAGGCCTTCAACCTCCTCCCGGTGCTGACCGCCGTGGAGAACGTGGAGATTCCCATGCTGCTGCTGGAGTCCCCAGCCAGGGAGGCCCGGACCCGGGCGCTCGAGACGCTCGAGCTGGTGGGGCTGGCGGACCGAGCGCAACACCGGCCGGACCAGCTGTCCGGTGGCGAGCAGCAGCGGGTCGCCGTGGCCCGCGCGCTGGTCCACCGTCCGGCCGTGGTCTGGGCCGACGAGCCGACCGGGAACCTGGACACGGAGTCGACCGCCTCGGTGATGGACCTGTTCCTGAACCTCAACCGGGCCGGCCAGACCATCGTGATGGTGACGCACAACCGAGAAGTGGCGGAGTCCGCGCATCGCATCGTCAGCATGCGAGACGGGCGGATCGAGGGCGGCGCGCTCTCCGGCGGCGACACGGGGAGAGCCGGACCCGCTGGGGCCGCCAACGACCCAGTGGCGTAGCCATGAGCCCTGTCCTCCTCTTCGTCCTGCTCCTCTTCGTCCTGGCCTACGGGGCGGTGGCGGCGTTCGCGCTTCGGCACCGGCTCCTCGGTCGCCTGGCCTATCGCGAGGCCGTCCGCCGCAGGGGACAGGCCTTGCTCGTCGTGGCCGGACTGATGGTCGGGACCGCCACGATCACGGCGGCCCTCATCGCCGCGGACTCCGTGGGCGATTCGGCCGTCGATGCCTTCGCCCTGCGGAACTGGGGCTATGTGGATCTCACGGTCGGCTCGTCGAACCGGTTCTTCTCCAAGGACGTGGCAGACCGTCTGGCCTCCGATCCCCAGGTCCAGAAGGTGACCGATGGGGTGGCCGGCGGGATCGAGGTCTACGGCTCGACGTCCGACCTGACCACCCGCCAGGGAACCTCGGGCGTGACGCTGGTCGGGTTCGACCCGGCAGCCCAGCGGCCGTTCGGGGCCTTCACGCTGCTATCGGGCCGGCAGACCTACGGGACGGACCTGCTTCCGGGTCAGGTGCTTCTGTCCAGGGTCCTGGCGGGGAAGCTCGACGCGGTGGCGGGTGACCGGCTGACGTTCCAGCTCGAGAGCCAGGGTCCGGCGGCCGGTTCGGCCCCTGCCGAGCTGCGCGTGGCCGGTGTGGTGAAGCTGGACGGCCCCGGCGGCTACACGCTGAGCTCCGTCGTGTTCGCGCCGCTGGGGACGGCGCAGGCGGTGGTGGGCACCGACCAGATCAACATCATCCGGATCTCGGCCCCGGGTGGCATCAGGGACAGCGTGCCCGCAGCAAAGGCGGGTGCGCCGGCGATCCGTCGGGCGGTCGATGCACTGGGCGCCGGGGTTCCCCTGAGGTTGACGGAGGCCAAGGCCCGCGAGATCGACGAAGCCACGGACAACACGATCTTCATCCGCGCGCTTTTGATCGGCATGAGCGCGCTGGTGGTGGCAGCCGGCGCCGCCCTGGTGGTGAACCTGATCGGCATGCTGGCGGAGGAGAGGCGGTCCCGGATGGGGGTGCTTCGGGCCCTGGGCCTGAAGCGCCGGAGCCTGGTCGGGCTCTCCGTCATCGAGGGGGCGTGGTACAGCCTGGCCGCCGGTCTGGTGGGGGCGGCGGTCGGGATGGGCGCGGGATGGTTCATCGCGGCCCGGTTCGGGCGCGCCTTCGCCCTGTTCGCCGGGGAGGACTTCGACTTCGAGTTCCACTACTCCCTCAAGCCATCGACCGTGGTGGCCGGGTTCGCCGCGGGAACGATCCTCACCCTGATCGTGGTGTTCTTCGCCGCCCGGCGAACCTCGCGGATGACCATCACCGCGGCCATCCGCAACCTGCCCGAACCCCCGGCGGAGAAGACCGTGCGGCCCTGGCCCCGCCGCATCCGCCTGGCGGCGTTCGGCATCCTGGGGGTGCTCGGCCTCGTGGCACCCGGCGCCTTCTTCAAGCTGGTCGGGGGGATCGCGGTCGTCCTGGTGGTGGCCGCGCTGGTCAAGCGGAGGCTCTCGCCGAGGACCCACAGCACGCTGACCGGCCTGGTCCTGGCAGGGCTGTCGTTTGGGATCATCGCCGGCCAGGACCCGAATGCGGGAGCCTCGGAGTTCTTCACGGTGTTCGTCGTGGCGATGCTCACCGCCGTGTTCGGCCTGACCATCCTTGCCTCGGCCAACCTTCACGTGGCCGAGACCGTGGTCGGGCTCCTGGGAAAGGCCTTCTCGGGGCTGCGGGCCATGCTGCGGCCGCCCCTCGCCTACCTGTCGAGGCGGCCGGTGCGAACCGGCCTTACCACCGGCGTGTTCGCCGTGATCATCGCGATGCTGTCCCTGTTCGCCGTGTTCTTCGTCATCTTCCGTCCCGACTACCAGCGGTTCGGCAACGGCTACGACGTGCGCGTGGTGAACACCGGCGGGGGCTCGATCGAACTGCCCCAGGGGGTCAGGGCGGACGTGGCTCGGTCGGTGTCCATCCCCACGCTCGGATACGTCGGTCCCACCAAGGGCGACGACGTGTTCTCCAACACGGAGCGGGGCTTCGTCCCGCTGTTCGTTATGACGGCCGACGTGGTGAACAGCCCGCCGGTCAGGCTCGAACAGCGCGACGACGCGTACGGGTCGGACCGGGAGGCGTGGGAGGCGGTCCTGGCCGATCCCCGCCTGGTGGTGACCGACTTCGGGACGCCGGGGAACAAGTTCACCCTGACCGGCGCCGACGGACCGGTCACCTACAGGATCGTCGGGTCGCAGTCGTTCGGCCTGCTCGATGGGATGTTCGGCACTGAGCGGACCTTCGCGCCGTTCAGGGGAGCCCCATTGGGAGCCTCGATGCTCATCGACGTGAAGGACGGGGCGGATGCGACGAGGGTGGCTCGCAGCATCGAACGCGCGCTGTTCGGGCAGGGCGTGGACGCCGACTCGGTGCAGTCTTTGCTGGACAAGGCGGACGCCTCCAACCGGGCGTTCTTCTCCACGATCGACGTGCTGATGCGGATGGGGCTGGTCGTGGGGATCCTGTCGCTGGGGATCGTGGCCCTGCGCATCGTGGTGGAGCGCCGGCACGTGATCGGAGTTCTGCGGGCGCTGGGATACAAGAGGCTGCACGTGCTCTGGGGGCTGATGGCCGAGGCGACCGTGACGGCCACCATCGGCGCGGTGGTCGGCATCGTGGTTGGGGTCATCATGGGGTACGTGTTCTATCGGCAGCAGGACTCACAACCCGGTTTCGGCATCGACTTCGCCAGTCTGGGCGGAGTTCTGGGCCTGATCTACGTGGCGGTGCTCCTGGTGACGCTGGGACCGGCCTGGCGCGCATCGCGCCTCCCTCCCGCCGAGGCGGTTCGCTACACCGAGTAGGCGGTACCGGGCCCTCTCCCCTGCCGGTACCGCTCTGCATAGTTTGATGGCGATCGAAGTGTGCAGTACGGTACCGCGGGTCGAACTCCACCGCCACCCCGCTCGCTCACGACTTCTCCGATCGGTTGGGCGACCCGGAGACGGCCCCGCGATCGGTCGCTGCCGAAGGAGATCGCCCCGACTCGGCGAGCCGGTCTTCCATCACGCGGTTGACCGCCTCCTCGCTGACGGAATGGCCGGTGACCGCGGCGATGAACTCGGGCGGATCGATAGCGTAGACCTCGGCGTCGGTGAGGGCCGTGACCGTGGCCGTTCGGACAGTGTCCCGAAGCAGCGCGATCTCCCCGAAGAAGCTCTCCGGCCCGAGGGTGGCCACCGAGCGCCCTCCGCGGGTGACGTGGAACTCGCCCTCGGCGACGATGTAGAACCGGTTGCCGGCCTCCCCTTCCTGGATGATCAGGGTCCCCGCCGGCACGCCTACCGGTTCCATGCTGCTGGCCAGATGCTCGGTGGCGGCCACGGACAGGGGGGCGAAGATCGAGAGTTTCCGCAGCACCGAGATCTCGCGTTTCGGGACGGTGGACGTCCGATCGATCCGGAGGATCCGCGGCAACAGCGCGACCGTAATGGCCGGCAGGAAGGCCCCGGTGATGGCCAGGGCCCCGCGCGTCCCCACTGCGTCGATCAGCGGTGGGAGGACGATCGAACCGACCCCCACCGCCCCCATGACCAGGCCGAACATGGTGCCGAGGACCCTCATCAGAACGGCGTCGGGCACGATCCGCTGGAGCAGGGTGAACATGGCGACGTCGAACACGCTGTTGCCCGCGCCCAGCACCGCCAGGAAGACCAACGCGGTCCCCGCCCGAGGCCACGCGGCGATGGCCGCGACGGGCAGCCCCCACAGGACCAGGCCGATGGCGAAAGGGCCGGCCAGACGCCGGCCCACCAGGGTGAGCCCCACGACCGAGCCAACCAGGCCGCCTGCCCCCATGGCGGCGGTCAGGAACCCGACGCCGGATTCACCCATGTGCAGCAACGTCAGCGCCGAGACCACGATCAGCACGTTCAACGCGCCCCGGATGAAGGTCTGGGCCATGGTCAGCATCACGATGAGCCGGGCGTCCGGGTACTGACCGAGCGCGGCGAACCCTCCCAGCGCCTCGCGGATGAGGCCCGCTGGTGGCAGCCGTGCGCTCCTCATCCCTTCCCCCTCGATGCGGATCCGGGCCGTGGTCGCTGCGGCCAGGAGACAGGCCGCCGCGCTTGCCGTGAACACGAAGCCGGGATTCCCCACGGCCGCGAGGACCCCTCCCAGCAACGGCCCCACCAGCGTTCCCACGCTCTCGATCGTGCTGGAGGCCGCGTTCGCGGCCACCAGTTCCTCGGAGGTCTTGGCGAGCCAGGGGACGAGTGCAGCCTGGGTGGGCCTGCAGATCGTGAAGGCGATCCCGGTGACCGAGGCGAGTCCATAGATCAGGCCGGCGGGACCGTTCCACGCGAACGTCAGGGCCGATCCGGCCAGGGCGAGGGTCCAGCCGAGCTGGACGACGATCAGTACGCGTTGCCGCGGGTAGCGGTCCCCGAGGTGGGAGGCGAACGGGGCCACCAACGCGGAGGGGAGCATGCGGATGAGACCGGCCACGCCGACGTCGAGGGATCCGCCCGCGCGGAAGGCGTAGATGCCGAGGCCGACGAGGTAGGCCCAGTCGGCCATCCACCAGAGGGTCCCGGCCAGCTGAAGTCGGCGAAGGTCAGGGTCGCGGACGACGCGGCCCACCGCCCGAGCCGATTCCGAGTACCGCCCGGCCATCAGCGCCCCCCTCGACGAGGAGCATCGTCCTGGATGCTCCCGAGGTGCAAGAGGCGACCTACCGAGCCGGGACGCTCACGCTCCTGTCCGAGAAAGGTTCGGCCGGACGCCCCCCCGGAGAGGTGGAGGAGCTACTTCTCCTTGCGGGACGGAGGGGCCTTCGTCTCGTGAGGCCTTTGAGCCTCCTCGAGATGCGCGATGAGGTCGGGATCCGGCCGAAACGGTGGTGGTTCTTCTTCAGGTACCTGCTCAGGGGGAGCTGGGGGCTTCTTATCCTCGCTCATGAGGCCTCCCTCGTCAGTCCAAACCCAGGCCAGCTCCAACCAGTATGACGGCCACCGCAAGCAATGCCATGGCCCATTTGAGCGTATGGACTTCCGGGTGAAGGAGGCTTGCCGTTGATCGGAGCATGATGATTTGGGTGTCGAGTAGCGAGAGCTTGGTGAACCTGGGGTCTGAAGAGATGTACTTCTGTCGAAGCATATAGAGGTTCAGCACCCCTAATCTTCTTGGCCAGAAGGTCCAGAGCGATGCGAGCCCAGCCAAGACGGAGGCGCTCCGCCCAACGGCGATGACAGCGTTGTCAGTGGGCGCCAGCGCGACAAGCGCTCCGGAGAAGCCGAGGAGGATCCCAGCTTTGGCATCGAGTCCCTCGAAGTGTTTGAGCTGCGCCTGCCGCTCCGAACGCGTCTCCTCCAGGATGAGGTCGAGCGATTCGAGTCGCTTCCGAACTGGAACTTCGGTTGGCACATCGAGACGCTACCGATCCCCTCTGACACGACTACTTGCCCCTCCCGCACTCCGCGTTGTAGGGTCCTGCACCTGCAGTCACGTCCGGTTTTGTCCGGGGAGGGGGTCGCTCCATGAAACGGATGCTGGTGTTCATCACGGGCGCCATCGCTTTGCTTGCTGCGCCCCTTCCGACCAGCGCGGCGACTGGGGCGACCTCGGAGCGGCATCCGGCGAAGGATGCCCAGGCGAACCGACCGGCCGGCACCCACGACGCCACACCTGACCCCCGCAACGTGAACCACCTCGGCTCCCACTGGACGGCGCCCGGCCGTTCGGCGGACCTCCCGACGTTCGGGTTCATCTCCAACGGGACGCTCCGGCTCGGGATCAACCCGGAGGGCCACATCGACGCCACCTCGGGCACCGAGGACCTCGGGCTCGAGTTCATCCCCACGAGCGGGGACGCCCTCATCCCCGGCTGCTGGTGCGAGGGCTGGGGCCTGGCCGACGTCAGAAACTCGATCAGCGGCTATGCCTCGGTCGACAACGGCGGGGTCTCCTCCAACGTAACCGTCACCACGTTCGACGTAACCGCCGATTCGGCGGAATCCGTCGTGGAGATCGACGGCCGGCTTCGGGTTCGCCACTTCTACCACCCATCCTCCGAGTCGAACCTCTACAAGGTCGACGTCACGGTCACGAACATCGGCGGCGACGAGGCCTCCCTGGTGTATCGGCGGGACATGGACTGGGACGTCCCCCCGACCGAGTTCGACGAGTTCGTCACCCTCCAGGGCTCCGCCCCGTACCTCCTGGACTCCACCGACGACGGGTTCGCCTTCGTGGACCCCCTCGAGCCGCTCACCGACCTCGGGGAGCGGGGCACGTTCCTCGACGCCGGCCCCGACGACCGGGGCGGTGCGTTCGACGTCTCGCTGGGGAACCTCGCGCCCGGCGACGCCACCAACCTGACCCTCTTCTACGGGGCCGCTGCCACCGAGGGCGACGCGCTGGCGGCGCTCCAGTCCGTCCAGGCCCAGGTGTACTCCCTGGGCGAACCGAACACCGCGGACGGGGCCCGGCTCGGGACGCCGAACACGTTCATGTTCGGCATCAAGGGCACCTGCGACGGCGATGCGGACTGCGACTACCTCTCCGACGCCGACGAGGCGGCGGTTGGGACGAATCCCAACGATCAGGACACCGATCACGATGGCCTCCTGGATCCGTGGGAGGTGCCGTCCTCCGTCCCGGGCGCCGGGTTCCACAGCCCGGACTTCCTCCACACCCCAACCGTGGACGAGGTGTTCGGCCCGTTCAACCCGGGATCTTGTCCACTCCCCGGCAGCGACCTTCGGCTCGACGGCCAGGTGACCTGCTTCAACGACCCGCCGGATCCGCTTCACCGGGACGTGTTCCTGGAGATCGACTGGCAGGACTGCCGCCTGGGGTCCTGCCCCGAGATCCTGGGGCTGCACGTCGACCCTCTGCATCACGCCCCGAACCTCCCGGCCCTGGGCGAGGTGACGGACGTCTTCGCAGACGCGCCGATCAGCAACCCCGACGGAATGTTCGGAGTCAACCTTCACGTGCTGATCGACGAGGTGATCCCCCACACTCCCAACTGCGACCAGGACGAATCCGCCGTCCGGCCACAGTACTTCGGCACCCTCGCCCAGCGCACCGGCCTCAACTCGTCGGAGATCATGGAGGCGAAGCGGCTGGCGGTCCGGTACGTCTGGAGCGGGCACTCCAGCCGGTCGAGCTCGGGGGCCCAGTGCCCGAACCCCGACGGCCCGACCTTCTTCTTCCAGGGGTTCGGGTTCACCCAGCTGGCCGACTACGACTGGGGACCGTTCGGGGACGTGGACGTGGGCGGGCAGGACGTCCTGGTGACGCTCGGCCCCATCTGGTCGTGCTCCTCGCAGATCAAGCTCAACAAGGACTCGCCCTTCCTGGGCCCCTGCTACCGGCAAGTCAAGATCATCCAGACCTGGGATCCCTTCGGCGGCATCGGGTCGGCCGTCGTGCCCATCCCCGGCATCTTCCCGGCGAAGGTGAAGGATCAGTTCGGGAACGAGAAGACCGTTCGGTGGCCCGTGAATCAGCTTCTGGGGCTCGGCGAGTCGGCGGGGATCACCCAACTGTGGGCGAGGTCGCTGACCCACCTGCTGGGACACGCTCTCGGAATCCCCGATGAGTTCACCGTCGGCAACAAGCCGGACGTCCCCGGGGTGGACTCGGACGGCGACGGCCGCCGCGACTCGCCGGACGCCCCGGAGCCGTACCTCTCCTGGGAGGGCCTGAACTACGCACCCGGCGGGGGGTTCGCGACGCTCCAGGAGGCCTTCCCCGACTACGACACGTTGGCCTCGCAGGACCTCGACGGCGACGGGGTTCCCGAGGGGGAGGACAACTGCGCGGGCATCTTCAATCCGAAGGACGGGGACCGGCAGCCCGACCGCGACTTCGACGATTTCGGAGACGCCTGCGACTTCGACCTCGACGGTGACGGGATGGGCAACCCAGCAACGCGGGGTCCCGGCCGCGGGGGCGGAGCGAGCGACGCCGGGACGGGGACGACCCCCCAGGGGGAGATCGTTGCCGCCTCCGATCCGTACCCGGCGGACACGGACAACGACGGAGTGGACAACGACGCCGACGCCGATGATGACAACGACGGCGTGGCCGACACCGTCGACCGATGCGTGATCGTGGCCGATCCGGCCCAGCTCGACGCCGATGGCGACGGGGCGGGCGACGTCTGCGATCTGGACGATGACGACGACGGCTACCCGGACGGCCTGGAGGCGGCCGTCGGGTCGGATCCGATCGACGCGGCGAGCACGGCCGAGGTTCTGGGCCAGGGCACGGAGTGCAGCGACGGCGTCGATAACGACCTCGATGGGGGCACGGACGGAGCGGACGGCGGCTGCGTCGACTCGGACGGCGACTCGATGCCGGACGCCCTGGACAACTGTCCGGCCGTGGCAAACGCGGCGAACGCGTTCGCAGATGGCGATGGCGACGGGATTGGCGACGCATGCGACGCGGCGGTCGATGCCGCCACGGTCACCATCGACGCGGTCACCGATCCGGAGGTCGGCGGGAACGATCTCGGTACGGCCGTGGCCTGGCACGCGGACAAGGACGGTTCGTACGTCGTCCTCCTGGGAGGGGCCGACTGCACCGAGGGCCTCCAGGTGGATGCAGGAGCCTACTCGAGGCCTGTCTCCCTGGCAGCCTCGATCCCCGCCGCCCTGCTGGCCGAGGGGACGAATGTGGTGCGTGTGTGCCTGACGACCTCGGCCGGGACGTTCTCGGCAGTGGCCACGGTGGAGAAGAACACCGGCGGCCAGCTCTTCGACTTCAGCGGCTTCTTCCCGCCGGTGGACAACGTGCCCGTCTTGAACGTGATGAGGGCGGGCGCCGCCGTCCCGGTCAAGTTCAGCCTGAACGGTGACCAGGGCCTGGACATCCTGGCACCGGGGTCGCCCAGCTCCCAGCTGATGAACTGCCAGACGGGCGAGGGGCTGGACAGGATCGAAGAGACGGTGCAGTCCGGCGAGAGCGAACTGCAGTACGACCCGGCGACCGACGAATACACCTACGTGTGGAAGACGAGCAGGTCATGGGCAGGAACATGCCGAAAGTTCAGCCTGGAGCTCACGGACGGATCCGTGCACGAGGCGTACTTCGAATTCAAGAGGTGAGGTGAGGGCCTGAGGAGCCGGCTGGACCGCGCGCTGACCGCGGTCGGTGCGGTGGTCGCGGCTGCCGGCTCGGTGCTCGGGTTGATCCTGATCCTCGGATCGGCCCTGGCCACGACGGGGTGGGACGCGGCCGGTCTGGCGGCCCTCGGTCTCGCCTTCGCGGTGGTTCCGTGGATCGGGGTGTGGGCGCTGGCCACGAACCGATGGACCGTGGGTGCCGCATGCCTCGTGGCCGAGGGAGTGGGCTTCGCGCTGATCGCGAACGACGGCTTCCCCACGATCCCGGCGGCGATCGCTTCGTTCGCGCTCGCCGCTGCGGCTGTGGGCAAGGCCATCCGAAGCCCTCGTGCCTCGACCTAGCGGCGCCTGGCGAGATCACAGGCGTGAGGTGACAGCCGTCACCCATCCGAGGAGAGACAGCGAGTAGTCTCCCATCATCTGTCGTCAGAGAAAGGAGGACGGATGCGGCGGATCGCAATCGCGGCGAGCCTGCTGACGGCGTTGATGGGCCTCGCAGTGAGGCCTGCGTCGGCCGGGGGCGTCAACCCGGCCCAGCTGCAGAAGGCGGGGTGGGACTGCATCATCCCGCTTCCCGGGGACGACGTGCACTGCTCTACGCCCGGAGCCCTCGGGGAGGTCCTGGCCGGAACGGCAAACACAGCCACGTTCCTGGTCTTCGACACGCAGGACCTGCAGTCGAACGATGCACCACTTCTCGGGACGGAACTGATCGTCCGAAACGATCGGTTCCACGGGCAGCCGTGCCCGACGGACCCCCCGAGCAAGCAGTACACCTACCTGCTCCCGCTGCTGGCCCTGGACTACTGGGCCTGCCATCGGTACGACAGCGAGTTCTGACGATCCAGCCGATCGAGCGCCGCAGACCGCTCCGGCGGAGAGCCGGAGCGGTCTGGCATATCAACTATCCGTGCGCTGAAGAATCCACAGCCCCGAGTTCATGTCACTGATGTAGATCAGGCCGGTCTCCGGATCCACCACCACGCCCCAATCCTGCGTCGTGCTGGGCAGGACGAACCTCTGCCTGGGCTTGACGGGGTTCTCCGCGGCAGGCGGCACGAAGTAGGCCACCTCGACCGGGTTCGCCGGGTCGCTCACGTCGATCACCCGGACGCCGTCCGTGTACCAGGACGCGTACACCGTGTCGTTCAGGAAGAACGGGTTGTGGATCGTGTAGTCGCCGGCCCCAGGATCCCCGGGCCCGATGGAGTTCGGCGTTCGGTACTCGCCGATCTGAACCGGAGCCGAAGGATCGGAGTAGTCGTAGACGCGGAGAAACCCCCAACCCTTCTCTGTCTTCGACCCCGACGTCTTGCAGAAGTCCTCGTCGGCGGTGAAGAGCAATTGTCGGGCGTCGTCGTAGTTCGCTGAGTGGCCGTCGCCATCAGCGTCGGCGGGGTAGACCGTGCGACCCATGAATTGCGGGGTCGCCGGGTCTGAGACATCCACAGCCACGAACCCGCTGTCCCAGTAAGAGAGGAACACTGTCGTGCCGTCCTCAGATGGCTCGGCGCCGTGCCCGAACAGAGCGTCCTCGTCACATCCTTGGGGCGTTCCCGGCGACACGCCGTCGTGGAGGAACCCCCAGTTGGACACCTCGAACGGGTTCGCCGGGTCGGTGATGTCCACAAGACGGAATGGCCCCCGGCCGAGCTGGTCCTGCCGGCCGCTGGGCGAGTTCTCATCGGGCTCCTCGCTCGAGGGGACTGTGGCGTAGGCGAAGGTGCGACCGAGGTCGGCCCGATCTTCCACCTCGAACTCGTGAACGCCCCGGGCGCAGCATCCGCTGTCGTAGAACCCGATCTCGAGAGGGTTGGCTGGATCGGTGACGTCCCACAGCTGGAGCCCGCGGGGGAAGCTCAGGTCGTAGCGGGAGCCGCCGCACACCTGGATGCCCACCGCCGCGACATCGCGGCCGGCATACGGACCGAAGGAGGCCGTGTAAACGACGACGTCCTCCGCCGATGTCCCCGAGGGGTTCTGGAGAACGCCCACTTCGACGGGGTCAGTCGGGTCGGTCGCGTCGACCACTGCCACGCCGCTGTTCGGTGGCTCCGGACAGAACCGGTCGTTGCCCTGAGCCCAGTCGGTGAAGCCCCAATGCCCTACGTAGGCAAAGCCCCGATAGAACCACACGTCGGCGTTGAAGCCGCGACCGCCCAGATCGTTCTGGCCCACCACTTCCATGTTGAGGGACGAGCCGGCCCGCGGACCGTGCTTGTAGTGCTTCTGTGACTGCTCCAGGAAGAACTTCTCGCCCTTCAGCAGCTCGCTGTCGTTGGTTGGCTTGTCCTTCGGAAGGGCGTTTGCCGCAACGGCGAACATCGCCAGCATCATCGCGGCGAGAATGGAGACTACCCGGAAGGTTCGCATTGCTCCCCCCTCCTGCCATGCGGGCCTGGATGCGCGTGAACCGGGAGTGTATGGCGGCAGCCATGGGCTGTCGAACGAACAGCTTGGACCGTCAGCGGTATACCTCTCCGCGCGGCGCGACGTTGACGACGATCACTACGACTTCTTCCTCGTAGATCTCATAGACGATCCGGTATTCGCCGACCCGAAGGCGCCACGCTGGAGGATCGAACCCCTTCAACTTGCTTGCGCCGGCCGGCCGAGGGTCGTCGGCCAGGGCCAGGATCGCGGTAGCCACCCGCTCGAAACCGCGAGGATCGCCCTGCCGGATCCGGCGCAGTCCGCGCTCAGCCCGTCTTGCGAGCCGAACGCGGTACATCGGACGCCTCGGCTTCGATCTCGGCAAGGGCCACACGCGCCGGGCGTCCCCGCCGTCGCGAACGCCGGTGGTCCAGGATGGCCACGGCGTCGTCCAGGTCTTCCAGCGAATCCTGGAGGGCGTTCCACCGGGCCACCGAGACCACCACGGCCTTGGGCCGCCCGCGCTCGGTGATCACCAGGGTGTCCTCGCCCAGATCCGCGAGCTCCCGCCTGATCCGGTCCCGCAGCTCCGTCTTCGGAACGATCCGACTCGCCATGGCACTGAGCGTACGTCCAAACGTACAGTTCGGCAAGAGCGCACCCGCCCCGGCAACCCTAGGGCGACCCGAGGCCCTACTGAGCGTTTCCTCGCTGGGCAAGGCCTGGGTCGCTCTTGCTCAGGATGCCGTCCACGATTTCCAGGAAACGCCGCACGTCGAGCGGCTTGGTCAGGTAGCTCTCGGCGCCGGCGGCAAGAAGCCTTTCGATCTGCCCCGGGGTCGCGTCGGCGCTGATGACCACGATCGGGATGTGTCGAGTCCGGGGGTCTTCCCGCAGTTGCCGAAGGGCTTCCTGCCCCGGCATATCCGGCAGGTGCAGGTCCAGGAGGATGAGGTCGGGCCGGTGCTGCCGGGCGAGGCCGAGGCCGAGCCCGCCCTGCATGGCCGAGAGGAGCCTTACCGAGGGCCGATGGATCAAGATCCGCTCGATGAGGCTGAGGTTCGAGAGGTTGTCCTCGATGTAGAGGACGGTGCTCGGCTCCGAGGACAGGTCGGCTGGAGCGGGAACGGCTTCGTCCAGGTGCTCGAACCGGACGACCGGAGGTTCCACCAGCTGCGCGTCCACGGCGAAGGTGCTCCCCTCGCCCGGAACGCTCTGGACGCTGATCGTCCCCCCCATGGCCTCCATCAGGTGCTTGGAGAGCGCCAAGCCCAGCCCGGTACCGGAGACTCCTGACTGCTCTGCGCCCAGCCGGTCGAAGGGCGTGAACACCCGCTCGAGGTCCTTGGGGGCGATGCCCCGGCCCGTGTCTCTCACGCCGATGTGGAGGCGGCCCACGGCGGTCTCCTCGAAGGTGACCCACACGCTGCCTCCTTCCCTGTTGTACTTGACCGCGTTGGAGAGGAGGTTCAGGAGGACCTGCTTGAAGCGCTGGCGATCCACGAGGACGTGGTGGTGACCGTCTTCTCCCTCTCGCCCCTCGATCCGAACGTTCAGCTCCGCAGCCAGGGGCCGGACCAGGTCGAGGACCTCGTCGAGAGCCTCCCTCACCCGGACGGGCTCGGCGGAAAGGGAGAGGCGGCCCGACTCGATGCGGGAGATGTCCAGCACCTCGTTGATGAGGTCGAGGAGATGCCTCCCGCCCTTGAGGATCTGCTCGACGCCTTCGAGCTGTTCGGGGCGGAGACCGTCCATCTCCAGGAGCTGGCCGAACCCCAGGATGGCATTGAGGGGGGTCCTCAGCTCGTGGCTCATCCGGGACAGGAACTCGCTCTTCGACTGGTTGGCCTTCTCGGCCGCTTCCTGGGCCTCCCGGCGGGCTTCTTCCATCCGCTTCCGCTCGGTGATGTCGGTGGCGATGCCGCAGACCGCGTAGACCCTGCCGTCGGGGTCGTGCAGGGGGAACTTGACAGAGATGAAGGTGCGCGGTCCGTCGTCCTGCCTGGCCACCTCCTCGAACTCGACCGGACCCCCCGCCTCGAGCGCCTTCTTGTCGTTTGCCCAGAAGGCGTCGGCGATCTCCTCCGGAAAGAGGTCGTGGGCGGTCGAACCGAGGACCTGCTCCCTGGCGACCTGGAACAGGGTCTCGAACCCCCGGTTGACCAGGAGATATCGACCGTCCAGATCCTTGAGGTAGACGACCGCCGTGGTGTTGTCGAGGATGGCAGTCAGGCGGTTCCGCTCGCGACCAAGCCGCCGCAGCAGGCGGCTGGCGATGAGTGCTCCGAGGGCCGCGATGATCGCAGCGAGGACCATGGAGATTGCGACCCCCACCCAGAGGACACGGGAGAGGTGGGTCGCATGTCCCAACTCCTCGGATTCGGCCGCGGTGACCAGAACCCCCCAGGGCTGGTCCGGAAGGGGGGCATAGAAGGCGATCTCCCGGCGACGGAGGAGCTGGCTGTAGTAGGTGGCCTCACCCTGCCGAGATCCGTGGATGAGCCGCAGGACCTCCGGGGCGTTGATGGCCTTGCCGCGCCGCTCGGGAGCGCCGGAGAGGAGGACCCGCCCCTCGTCGTCCACGAGGGTGGCGGTTCCCGTTTCCCCGAACCGGAAGTCCAGGAAGTCCGGAGCGGCCTTGCTCAGGGAGATCTCGGCTACCAGGAACCCCACCGTGGGCCCGCCCTCGGCGTTCATCGGCTCCCGGACCGCGACGATGGCATCCTCGCCCGCGGGCCGTGCCGGGAAGACCTGAGGGGAAGACGCCGAGGCCACCTCCGCCAGTGGCGAGGTGAGCGCCGTGGGGAACTGCACCAGGAGCTGGCCGTCCGGGTCGAACACGGCCAGGGCCCCGAACAGGGGGGTGGTCGAGTAGACGTTTTCGAGGACGGCCCGCTGCTGCTCGACGTTTCGCTGCTCGGTCCACAGGACCAGACCGGGGCGGTGGGCCGCGGACTTGGCCAGGGCCACGGCGAACCCAAGACCCTGGCCGATCTGCGAGGCGGTGGTTCGAGCTGCCGCCTCCTGGCCCTGCGTGACCTCTTCGGCCAAGGCCGCCTTGGATCGGGAGATCGCCCACACGCTGGTGCCCGCCGGTATGCCCACCAGGAGCAGGCCGCAGATGACGATAGCCCACGTCGCCGCGGTCAAGCTGGACCTGCGGCCTCGGGCTGGGAACGGCGGAGGGGATCCTCGCTGGTCGGATCCGGACCGATCCCTCCGGGCAGAGGGTGGCCGTTGCGGCATGACTACGAACAGATCGGTTTTTGGCGTGCCCACCTTTAAGGACGAGCGTCCCCCTCAGAGAGGCGGGCGGGCGACCCCAGGCGCCAAGGCGAGGATCGTCTGGTCGCTGGTGATCAAGGGAATCGCGGCAGCCTCGGCGACGGCCACGTAGGCGGCGTCGTATGCCGTGAGGCCCGCAGCCACCCATCTGGCCGCGGCGCTGAGCTCGGGTTCGACGAGGTCGAAGGAGAGGTCTTCCAACGCCTCGGCAAGCTCCAGCAGGGCCTCGGCACTCCAGTTCCAACGGCGTCCGGCCACATTCAGGATCTCCGAGTGAATGAACGACGGAGCG
>WNGA01002301.1_pt1 | contig 30928 bp, 32 predicted proteins | sample 5400061 | NCBI WGS metagenome assembly WNGA01 (sample SAMN13153366, study PRJNA577476) | soil metagenome | isolation source: 100 cm soil or saprolite under grassland replicate 2 | place: USA:California | collected 2016-06-15 | reverse complement strand
CCGACCCGGTGGCGCATCCATTCGCGCGCGACGAAGAGCGGCGCGCGGATGTGGAAGCGGAACGAGTTGTGCTCAAAACGGAGTCCCATGCCTGTCCCGCATCAGGAAGCGGATCAGGCCTTCGTCGGACTCGTCCATCACCTCCTTTCGCCGGGCGAAGCTGACCCTCGCCCCGTTGACGACCGAGAGGTCGTCCGCCATCGCGTCGTCGAGCCGCACGAAGCCGTGGTCGAGGACGTGGACGGTGTTGTCGGGTATCACTTCGGGGGTGACCGCCACGCCGGCGAGTGTACCGGGGCTGTATGTCGGCACCTCCGGCTTCTCCTACCCGTCGTGGCGGGGCGCGTTCTACCCCGAGAAGGCGCGGCCTGCCGAGTTTCTGCGGCTCTACTCGGAGCGGCTGCCGTCCGTCGAGCTGAACACGAGCTTCTACCAGCTCCCCGCCGAGGAGCAGTTCCGGGTCTGGGCGGAGCAGACGGGCCCGGCGTTCCGGTTCGCCGTGAAGATGAGCCGCCGGATCACGCACTTCCGCGGCCTCGACCTGGTCGGCACCTTCTGCGAGCGGGTGCGCGCGCTAGGCGACCGGCTCGGGCCGGTGCTGATCCAGTACCCGCCGACCCGGCCGCGCGACGACGGGCTTCTCCGCCTCCTGCGAGACTCGCTCGACCCGGAGCTCGAGTACGCCTTCGAGTTCCGCCACGAGTCCTGGGCGGGGGCCCACGTGCCCGTGCGCGTGAACTCGCTCGAAGGCGACGCGGCCTTCCGCTACCTCCGCCTGCGTGAGCCGCCGTACACCGAAGCCGACCTCGCCGAATTGGCTGGACGGCTACGGCCGCTGCTGGCGGACCGGGTGCGCGTCTACTGCTACTTCAAGCACGAGGACGATCCGACCGGCCCGGCCTATGCGGAGCGGCTGCTCGAGCTCCTCGCTACTTCGTGATCTCGTCGATCACCTCGTAGAAGCCGTCGGCGCCGATCGACTCGATGTGCGGAGCCATCGCCTCGTTTCGCGCCTGCTGCTCTTGCTGGAAGTCGTCGGAGCGGAGCTCGTCGGGCGAGCGGTCGGTGAGGCCGAAGGCGATGATCTCGTCCGGGGCGTTCATGTTGCGCAGGATGTAGGCATGAACGCCTTCGGGCCAGTTGTCGGGGTCGCCCTCCCACGCCTTCCGCCATTCGTCGTAGCTGCCCGGCTTGAGCTTGCGCACGGTCAAGGCTGCGTACTTCGCCACGGTCCTGTACCTCCTAGGTCGGGGTCCGGGCGATCCTAGCGCCGACGATCTCTTCGATCTGCTCGACCGCGAAGCGGAGCTCGTCGTCGCTGTTGAAGAAGTGCGGGCCGAGGCGCAGCCCGACGTCCGGGCGGGTAGTCGCAAAGGACGCCGCGGGCGGCGAGCTCCTCCCCGACCGCCTGGAAGTCCGGCGTGCGCACGACGACTGTGCCTCCCCGCCGGGCCGGCTCGCGCGGGCTCCCGACCTCGAAGCCGGCGTCCTCCAGCAGCTCGACCAGCATCGCCGTCTGCTCGACCGAGCGCGCGCGGATCCGCTCGACGCCGACCTCCTCCACGATGTCGTAGCCGGCGGTCGCCGCGTACAGCGCCGGCACGTTCGGGGTGCCGGTGAGAAAGCGGGCCGCACCCTCGGCGTAGTCCTGCTCGGGCTCGAAGGCGAAGGGCCGCGCGTGCGCCTGCCAGCCGGTCAGCGCCGGCTCGAGCCGCTCCGCCAGATCGGGCCGGACGTAGAGCCAGGCCGCACCGGGGCCGCCGCAGAGCCACTTGACCGAGCCGCCGACGGCGAAGGCGACCCCGAGCGCGGTCACGTCGAGGGGGACCGTCCCGACCGACTGGTAGGCGTCGAGGACGACGTGGGCGCCGGCTTCCTGGGCCCGTTCGACGATCGCCGCGACGTCCTGGATCTCGCCGGTCTTGAAGAGCACGTGCGTGACCGGGACGAGCAGCGTCCGCTCGTCGATCGCCTCGACGACGCCACCGTCGTCCGGCGCGACCACGATCTCGGCTCCGCGGGCAGCATGGGCCTGGTAGAGGTAGCGCACCGAGGGGAAGTTGCCCTCCTCGTAGACGATCCGGCGGCGCTCGCGCGAAGGCGCTCGCTTGCGACGCCGACCATGAGAGGCCGTGCCGGCTTTGCCGGTGCGGCCGTCAAATCGGAAGCAGGAGAGGACGACAGCCTCGGCGAGCGTCACGTTCTGGTGCATCGAGACGGTTCCGGGCGGAGCGCCGATCAGGCGCGCGATCTGGTCGCCGACCGTCAGCGACATCTCCCACCAGCCCTCGCTCCACGCGCGGACGCCGCGCGTCTTCCAGGTGCGCGCGTACTCGAGCAGGCGTTCCTCCGCGGCGGCCGGCATCGCACCGAGCGAGTGGTTGATCAGGTAGGTCGTCTCCGCGAGGATCGGGAAGCGCTCGCGGTAGTCGAGGAGCTCACTCATTGCTGCTTCCGGGCGAGCAGGACGAGGCGGGTCTGGTCCGAGAGCGGCTCGCGCTCGTAGCCGCCGAAGCACTCGACGCTCGTGAACCCGGCGCCCTCGACGAGCCGCGCGAGCTCGGTCGCCGTGTAGAGCCGCAGCCGGTAGGTGAAGGACTCGCGCCGGCCGCCGGCTTCGATCAGCGTGTGGGTCGTCTCGATCTCTCCTGCCGTGTTGTCGAAGCTGCGCTCCTCGACCAGTATGCCGCCCTCCGGCAGCGGGTCCCAGCCGCGCGGCTGGAAGACGCTCATCAGCCGGTCGCGGTGCATGGTCTCGACGACGAGGCTGCCGCCGGGCCGCAGCACGCGTAAGAACTGGGCGAGCGTCTGCCGGTCGCCTTCCTCACCGCGATAGCCCAGCGACGAGAAGAGGTTGAGCACGGCGTCGAAGCTCGCCTCCTCGAACGGCAGGTCGCGGTGATCGGCCTGCACCCATCCCAGCCACTCGCTCTCACCCGCCGCTCGCCGGGCTTCGTCGAGCAGCTTCTCGGAGCGATCGGCGCCGACGACTCGGTAGCCGGCGCGGGCGAGCGGGATCGAGTGGCGGCCGTAGCCGCAGGGCGCGTCGAGGACGTCCGCGCCGGGCTCGCAGCCGGCGAGCCGGACAGCGCCGAGGGCCTGTCCCTCCGCGTCGCCGCGCCGTTGGAGGGGTGCGTACGTCCTGAGGTAGATCTCGTCGAAGAACTTGTCCCACTCGTCGTGTTCCATTAGCTCAGGCGCTTGAGCACCGCCAAGGCCCGCTGATCCCAGGGGACGCGGTGGGTGCGGCCAGCCTCCCAGATCCGGCCGCGGTTCGCGAGATACCAGTCGTATGTCTCGCAGAGGGCCTGCTCGTTCGAGAGCCGCGGCGCGAAGCCGAGCAGCCGCTGCGCCTTGGAGACGTCGACGTAGGAGTCGCGGTGCGCGGTGCGGTAGTGCCACTCGGCGAGCGGGGAGAGGCGTGCGAGCTCCAGGGCGCGCAGGGCGAGCTCCGCGGGCCTCGCCGGAACCGGCCGCAGGCGGCTGCCCGAGCCGGCGTGCCGGATCAGCGCCTCCAGGTCGGAGCGGACGGTGCCGAAGGCGGTTGCGCCGACATTGAAGGTCTGACCGGCGACGTCCGCCTCGGCGGCGGCGAGCGTCGCCTCGACGAGATCCTCGACCGCCAGGAGCTGGTAGCGGTTCGTCCCGTCGCCGAGGATGGGCACCCGCCGGCGCTCTCGGATCCAGTCGAAGAGGATCTCGAACACCCCGAGCCGCTCCGGGCCGATGAAGGTCTTCGGGCGCAGGACGACGACCTCGAGCCCGCGCCGACCAGTGCGTCTGGCCACCCGCTCGGCCTCGATCTTCGACTCCCCGTAGTGGCCCACCCCGACGAGCGGCGCGTCCTCGCGCAGCGGGTGGTGCTTGGGGATCCCGTAGACGGCCGTCGAGGAGATCAGAATCGCCCGCGGGACGCCGGCCTCGAGCGCGGCCGCGAAGGTGACGGCCGTGCCGTCGACGTTGGCCGAGCGGATCGCCTTGCGCGAGGCCTGGATCGGCAGCGCCGCCGCCGCATGGACGAGCACGTCCACCCCCTCGCAGAGATGGGCGGTCGCGCCCGGGTCGCGCACGTCGCCGCGCAGCTCCTGGACCGAGCGCTCGAGCTCCGGATCGTCGAGCGGGGCGAGGTCGAGCGTCCGCACCACGTGGCCGTCCCGGAGAAGGCGCCGGGCGAGGTGGAGGCCGAGGAAGCCCGCTCCGCCGGAGATCGCCCACCGCATCCCGAGGCGAGCGTAGCGGAGGACTCCCGCCCCGCCGGGCGAACCGGGACGCCTCGTGTCCCGCAGACCCGTCGCCTTCTGCGCGGCGTCGCTGGCGGCGCTCACGCTGGTCGGGGCCGCGCACGCGGGGAACCCGCAGATCGCGGGGCTTCAGGTCGCCCTGCGCGCGTACGGCCTCTACCGCGGGCCGATCGACGCGATCGCCGGGCCGGGGACGGTGCGCGCGACGAGGGCCTTTCAGCGCCGCAAGGGGCTCGCCGCGGACGGTCGCGCCGGGCCGCTGACGCGGCAGGCGCTCGGGCCCCTCGGGCTGCCGCTCTTCGGCCGGCGGACGCTGCGGCGCGGGATGCTCGGCTGGGACGTCTCGGTGCTTCAGTTCTTGCTCGCCCGCCGTGGCGAGCTCGTGCCGGTCTACGGCTACTTCGACCTCGCAACGGAGCGGGCGCTTCGGCGCTACCAGCGCTCGCGTCGGCTCTCCGCGGACGGCATTGCGGGCCCGGTCACGCTCGCGAGGCTCGGCCGGGGGCGGCCGTCGCTTCGGCCGGGGCCTCGGCCGGTGCGGGCGGCTCCGATCGGCGTCCGCGCGCTGCTCGAGCGCTGGGCGCGCACGTACCGCGTCAGCCCCGGTCTCGTTCGCGCGCTCGCCTGGATGGAGTCCGGCTACAACCCGGGTCTCGTCTCGGCAGCCGGCGCCCGCGGCGTGCTCCAGGTGCTGCCGGTCACGCACAGCTACGTCGAGACGGTGCTCCTGCACCGCCGGGTCCGGCCGACGGTGGCCGGGGAGATCCAGGTCGGAGTCGCCTACCTGCGCCAGCTGCTGCGGGAGTCTCGCGGCAGCGAGCGGCGCGCGCTCGCGGCCTGGCACCAGGGGCCCGCCTCCGTGAGGCGGCACGGGATCTCGAGGGCGACGCGCGCGTTCGTGGCGGACGTCCTCGCCCTGCGGCGGCGCGGCGTCTAGTACTAGCGCTGGACCGCCACGGGCGGGGTCGCCGCGGGCTGAGGTGGCGGCTTCGAGTCGACGAGCACCGCGGCCGCGAGCAGGATCGCGATCCCGACGGCGCTCTCGCCGGCGAGGCTGCGGGGCAGGCGGGCGAAGAGCGGCGCCCCCCGCTCGAGCGCCGGCCGGACGAGGAAGTGGTGCGCGGCGCCCCATAGCAGCGCGAGCGAGACGAGCCCGAGCTTCACGAGGAGGACGTGCCCGTAGCCGGCGGTCCAGAGGTCCGACAGGCGCGGCAGGCGGAGCACGCTCAGGTAGACCCCGGCGGAGAGGATCAGCACGATCAGGCCCGTGGCCAGGCGTGAGAAGCGCAGGAAGGCCCGGCGGCGCAGGTCGGGCGCGAGCGGCCACACCACGAACGCGAGCATGACGAGCCCGCCGACCCAGAGCGAGGCCGCCGCGAGGTGCGTCCAGTCGGCGAGCTCCGAGAGCCACGACGACCCGCGATCCGCAGCGTCGTGCCCCGAGAGCGAAAGGCCCGAGGCGAAGCCGAGCGCGAGCACGAAGGCCGGCCAGAGCAGGAGCGGCCGGTCGGTCAGCCAGGCGAGGAACAGGATCGCGCTGACGAGCGCGAAGCCGAGCGTCATGGCGACGAACGCGGTCCCGAAGCGCGTCCCGCCCGCGATCGGCGAGAGGTCGCCGTAGAGGAACTTGCCGAACGGAAGCTGGAGTGCGTCCTCGGCGCGCAGGAGGAAGGCGAGGATCCCGACCTCGATCGCGCCGACCGCGCCGAGCCCGACGAGCCGGTAAAAGCGCCGCTCGGCCGCCGGAGGAAGCGGGCCGTGGAGCACGAGCAGCCGGAAGCCGAGCCCGCCGGCGAGCAGGGCCAGCGCCAGGAAATAGAGCCAGCGGACGAGGTGCTCGCTCGTCGTCGGCCCGCCCGAGCCATACGCCTCCGTGGCGGGCGGCGCCCGGTGGCGGACGCCGAACGTGAACACGCCGGAGATGACGTGCCCGTCCGCGGAGACTGCGGTCCAGCGCACCGTGTACGCGCCCCGCCCGAGCCGGCGCACAGGTGCCTCGATCGTACGCTGGGCGTCGCTGGCCCGCGCGCTCCCGGAGACGACCTTCCCCTTCGCGGTGAAGACGGTGATCGCCTTCGGCAGGACCTTGACGCTCTGGTCGAACTGAAGCCGCACGACGCGCGGCGGGTGCGCGAGCCGCTCGGCGAAGCCCGGGCTCGTCCGCACGAGCGTCGCGTGTGCCCCGGCCGCCGCGGGGAAAGCCAGCGCCACAAGAGCACAGGAGGCGAGCTTCCTCAACGGTGCTGCTCCCCGGCGACCGGTGAGAGATGGCCGAAGATCGGCGCGACGTCGCGGTCGGAGTAGAGCATCACCGCGACCACCACGAGGACGAGCGCGAGCCCGGAGCTCCAGACTGGGGAACGTGGCCGGAAGACTGCGGCGAGCGGAAAGATCGCCCCGACCAGCGCCGTCCAGCCGAGGGCGTGATGGAGGAAGGCGGAGCGCGCGAAGAGCCAGCCGTTCTGCTCGTGGATCAGCAGGGCCGTACCCGAGACCGACAGCGCGAGCGGCATCGTCAGGCGCCAGTACGGGCTGTGCAGCTTTCCGCGAACGAGGCCGAGCTCGGCCGCACCCGCCAGCATCATCACCTGGGCCCACGAGCCGTGAGCCAGCATGTGGATCGTCGAATTGGTGAAGAAGACCATCACCGGCCACATCAGCACGCCCATCGCGAAGAGCAGGCTCGGCCAGAGGTAGGCCCGCCACGCGCGGCGGTTCCAGACCTCCTCGCCGACGAACGCCTTCGCAAGCAGGCAGAGCCCGAGGAGCAGGAATCCCGTCGCGAACATCCAGTGGACGAACTGGGCAGGCGGCTCCATCAGCGCTCGGCCTCCTCGACATCCGCGATCAGGCCGGGCGCGACGAGCAGGGCGAAGCCGACGCCGACGAGCACGACCAGGAGCGGCGGCTCGATCACGAGCCACCAGAAACCCTGGCCATGCGGGTGCAAAAGCGTGATGCGGTACGGCTGGAGGAACGCCCAGGCGACGCCCCCGGCCATGGTCAGCGGTCCCAGCGCCGAGATCGCCAGCGTGCGAACGGAACGGCGGAGGGCCGCCCTTTCGGTGACAAGTTGTGTGCTCATTCCACCTCCCGTAGGGTCGTGACGACACCGTGCCCGCGGGCGTCTGGGCGGGACCGCGGGCTAGGCGGGAAGCGGCGGTGGGCGGCTCTCGAAGGCCAGCCCGAAGAGCTTGCGCGGAGGTGCCTCGATCCCCCGCCGGGGCCGCGGCCGCGGAGGCTCGGAGCGGGCTCCGAGCCTCTCCGCCCACGCACACGTGTCCTGCGCGTAGCGCTCGTACTCCGCGAGCCACCGGGCGACCGCGCTCCAGGCGAGCGCGACGAGCACCGCCAGCACGGCGAAGACCGGCAGGGCTGAGGTGTGCAGCCACGGCCAGAGGAGCGGCCAGCGCCCGGAGGCGGCCTGCTCTGCGTCGTTCTGGACGAGGAAGAAGGTCGAGGTGACGAGGAAGGCGGCGAGCCAGAGCCGAGGCGAGAGCTCGAGCCGGACCCGCGGCGCCCGGCGCGCGGGCCTGACGCCCCCGGCGGCGAGCACCCGCAGGGCCGCGCGCTCGGCCGTCCGGACGCGGACGAAGCGCCACGCGAGGCGGGCTAGGAGCAGAGCGACGCCGAGCTTCACGGCGGCGAGCAAGAACGGGTAGTAGTCGGCGCCCGCGTAGCTCGGGGAGCGCACGTGCCGGCCGACGTCGAGCCGGTGCGTCAGGCTGCGGCCGGCGAGCTCCGCGACGAGCGCGAGCAGTGCGAAAGCAAGACCGGCGGAAAGACGCTGGTGCCGCCTGGCACGCTTCATGCCCCCAGTGTGCCGCCCAAAGCCGCCGAGTTCAAACCGAACCGGCACACAGTCGGCACGCAATTTCCACGTAACAGACTGTTGCTAAGTGGCTTCGAACCCGCACCGACGCTGCCGTTGGGTCGTTCGGGACCAAGTAACAGTCTGTTACTTGGTCGTAGCGCCCGAAGCGGGCGCGTCGATGTGCCGCCGGAGCCGGGCCCGTGTATTCGAACTCGCCGCTCGGAGCGGGCGCTTCGATGCGCCGCCGGAGCCGGGCTATGCCCGGCGGGAGGCTCACGACGACAAGCCCGTTGGAGTACGAGGGAGCAGCGGCGGCTCCGCAACCGAAGGCAGGAAGCCACCGCCCGGAAGGAGGGGGCGCACGGGGGAACCAGGGGTTCCCCCGTGATCATCAGGCCAGGAGCGTGAGCTCCCAGCGCGGCTGCGAGGGGCGGTCGAAGCCGAGCAGGAGAATTCGCTGCCACCGGCCGAGGCAGAGCCCGCCGTCGACGAACGGAATCTGCTCCGTGCGCGGGCCGAGCAGGAAGCAGAGCTGTCGCTCCCGATCCGGCTGCTCCTGCGGGACGAGGCGGGTGAGGAGCTCCTCGAGGTCCGAGAAGAACCCGCTCTCGCGTTCCTGCACGCGCACGAGCGCCACGTCGTCGAGTGGGGAGACGTACGCGATCCCGCTCTCGTGGCCCGAGTCCCCCAGCTCCCGCTTCACGTCGTTGGTGATGTCCAGCACCGTCAACGACGGCAGCGCGGAAGCGATCGAATAGGGAACTTCGACCGAAGTCACTGGGCGGCGACCTCGCGCGGCAGGCGGAAGCTGACGTTCTCGCGGGCCACCTCGACTTCCTCGAGCTCGTCGTACCCGAGCGACGCGAGCCCGCGCAGGACGTGCGCGACCAGCTCCTCCGGGGTCGAGGCGCCGGCGGTGAGGCCGACGGCCTGGTGACCTTCGAGCAGGTCGGGGTCGAGGCCGCTTTCGCCGTCGATCAGCCGGGCCGTCGAGCCGGCCCGCTGGGCCACCTCGACGAGGCGGCGCGCGTTCGAGCTCGTCTCGGAGCCGATCACGAGGATCAGGGAGGCACCGCGGCCGGCCATCGCCTTGACCGCGTCCTGGCGGTTCTGGGTTGCGTAGCAGATGTCGTCCGCGGCGGGCCGGCGCAGGTCGCCGAAGCGCTCCCCGAGCGCGTCGACGGTCTCGGCGACGTCGTCCAGCGAGAGCGTCGTCTGCGTGATCACGGCGACGGGCTTGCCGTTCGTCTCCAGCTTCTCGGCGTCCTCGGGCGACTCGATCACGACCGTCGACTCGGGGCGCTCGCCGCGCGTCCCGATCACCTCGACGTGGTCGGCGTGCCCGACGAGCGCGACCAGGTGGCCGCTGTCCGAGTAGCGGCGCGCCTCGGCGTGCACCTTCGAGACGAGCGGGCAGACCGCGTCGACGACGACCAGCCCGCGGCGCTCGCAGTTCTCGCGCACCGTGGGCGCCACTCCGTGCGCGGAGAGGACGCAGATCGCCCCTTGCGGCACCTCGTCCTCGGAGTCGACGAACACCGCGCCGAGCCGCTCGAGCCGCTTGACAACGTGGTCGTTGTGGACGATCTGGTGGCGGACGTACACCGGCGGGCCGTGCTGCTCGAGCAAGATCTCGACGATCTCGATCGCGCGGTCGACCCCGGCGCAGAACGATCGCGGAGCCGCGAGCAGGACCTTCATGGGATCACCTGCTGGCCCAGCTCTTCGTTGCGGCCGCCAGATGGTCGAGCGCGCGCTTTGCGTCGGTGGCCGCCTGCGCGAACCCCCGCGGCTCCCGCACGAAGGCGCGAACGAGGCCCGGCCAGTCGTAGGGGCCCTCCGGCTTCACGGCCGCGCAGATCCCGTGCAGCGTGCGATCGGGCGTGTCGCTGACCGCGCGGACGACTCCGCGCAGCCGTCCGCTCCGCGCGAGCGGCCCGCTCTCGAGGTCGGCCGCGTCGGCGCCCGTGCGCTCGTGCAGGCGCCGCCGCTCGGCGGGAGCGTCGACGACCTCGTCCGCGGCCAGGATCGTCCCCGGCGACGCCCCCGGCACGCCCAGCGGCTCGCCCTCCCAGAGCACGGCTCCCGAGGCGTCGACCACCCTCGTCGCGTCGAGGACGGTGCCCGTCGCCAGGTCGTCGCGGAGCGCGCCGGCGAGCCCGAACGAGACCACCGGCCCCTCGGGAACGCCGTTCGCGGCGGCGAGCCCGACGAGCGCCGTCCGCGCCCCCGCGCGCCGGGCGGCCCGCTGCTCCGCCGTGGTCGCGCAGGCGAAGGTCACCCCGTCAGCGTCCATGCCGCGCTGCGGACGGTCTCCCTCACGCTGCCGGCGGCCTCGAAGGCGGCGGAAGGCTCGAACCCCGAGTGGATCCCGCAGTGCTCGCAGCGCGGGTCGTTGCCGGGTCCGTACTCCTCCCACTCGATCCCGTCGAGGAGCGCGTCGTAGGTCGGGAAGATCCCGTCCGTGAGCAGGTAGCACGGCCCCTTCCACCCGTACGGGTTGCGGGTGATCGAGCCCCACGGAGCGCAGGGGAGCTTGCGGTCGCCGGCGAGGAAGTCCTGGTAGATCGGGCTCGCCAGCCAGCGGTAGCCGTTCTTTCGCGCGGCCGACCGGATCACGCGGAACTTCTCCTCGTGCTCGGCGCGCGTCATCGTCAGGTTCGGGTCGATCTGCGAGTACTGGTAGCCCGGCGCGACGAGCATCCCGTCGATCCCGACGTCGTTCGTGAGGTAGTCCATCATCTGGACGACGTCCTCGACGGCGGTCTCCTTGAAGATCGTCGTGTTGGTCGTGACCCGGAAGCCGCGCTCACGCGCCTTGCGGATCGCGTCCACGGCGATGTCCCAGAGGCCCGGGTAGTCGCAGATGTAGTCGTGGATCTCGCGCATCCCGTCGAGGTGGACGACGAAGGTCAGGCGCGAGCTTGGCTCGAAGACGTCGAGGAACTGCTCGAGCCGGAGCGCGTTCGTGCAGAGCTCGACGGTCTTGCGCAGCTCCATGAACCCGGCGACGACGTCCTCGATCCCCTTGAAGACGAGCGGCTCGCCGCCGCAGATCGAGACGACCGGGGCCGGGCACTGGACGCCCGCGTCGACGCACTCCTCCACCGAGAGGCGCGCCTTGTTCGACTCGTACTCTCGGATCTTCCCGCAGCCGATGCAGGCGATGTTGCACGCGAGGGTCGGCTCGAGCATCAGCACGAGCGGGTAGCGCTCGCCCTTGCGCTGCTGCTGGGCGACGTAGCGGGCGATCTGCACGGTCGGAGCTAGCGGAAACTTCATCGGGAGAGCCTTTCTCGTAGACGGCCGAGGGCGAGCAACGGAAAGTGGAGACGGTACAGGTGGTAACGGATCATGAAGTCAAGCGGAAAGCCTGTGCCGGTGTAGTGGTCTTGCTCCCAGTCGCCGTTCTGTCGCTGTGCGGTACAGAGCCACTCGGCGGCGCGGCGCGCGGACTCGCCTCTCGCCTCGCCTCCAGCGACGTAGGCTAATAGCGCCCAGGCCGTTTGGGAAGGAGTGCTCGCGCCGCGGCCGCGCCAAGCGGGATCGGCGTAGGAGCGGATGTCCTCGCCGAAGCCGCCGTCGTCGTTCTGGACCCGGTTCAGCCAGGCGACCGCGCGCCGGATCGCCGGGTGCGCAGGGTCGATCCCGCAGGCCTCGAGCGCCGGCAGGGCCGCCCCGGTTCCATAGACGTGGTTCACGCCCCAGCGGCCGAACCAGGAGCCGTCGGCCTCCTGCTCCTCGAGCAGCCAGTCCAGCCCGCGCCGGGTTGCTCCCTCGTAGCCGCCTTCGGGCGCGAGCGCCTCCAGCGCATGGGCGGTCACGTCGGCGCTCGGCTCGTCGGTCACCTTGCCGAAGTCGCAGAACGGGAGCTTGTAGAGCCAAAAGGCCTCGTTGTCGGCGTCGAAGGCGCCCCAGCCGCCGCTTCTGGACTGCATTCCCGCGGCCCAGGCGAGGCCGCGCTCGACCGCCTCGTGGCCGCGGTGGCAGCGGCGCAGCGCGAGCGCGACGACGGCGGTGTCGTCCACGTCCGGATAGAGGTCGTTCTCGAACTCGAAGGCCCAGCCGCCGGGCGCGAGGTCGGGCCGGCGGACGGCCCAGTCGCCCGTGACGGTCACCTCCTCGTGCTCGAGCCACTCGGCTGCGCGAACGAGCGCCGGGTGCTCGGGGCCGAGCCCGGAGTCGCGCAGGGCGAGGACGGCGAGGCCGGTGTCCCAGACCGGCGACTGGCAGGCCTCGGGGCGCAGGCGGTCGCCTTCGTCGATCGTGAAGCCCTTCCAGCCCTCGACCGCGCGCCTGAGCGTCTCGTCCTCGAAGCCGTGCCCGAGCGCTACCAGCATCAGGATCGACCAGACCCACGGCGGCTGGATTCCGCCCCAGGAGCCGTCCGCCTCCTGGTGCTCTCGCACCCATGCCTCCGCCGTCGAGATCCCGCGACGCCGGAGGCTAGACGGACGTGGCGGAGGCTTCGTCTGTCCCGGGCGACCGCCGATTTCGCGCAGGTCGAGGTCCCCGCCGCGGACCGGCCGCAGCGCGCGGCAGACCGAGAGCGGGACGAAGGTGCCCCGCGCCCAGCACGAGAAGTGGTAGATGGAGACGGGCGCGCTCGGCGGCAACAGAACGAGCTCGACCGGAATCGGCGTGATCCGCTGCCACGGCCACTGGCCGAGCAGGGCGAGGAAGCACTTGGTGAAGATCCGGCTGCGGGCGATCCCGCCCTGGGAGCGGATGTACTCGCGCGCCCGCCGGCCCGGGTCGGCGCCGGCGAGCTCGAGCGCGGCGTAGGCCTCGATCGAGGTGGAGAGGTCGGCCGGCCCGTCGAACCAGATCGACCAGGTGCCGTCCTCTCGCTGCCGCGCCAGCAGCTCGTTCGCGATCTTGCGGTCGAGCTCGGGCGTGCGCAGGCCGAGGACGTGGTGCCAGAAGAGGTGCTGGGCGATCATCGTCGCGTTCGACTCGAGCTCGCCGACCCACCAGCCGCCGGGGTGCTGGAGCGCGAGCAGGCGCTCGGTGGCAGCGTCGATCGCCGCGTCGAGCCGGGTCTCGATCCGTTCCGGGGCGACGGTCACGCCGCTACCTCTTCACGCCCCCGGGCGAGGGCGTGCACGGCGGCGCGGCCGCTCCGGACGGCGCCTTCCATCGTCGCCGGCCAGCCGGTGGCGGTCCACGCGCCCGCGCGCACCACGTTCGGCCGGGACGTCTCCGGCCCGGGCCGGTGCGCCTCGCTGCCGGGGCGGACGGCGATCGTCGCGGCGGGCTCGCGGCTGACCCGCGACCAGAGGAGCTCGGCCGGGCCGAGGCGCTCGGTGACGGCGCCGGCGATCAGCTCGACCAGCTCGCGTCCGCGCAGCTCCTCGAGCTCGGGCGCGCCGCTCGAGACGACGGTCAGGTACTGGCCACCGGCCTTCGGCTGCTGGCTGGTGAGGGCGCCTCTATCGAACACCCAGTGCGCCGGGCTACCCAGGAGCGCCGCCAGCTGGTGGTGCAGGAGCCGGCGGTCGAAGAGGAGGTGGACGCTGACGATCGGCGAGTCCTCGAGCAGTGGCTCCGGCTCGCCGAGCAGGCGGGCGCACTCGCGCGGTGGCACCGCCAGCACGATCGCGTCCGCGTGGACGCTCTCGAGCTCGTCCACGCGGTCACCGGCTGCGACCGTCGCGCCGGCCGCCTCGAGCGCGCGCCCGGCGGCCTCGCCGTGCATCTCCCCGAGCGGCCGCGCCGGGAGGACCAGGTCGGACGCGCGCCGTCCGCTGCGGAGCGCCGTCTGGACCGTGAAGATCCCGGCCGCGGCGCTTGCCTCCGCGGCGGGCAGGTTCAGGGCCGGACGGACGAAGACGTCCCAGAACCGCTCGATCGCGCGGTCGGACTGGCCCCGCGCGCGCAGCGCCTCCGCAAACGTCCCCGACCCATTGCTCGTGCTCCAGCTCACAAGCGCCCGCAAGATGCCGAATCGATCTCCGAGCGGCACGTGCCGGTAGCGCATGAGCGCGAGGGCCGAAGGCTTGATCACGGCGGCGCGGCCTCGCTCGTCGATCACCGGCAGCGAGAGCGGCGAGCGCCGCACCGAGCCGCCCTCCCCGATTCGATCCAGGAAGCGCAGGTACTCGGTGAAGCAGCCGAGCGCGATGTGCTGGCCGTTGTCGGGCGGCGGCTCTGGATCGCCCTCGCGCCGCGGGAGTGTCTGCACCGCGCCTCCGAGCGTCGGCCGCGCCTCGTAGAGCGCGACCTCGTGTCCGGCGTCGACGAGCTCGAGAGCCGCGCTCAGTCCCGCGAGCCCACCGCCCACGACTTCGACCCTCACCGGAGGAACCCGGCCCCAACGATCCGGAGCTTGGTCAGCCGCGAGAGCCGGACCGACCCGTCGAAGACGTCGAACCCGCTCGCCTCGATCCGGTCGAGCGTTGCACGATACAAACCCGCAAACGTTGCCACGCACGCGGCGCTCCGGGTATCGAGCGAGTCGAGCAGCGCCAGTCCTTCCTCGAGGTACGCGCGCGCGCGCGAGGCCTGGAAGCTCATCAGCGCCCGCCACTCCGGCGTCACGCGGCCCTTGGCGATCTCATCTTCCGAGACGCCGTACGCGGCGAGCTCGTCCTGCGGCAGGTAGACGCGGCCGAGCTCCCAGTCCTCGCGGACGTCACGGATGATGTTGATCAGCTGGAGCGCGACGCCCAGCGTCTGGGCGCGCTCGGTCTCGCCGGAGCCGTAGACGGCGACGCAGGCGAGCCCGACCGCGCCCGCGACGCGCCGGCAGTAGGCGTGGAGGTCTTCGAAGGTCTCGTACCGCCGTTGCTGCGTGTCCTGGAGGCCGCCGTCGACGAGGTCGTTCAGGGCGCTCGCCGGAATCGGGTAGCGGGAGCGCGCGTCGCCGAGCGCGACGTGCATCGCGTCGTCGCCGGGCGGAGCGTCGAGCGCGGCGCGGAGACCTTCGAGTCGCTCGCGCTTCTGGGCATCGGGCAGCTCGCCGTCCGCAATGTCGTCCACCCGGCGCGCGAAGGCGTAGATCGCCGCGATCGCGCGGCGCTTGGGCCGTGGCAGCACCATGATCCCGTAGGCGAAGTTCCGCGCCTCCCGCCGCGTCAAGCGCTCGACCTCCGCGTAAGCGGCCTCGACCGTCACCGGATCGCCGCCAGCGCGAGCCGCGCCCGTGATGGCCGGGGACGGCGGTTGAAGATATCCCAGTCGGCGCGCTCGAGCGCCTCCAGCGCCGCGACCCCGCCGCGTGCGAAGAGCGCAACCGCCCGCCCGCTGCGCCCGGCGAGGCGGCGACCGAGCTCGTCGCCGGAAGCGAGGAGGCCACGCGCCCGCACCGCCTCGAGCTCGAGCAGCCGCCGGAGCGGCTCGTTCGGCTCGGCCAGCTCGGTGACGTCGAAGCGGCGCCGGTCCTCGCCGGGGAGGTAGATCCGGCCGAGCGCCAGGTCGCGTGGCACGTCCTGGAGGAAGTTGACGAGCTGGAGGCCGGTGCAGACATCGTCCGAGAGCGCCACCGCCTCCGCGTCCCCGCCGCGCCCGAGTACGCCGAGGACGAGCCGCCCGACCGGGTCGGCCGAGTGGACGCAGTACTGCTTCAGGTCGGCCCAGGTCTCGTACTCGGAGACCCGCTGGTCGATCCGGTTCGCCTCGATCAGGCGGAGGAACGGCTCTCGCGGCAGCGCCCGCGCTCGGATCGTCGGCTGGAGCGCGCGCATCACCTCCCAGCTCGGCTCGCCCTCGTAGCAGGCGTCCAGCTCGCGCTCGAGCTCGTCCAGCGCGGCGAGCCGGTCGCCCTCGTACTCGTCGCCGAGGATGTCCACGAGCCGCGCGAACCCGTAGACGGCGCGCAGGTGCGGGCGGACGGACCGCGGGAAGAGCAGCGAGGCGACGGGGAAGTTCTCCGTACGCGCCCGCGCCGCGACTGAGTCGAGCGAGGCCGGATCCATGCGCAAACGATGTCGCGCCGCGACCCGCTACGTCAAACGCGCTAGGAGGGTTTGGCGGAACGGCGCTCGTTGTTGGGGTGCGATGCTCGTTCCGAGGCAAGGACGCAGGGAGTGTTCGTAGCCGGAGGCTACGGACGCGACTGAGGACGCGGCATCGGGGCGAGCAGCGCGGCCCAACGGCACAGACTCCGTTTCGCCAAACCCTCCTACTTAGGCGGTACGCCAGACCTGCGTGAGCGAGACGCGGGGCCGAAGGACGCGCCTGGCCGCCTCGAGCGCGGGAAGATCGCGTCGATCGCGAAGCGCATGAAGCCCGTGTGGATCGAGCCCGCCGGCCGGAGCAGCAGCCCCTCGCCCGAGGCGAGACTGGGGAGGGTGGGCTCTGCTGCAGCGTGATAGCGGGCGAGAGACGGGCGTTCGTTGGGAGGGCACCCCTCGAGTAGCGTGAGCGCGAGTCCGAGTGGTGGCAGAAGCAGCTCGGAAGCGATGCCGAGGTGCCGGCCTAGAAGCTTCGAGGGACGAGGGAGCAGCACAGGGCGGCTCCTGTCCCCGTCATTGAGGCGATAGGGGTCGAGCACACGGACCTCCGTGATCTGCTCGACGTATTCGACACCGCGACCAGGCGGAGGCGGCCGTTCGGCTGCGGCTCGTAGACGAGCGCCTCGGGCGTAGCGGCGTTCTCCGCGGGTGTCATTCTCATCGTCTTCCCCTCGGTCCCTCGTCAGACGTGCGGGCCGACGAGCGCGCCGTGGCCGCGAGCCGGCGTGGGCGTCTTCGCGAGCCAAGCACGCAGCCGCGCGCGGGAGCGCCGCCGCCGCGTCGCTCGTGCCGCGAGCCGGGCCGCGTCCGCCTGCCGAACGAGGTCGGCGTGCCGGGCCGCGATCGCCTGCTCAAGAATGTGGGGCGCGACGTTCACGGTCACCCAAACGTAGGCGAACGCCTCGCTCGCGCATATCGGCAGAACTCCCTAAATTGGAGGGTGCCGCTACCTATCTTGGCCGGCGAGGCCGAGGCGGGATGCTTCGGCGCTGGCCAGAGCGCGCGTGCGCACGCCGAGCTTGCGGAGGATGGCCGAGACGTGGTGGTCGACCGTCTTTCCCGACAGAAAGAGGCGCTCTGCGATCTCCGCATTCTGGAGCCCTTGCGCGACCAGCGACAGCACCTCGAGCTCACGCGCTGTCAGGCCGGCCGGGTTCTTCTGCGTGTCGGGGCGCGGCCCGCGCGGGAGGCCGCGGGCGCCGCGCTCCCGCAGGTGGCGTGCGACGATCGCGGCGGCCGGCCGCGCGCCGAGCTGCTGCAACGCTGCGAGAGCGCGGCGGCGCGCTTCCTCGTCACCCTGCGCCAGCGCCAAGGCGGCCTCGTACGGACAGCCGAGCGCGGTCCACTCCTCGGCCGCCCGCTCCCACTCGCCGGCGAGCTCGAGCGCATACGGCTCGGCTGCATCGGCTGGGATCTCCTCCTCGACGCCGGCCCGCCGGCGCCAGCAGGCGAGCTCGCCGATCAGCCACGAGGAATTCCGCTGCACGGCGAGGTCGAGCGCCGCTTGCGTCTCCTCAGCAACCATCTCGGCCCGCCCCTCGAGCCACGTGCCCTCGGCCCTCGCCGCAACGACCGGCCCGATCCGCGGCAGCTCGCCCGTCGGCTCGCCCAGCGCGAGCGCTTCGTCGAGCGGCTCCCACACGGCGGGATCGCCACGCCGGGCACGCGTTAGCCCGAGCACGACAAGCGAGACGATCCGAGGGGTCGTCGACGTGCGCGGAATACGCAGGACGGACCCGGCCGAGTCGACCGCCTCCGCCCAACGTCCCTGCTCGAGCTGCCAGCGGGCGCGGTGCGCGAGGAGATAGAGCCGATACAGCTCGAGGCCGTGCTCGCTGCAATACGCGAGCCCGGCGTCGAGGTAGTGGTCGGCGAGTGCGTAGTCGTGAACGTGAACGCCGGATATCGCGAGGCTGGTCAGCACCCGTCCCACCTGAGCGTCGAGCCCCATACGTTCGGCGAGCTCGAGGCTCCTCTCGAGGTTTGCGACGCCCCCGGCCGCCCCGGCAAGGAACTCCGCGGCTCCGACGTTCCTGAGGCCGAGGACGACGATGTCGGCGGCATCGAGGCGCTGGGCCAGCTCGAGCGCGCGGGAGCCCCAGCGGATCGCCTCCTCCGCGTTCTCAGCCGCTGCGCAGATCGCCGACACATTGCTGTACGCCAAGGCGAGCTCCCGCCCGGGCGGGAGCTCCTCGAGCACCGCGACTGCGTCCCGCCCGGCCCGCTCGGCCTCCGCGGTCCGGCCGGGACACCAGAGGATCTCCGAAAGCAGGCGCAGCGAGTCCCCCTCTCTGCGCCGGTCGCTGAGCCGCCGGTGATACTCGAGCGCCTCTTTCACCGCCTCGATCGCATCGTCGTACTGGTCGGTCAACAAGCACTCCTCCGCGCGGCGGTCGAGCAGCCCGACCCGCTCCCCCGGCGCCAGTCGGTCGCCGAAACGAAGGGCGCGTTCGTAATGGGCGGCTGCCTCGCGGTGCGCGCCGAGCGAGGACGCGCGCTCGGCCGCGGCCGGCGCAAACCGCAGCACCGCCCCCGCGTCGTCGGCCGCGTCGGCGTGGTGTGCGAGGCGGGCGAGGTCGGGCGCCCCGGACGGTGGCTCGGCGAGCGCCGCGAGCGCCTGACGATGCAGCGCGAGGCTCCGGTCCGGCGAGAGCGATTCCTCAACGGCGAGGCGGGCGAGCTCGTGCCGGAACGCCACGCCCCCCGGCTCGGGCGTGAGCATCCCTGACGTCAAACATTCGTCGAGGTGCTCGACGGCTTGACCGGCGAGCGCCTCCAGGAGCCAGGGCTCGGCCGGCGGCGGCGCGACCGCGACCGCCTCGAGCAGCGCCCTCGCGGGAGGGCTCAGGTGCGTGGTTCGAGCGAGCACCGCATCTCGCACGGTGGCGGGGATCTCCTCCTCTGCCACCGCGAGCGCCTCGGTGACGAAGAATGGATTTCCGCTTGTCTTGCGGTAGAGCTCGTCCGCTTCGAGGCCGTACGGCTCGGCGAGCTTCGCCACCGCCGCCGGCGAGAGCGGCTCGATCTTCATGCGGCCGACCGACCGGCTGGTCGCAAGCTCCCCGAGGACGACTCGCAGCGGGTGTGCGCGGTCGAGCTCGTCGTCGCGATAGGTGGCGAGGACAAGGACGGGAACCGCCTCGAGCCGGCGCCCGAGCAGCCTCAGCACGTCCAGGGTTGCCTCGTCTGCCCAGTGGACGTCCTCGAGCACGAGGATCGTCGGCGCCCGCTCCCCGAGCTCGCGCATCAGTGAGGACGCGACTTCGTGCGGCCGGGCACCGCTCTGGACGAGCTCCTCGAGCTCGCCCCCCGTGATCTCGGCGACATCGAGGAGCGGCCCGAGCGGACGCGGCGTGAAGAGCGAGTCGCAGGCTCCCCAGAGGATCCGGGCGACTCGGCGTTGCTCGTCGCAGAAGCGTCGGACGAGCGCCGTCTTGCCGACTCCCGCCTCGCCTCCGACGAGCACGAGCCGCCCGCGGGAATTGCGCTGGACTGTCGCGAGGCCGTCGCCGAGCTCCGCGAGATGATGCGCGCGCTCGAGTAGCTCGCCGGCCGCATCGGGCGTGGTGACTAGTGATGTTTTCACCGTCCTAGGACGACTTCTAGTGCCCTCCGTTACATCGTGCAACTATTCTCGGCCCGTGCAGGGCCGCCGCGAAGCTCTCGCCGTCGGCTTCGTCTGGCTCGCCTGGCTCTGCGCCGTCCTTGCGACGGTCGCGATCGGCCTCGCGGCCGGCGCCTACCACCGCAGCCCCCACTGGCCGTCCCATCCGCTCTTTCCGCTCTTCGCGTGGGACTTCGGCTGGTACGACGCGATCGCCCTGCACGGCTACGCCCCTGAGCCGGAGGCGCTTCGCCGCTACGCCTTCTTTCCCCTCTGGCCCTGGCTCCTGCGCACCTCGGGCCGGATTCCCGACTGGGAGCTCGCAGTTGTCCTCGCGGTGGTTGCAAGCGGGCTCGCGTTCTTCGGCCTCGCCGCCGCCCGCCCGGAGCGCTCGCGCCGACGCGTCGCGGTCGCGCTCGCCTGCTGGCCGGGATCCTGTGCGCTCCTCCTCGCCTACCCGGACGGTCTCGCCCTCGCCGGCGGGGCCTGGGCGGCGGCGCTCGCGTTGCGCGGCCGGCCGCTCGCCGCCGGCCTCGCCGGGGCGGTCGCCGCCCTCGCTCGGCCGAGCGGCGTCCTGATCGCGCTCCCGCTCGCGTGGCTTGCCCGCGGCAAGGGCCCGCGCGGGTGGCTCGGCGCAGCCGCCCCGGTGGCCGCCGCGGCGGCTGTCGAAGGATTCTTCTGGGAGCGGACCGGTGCGGCCACGACCTTCTTCGACGCGCAGAAGCTCTGGGGCCGTAAGGGCCCGGCCCGGTTCGGGGACTGGCTCGACCATCTCGGCGGCCTGCTCGAGCGGCACGGCTCGATGATTGGGCTGCTCGCCGTGGGCGGGCTGCTGGCGATCGTGATCGCGTGGCGACGGTTCGGCCCCTGGCCGACCGTGGTGGTCGCCTACGCCTGCGCGGTGGCGCTCCTGCTCGCGGCCACCCAGAGCCTCGAGGGCTTCGTGGACAGCGCGCGTGCCGCGCTCATCATCCCCCTGCTCGTCGTCCTCTGGCGGCTCGGTCCCCGCTACCGCCCGTGGGCCGCGTTCGCAACGGCGGTCGTCGCGCTGCTGCTGCTCTCGGGGACGATGCAGAGCTTCGGGCGGCAGAGCCTGTTCGCGTTCCCGGTCTTCTGGGCGATCGCGGAGGGCCCGCGCTGGCTGCGCTGCCCGCCCCTGGCGGCGCTTGGCTTCGCGGCGAACCTCGGGATCGCGCTCCTGTTCACGCGCTTCGCGCCCTGACTCGTCCGTAGCCAGAGGGAGACTGCGAGCGTGGCCGTCTTCCGAGAGGAGCTCCTCCGTCTCGTCTCGTACGAGCAGCGGCACCGCCGCCTCCTGGCCCGGCTCGGGATCGTCGTCGCGGCGACGGCGGTCGTCGACGCCTGCGGCACGGTGGCGATCTACTTCCTCGAGCGGCACTCCCGCGGCACCGAGGTGCACACGTTCGGCGACGCGCTCTTCTTTACCACCGTCCAGCTGCTGACCGTTTCCTCGCAGCTGCGGAATCCCCTCACCGCGGGCGGTCGGGTCGTCGACGTGGTGCTGGAGCTCTGGGCCGTGATCGTCGTCGCCGGCTCGGCCGGGGCGATCGCGGCCTTCTTCCAGGCGGGCGATCCCTAGGTAGCGCTTGCCTGCCGCCGGCGGTAGGCGGCGGCCGCGACCCGGTCGGCGCAGAGCTGAGAGCAGTACCGGCGGCTCCGGTTGCGCGATCTGTCGACGAACACGCAGCGACAGGGAAGCGCGTCGCAGATCCCGAAGCGCTCCCAGCCGTCCGACCGGATCGCCTCGAGCAGCGCCGCCGCCACCCGCGGGCCGAGCCGGTCGGCGAGATCTCGCTCACGGCGAGCCTCGAACGCGAAGCTCCACCCGCCCGGCGCGGGGCGCAGCTGCGGGACCGCATCGGTCAGGAGGCCATTCAGGATCTCGACCGCCTCGGCCTCACGATCGGCTTCGAAGACGCTGCGGACGCGCCGCCGCAGCGCCCGCAACCGGCGCAGGTCGCTCTCCGCGGCAACCTCGGCCTCGCGCTCGAGCCCGTGCTCGTGGAGGAAGCGGCGCAGGTGCGGAAGGTCGCGCAGGAACTCGGGTTCGTCGTCGAGCACGTCCCACGTGTTGACGAGGTCGACCGCCAGATCGACCTCGCGTTCCTGGAAATTTGCTGCCCGCATCTGCTAGCCTCGTCAGTAGCGTAGCCGTCTAAGGACCTGACGCCGGACGACGACGAAGGAAGATTCCATGATCCGTTACGTGATCCGCCGGGTGCTCTGGGCCTTCGTCCTCTTCATCGCCGTCACCATCGTCACATACATCATCTTCTTCATCATTCCGGCCGACCCCGCGCGCGCCGTCGCCGGCCGGAACCCGACGCCCCAGATGATCGAGAGCGCCCGGCACTACCTTGGGATCGACAGGCCGGTGTACGTCCAGTACGCCCGCTTCCTCAAGCGCCTCGTCGTCGACCAGGACCTCGGCCGCTCGTTCCAGAACCGCGAGTCGGTCAACTCCGAGGTCGGCAAGGCGGCGCCGGTGACGGCCTCGCTCGTCTTCGGCGGGGTGGTGCTGTGGATGCTGATCGCGCTCCCGATCGGCATCCTCTCCGCGCTCAGACCGAGAACGATCATCGACCGGGCCACGATGACGTTCGTCCTGATCGGGATCTCCGCCTCGCCGATCTGGATCGGCCTGATCCTCACTTACTTCTTCAGCTACAAGTGGCGGCTGACCCCGATCTCGGGTTACTGCGACTTCTTCAACCCATCGGCCGGTGCGGAGTGCGGCGGCCCCGTGCAGTGGGCCTACCACCTGATCCTTCCCTGGATGACTTTCGCGCTCGTGAACGCCGCGCTGTACGTGCGCATGATCCGCGCGAACATGCTCGAGGCGATGAACGAGGACTACGTGCGCACCGCCCGCGCGAAGGGCGCGCCCGAGTCGCGCGTGGTCCGCGCTCACGTGCTGCGGAACGCGCTCTTGCCGATCGTGACGATGCTCGGGATGGACATCGGATACTTGCTCGGCGGCGCGGTCTTCACCGAGTCGATCTTCAGCCTGCCGGGAATGGGCCGCACATCCGTGAACGCGCTCAACGCGCTCGACCTGCCGACGGTGCAGGGGATCGTCGTCTTCGCCACGATCGCGATCATCGTGTTCAACCTGCTCGTCGACCTCCTCTACGCCTGGATCGACCCGAGGATCCGGCTGGCGTAACCTTTTGATCTGGCCGAGAGCGTCCTCATCACCGGCGGTGCCGGGTTCATCGGCTCGCACCTCGCGGACGACCTGGTCCGGGCGGGCTACCGCGTGCGCGCGCTGGACAGCCTCGTCGAGCAGGTGCACGGCGAGGCCCAGCGGCCGGACTACCTGAACGACGAGATCGAGCTGGTCGCCGGCGACGTCCGCAACGCGGAGGTCGTGCGTGGCGCGCTCGAGGGCATGGACGCGGTCTTCCACTTCGCCGCGCGCGTCGGCGTCGGCCAGAGCATGTACGAGCCGGCCGAGTACGCGGGCGCCAACACGGCCGGCACCGGCGTCCTGCTCGAGGCGCTGCTCGAGCACCCGGTGCGCAAGCTCGTCGTCGCCTCGAGCATGAGCGTCTACGGGGAGGGCGCCTACGAGCCCGTGCCCGCCGCGGAGCGCTCGCGCGAGCAGCTCGAGCGCGGCGAGTGGGAGCCGCGCGGCCCGAACGGCGAGGAGCTGCGGCCGGTGCCGACAACAGAGACGAAGGAGCCCTCGCTCGCCTCGATCTACGCGCTGACGAAGTACGACCAGGAGCGGATGTGCCTGCTCTTCGGCGCCGCCTACGGCGTGCCGGCGGTGGCGCTGCGGCTCTTCAACGTCTACGGGCCGCGGCAATCGCTCTCGAACCCGTACACGGGCGTGCTCGCGATCTTCGCCTCGCGGCTGCTGAACGGCCGGGCCCCGGTCGTCTACGAGGACGGCGGCCAGCGCCGGGACTTCGTGCACGTGGGGGACGTCGCCCGTGCCTCCCGCCTCGCCCTGGAGCGAGACGGCGCCGACGGGCTTGCGGTCAACGTCGGCAGCGGACGCAGCGCGACGGTGCTGGAGATCGCGACCGGGCTCGCCGATCTACTCGGCAAGGAGGTCGAGCCGGAGCTCCCGGGCGCCTTCCGGGCCGGAGACATCCGTCACTGCTTCGCGGACACCTCGCTGGCGCGAGAGGCGCTGGGCTTCGAGGCCGACGTGAGCCTCGAGCACGGGATGCGCGAGCTGGCCGCCTGGCTCGCGGACCAGCCTGCGACCGACCGCTTCGACGACGCCTCGGCGGAGCTCGCCCAACGCGGGCTCAGCAGCTGAGCCTGTTGGGTCTCGCGTTTGGCGAACGCGGCATTCGGCGATCCGAAACGCGGTGAGGCTCTTACAGAGAAGGAAGGCCGAGCCGGAAGAGTCAGGGCGCCCGGCTCTCGACGAAGCGCCGGCGCCCCAGCCCGAGCTCGAGGAGCCGCACCTCGCCGATCCGGGGCCGACGGATCTCTCCAGGCGCGACTACTTCGCGATCCTCCGCCGGACGGTGAAGCAATCGGGCGAGGACCACATCACGAACCTTGCCGCCGCACTCGCTTACTACGCCTTTCTCGCGATCCCCTCCGCGCTCCTGCTTGCTGCGGGGCTCTTCGGCCTGCTCGCCGGACCCGACACCGTCGGCACCGTGATCGACAAGCTGAGCCAGGTCATGCCGAGCGAGGCGACGAAGCTGATCCGCGACAGCCTCGCCCGCCTGACCCAGAAGCAGGGGACGAGCCTCACCCTGACCGCCGTCGGCGGCGCGCTCGCGCTCTGGTCGCTGAGTGGGGCGACGCAGAACCTGATGTGGGCGCTCAACCTCGTGTACGACCGCGACGAGACGCGAGGGTTCGTCAAGCGCCGCCTGACCGCCTTCGCGATGATCTTCTTCGCGCTCCTCGCCTTCGCGCTCGTCTTCGGGCTGCTCGTTCTCGGCCCGCCTCTCTCCAACTGGGTCGGCGGCGCCGTCGGGGCGAAGACGGTCGTCCGGATCGCCTGGTGGATCGCCCAGTGGCCGTTGCTCGTCGGCGGCCTGCTGCTCGCGTTCTCCGCGATCCTGCACCTCGGGCCGAACGTCAAGCATCCGCGCTGGCGCTTCCTCAGCTTCGGGGCGGTCGTCGCGGTCGTCGTCTGGCTGGCGGCGTCGGGCGCGTTCGCCTTCTACGTGAGCAAGTTCGGCTCGTACAACAAGGCCTGGGGCTCGCTCTCGGCCGTCGTCGTGATGCTGACGTGGCTCTGGCTCAGCTCGCTCGCGCTCCTGTTCGGCGCCGAGATCAACGCCGAGGCCGAGCGAAGCCGCGAGCTGCGCCGCGGCGAGCCTGCGCACGTCGAGCTGCAGGCGCCGAAGAAGGCATAGTCTCCGATCCCATGTCCGCCGCCACGTTGCACACCAACCACGGCGCGATCGCGGTCGAGCTCTTCGACGACGACGCGCCCAAGACGGTCGAGAACTTTCGCAAGCTCGCCGGCGACGGCTTCTACGACGGCGTCGTCTTCCACCGGGTGATCCCCGACTTCATGATCCAGGGGGGCGATCCGACCGGGACCGGGATGGGCGGCCCCGGCTACACCTTCGAGGACGAGCTCAACGAGCACGAGGTCGCCCGCGGCGCGCTCGCGATGGCGAACGCCGGCCCGAACACGAACGGCAGCCAATTCTTCATCGTCACGGCCGAGGCCGCGCCGTGGCTGGACGGCAAGCACACCGTCTTCGGGCGCGTCACCGGCGGGATGGACGCCGTCGACGCGATCTCGGCGGTCGAGACCGACGCCAACGACAAGCCGCGCGAGGCCGTCGTCATCGAGCGCGTCGAGCTCGCGGACTAAGAACCCGCGAAAAGATCAAGCTTGCTCGGCGCGCGCCGCCCGCCTGAGGCGGACCGGCTTCACGCGACGACGAAGTCCCTGATCACGGCGAGCGCCTCGGCCGGCTTGTCGCGGAAGACGCCGTGGCCGGCGTCGGGGAAGACCTCGAGCCGGGAGCTCGGGATCGCCGCAGCGAGCTCCTCGTGGTCGGCGAGCGTCGTGATCGGGTCACGCGCGCCCGCGAGGATCAGGGTCGGGCAGCGGATCCGGTCCAGCTCGCCGAACCAGTCGTAGGTGAAGCCCTCGCCTCGGAAGAAGTGGAAGCCGACCTCGGGGCGCATGACGACGCGCACGATCGCATCCGGGTCGATCGGGGTCGGGTTGTAGAGCGGCAGGCAGACCGCCATGAACTCGTCCAGCCGCTCCTCGTTCGGATCGTGGAAGTACCGCTCCGCCACGTCCCGCGCCTCCTTCCCGCCGAGCCGCTCGAACATCGGCAGGGCCCGGTCGAGCCGGAAGCGGCCGATGCTGCTCGAGACGATCAGCTTCGCGGCCAGCTCCGGATGCCGGATCGCCACCCCGAGCGCGACCACGCCGCCGAAGGACTGGCCGAGGATGACCGGGTGCTCGATCTCCAGCGTGTCGCAGAGGTCGACCACGTCCTGGATCCAGGTGTCCAGATTCCAGCGCTCGGGCGTGCTCTCGTCGCTGCGTCCCTGGCCCCGGTGGTCCGGGAACACGGCCTGGGCTACAGCGTCGAGCGGTGCGAGGGCCGACTTCAGCAGGCTGTGGTCGAACCCCGGGCCGCCGTGAAGGCAGAGGAGCACGGGCCGCTCGCGCATCGTCCGGCCTTCGGGAACGAGCCCCATCCCCGCGACGTCGAAGTACAGACGCGTGCCATCGCCGACTTGAACGCGCACGGCGCGACTCTACTCGCCGGGTTGTTCGTCGAACTAGACGTCGTGCCGCGAGCCGAGCTCCGCCATCGCCGCCGGGGTTGCCCCTTCCGCCGAGAGCGAGGCGAGCCCGCGGACGAAGTCCTCGAACCCGAGGCCGGAGGGCGTGGACGTTGAGGAAGATCGCTCGCTCCGACCGCGGGTTCCACCACCTGTGCGGGAGCCCGCGCGGGATGAGCACGAACGCTCCGGCGGGGGCCTCGAAGGTCTCGTCGCCGACCTGGTAGGCGAGCGTCCCCTCGATCACGAAGCTGAGGTCGTCGTGCTCGCGGTGGATGTGTGGCGTCGTCCCGGCTTCCGGCTCGGCTGCCGCAACTGCGGTCGAGTAGCGGCCTTCCGATTCCGCCTGGTCGGCCTTGAAACAGAGCTGGATCGAGCCGAGCGAGAACTGCCGGCCCTCACCGGGGAGCAGCACCAGGGCCCGATCGCGCATCGTTGGATCGTCGCTTACGCGCGACGAGCGAAGGGGCGGCGAAGCGTCAGACTGTGTCCATGCGAACCGGGACCGTCTCCTTCGCCGTCGCAGGAGCCGTGGTTCTCTCCGCGGCTTCGGGGGTGCTCGCGGACACCGGCAAGGAGCAGATCCGCTACAACGCCGGCGACCAGGCCGCCGCGCGCGCGACCGTGCTCCGCCGCTCCGACCTCGGCTCGGCGAGCGGCTGGACGGGCGGCCGCGTCAAGCCGGACCTCTCTCCGCCGCCGACGTGCCCGAACTACCACCCGAAGCAGTCCGACCTCGTCCTCACCGGCGCGGCCCAGAGCAGCTACCAGCGGGGTGCGGTGCTGATCGGAAACGAGGTGCAGGTGATGAAGACGAGGCGCATGGTGAGCCTCGACTGGCAGCGAGAGGTGCTCGCGCCGGGCACGATCTCGTGCCAGCGCCGAGACCTGGGGAGGAGCCTCGGGTCGAACGCGAAGGTCGTCTCCTTCGAGAGGATCCCGTTCCCGCGGATCGCGAAGTACACGGCGGAGTTCCGCGCGCTCGTCGACGTCTCGGTGCCCGGGGCGAAGACCGCCCATCTCATCGTGGACGCCGTCCTGGTCGGCCGGAGCCGGACGGAGATCTCCTTCACGACGCTCGCTCCCGCGGCGGCGCGGGCCTCGCTGACGGCGGCCGAGCGCCGGCTCGCCCGTAGGGTCGTCAGGCGCGTTCGAGCGTAGGATCCGACGCCGCTCGCGTCTTCGTTAGACGACCCGCGAGCTCCGAGCGAGCTCGTTCACGCCGACGAGTTTCGCTCCCGCGGGGACCAGAACGTCGAGCAGGCGAGGCAGAGCTTCCGCCGTCGCCGCGGGCCACGCGTGCAGGAGCACGATCCGGTCGCCATCGCCGTCGCCGTCGCGGACACCGCTCGAGACCCGCTCGGCGATCTCCCTGGCCGAGCGGCCTTCCTCCCAGTCCCTGGGATCGACGTCCCATCCCACGTGCCGATACCCGAGCTCCTCGAGCGCGCCGAGAACCCGCGGGTCGGTCATCCCCGAGCCGAACGGGCAGCGGAACCACGGTCTCGGGTCGACGCCGGTAACGGCTCGGATGGTCTCCTCCGCCTCGAGGACGTCGCGCCGCAGCCATTCGTCGCTCAGTGCTTCCATCGGCGCGTGGTAGTTCGAGTGGTTGCCGACCACGTGGCCGGCCTCGGCCATCCGGCGCGCCTGCTCGGGGTACGCCCGTGCCCAGCGTCCCTGGAGGAAGAACGTCGCAGCGACGCCCGCCTCGGCGAGTGCGTCGAGGATCCGCTCCTCGCCGCCGGCGCGGGTCGGACGCCCGGGATGCTCCGTGTCGAAGGTCAGCGCGACCCGCATCTACTTTCCTTCCCTGCTCGCCGCACTCGACCAGGTCGCCGAGGTTGCGGCGGAGCCGCTCCTGAGCATCCGCCCCGGCGCCGAGCTGGTCAAGCGCGAGCAGCGCGGCCCCGACGATCGGCGGCGAGCTCCATGGTGGTCGTCACGGTGCCGCCGGCGAGATGGGCGGTCTTGACCGGCGCCCTGGCTGTCGGCCTCGGCTCCGCGCTGGAACATGTCTTCGCGCGGCGGTCTGCGGTGCACCCCGTTAGCCGGCCCGGCCGGGCGAGGGCCTCGGCCTCCGCCCGGCCGCAGAGCTACGGCGAGAACGTCGCCCGCGCGGAGAAGACGTCCATGCCGCTCGAGCCGTTTCCGGTCCAGAGCGCCTGAGCCTTCGCGTCGGTAGAGGCGACGGCGATGTAGTCGCCGAGGAAGCTGCGCCCGCACGCGTCCGGATCGTCCGGCGCGAGGCACGTATGAAAGTGGTCGCCGTCGAAGCCGGTCCCGAGGAGCGTGGTGTAGCCCCAGGTGGCGCCGTCGTCTGCGCTGGAGGCAAGCGTGACGCAGTCGAGCTTGTCGCTCGCCGCGTCGCAGCTGCGGTCGTAGAAGACGAGGTCGACCCGCCCGTTCGGCGCCGATGACATCCACGGGAAGAACTGCTCCTGCCCGCTTGCCTTGACCGCGGCCGGAGCCGACCACTGCGTGATGTCGCCCGCCGCCAGGTTGTGCGTGGCGTAGATGTTCGACGCGCCGCTCTTCTGGTCGGTGTACGTCAGCACGACACGCCCCGTCTGCTGGTCGACCGTCGCGTGGACGTCCTCGAAGACGCGGTAGCTCGAGTTCGGCAGCAGGCCACCGATCGGGCTGACGATCTGCGCCGCGACCTGGTCGGTGCCCCAGGTGGCGCCTCCGTCGGTCGACTCGTCCCCCAGGTGGCGCCTCCGTCGGTCGACTCGTCGATCATCGCCACGTTCTTCTTCAGGCTCTTCTCGTTCGGCCCGTTGATCCAACTGACGTAGACGGTGCCGTCGGGGCCGACGCGCGGGATCGCGTCCTGGTCGAACTCGGGTCGACCCCCGGCGTGTTCGAGAAGGACGTGAACGGGGCGAAGCTTTCCGGCGCCCACGTGTCGCCGCCGTCCGTCGAGAACGAGAAGCCGCACCCGTCGTTGAACTCCCAGTCGTTTCCAGGCGCCGGCAAGCCACTGCCCGTCCGGGCTCATGCCGAGCGACTCCTCGTTGTTCGCGTAGACGTCGTTCGTGACGTCCACGGGACTGGAGGCCGTCCCGGTGGGCGGGCTCGTGACCGCAAGCGCGGCCGCGGCAACCGCCGCACGATGGCCATCGCCAGAACGGTCGCTTTGACGAGATTCCTTTGCATCTCGCCCCCTTCCTCTGGCAGGAAGAGGTAAGCGTAATCCGCGACCGCTTCACCTTGCACCTCTGGACGCTTCGAGGAAGACGGCGAGCTTCCTCAGGTTCTCCTCGCCCAGCGCACCGAACCCGGGCATCGGGGATCCCTTGCGCACGCACACCGGACACTTCAGGCGGCGAATCTGGTTCGGTGTCGGACACTGGTTCGTCGTCAACGGCGATCAACGGTGTCGGACACCGGTTCGTGTCAAGCAAAGATCGCGTCAAGTCTGCAACATCTGCCTCGCACGGCTCTCTTTCGGCGCGATGGGTCTTTAACACATCGTGCCGAGGCCGCCACGCGCCTTCGTCGAAGGGATCTACCACCTCGCCTCGCACGCGAGCGATACCCGCCACCTGTTCCTAGGCGACGACGATCGCAACACCTTCCTCACGCGCCTCGCCCTGGTCCTCGAGCGCTTCGAGCTCGGCCTGGTCGCCTACACGTTGATGGGCAGCCATTACCACCTCGTCCTCTACACGCCAGACGCGCGCGTCTCTACGGCACTGCAGCAGCTCCACACGTGGTACTCGCGCTGGCACAATCGCGCCCGGCGCCGCAGCGCCCACCTCTTCCGCGCTCACCCCCTGGCGCGCGAACTCGCGAGCGATGCCGACCTGCTCACCACCTGCCGCTACCTCGCCTACAACCCGGTCGAGGCCGGGCTAGCCTCCGACCCCTTTGCCTGGCCCTGGAGTAGCAGCGCCGCGAGCGTCGGGCTGCACGAGCCGCCGCTTCCGCTCGAGCTGGCACCGCTGCGCGCCGCGCTCGGCGGCAGTGCCGACTGGCAGCGGCGCTACCGCCGTTTCATCGAGGACGCGAACGGCGGCCCGAGAGGAAGCGCCCCCAACTCGAAGCGGCGCTCGCCCAAGAAAGTCGCTGCAAATCGACAGAGCCGACGCCCGGACTCGAACCGGGGACCCCTTCATTACGAGTGAAGGAGAGCCGTCATTCGCGGTCATGGCCTGTCGTCCCAGGCCGTACGACTGCGGAAACGCTGCGACAAGAAGCGGCCTCGAACGACCACGCGCGTCAACCTCGTGTGCGCGTGGTGTGCGGGCGAGCCGGCGCTCCCCAACCCGCATGGGTGAGTTTCGTCGACACGGATCGCCTCGGGCGATCTTCGTGGGTGCATGTTGGCCTTGTTGACCGGCACGGAGAGCACGTGGGATCACGGCCGGGCGAGTACCCTCGCGGCGCGCGATGCCAAGCGAGCTCGGCCGGCAAACGGCGATGTGTTGCCGGCCGCGACGTCATCTACGCTCGCCCGGATGTCACTTCAAGATCGCGTCGACGAGCTCGCGGCTCAACAGGGCTCGACCGAGGAAGACCGTCTGCTTCACACCCAGATTGTCCGGTA
>WNGA01005297.1_pt1 | contig 30935 bp, 27 predicted proteins | sample 5400061 | NCBI WGS metagenome assembly WNGA01 (sample SAMN13153366, study PRJNA577476) | soil metagenome | isolation source: 100 cm soil or saprolite under grassland replicate 2 | place: USA:California | collected 2016-06-15 | reverse complement strand
TGAAGCTGACGAACGACAACCTGAGCGAGGTCGTCGTCGGCGTCGTCGGCAACAACCTGCTCAACGACGACATCCGCAATTCGGTCTCGTACACGAAAGACGAAGTCCTGATGCCAGGCCGGGGTGTGCGGGTGTTCGCGAATGTAAAGTTTTGATCAACTCGCCAGCGCGCCGCGGAACTCCTTCAGATTGTTCTTCATCATGTCGATGTAGGTCGGTGCCGGGCCGCCCGGCGCCGAGAGCGCGTCGGAGTAGAGTCTGCCGCCGATCTTCGCCCCGGTTTCTTCCGCGATGCGCTGCATGAGCCGCGGATCGGTGATGTTCTCCATGAACACGGCGGGAATCTTCTGCGCCTTGATCTGCCGGATGATCTTCGCCACGTCGCGCGCCGACACCTCGGACTCCGTGGACACGCCCTGGGGCGCAATGAACTCCATTCCGTAGGCCGCGCCGAAATAGCCGAAGGCATCATGGGTCGTGATGATCTTGCGGCGCGCGGCGGGAAGCGCGGCGATCGTCGCCCTCACCTCCGCTTCCAGCGCATCGAGCTTGGCAAGATAGGCGACGGCGTTCGCCTCGTAGGCGGCCTTGCCGGCCGGATCGGCCTTCACCAGTCCGTCGCGGATGTTGGCGACGTAGATCCTGGCATTTGCGACGGATTGCCAGGCGTGCGGATCACTCTTGCTCTTGCTCTTGCCCTGGTCCTCATCCTTCATCTGTCGCGGGCTCACGCCTTTGCTCGCCACGACCACCGCAGCCTTGGTGCCCGATGCTTTGACGAGGCGCTCGATCCAGCCTTCGAAGCCTAAACCGTTCACGAGCACGACTTTCGCGTCGGCAAGCCGCTTGGCGTCGGCCGGAGAGGGCGAATAAGCATGCGCGTCGCTGTCCGGGCCGACCAGCGCCGTCACATCCACCGCGTCGCCGCCGACGTTTCTCGCCAAATCCGCCAGGATCGAAAACGTGGCGACGACGCGAACCTTGTCCTGCGCGGCGGCCGGCCCGGCTGCACCCATCACCCACGTCATCGCGCAAAGCGCGGCGAGCCATCGTCCCAGCATTCACGGAACTCCAAAGTCCATTGGCGGCGGAGCGGTTGTTGTCTAAGGGAGGCCACGCTCATTTGCCGGGCCGGTCGACTCCCTGGGCCAGCGTGTTGATGCGATAGAGACCCTCGCGCGCCGTGATGTAGAGGGTTCGCTTGTCCGGCCCGGAAAACGCCACGTTGGCCGGCCGGCGCGGCACCCTGATGGTGCCGAGGAACTGGCCGCCGGCGTCGAAGACCTGAACCCCGGTGACGGTCGTAATGTACACCCGGCCGTCCCGATCGAGCGCCAGGCCGTCGGCGCCGCTTTCTTGGCCGTCCGGGAGGTTGTGCAGGTGGGCGAACAGGCGCTTGTTCCTGACCGTGCCGTCGCCCTGCACGTCGTAGGCGAAGACCGCGTTGCCGATGGTGTCGTCAACGATGAGGGTCTTGCCGTCGCGCGTCAGCGTGAGCCCATTGGGCCGCGCCACGTCCCCGTCGAGAAGGATCGGCTGCTTGGCGCCGGCCGGCAGGTAGAACACGAAGGTTGGGCGGCCGACCACCACCGGCCGCAGGCCGGGGTCGGTGAAGTAGATGCCGCCCTTGGTGTCCAGGATCAGATCGTTGGGCGCCAGGAACGGCTTGCCGTCGAAGCCGTCCGTCACCGTCGCCACCGTGCCGTCGCGGCTGCGCTTGCTGATGCGCTTGCCGTCGCCCTCCGCGGCGAGCAGATCGCCCTCCCGGGTGAACGCGAGGCCGTTCGCGCCGTTGGTCTGTTCGGCATGGGCGGTGATCTTGCCGCTCGGATCGAGAAGGTGGATGCGATTGGCGCGGATGTCGGTGAAGTAGAGGCCGCCGTCAGCGGTGCCGAGCGGCCCTTCGGTGAAGGTGAATCCCTCCTGGACCAGCTCGGTTTCGACACCCGGCGCCACGACGCCCGGGATGCCGGGCGACAACTGCGCAAGGGCCGGCACGGCAAAGCCAAAAATGAAAACGGCGCCGAGGGCCGCACCTATTCCGCCGAGATGCCACGTTGTTTTCATGTCTTCCTCCCGAAGCACATTCCCCGCATGACGCGCGACGATAGCAACTTGCCGGGATAGCCGAAAGCCGGGCGACTGATCGGGGGCTGATCGGGGGCGCTAGAGGTCGGGGTAGGCCCGATGCGTTTCGAGCTCGTGTCCCGGATGCGGTGCAGCGCGCCGCTCGTCATTCCATTGCGGGACTGGTATGAAGCGTTGCCGACGATCGCCTGCTTCTGGAAATTGCGGCTGCGATTTATCATAACGACCATACGTAATCGGCCGCATATTGATTCGAAGGATGCGGGACCCGACGACGATGCTGATTAAGGTGCGAACGGCAAAGCCGCTTGGCGACTATCGTCTGATGGTCGAGTTCTCCGACGACACGGTCGGCGAGCGCGATTTTTCATTCATCCGAGGCAGATCCGGGCCAATGGTCGAGCCACTGAAGGACCCGGCCTATTTTCGCCGCGTCTTCGTGGAAGATGGAGTCTTGACGTGGCCGAACGGCTACGATTGGGACCCGATTGCGCTGCACGACGAAATGAAAGAGGCAGGCGAATTGCGGCCGATCGGCGACGCAGCCGAATAGGTTTATCACACATCCACCTTGAGCGCGGCGATGAACGCCTCCTGCGGGATGTCGACCTTGCCGAACTGGCGCATGCGCTTCTTGCCCTCCTTCTGCTTCTCCAGGAGCTTGCGCTTGCGCGTCACGTCGCCGCCGTAGCACTTGGCGGTCACATCCTTGCGGAACGCGCGCACGGTCTCGCGCGCGATCACCTTGCCGCCGATCGCCGCCTGGATCGGGATCTGGAACATGTGCGGCGGGATCAGCTCTTTGAGCTTCTCCACCATGCCGCGCCCGCGGAATTCCGCCCGCGTCTTGTGCACCAGCATGGCGAGCGCGTCGACCGGCTCGGCATTGACCAGGATCTGCAGCTTGACCAGGTCGGCCGGCCGGTAGTCGGTGAGGTGGTAGTCGAACGAGGCGTAGCCCTTGGACACCGATTTGAGCCGGTCGTAGAAGTCGAACACGACCTCGTTGAGCGGCAGGTCGTACTTCACCATGGCGCGGTTGCCGACGTAGTTGAGGTCGACCTGGCTCCCTCGCCGGTCCTGGCACAATTTCAGGATCGCGCCGAGATACTCGTCGGGGGTCAGGATGGTGGCCTGGATCCACGGCTCCCTGATCTCGCGGATCTTCACCACGTCGGGCATGTCGACCGGATTGTGGATCTCGATCTCTTCGCCGTTGGTGAGCGTGATCCGGTAGATCACCGACGGCGCGGTCGCGATCAGGTCGAGGTTGAACTCGCGCGCAAGCCGCTCCTGGATGATTTCCAGGTGCAGGAGCCCGAGAAACCCGCAGCGGAAGCCGAAGCCGAGCGCGGCGCTCGTCTCCATCTCGTAGGTGAAGCTCGCGTCGTTGAGGCGGAGCTTGGCGATCGCCGCGCGCAAGGCCTCGAAGTCGGCGGCATCGACCGGGAACAGGCCGCAGAACACCACCGGCTGCGCCGGGCGGAAGCCGGGAAGCGGCGTGGCGGTCGGCTTGCGGTCGTCGGTGATGGTGTCGCCGACGCGCGTGTCGGCCACCTCCTTGATCGAGGCGGTGAGGAAGCCGATCTCGCCCGGCCCGAGCAAATCCGCTTCCTTGATCTTCGGCGTGAACACGCCGACCCGGTCGACGTCATAGGCCGCGCCGGTGCCCATCATGCGGATGCGGCTTCCCTTCTTCAGCGTGCCGTCGATGATGCGCACCAGCACGACGACGCCGAGATAAAGGTCGTACCAGCTGTCGACCAGGAGCGCCTTGAGCGTCGCGTCGCGGTCGCCCTTGGGCGGCGGCAGCCGCGTGACGATCGCCTCCAGCACTTCCGGCACGTTCTCGCCGGTCTTGGCCGAGATGCGGATCGCCTGCGAGGCGTCGAGCCCGATCACGTCCTCGATCTGCTGGCGGACCTGCTCGGGCTCGGCCGCCGGCAGATCGACCTTGTTGAGCACCGGCACGATCTCGTGGCCGTTGTCGATCGCCTGGTAGACGTTGGCGAGCGTCTGCGCCTCGACCCCTTGGCTCGCGTCGACCACCAAGAGCGAGCCCTCGCAGGCGGCGAGCGAGCGGTTGACCTCGTAGGCGAAGTCGACGTGGCCGGGCGTGTCGATCAAATTGAGCACGTAGTCGCGGCCGTCGCGCGCGCGGTAATTGAGTCGCACGGTCTGCGCCTTGATGGTGATGCCGCGCTCGCGCTCGAGGTCCATGGAATCGAGCACCTGCTCGCGGCCGAGCATCTCGCGCTCGCTCAAGCCCCCGGTGAGCTGGATCAGCCGGTCGGCGAGCGTCGACTTGCCGTGGTCGATATGCGCGACGATCGAGAAGTTGCGGATGTTGTGGATTGGGGCCGCACTCATGGGGCGCGGCTTAGCACCTCAAGTCGTCAAGCGGCAAGCAGCGAAGCCGACGATCGCGACAACCGTCTCGTACGTACTGCGCCGGTCTGCGCCGGCCGCGGTATTGCTTTATCGGACGGCCTAGATTACGTGCGCCCGCGGGGATGGGTCAGGCATCGGGTAGAGGTTTTCATGAAGAAATCCGGGATTTTGCTCGCCCTCCTGGTGGCCGCGGCGTTCGCACCCGACACCTCGCAGGCGCAGATGAGCTTCGGCGGTGCGCCTCAGTGCGAACCCGGCGCCGCCTGCCCGGCGCAGCCGGTCGCCCGCCGCAAGGCGCGCAAGCCCAAACCGAAGAAGCAGGCAAAGCCCGCGGTCAAGCCGCAGGAAAAGAAGAAAGCGCTCGAACGCATCCCCTACACCGAGGAGGATCGCGCCGCCGCCGTCATCCCGGGCATGCCGGGCGTGCGGTTCTGGGCGGATTCGATGGGTGCGTTCTCGGCCGCGCTGCCGCCCGAGAAGGGGCCATGGCTCGTCCTGTCGAGCGGCGGTTCGACCGGCGCCTATGGGGCCGGCGTGCTCGTCGGCTTGACGGAGAGCGGCAAGCGGCCGGACTTCGCCGTGGTGACCGGGGTGAGCATCGGCGCGGTGATGGCGCCCTATGCGTTTCTTGGCCCGAAGTACGACGATCAGCTGCGCGAAAGTTTCCTCACGCTGACCTCCGCCGACGTGTTCGAAGACGCGCAGCGGCCCGACAGTCTGGTGGACACCTGGCCGCTCAAGGACCTGCTGGCAAAGCGAGTGACGCCGCAGCTGCTCGCCGACATCGCGGTCGAGCACGGCAAGGGCCGCCGCTTGTTCGTGGTGACCGCCGATCTCGATTCCGAGCGTGCGGTGATCTGGAACATGGGGGCGATCGCCGCGCATGGCGGCGAAGCGGCGCTCAACCTGTTTCGCCAGGTGTTGCTCGCCGCGTCGGCGATCCCGGGCGTGTTCCCGCCGGTCTACATCGATGCCGAGGCGCAGGGGCGCAAGTTCCAGGAGATGCACGTGGACGGCGGCGTATTCGGACCCATCTACGCCGGGCCGCCGAGCTGGCTGATCGAGCCGGCGAGCGAGCAGCTCCCGGTCAGCCAGTTCTACGTCATCATCCACAGCAAGCTGGTGCCCGAATTCGACGTCACCGGAACGGAAAAAATCTTCATTATCGGGCGCACCATCTCGGCGGCCGTGAAGGCGGGCGCCCAGGCCGAGCTCGCATTGCTGTCGGCGGCGGCCAAGCGAGACGGTATCGAGCTCAACGTCGCCTACCTCGACGGCAGCTTCCACCAGCCGGCACAGACCGCATTCGACCAGAAGCAGATGACGGCGATGTTCAATCTCGGCGTCGAGCAGGCGAAGAACGGCACGGCGTTCCGCACGCAAAACTCCGCATCGTCCGGGCAGGCGCAGACGAAGCCGTGACCTCGTCATGCGCGGGCTTGACCCGCGCATCCATCTATCTTCGCGTGAGTCGTGCATAAGTGATGGATTGCCGGGTCAAGCCCGGCAATGACGAAGGACCCGCCTTACGCCGCCTGCGCCACGCTCTGCAGCGCGGCGCGCGCGTCCCACGGCTGCCACCACGGTTCGACGCCGAGGTCGCGCGCGATGATGCCGGCCGCGATATAGCCGGCGCCGCCCGAGATGGCGCCGCCGGGGTGGCAAGGCGAGCCCGCGAGGTAAAGGTTCGGCACCGGCGTGCGGTAGCCGAAATGGTTGTACATGACCTGCTCGGCATTGAACGCGCCCATGAAGATGTCGCCGTGGCGCATGTTGACGAGCTCGCGCGTATATTCGCGCGCGGTGTAGACGTATCGGCCGATGATGTTCCGGCGCGTCATGTTGGGGCAGTAGCGTGCCCAGGTTTCGATGATCCTTTCGGCGAATTCCTGCTTGAACGACTCGCAGCTCCGGTCGTCCATGTCGAGGTCGCGCGGCATGACGTGCCAGGCATAATTCGTGTGCTTGCCGGGCGGCGCCTGGGTCGGATCGATGACGCTCAAGGGTCCGGCGCCGAACTGCACGATCTGCGGCACCCGCCCGGCCTGCACGTCCCGGTGGGCCGAGAACAGGTCCTGCATCGTGTCGGCGCCGATGCTCCACTTGAGCGCGCGGTCGATATTGGGATCGAAGCGCGCGGCGGAAAACCGCGGGCTTTCCTCGAGCGCCAGGTGCAGCCCGAACAGCGTCCACGGCGTGTACTGAAAGCCGTCGAGCTTGCGGCAGAATTCCGCCGGCAGCTGCTCGCGGCCGATCATCTGTTCGAAGGTCTGGTGCACGTCGACCGTGCTCGCCACGAACGCCCGCGCCCGCACCGTCATTCCATCGGTCAAGACGATGCCGGTCGCCCGGCCGCCCTCGACCAGGATGCGGTCGATCGCGACCTGCGGCTGATAGGCCCCGCCGGCCGCGATCAACGTCTCCATCAGGCCGCGCGCCAGATTGAACGAGCCGCCTTGGCACAACTGATAGCCGGTCTGCAGGTCGAAGGCGCGGATGACCGAGCCCATCGGGCTCGACTTCGACAGCGTGTCGGTGAGCCAGGTGCCGAACAGTGAGATCTTGAACAGCATCAGCAGCCGCACGTGCTCGTTCTCGAGCAGCTCCTCGACCACGTCGAGCGGCTGGCGCCGGCTGACCGCGAGGAAGTCGCGACCCATGGCGGTACGCGACAGCACCTCCTCGCGCTCGCGCTGCGGCAGCGGCTCGGAAAATCGTTCGGGGATCAGGATTTTCGCCGTGATCTCCTCGGCCCTGCGGTTCCAGTCGCGGAACGTCGCGGCGTCGCGGGCGGAGAAGCGGCCGATGTTGGCGACCGTTTCTTCCAGGTCGCGCCCGAGCACGAGCGCGGTTCCGTCGCGGTGCGCCTGGCCGAACTCGTAGCGCGGGGTGATGTAGGTGACCTTGTCGTCGAGCCTAAGGTCCTTGAACCACGGCGTCTCGCTGATGTGGAAATGATTGATCGAATGGAGATTGTGATAGAAGCCCGGCTCCGTCACCTCGCGGGTGGAAAGCCCGCCGCCGTAGGTGAGCCTGCGCTCGACCACGAGCACGTCGAGGCCGGCCTTGGCGAGATAGCAGCCGAGGATCAGGCCGTGATGGCCGGCCCCGATGATGATGCCGTCGTAGGTTCGCTCCAGCGGCTTTGGCACAAGGTTCTCCGCAGAGGCGTCGCGCCGCGGCTGTCATGCCGATCAATTCGCTGCCTTGAATAGCCGAGATTAGGCGGCTTTGCCTACATTCACCTGCTCGCGCGCAAACCCCGCCGTCGAGGCGTAGCCGCGCACGATCGCCATGCGCTGCTCGTAGGACAGCACGGTATCGACGTCGGCGAAGCCGTCGGGCGCCAGCGCCTCGACCGCGTCGATGACGCCTTCCGGCCCGCCCTTGCGGTTCATGCGGATGAGCTGAGCCGTCATCGGCAGCCGCTCCTGCTCGTAGGCCCACAGCGCCTGGTAGGGATGTTCGGCCGCGACCAGCCGGTCCGCCAGCGCGCGCGCATCGAGGATCGCCTGCGAGGCGCCGTTGGAGCCGACCGGATACATCGGGTGGGCGGCGTCGCCGAGCAAGGTCACGCGGCCCTGCGACCAGCGCGGCAACGGATCACGGTCGCACATCGGGTATTCCCAGAATTCCGGCGTCGCCTCGATCAGGCGGCGCACGTCGACGAAGGGAATCCGGAACAGCTGGAGGTGGCGCCCCAGCTCTTCCATCCGCCCCGGCCGCGACCAGTCCTCCTTGTGCGGCATCGGCGTCGACTCGTCGCCGATCTTCGCCGCCACCGCCCAGTTGGTCAGCCGCCGGTCGGCGCGCGAGCCTTCGGCGATCGGGTAGACCACGCATTTGGCCGCCATGCCGCCGGCGACGATCATCGACCGTCCGGTCAGGTAGGCGGGCCAGTCGAGCGCGCCGCGCCACAGCATGATGCCGTTCCAGCGCGCCGGCCCCTCGCCGGGATAAAGGATTTCGCGCACGCGCGAATTGATGCCATCGGCGCCGATCAGCACGTCGCCGCGCGCGGTCGCGCGATGCGATCCGTGCCGGTCGAAAAAATACGCGTTGATGCCGCCGTCGTCCTGGGCAAAGGCGCCGAGGCGGTGGCCGGTGTGAATGCGGGATTCGCCGAGCCGCGCGCGCACCGCCTGGTAGATCACCGCCTGCAGCCGGCCGCGATGAATGGAGAATTGCGGGACCTCGTAGCCGGCGTCGGTGCCGCGCGGCTCGCGCCAGATCTCCTGGCCGAAGCGGTTCAGGTAGAACAGCTCGTAGGTGCGGATGGCGACGTCGTCGAGGCGCTCCAGCAGGCCGAGCTCGGCCAGTTCCTTGATCGCATGCGGCAGCGTATTGATGCCGACGCCGAGCTCGCGGATGGTGTCGGACTGCTCGTAGACCTCGCAGTCGATGCCGCGCGCGGTGAGCATCAGCGCGGCGGTGAGACCGCCGATGCCGCCCCCGACGATGATCGCTTTCATGGCACTCGAACCCGATGACTGAAGCACAGTGTTGCGCTTGGCGGCCGCCCGCGCAACGCTGCGGCAAAAACAAGGTAACCGGCGCCGCACGATCACCGCGCGACCCGCGCGACTTGCATCTTCTCGTCGGTGAACTTGCCGCGGTCGATGATGACGTCGTTATCGAGCGCGACGGTGCAGTCGCGCATCGGCACGTCGTAATGCCCCTTGGTGGTGCGCTTTCCCCCGCCCTGCGAGTTGGGCCCGGTGGAGAACAGGAAATTCCCGGCAAAGCAGCGCGCGCCCGCGTGGTGCCGCCTGGGGTCGGCGCCGTTGAGCGCGATCGCGTCCCAGCGTCCCTGCGGGTTCAATCCCCAGCCGAGATGCGAGATCGCGTGTCCGTCCATGTCGTCGGCGCTGGCGCGATTGCCGTCGAGCCAGTCGCTCATCAGCTTGGCGTCGAGGCCGCCTTCGATCTTGCGGATGAAGCCGTCGCCGATGTCGAGGCGCACCGCGTCCTGCACGTAGCGGCAGTAGGGCAGGACGATGATGTCGCCGGGCTGCAACACGACCGTGCCGTTGGCCGAGCCTTCGTTGGGAAAGGTGTGGACGTGACCCGCGCCCCAATGGTCGAAGCGGCCGGGCGACTCGGAGAAGCCGTACTGGATCATGGTCGGATATTCGCCGAGCTGCACGGTGAGATCGGTGCCGCCCGGCCGCGTGATGCGCATGGTCCTGGCCCGCTGCAGCCGCGCCCCGGCATGGATTACCGCCTCCTTGAGACCGGGCGGCGCCATCAGCTCCTCCAGCTCGTCCGGACCGTCGATCACCATGAGCACGCGGGTGCCGGCGTCGCGCGCATCTTTCAGCCAGCGGGTGAACAGCGGGATGTGCAGGCACACCAGCATGTCGGCCGCCTTGATCGCCTCGAGCGTTCCCTTGCAGCGCCCGACCGTCGCGACCCCGACCTTGGTCCAGGACGGCATGGCATTGACGCACATCTCGTAGGCGTCGGCGCCGAGGTCCTCGGCCGCCGCGAACGCCGCCTCGACATAATCGCGGCGCGCGCCGAGATCGCTCAGGAGAACGATGGTCTCGCCCTTCCCGACGTTGCAGAGCTGGAATTCCTTGCGGAAGAGCATCGCCATCTTGGCGTGGTTCAACGCTTCATGCATGGCGGCACCGAACGGCGGATTGCAATGGGCGAAAGGTCTCACGAGTGCGCGAAATGGGTCAATAGCGGCGCGACCGAGGTTATCCCGTCAACCGCGCACCGGAAGGCAGCGGACATCGTAGGCAAAGCCGATCCGTCGTCCCAAGCGCGGGTCTTCGAGCTCGCCTTCGAACCGGTCGGCGCCGCGGATGCCGCCGAGCGCCCCAAAGGTGCCGCCGAACATCATCGTGCCGTCCGGCAGCGTGCCGTCCGGCCAACAGCCCCGCAGCAATTCGTCCGGCGGCAGCATTTTCGTCAGCGCGCCCTCCTGGTAGAGCTCGCGCTTGCCGTTGCTGGTGATGAAGGCACGCAGGACGAGGTCGTCCCAATGATCGATGACCTCCGCGAACGGCCAGAACGTGGACGCAAGCGGCTTGTCGCAGAGCTGTTTCGACAGCGTGATGCCGTAGGTCTCGGCTTTTCGGTCGGTGTGGTCGGAGCCGACGCCGACGAGCAGCGCGCCGCCGGCGGCGACCAGCACGAATTCCACTTCGCCGCTGGAATCCGTGCCGGGAACCTCGATCATCTGGTCGGTCGTCACCCGCGCCGCCGCGACGCAATAATAGATCGGGGTGGTCGCCGGCCGCTTCACGCCCAGCGCTTCCAGCTCGCTGATGTGATGCTCCATGGCGGCCTTGTCGCGACCGGTCCAGCCCGCGAGCACGAGCTCCCGCACGGGAATCTCCATGTTGCGCCGGCCGGCGCGGCTTTCGATCGTGGCCGAGATGACAGGCATGGGCACTCCTGGTCGAGCCTGGGTTTGTTTTCGAGAGGTGGCTTGACGCCGGGCGATCCCCGACGATCGATTTCGTCCCTGGTTGATGCTTCGCCCCGGACTACGCCCGTCACTCCGCGGCGGCGGAGGCCGACGTCTCGGTGCCCGGCGTGGGCTCGCTCGCCATCAGGGCGTCGACCATGCCCTTGCACGCCGTCCAGTCGAACGTGCGATAGGAGTGCCCGCGCGTCACGAAGGCGGCGCCGGCATAGAACATTTCGTATTGCACGTGCCGCGAGGCGAATTCAGAGCCGAGCGCATCCCAGGCGAGCTTGAAGAACTTCACGCGCTCCTGCGGCGAAAAGGCCGGGGACTTCTGGGTCTTGTGAATAAGGTCGGCCAGCATCGGATCGCCAAAATCCTCGACGCCCGACGGCAGCATGATCAGCCCGCCGCCGGCAAGCTCGCGGATCGCCGTCACCGCCTTCGGATAAAGCTGCTGGGTCAGCACCTGGGCCGCATAGAGCAGGTGCCGGTCGGGGACGAAATACCGGCCCGCCATGCGGCCCTTGGCCTCCATCCCGTGGAGCAGACCTTCGACGAGACCCACTTCCGCCGCGATCTGGCCGAGGCTCTCGCGCACCGACGGCATGCCGACAATGCCGTTCGCTTCGGCGATGCGGTGGGCGAGCCCGGCCAGGAACCGCATCTTCACCATGAGCCTGATCTGGCATTGGTAGTTCTGGAAAACGTGGGCCGGCGTGGCGTGGAACTGCTTGAGCGTCATCTCCGTGTTCTGGTTCACGAACACGCGGTCCCACGGCACCTTGACGTCGTCGAAGTAGAGCACCGCGTCGTTTTCGTCGAACCGGCTCGACAGCGGATTGTCGAAGCGCGAATGGGCCGCCGCCTCGTACGATTTGCGCGACAGCGTCCGCAGTCCTTTGGCATTCATCGGAATGGCGAACGAGATCGCGTATTTCTCGTCGCCCGGCTGCAGCGGCTGGATGCAGGTGACGAAGACCTCGTTCGCCATGATGCTCGACGTGGCGAGCATCTTCGCGCCGCGCACCGTGATCCCCGCGGAATCCTCGTCCACGACTCCGGCGGCGAGGAAGGCGTCCGCCTGGGCATGGGCGGCCTTCGACCGGTCGGCCTGCGGGTTGATGATCACGTAGGTGAGGAACAGGTCGTTGTCGCGCGCGAACCGGTAATAGTCGCGAACGGCCCCGGCGCGCTTGGCGTCATAAGCCTCGAACAGATCGAGCCCCATGAACATCCCGCTGATGCAGGAGGCGACGTGATCGGGCGAGCGGCCCATGAAGCCGAAATGGGTTTCCGACCAGGCTTCCAGCGCGCGGCGCCGCTCCACCAGCTCGGCGTAACTCAGCGGCAACTGCCAGGACCGGCTGACCGGCCGCCCGGTGTCCGGGCTCGCGAAGGTCATCAGCTCGCGATTCTCCGGCGCCGACTGGAAATCGTAGAGATACGCGGCCGACCCAACCGAATTGCGAAACGCCGGATGGGCGGTGACGTCGCCGACGCGTTCGCCATAGATGTAGACGTCGCGGCCATCGCGCAGGCTCGCGATGTGGTCGGCTCCGGTCTTGCTGGTAGTCATCGTCCGGCCTCGCCTGGTTTCCAAGCCAAATTCGTTCGGTCGCATTGGGTGCCGCTTCGTTGTAGACCACCGGGGGGAGCTTCGGAAGCAAATGGGAGCGGCTTAATGAAGCTGATGTCGACGAACGGCGTGGCCGGAGTCCTGCGCGAGCTGCTGCCCGGCTTCGAGCGGTCGACCGGGACCAAGGTCGAGCTGGTATTGGACAGCTCGAACGGTCTTCTCGGCCGGATTGCGGCGAGCGAGACGGCGGACGCCGCGATCCTCACGGCGGAAGCCATCGACGATCTGGCCAGACAGGGCAAGATCGCCGGCGGCAGCCGGACCGATCTCGCCCGCTCGACCGTCGGGATTGCGGTGCGTGCGGGCGCGCCCAAGCCCGACATCGGCTCGGTCGAGGCCTTCCGGCGTACCCTCCTTGCTGCGAAGTCGATCGCCTATTCTAAAGCGGGCGCGAGCGGCATTTATTTTGCCGGCCTGATCGAGCGCCTGGGTATTGCCGGGGAGGTCAATGCGAAGGCAACGGTTATTCCGAGAGGATTTACCGGCGAGCTCGCCGCCAAGGGCGAGGTCGAGATCGCCGTTCAGCAGATCAGCGAATTGATGGCCGTTCCCGGCGTCGACATCGTCGGCCCGCTGCCGCCGGACATCCAGGGCATGACCACCTTCAGCGCCGGCCTGTTCGCTGGCGCCAAGGAGAAAGACGCAGCCGCCGCGCTGATCCGGCTGCTTTCGGCGCCGACGAGCGTGCCGATCTTCAAGGCCAAGGGCTTGGAGCCGGTGCAGCGCGCGCATTCGGAGGCTTCGTAACGCGTGCAGTACCGAATTGCCAGGCGTGTTACACCGGCGTTCCTCGATCTCGACCTGTCGGCATCGTCATGGCCGGGCTTGTCCCGGCCATCCACGTCTTTCAATCGACTCGCATTTCTAAGACGTGGATGCCCGGCACAAGGCCGGGCATGACGAGTTACACCTCGGCCTTCGGCTTGAACACCTGCCGGCCCTTGTACATGCCGGTCTTGACGTCGATGTGATGGGGGCGGCGAAGCTCGCCCGAATCCTTGTCCTCGATGTAGGTCGGTTTCTTGAGCGCATCGGCCGAGCGGCGCATCCCGCGCTTCGACGGCGAGGTCTTTCTTTTCGGGACGGCCATGGCGTCGTTCTCCTTGGATCCTTCGGCGCCGGGCGCCCGGACGTGATTGGGAAAGCCGGGCTTATAGAGGATCGGTTGCGTGAAGACCAGCCCGCATTTCTCACACTCGATGTGGCCTGCGCCGGTTCAAGAAGCCGACAGGGCAGGAGCCGCGCACCGCGCGATGTGGGGCATCGGGCAAGCGCGGCGACGCACCCTGTCGGCTTCTTCAACCGGCCCTTTGGGTTGCCTTTCGGCGGGCATCTCCAGCGTCGGGCGGCTCAACCGTATGCCGCGATACGCTTTTCGCCGCCCGACGCTGTATCTGCCGCGCCGAAAGAGCAACGCAGGCCGCATCGAGTGTGAGAAATGCGGGCTAGGGGGCGCGCCGCACGCACGCGCCGAGCTGCGGCGATCTAACCGCGCGCGCCGTGTAGATTCCGGCGAGCCGGCGCACGCCGGCGCCGGGCTGGCGCGCGCTGCGCCGCTTGGGGTTCGGCAGCACCGACGCCAGCACGGCCGCCTCCTGGGCGGTGAGGCTGCGCACGCTTTTCCGAAACGCCCACTGGGCGCCGGCCTCGGCGCCGAACTGGCCGTCCGGACCCCATTCGACGATGTTGAGATAGATTTCCATGATGCGGCGCTTCGGCATCGCGAGATCGATCCACAGGGCGAGGGGAAATTCGAGCGCCTTGCGCACGAAGCTGCGTCCCGACCACAGGAACAGGTTCTTCGCCGTCTGCTGGGTGATGGTCGAGCCGCCGCGCGCCTCGGCGATGTCGTCCGCCTCCGCGACCGCTTCGCGTAAAGCCCGCAGATCGACGCCGTGATGGCGGCAGAACTGCCCGTCCTCGGCGACGATCACGGCGAGCGGCAGCGCCGGGGCCATCTGGTCCAAAGGCACCCACACGCGCTCGACCCGCGCCCCCGTCATCCAGCGCCACAGCATCAGCGTGGAGACCGGGCGCGCGACGAGATAGAGAAGCACCAGGAGACAAGGAAGCAGGATCAGGGCGATGAGAACGGCGAGACCCCACCGCAGGAAGCGGACGGGACGCCTGCGCGCGGTGGTGACGGCGGTCATGGCTTTCCGACTTATACCAGCGTCCCCGGCCTATAGGCGCCCTTGAGATCGGCCGTGGTTATGGTTCGAATAGCCGCATGAACGACCCTCATCCCCCCCGGCGAAGGCTGCCGCGCCCGGTGCGCGTCGTGCGCGCGCGCCCGCGCCTGTTCCTGTCCGCCGTCATCGGCCTTGTCGTCGTTGCCGCCCTGCCGACCGAATGGAAGCTGACCACGCGCATGCTGATCGGCTGGGACGTGGGCATCGCGCTCTATCTCATGGCCGCCTACGGCACCATGGCGCGCGCCGACATCCACCACATCCGCCGTCAGTCGGCGCTGCAGGACGAGGGCCGGATCGCGATCCTGGTGCTCACCGTCACCGCCGCTTTGGCGAGCATCGCGGCCATCATCGTCGAACTCGCCGCCACGCCGGGCGGCGGCCGCGAGCCCATCCGCCTCCTGCTGGCGACGATCACCATCGGGCTCTCCTGGGGCTTCATCCACACGATCTTCGCGCTGCACTATGCCCACGAATTCCATGCCGAGCACAGGGACGGCGGGGGCCTTGCCTTTCCCGGCAATGAGGAGCCGGATTACTGGGACTTCGTCTATTTCTCCTTCGTCGTCGGCATGACGTCGCAGGTGTCCGACGTGGCGGTGACGTCCAAGGCAATCCGCCGGACGGTCGCCGCCCACGGCATCGTCTCGTTCGTGTTCAACGTGGCGCTGCTGGCGCTCACCGTGAACATCGCGGCGAGCGCGATCTGACCCGGACGATCGACACCGATGTTGGACCGTCCTTGACCTCATGACCGCCACGATCCAGATCCTGTTGTTGCTGCTCGCGGTGCTGGTGCTGGTGGCGATCATCGCGCGGCGGCTCGACACCGCACCCTCCATCCTGTTGGTGGTCGCCGGCATCGGGCTGGCGCTCGTTCCCGGACTTCCCCGCATCGAGCTTGCGCCCGAGCTCGTGCTGCTCGTCCTCCTGCCGCCTCTGATCTATTCGGCCGGCGTTTCCATGAGCTGGCGCGAATTCCGATTCAACCTGCGGCCGATCGCGCTGCTCGCCGTCGGCTGCGTCGTGTTCACCACCTGCGCGGTGGCGGCGGCGGCGCATCTGGTGCTGGGGCTTCCGTGGGCGATCGGATTTCTCCTCGGCGCGATCGTCGCGCCGCCCGATGTGGTTGCGCCGCTGGCGATCGCGCGGCGGCTTGGCCTGCCGCGCCGGATCCTGGTGGTGCTCGAAGGCGAAGGCCTCGCCAACGACGCGACCGCCCTGATCCTCTATCGCTTCGCGGTCGCGGCCGTGAGCACCGGCGCCTTCTCGCTGGGCGAGGCCGCGGGGCGGTTCGCGCTCATCGTCGTCGGCGAGATCGCCTACGGCATCGCCGTCGGATGGCTCAGCCTGCACCTGCGCCGCTGGGCCAACGATCCCCGCGTCGAGATCACGCTGTCGCTGATGACGCCCTATGTGGCTTATTGGATTCCCGAGCACCTGGGCGGCTCGGGCGTGCTCGCAACCGTCGCGGCCGGCCTCACCGTGAGCTGGAAGGGGCCGCTGCTCATCCAATCCGCCACGCGGCTGCAGGGCATCTTCTTCTGGGACTTGATCATCTACCTGATCGAAGGCCTGGTGTTCCTCGTGACCGGCTTGCAGGCGCGAACGCTGATCGAGCGCATGGCGGAGTTTTCGCTGCGGGATTTGCTGTTCGCCACCGCGGTGACCGCTGTCATCGTCGTCCTGGCCCGGTTCGTCTGGATATTTCCCGCGACCTATTTGCCGCGCTGGCTCAGTCCCTCGCTCGCCCGGCGCGATCCTTCTCCGCCCTGGCAGCAGGCGTTCCGGCTCGCCTTCACCGGGGTGCGCGGCGTCGTCTCGCTGGCGGCCGCGCTGGCGATCCCGTTCACGATCGCCAACGGGCAGCCGTTCCCGCATCGCGACCTGATCCTCGTCATCACGTTCGGCATCATCATCATCACGCTGGTGGGATCGGGCCTGCTGCTGCCCGCCGTCGTCCGCTGGCTCGGCCTCGCGCACCACGGAGCGGCCGAACGCCGGCGCGAATCGGAAGCCGAGCATGAGGCCCGCCGCGACGTGCTCAATCACGCTCGCCGCCGGCTGGATGAGTTCGCCGCCAAGTGCAACGTGTCCGAAGACGTCGCAGGGCAGCTCCGGTCCCGCTACGACCGGCGCATTCAACAACTGCTCGACGCCGCAACGGACGAAACCGATGTTGCGGCCCGGGAGATCGAATTACGATTGGCATTGATCGCCGCGGAGCGGGAATTCCTCCACCAGCTCCTGCGCGAGGGCCGCATCACCGATGAAACACGGCGGCGGCTGGAGCGCGAGCTGGATCTCGAGGAGGCCCAGCTCTCGATGCGAACCGACAGCCTGCCAGATCTGCCGCTGTAGCGGCCTCACTGCAGGCGCATGAACCGGTCGGATGCGCCGGGAACGGGCGTTTTCTGCAGATCCTCCTTGAGCGGCGCCGCTTCCGCAAGCGTCAGATCGGCACCGTTCCTGACGAGCAGCTCCAGCAGCCTCCATTCCTTGACGTTGACCCCCAATCACCAAGAGGATTTCAGGTCGCTTTTAGGCGAGGCAGCAACGAGCATGCCCCCACCCTTTGCATTTCTGTTTCATAATTGATTTCCTTGAAAGCTAAACGTAGTATGCCGGAGGTTCGTAGCACGAGGCTTGGCGCACGTTTCCGCAGCGTGCCAGGCAAAGCTCGTATGAATGCGGCATGGGACGTTAAGCATGTCGAGTGCAGTTGCAAAAATCCTGGATGATCTGCGGGAGCGCGGCGGCCTGAAGGGAATGGACGTCGCAAACGTCGCTTCCGTGTCGCCGGCGACAGTATCGCGCTGGACGGCCGGAAAGGCGTTGCCGCATCCGAAGACGCAACTTTTGATCTCCGATCTTCGTTATATCGTGGACCGGCTCGCCGACTTTTACACCCCCGAAGAGACGCGGATTTGGCTGTACGCGAAACATCGTTTGTTAAATGGCGAAAGGGCGATCGATCTCATCCATCGTGGTGAAGCGGATCAAGTTCTCGCCGTCATCGAGAGCCTCGAGGGGGGAACCTATACTTAAGCAATGGCGGGCCGCGTCCACGACCGAGCAATCCTCGACGCGCTGGGGTCGATCGCCGAGGAGTCCGTCGATACCAGGGTGTGGCGCGTCATCCGCAAAGGTCGGGAACCTTTGCGCGGCTCTGCCGCCGGTGGGCGCTGGAGCCCGGTCGGTGAATTCGAAGTTCTCTACACCAGCTTTGAACGACATGGCGCGCTGGCGGAGATCGGCTATCGCCTGTCACTGGAGCCGGTTTGGCCCAGTCGCCTGGAGCATGAGTTGCACGCGTTCGACGTTCGCACCGAGCGCTCGCTTCGATTTGCCAATCTCGATCAGCTGGCGCCATTGGGAGTCGATATCGCCCGTTACCAAAGCTTCGAGTACGCGGCGACGCAAGCGATCGCCGCGGCCGCCCATTTTCTCGAATTCGACGGACTGATCGTACCGAGTGCGCGACACGATTGCTTCAACTTCGTGCTGTTCCTTGATTTGCTCAGCGGCAATCACATCGAAGTTGCGTCATCGGAGGCCGTGAATTGGACCGACTGGCGACAACGCCGACGCTCGGCTCGGACCTAGTGCCCCGTTTCCGAAGTTCGTGATACATTGCGGCACTCTCTTACACGAACTTCGGAAACAAGGGGCACTAGCAAGTATATGATTCTAGTGCCGCTTTTCGATTTGAAGTTCCTAAATGAACTTGCCGCTAGCGCTGTAGGAACTTCAAATCGGCGGCACTAGCCCGCATTTCTCACACTCGATGTGGCCTGCGCCGGTTCAAGAAGCCGACAGGGCAGGAGCCGCGCGCCGCGCGATGTGGGACATCGGGCAAGCGCGGCGACGCCCCCTGTCGGCTTCTTCCCCTGTCGGCTTCTTCAACCGGCCCTTTGGGTTGCCTTTCGGCGGGCATCTCCAGCGTCGGGCGGCTCAACCGTATGCCGCGATACGCTTTTCGCCGCCCGACGCTGTATCTGCCTCGCCGAAAGAGCAACGCAGGCCGCATGGAGTGTGAGAAATGCGGGCTAGATCATGAACGGCTTGACCCGGTGCGAGCTTCCTGAGTATCGAGTGGTTCAACGCGAGACGAGAAGCGATCGGACGATTTCGGGGATAAGCAAATTGCCATCGCGACGCTGGTTGAATTTCTTTTCCGGCACGCGTGATGAGTTGCGCGTCGGCTTATCATGACAACGACCAAGCAAACCGAGTTGCTCGGCGGGACGCCGACAGCGCTGCGGCCGACCGCCACCGCATTCAACGTGGCGATGACGGCCGTCCTGCTGGTCGTCCTGCCGCTGTTCGTCTACTACCTGTGGATCTGCCTCGAATTCAATCACGGCAACCTGATCGCGCCCTCTACGGCACTGTTCGGGTACTTTCCGCTGCCGACATGGACCTCGACCGGCATCGTCGCCGGGTGGCTCGCATTTCAGGTCCTGCTGCAGATCTGCGCACCGGGCCAATGGGTCGAAGGCGCGCCGACCGCCGACGGGACGCGGCTTGCGTACAAGATGAACGGCTGGTTTGCGTGGTGGGTCACCTGGGCCGCGATCGTCGCCGGCGTCGCGCTGCATCTGTTCTCGCCGACGATCCTTGCCGATCAGTTCGGACCGCTCCTCACCACGGCGAATATCTTCACCTACCTGTTCTGCTTCTATCTCTACTGGCACGGCAAGCGATACGGCACCAAGCACGAGCGGGTCACCCGCAATGCGCTCTATGATTTCTGGCTCGGCACCGCGCTCAATCCGCGCATCGGCAATTTCGACCTGAAGCTGTTCCTCGAGGCGCGGCCCGGCCTCATCGCCTGGGTGGTGATCGACTTCTCGCTCGCCGCCAAGCAGTACGATCTGCACGGGTTCGTGACGGTGCCGATGATCCTCGTCTGCTTTTTTCATTTCTGGTACGTCGCCGACTACTATTACCACGAGGAGGCCATCCTCACGACCTGGGACATCAAGCACGAGAACCTCGGATGGATGCTGTGCTGGGGCGATCTCGTGTGGGTGCCGTTCACCTATACGATCCAGGCCTATTATCTGGTCGAGCACGTGCATGACCTGCCGTGGTGGGGCACGCTCGGCATCATTCTCCTCAACTGCATCGGCTACGCCGTCTTCCGCGGCACCAACATCCAGAAGCACCGGTTCCGCAAGGATCCGGCGAGGCCGATCTGGGGCAAGCCGGCGCAGTACATCAAGACGGCGCGCGGCTCGCTCCTGCTCACGTCGGGCTGGTGGGGCTGGGCGCGCCACATGAACTACTTCGGCGACCTGCTGATGGGTCTCGCCTGGTGCCTGCCGTGCGGCTTCGGCAGCCCGATTCCGTACTTCTACATCGTGTACTTCACCATCCTGCTCGTTCATCGCGAGCGGCGCGACAACGACATGTGCGCCGTGCGTTACGGCAAGGATTGGGACGCCTATTGCGAGAGGGTGCCGTATCGAATCATCCCGGGAGTCTACTGATGACGCAAGCCGCCTTCGCCCACGCCGCCATGCAGACCGACGACGGGACGCTGCCGGCCAAGGACAAGACCATCATCGCCCTGATCGTGTTCTTTTCGACGGTCGCGCTGACGCTCGAAGCCTATTGGCTGATCTACCACGACGTGATGGAGAGCCGCACCGACGTGTTCGCGCGCCTGCTCGCGATCTACTGGCCGGCGGACTACACCTATCGCGTCCCCGGCTACCCGATCGAGAAATGCTTCATCCTGGTGGCCGAGACCGTCAATACGGTCGTCACGCCGGTGCTCTCGTTCCTGCTGATCTGGGCGATCCTCAAGCGCAAGCCCTATCGCTACCCGCTGCAATTGACCATCGGCACCTACACGTTCTACGGCACGTTCCTCTATTACGCCATTGCGCATGTCTCGGGCTACGTGGTGTTCGCCTACAAGAGCCCGTACACGTACCTCATGTTCTACCTCGTCAACCTGCCGTGGTTCATCGGCTATGCCTGGATGGCGTGGGACGCCTTCCGCGAGATCGTGCGGCGGCAGCAAAAGAATGCCTGATACTCGCTTGCATCACGCGTCATACGAAGTCCGGTTGATTGGCTCGGATGCGCGGCTTGCTCCACCTCTCCCCTTGCGGGAGAGGTCGACTTGCGAGCGGAGCGCTTGCGAAGCGAGCAAGTCGGGTGAGGGGGCGCTTCCGTAAGCTCAGACTCGCGGACACGCCCCCTCACCCGGATTCCTTCGCTCCGCTGCGCTTCGCTCGGAATCCGACCTCTCCCGCAAGGGGAGAGGTGGCACAAGCGGTTGGCGCGTGCCCGAACTGATCACGCGGAAAAAGGGTCAGCCGTGCTGCTGCTCTCCGCCGCCGACCGTGTTGGTCCGGTTTTGCCGCAAGCGAAGCGACATGGGGGCATTTCCCAGAATTTGCTTCACGTGGCGCAGCGCGACCGCCAATAGCCCTATCACGATGCGGTAGGTGGCCATGCCGCCGCCGTCGTCGGGCGGCATCGGGGCGCGGAGATGCGCGAGAAATCCGGTCGCCATGACTCTGACGACTTCGCGCAGCAATGCCAGCGGACGGCCGTCGGCCGTCGACAGCAGGGCCATGGTGGCGGCGCGGCTGGCGGCGCTGGATTGCCAATAAGCAAGGATGCCGCGCCGCACGACGCGCGCCTCGGGGGTCGCGCCGCAGAACGCGTCGCGCAACGCGTCGGCGAGGGTGAGGCGCGTCGCCTGCGGCCAGCGGCGGCGCCTTTGATAGAGCTGCAATGCCTGCGCCAGATCGGCCGGCCGCTCCGCCAACGCGTCGCGCAACAAGAGGGCGTCGCCGACGCACCGGGTCATCCCGCTCGCCGTCAAAGGATGACAACTCCCTCCCGCATCGCCGACCAGCACCACGCGGTCCTGTACCATGCGGTCGGCATTGATCGCCTGCGCGAGCACGCTCATGCGCGGCTGCTCTGCGACCGCCCGCTCGATCTCCTGGCGCAGACGGGGTGAAAGCATCGCGACGACGTCGGCGCAATCTTCGGCGCGCGGAAGCCGGCCGGACACGTGCGGAATGTCGAACAGGATGCGCGCCTCAGTGCGGCTGATCGGATAGAGCAGGACCGGGGCAGGCGCTCCCAGAATGACGTGCCCATAGTCCGGTTCCGACAGGCATTCGGTAGCGAGCCGGTAGCCGAACATCGTCGAAATGCGCCGATAGCGAACGCCGATCCCGACCGATCGGCCCATGCGCGATTGTGCCCCGTCGGCCGCAACCAGCAACCGGCAGCGTAACTGGTCGGTGGCCTTGCCGTTCGCCACTTGCACGACCACACGCGACGGATCGCTCTGATCGATGCCGATGACCCGCTTGCCGCGCATGACCGAGACGTTGGGAAGTGCGCTGACCGCCTCCATCAGCCGCTGCCGGATGACTCCATGCTCGAGACCGAGCCCGGAGGTCCGATGCGCGCGAACCTGGTCGTAGGGAAGCCGGATGCATTCGCCGCCTTCCGCCGCGGACGACACCGAGAAACCCTTAATCGGCGCCACCGGCCCACGCATCAGCGAGTCGAGAAGACCGAGCTCGTCGAGACCCGTCACGCCGGGCGGGTGGAACACCTCGCCGGCCAGCCGCCGGTCGTCGTTGAGACCCGGCTCGATCAGCAGGATCCGGTAGCCGAGCTGGTGCAGCGCGGCGGCAACGACCGTCCCCGCGACACCCCCACCGCCGATGACGACGTCTATGTCAGCCGTGTCCAGCATTCGGTGCCAGCGCGAGATAGCGGTTGAGGGCCCAGATCGGGAAATAGGTCGGATAGAGCCGGTAGGTTAGCATGGCGGAGCCGAAGAACACGCCGTTGACGGCGCCCGTCGGCCACGAGCCGTCCGGCCGCTGCGATCGGGCGAGCCAGCCGATGCCGCGTCTGACCGGCTCGGAGTCGGCGCCGAGGATTTCGAGCAAAGCCAACAGCGCCCAGCTCGTCATGGTGGCCTGGCTTTCCGGATGCTCGACATAGGTGTCGGTCAGGCAGCCGGAATAGTGCTCGCCCCATCCCCCGTCCGGCTTCTGCTTGCCCGCAAGCCACGCGGCCGCCTGCGCGAGCGCCGGATCATCGCGCCCGGCTCCGGCCGCACGCAACGCCATGACGGCGAAGCACGTCGCATAGGTGAAGTTGATGCCCCAAAAGCCGACATAGGAGCCGTCGCCGCGCTGCCGCTGCCGCAAGAAGGCGCAGGCCGTCGCGACCGCGCGATCGACGCGCTCGCGGAGGATATCCGGATGCTGCTCGCGCAGACGGCACAGTGCAATCACCGCAGACCCCGTGCACTCGGTATACGACAGTTCCGTCATACAGTTGCCGTACATCTCCGACGGGTTCAAACGCTCGAGGAAGCGCGCCCCGCGCCGCCGCTCGTAGGTGCCGAAACCGCCATCGGGGTTCTGCCGATCGAGAATGAAGGTGACGGCCGCCGCGAGCCGGTCCGGCGGCAGGCGCTCAGCCGCATCGCCGAGGCCGGCGGCGTGGGCCGCCAGCACCGCGCTGAGCGCCTCGGCGGCGCAATCGCTCACCGGCCACCGGTGGTGTCCGTCGCTGAAGCACCAGCCGCCGTAAATCGCGTCGCGCGCCTCGTCTTGCCGGCCGGCAAGCTCGCCGTTCTCCTGCGCGCGCGCAAGAAACCCATAGGCGCCTTCCAGCAGCCGCTGATGGGGCGCGGCAGCCGGCCCCGCCGACACCGCGAGCACGGCGAAGGCGGTGTCCCAGGAGGTCGAGCGCGCCCCGGCGAAGCGAATGCCTTCCTCCGCGTCATCCCAACGCCAGCTCTTCACGCCTTCGAGGCTTGCGGCGACCATCGGATCATTCGGATCGTGCTGCCAAAGCGCGATCGTATTGAGGATGCCGTTGACCGGCGATATCGCTTGAAAGTTGCTCGAGCGCTGCTCGAACCGGATCCTCTCCAGGCAGCGCGCGAGCGCTTTGCGCCGCAGCGCCCGCAACGGCGGGAACTTTTCCTGCGCGCGCTCGAAGGCGGCCATCACGTTCCAGCCGATGCGCAACGCCCGGCTCGGCGCAACGTAGAGGTCGGTCGGTGCGATGTCGTGGCGATGCGCCGCAAAATCGATCGTCTCGTACGGCACCGAATAGAGCTCGTTGCGCAGCTCCCCGGTGATCGGACCGAGATCGCCGCGAAAGCGCGCGCCATAGAGGGTGCTTATGCCGAGGTAGATGTACCGGGTGTGGCAGTACAAATGGTTGGGGTGAACCGGCGACCAGCGGGGAAGCAGGAACATTTCCGGAAGGAACGGGTTCATGCCGCGGAAGTCATAGAGCCCGATCAACGCCAGCCAGAACTTGCCGCATGTCGGATTGCTGAGTACGCCCGACGGTTGCGCGTGCAGCCAGCGGCGGGCCGGCGCCGTCAGCGGCGCATCGGCCGATTCTCCCAGCAGCCGCAACGCCACGTAGGCGAGCGTCGTCACGAAGACGTAGGAACCGGATTCGGGGTGCAGCCCCCATCCGCCGTCCGGCCGGCGCGTCACGCGAAAATGCTGAATCATGCGATCCCGTTCGCCGGCGTCGATCGGGTGCCCCAAGATCCGGCACAGGATGACGTACTGCGAAAGAATCATCGTGCACCACACGACCTCGCCTTCGAAGCTGCCGTTCGCGTGCTGGAGCGCGTGCAATCGGCCGATCGCGCGCGCGGCGCAGTCGGCGACGTCCGGCGATTTCGACGAACGGGTCGGGCGCTCGGGGAGGAGCCCCAAAGTTGCAACGGGAACGCGGCCCGATCGCACTGAGGACGTGCCGGCCTGCTCAGGCAACACCTTTTGCCTCACTGATCTCCCCCGGGGCGGACTGACCCAAATACTCGTCCCAGCGACGGACAATGAGTTTTTGGAACATGGTCACGGCCGGATTGAATTCGAGCGCCGGCCCGCCGGCAAACGTCTCGTAGGCTTCCTGCTCCGCCTCGACCGCGACCCGGTCCTCGCTCAGCAACGGCCTTATCAGCAGCCGATTCGCCGCGCGGAGAAACGGTACCATCACGGCGCGGGGAATCCGCAATGGGGTGAAGGGAACCTTGAACACGTCGAAATAGAACAGGAAGAACACGCGGGTCGTGCGCTCGTCGATCGGCAGCAGAAAGCACCAGTGCTTGATCCGGTCGCCGGTGTTCGACCGCTGATAAGGATATTCGAACGCGATGTCCATGTGGTCGGTGCGCACGCGCTTGCGGTCGACGAACAGCTGCGAAACTCGCCCGCCGCCGACCGCCACGTCGTACCCGATGTCGACCGTGTCGCCGATCGTTTCGCAACGCGTGACCTTCGGATCGACGAACGGACGGTAACGGCGGTGCAGGTAGGCGTGGCTGAGATCACAGATGTTATCGATGATGATCGAGTGATGCGCGGCCCACGTGAAATCGACCGGAACGCACGCCCAGCGATCAGGACCCTCGAGCTCCGGTATGTCGGGAATGGGAGTCTGCTCTGCCAGCGCCTCGCGTCCGGGGAACAGCCAGATCAGCCCGTAGCGTGAACGAACCGGATACGAGCGAATTTTCACCTTGGAAAATTGGCGGCCGAACAGTTCATGCGGGATATCGACGAGACGGCCGTCTTCGTCATAGGTCCAGCCGTGGTACGCGCAGGTCAGCGTGCAGCCGGTCACCTGGCCGAGCGACAGTTTTATGTGCCGGTGGGCGCAACGGTTCTCGACCGCGCGCAGCTTGCCGTCGGTCCCGCGAAACAAGGCAATGGACTTGCCCCAGAATTTCACCTCGATGACGCGCCCCGGCGGTACCTGCCGGTCGTATTCGACCGCATACCAATGGTCGGGGTGCATGCCCGCGGCACGGGACTTTTGCCGAAGATTTCGGGCGGCGGCAAACGACGGCGGTGCATGGTCTTGTGAAGTGCCGAACAGGCTCTTCATACTGTGGCCTCCCCCTCGCCCCCCTCACGCTACCGCCCGGACGAGCAGGGCAATAACGTACCGGCTATCGGTGCCCAATGTAAACAACAGGCCGGCTCCCGGCGCCATGATCGGAACGCGGCGGGCCGCCGCTGCCATACCAAGTCGCGGCAGCGGGCCCGCAGGTTCAACCGGCGGCGGATCGGCGCAGCGGAACCGGATTCCATTCGGCCGGGCGCCGCCGCTGGTAGCGAACGAGGCAGGGCGCACGCGGGCCGACGACGAGCGAGGTGTAATCCGGCTCTGGAGCCGAATCGACGAGCGAGAACTCGTAATGCTTGAGCAACACGCTCCAAATGACCTTGATCTGCTGGTAGGCGAACGCGAGGCCGATGCAGCGGTGCTTGCCGCCGCCGAAGCCGATCAGCGAATAGGGCGTCCGGCGATCCTCCTCGCGCGGAGGCATGAAGCGATCGGGGTCGTAGCGCGACGGTTCGGCAAATGAAGACGAGATGCGGTGCGAGACGGCGGGCGAGACCATGACCAGGTCGCCGGCCGGGATCGCATGGACGTTGAACTCGATCGCGGCGAGCACCTTGCGCATCAGCATGATGAGCGGGGGATGCAGACGCTCCGCTTCCTTGATGCAGGCTTCCAGTTGCACCAGCTGCTTGAGCGACGCCAACGTCATCCCTTGCGCGTCCAGCACCGCCTCCTGCTCGGCCATGATCGCGGCCAGGTAGCGCGGGTTCTGCAGGACCAGGATTCCCGTCCAGGTGGCGAGCACGGCGCTCGTGTGCTGCCCCGCGAACAGCAGGGTGAGCAGAAGGCCGGTGATGGTGTCCTCGCTCAGCGCGGCGCCATCGGGGGCGCGCGCGCGGATGAGCGTGTTGAGAAAATCGTCGCTCTCCGCGTTGCCGGCGCGGCGCTCAGCGGTCAGCCCGGAAATGAGCTCGACGACGCGGCGCCGGGCGCGATCGCGCCGCTGCATCGCCGGCAGGGGAATGTATGGGTTGAACAGCGCCACCGTGTTGATGCCGCCTTCGAGATCGTGATAGAGGCGGACGAACTCGCCCGACAACCGGCTGCGAAATTCAGCGCCGATCAGGGTGCGGCCCGCGGCATAAATGGTGATTTCGTTCATGGCGGCGAGCAGATCGAGCGTGCCGCTGTCGCCCCACCGGTCGAGACAGGCGTTGGCTTCCGCCGCGATGAGACGGGCGTAGCTCTGCATCTTTTCATCGCGCAGCGCGGGATGCACCAGGCGAAGCTGCTGGTCCATCAATTCCGGGCTGACGTCGTACGCGACGCCCTTGCCGAAGATGGGGACCGTGAACTGGTAAGCCTCCCGCGCGCTCAGCACGCTGTCGGCGGCTTTGAAGAACGTCTCGTTGCCCGCCGGCCCGGTGAGAACGTGGATGCGGTTGCCGAACATCAGGAACGAGAAGATATCGCCGTGCAGATCGCGGCCACGCTGGATGAAACCGACCGGGTCGCGCCGGAATTCGAGGGCGTGGCCGAGGAAGGGCAGCCCGCCCTTGAGCCTGGGGATGGCCTTGCCGGTGCGTGGTAGCGGACCTGACATCATCAAACGTTCCTTCGTTGCGCCCGGGGAGTGACGTCCATCGACCGCGGTTGCTCGATCATCCCGCGTGCAACGAACCAGGCATGGGCCTCGCGCACGGCTTCGGTGATCGAGCTCGGACGATATCCAAGCTCGCGCCGGGCCTTGCTGCAATCGGCCCGGCGCCCCATTCGCAGCAGGCGGACGGCCGCCGGCGTCAACAGCTGCCGCCGGCCCGGCAGAAAATAGCGATAAACGAACTCGCCGATCTCCGCCAAGCCCATCATCACCACCGGAGGTAGCCGCAGCGGCGGTTTCGGCTGGCCGGTCACGTCGCCAAAGAGGTCGAACAGCGCGTCGATCGTCATGAATTCGCTGCTGAAGATGTACTTGTGCCCGGTCCGCCCCTTGCGCATGGCAAGGAGATGGCCCTCGACAATATCGTGCGCGGCGACGAATTCGAATCCGCCGGGAACATACGCGTGCACGCGCCGGTGCGCGTAGTCGATGAGCACCTGGCCCATGCGCGACGGCTTGAAATCGTTCGGCCCGAGAATGGCGCACGACACGGCGATCACCACGTCGAGGCCGTCCGCCACCGCCTTGAGGCTCTCGTGCTCGACCGCCGCCTTGGTGAACGCATACGGCAAATGGCGCTCGAACGGATTGAACGGCTCGCTCTCGTCGGTCGGACCGTCGGTGCGGTGGCCGACCGCGCTCAACGAGCCCGAGACGACGACGCGTCCGACGCCGTTCTTAAGCGCCGCCCGCAAGAGATTGCGCGTGCCGAGAACGTTGACGGCGAAAATCTCCTCCTCGCCGCCGGAGACCGTGGAGATCTGCGCGGCGCAATGATAGACGGCAGTGCAATCCCTGGTCGCCGCGGCGAGCGCGGCGGGCTCGCGCAGATCGCCATAGACGCGTTCGACGGCGAGCCCGTCGACGGTCGTATTGTCGCTTCCAGCGCGCAGAAGAACGCGCACGGCCTCGCCCTCGGCGAGCAGGCGACGCAGCAGATTGGCGCCGAGATGGCCGTTTGCGCCGGTGAGAAGGATCATTTGCGTCGCACCCGTCGTAAACCGATGATCGTCCGCCCGCGGCGCAGCGATCTATCGCGGCCGGCGACACTCTACCGGCCGAGAACGATATTGTATAAGGCTGGCCCGGGGCGCTAGCCTCGGTTTCGATAGACGCGGCTTTTGGAGACATCGGCCTCAACCATGGCGACCCAGCAAGGCGCCCCCGTGCCGAATGAGATGAGTATCCGTGCCGACGTCGCGATCATCGGTGCCGGTCCGGCGGGCCTGGCGGCTGCCATCCACCTCGGTCAGCTCGGCGTGCGCCGGGTCGTCATCTGCGATCGCCGCGATTTTCCCCGCGACAAGACGTGCGGCAGCGCCATTTCGCCCAAGGGAATCGAGGTCCTCGAGGCGCTCCATGCGAAGGACGCCGTGTTGGCCCGGTCCTACCCCATCAGGGGCATGCGGCTGGTGAGCCCGCGCCTGCACGACGTGGTGATGACCGGCCACACCGACGTCGCCGTCATCTGCTGCCGCCGGATTTTCGATCATCTGCTGCTGCAGCGGGCGCAGGAGACCGGCAGCCTGTTCGTCCCGAACTTCCAGGCGAGCTTCCTGTTGCAGCGGGGCGACCGGGTGGTCGGTTTCCGCGGGAGCGATGGACGCGAAGTCCACGCCGATTACACCATCGTGGCCGACGGGGCGCATTCGCGCTTCACCGTCGAACGCGGCCCGCAGCGCTTGATTCAAGCCATCATGGGCTGGTGGGACGGCGCGTCGTTTGAGGCCAATCATATCGAGATGATCTTCGACGATCTGGTCAAGCCGCTTTACGGATGGCTGTTTCCCGAGGGGCCCACGCGCATCAACATCGGCATTTGCTACGAGGACGCGGACCGCACCGTCAACGCCCGGCGGTTGTTCGCGGCGTTTCTGGAAAAGCACTACGGCAACCGACTCGGCGGGGCGCAGCAGGTCGGCAATCTGCAGGGGCATCCGATCTCGTACTCGACGACGATCGGCAAATTGACCTCGCCCGGACGAATCGTGGTCGGCGAAGCCGGCCGCATGACGCATCCCGCCACGGCCGAGGGGATTTACCAGGGAATGCGCTCCGGGATGCTGGCGGCCGAGGCGCTCGCCGGCATTCTCAACGGCGGGATGAGCCCCGCCCGCGTCTTCGCGCACTATGAATCCGCTTGTCGCAAGGTGTTCGGAACGTCGTTCCGGGGCGCCCTGTTGTGGCGGAGCCTGGTCTCCGCCGGCGGCCTCGATCTCATCGTCGGCGCCATGAACCGGCCGGTCACGCAGCGCATGCTGGCCAGAAGCATGGCACGCATGTGAGACCCCGTCATGCCCGGCCTTGTGCCGGGCATCCACGTCTTAAAAATGCGTATCGATGCAAAAGACGTGGATGGCCGGGACAACCCTCGCCGCTGTGGCGGCTCGCCCGGCCATGACGATGCGAATAGGTCACTTCCCCGACCAGTGGACGAACCGGCGCTCGATCAGCAGGAACGCGAGGTTGAGGCCGTAGCCCAGCGCACCGGCGGCAAAGATCGCCGCGTACATGTCGGGCATGGCGAACAACTGCTGCGCTTCGAACACGCGGTGGCCGAGGCCGTCGGTCGAGCCGATGAACATTTCGGCGACGACGACGATCACCAGTGCGAGCGAGACGCCGTTGCGCAAGCCGACGAAGGTCTGCGGTAGCGACTCGAGCAGCATCACGTCGGTCAGCACGCGAACGCGCGATGCGCCCATGACCTTCGCGGCAAGCAGCCGCGTCTTGCGCGCGTTCATGACCCCGTAAGCAACGTTGAACAGGATGACGAGCACCGCGCCGAACGCCGCGACGGAAATCTTGGTCTTGTCGCCGACCCCGAACAGGACGAGGAACAGCGGAAACATGGCCGAGGCGGGCGTCGAGCGGAAGAAGTCGATCACGAACTCCACCGAACGGTAGAGCTTCTCCGAGGCGCCGAGGAAGATGCCGAGCGGGATGGCAATCGCGGCCGCGATCAGCGTCGCCAGCGTGGTGCGTTCCAGCGTGCGCATGAAATCGAAGCCGAGCCGGCCTCCGGTCATGCCGGTCCAGAGCGCGCGGAACGTGTCGGTCGGGGACGGCAGCAGGACCGGATCGACGACCTGATACCAGACGGCGACATACCAGAGGACGATCAGCCCGACGACGCCGATCACCGGCAGGTAGGGATCGAACCTGAGGCGCCTCATGCCTTGTGCACCTCGCGCTGGAACACTTCGAGGCAGTGCGCCTTGACCTGGACGAATTCGGCCTCCGACAGCGTGGCGTCGGTGCGCGGGCGCAGCGCGTCGTAATGCACGTAATCGGCAATCCGCGCCGGCCGGCGTGACAACAGCAGGATGCGGTCGGCCAGATAGACCGCCTCCTCGAGGTCGTGCGAGACGAGAACGGTGGTGGTGCCGGTCTCCATGAAAATCCGCTGCAGCTGGTCGCGCATGAACAGCGTCATCTCGTAGTCGAGGGCCGAGAACGGCTCGTCGAGGAACAGGACCTCGGGCTCGACCACGAGCGCCCGCATGATCGACACCAGCTGCTGCTGGCCGCCGGACAATTCGTACGGGTAGCGGTTGAGATCGATCTTGACGCCGAGATTGGCGACCAGCCGTTCGGTGCGGGCGCGCCGTTCGCGCCTGGCGAGCTTCATCAGCTTGAGCGGATACACGATGTTGTCGATCG
>WNGA01002036.1_pt1 | contig 30935 bp, 20 predicted proteins | sample 5400061 | NCBI WGS metagenome assembly WNGA01 (sample SAMN13153366, study PRJNA577476) | soil metagenome | isolation source: 100 cm soil or saprolite under grassland replicate 2 | place: USA:California | collected 2016-06-15 | reverse complement strand
CCTCCTTACCATCAAGGTTCGGGGGCAACTGGTCGCAACCCACGGCAACGGTTCTCGCCTATTTGAGCCGCTTTCGCGGCGGTCCCATTTGCGACCGGTTGCCACCGGTTGCGACCGCTCTGCTCCATAAACGCTCCATCCCGCTCCGCGGCCTTCGAGTAGGGAGCGTGCAGATCAATTCGCTACGACGGGTTCGGGCGAGAGAACGCTCGCACAGGCGAGCGCTGTTACCGGCGTGCATCAGAAGCTGCCAAGCCATGCGACGCGCCGGGCGATCCCGGCGCCGACGCCACCGGACACCCTCGGTTACCGCGCGACGCGTCCGTCGAGGTTCAGGAGCTCCGCGACGGGCGGCGCAGCTTCGGTCACCGCGGCAGCGGGTTCGGGCCGGTGGCGGTGACCAGCCGCTGTGGCACCCAGTCGTCGACGTGGCTGAAGCCGTCGAAGCGCGCTCCCTCGAGGATGACACCGTCGTACAAGGAGCGCCGGTAGAACTTCACGTGGGTGAAGTCCTCGAACAGGGCGTAGTACGGCTCGACGGAGGGACTCTGGAACTGCTGGCCAGTCAGCGCGGCTCGATGCACTCGCGAGAAGTCGTCGATGTCCTCACCGACGACGACGCCGAGGTGCTCGAGGCCCATCCGGTAGACGCGCTGGTGAACGGGCGGGCGCGGCGGATGGCTCTTGTCGTATTCCCACTGGCGGACACCGCCGACGCCTGCTACTGCGCGAACGAGTTCTCCCTCCGCGAGGTACAGCAGGGCGTACTGGCCGGCGCAGAGCTTTTCCTGTAAGACTATTTCAGTCCACGAGTAATTTTTGATGCTGCTTCGTTTACCGTGTAGTCAACAGAAGACACGTTCTTAACAAATGGTCTGCTTACAACTGCTGCTACCAAATCGGATTGCATAAAGGTTTCCATGGCTTCTTTGCTTTCCCACAAATAAAAACCACCAAATGTATTTTCTTCTTCGTCTGCCAACCAAACCTTTGAAATGAGTCCGCTGACATCAGCCAAAATGGGAGCATCTGGCTCAACCATTTGTTTTAGATAGTCCGTTTGTGAAATATCATTTAATTGATACGTAATAATTTGAGCATGCATTTTTACCCTTTTCCGCGTTTCCGCTTTTTGTTGCAGTCGTTAGGGTGGCAGGTAACACATAAACGTACATGAAAATCATGATTCACCCGACAGGATGAGCCGCATCGCTGCGGTCGTCACCTCGTCGAGCACCGGGGGCGGGCCGTCGCCTCGTAACGCCGGTCTGATGCGCGAGTCGTACCTCGCCGAGATCCGTCGCCTCGATCCGGTGCGCGACCATGTGCGCATCGTCCACCTCGACGCCTGCTACGAGTTCCCGTTCGACACGACGCGCGCGCTCGAGCTGGCGTTCTCCCGCACCTTTGCCGTGCCGGTCATCGCCCAGCTGCTCGCGTCGACGGGCGAGTTCACCGACCGCGCGCTCAAGCGCTACGACGCACGATCTCCTGATCAGCACGTTCGCCGAGAACGGCTACGACTCGGCCGTCGGGCGGGCGGCGATCCGCCGCATTAACCAGATCCACGGCCGTTTCCTTAAGGAGGGGTCACGGTCCAGACGCCGGTAAAGAGGGGGTCGGCCGCGTCCCATCGATCGGTGCGACCTGGTGCGACCTGGCGCCGTGCCACACGAACCAATCAAGGAAGCCCTCGTTGGCGGCAACCTCCGGCGCCCACTCGCGCGCGAGGTTCTCGAAGTAGCCTCGCTCTCCCCACCCGGCGCGCACCTCCGCGATTCGTTCCCGCCATTCCTCTTCGGTCGGAGCCCACGAGTGCGAGGCCAGCGACGGCAAGATCGCCGGAATCGCGGTCTCAATCGGCGCCCGCATCTCATCGCTCGCTGCTCCCGGCGAAGTTCTCGTTTCAAGCACCGTCAAGGACCTGGTCGCTGGCTCTGTTCTCCAGTTCGAGGATCGGGGTGAACATCACCTCAAAGGGGTCCCCGAGGCCTGGCGCCTTTTCGCGGCCGCTCGGTGAGGGCTCAACAGGACGCCCACCGGACGCAGCCCACTCGGAAGCCAGCTCTGCGCGGCGGCCCGGCGTGCCCTTGGCACCGACTTGCGTCTGCTCGATCGCGATGACCTGGAACCGGTCTGCGAAGCACGGATCCAGCTCTCCGGGATCGAGCCACTCCCGCCGTGGAGAAGCAGCAGCGGTGGCCCGTCGCCATGGACCTCGTAGTACACGTGCAGCTCGTTGACAGCCGTGTAGGGCACGACATGGCTCAGTCGCGTTCAAGGACTTGCGACAGCCATTGCAGCGCCATCTGGTAGCGCTCGTATGCTCGGCCGCCGTGGTTGCCGGGGTTCTCGCGATGTTCGTGCGCGATACCGGCCTCGTTCAGGTAGTGACTCAGGAGCCGGTGGCCCCAATGCAGGTTGTAGTCGTCGTTCGAGCCCGCGTCGAGCAGGATGCCGGTCAACTTTCGGAGATTGTCGAGGCGGTCGTGCACGTTGACGACAGGGTCGAAAGCCAACCACCGGTCCCAGACCTCTTGGATCAGCTCGCCGCTGGGATGCGCGACGGGAAGGTCGACATAGAAAGGTGGCCGGTCCGGGTTCGGCGAGTAGGTCGCCGAGTAGTCGTAGACGAGCTCGGACCAGACGTTGCCCTCGACAGGGCCGTTGGGGGCCTCCGGCCAGATGCTGTCGAGGTACTTGTAGAGCATGAACTTGTGCGTCATGTCCAGGAACGAGTCCGCCGACAGCACGGCCATCGCGGCAAAGACGTTCGGATTGCGCGAGGCCACATTCCACGCGCCGAATCCTCCTGACGAGAAACCGAACACGCCGCGGCCTCGTGGATCCGGGATCGTGCGGTGGTTCGCATCGACGAAGCTGACCACGTCCTCCACGAGGTATTGCTCGAAGTTGCCGGTCACCGGCGAGTCGACCCATTGGCCGCAGCCCCAGCGCGACCAGCCGTCGGGTATGACGACGATCATCGGAGGCACTCCCATGCGACCGAACACCGGGTCGAGGACGTCTTCGAGCGGCGGCCGCCACCGCTCGCCATCGGTGGCCGGCGTCATCATCTCTGCTGCAGTGGTGCCATACGCCTGCAACAGATAGGTCGTCGGATACCGGCGATCCGATTCCTCGTAGCCCGGGGGCAGGTACACGAACAGGTCGCGTTCGCTCGGATCCCCGAGCAGATTGCCGGCGAGATGCGAGCTGTCCAGCAGCGTATGAACGATCATCTTCCGGCTCCTCGCTCGAGGCCAATGACCCTACCCTTGCATTCCGTCTTGCGCGCGACCGCTCCCCAGCCGACCCGAGAGCCGGCCGACGGGCACGAATCTCGGGAAGCACGTCACGCGCCCTCTACTGCGCATGACGAACAGAGAACCTGACGGCCGCGCGACAGAAACGAGCGCCCTACCGCAGCTCTACATCGTGCTGGAGTTGGCGGTCGTATTCAGCTTGGTCATAGTGGCCGAGTGAGGCCGCGATGAGGCCGTCGTCTCCGAGCGTCCATTCTTCGAATCCGCTGATCCTGACCCGGCGACCGGTCCCACCCGGGCCGGTGTTCGTTCCTATGAGTGTCCAGCGATACTCGACGTGCTCGTCGTCTACGACGAGGTCGTCCATCAGCACCTGCAGATCCGGGAAGGCGACCATGAACGATCGGGCGGCCTCTGTGATTTCGGCTCGCCCCACCGAGGGCGGCCCGTCGTTGATGGTTAGCGAACCATCGGGTGCGTAGTTCTCGGCCACGCGCGCCGGGTCCTGGCTGCACCACGCGGCGGTGTACCGTCGCGCGAACTCACGCAGTTCCTGAGGAGGCGACCTCAAAGGAGTGGTGCCGGCCTTCCGCGAGCAAGCATCTTCGATACGAGTTCGTCCAGTTCCAGGCCGGCAGTAGCCTGACGCGCCGACGCCAGTTCCTCGGGGCCGAGCTTCGCCTGGAGCTCGTCGAGCGTCGGTTCCGCCACGTGTCGGTACGTCGCCGGCATTGCCTCGTGCCCGAGTGAGTAGAACAGTACCTCGGCCGCATCTTGATCCTGTCCTTCGCGGGCAAGCAGAACGCCGACGCCGCTCAGCGCGTGCAGGAGCAGCGACGTCGCCTGCATCTCGCGGGCGAGCTCCAGCGCGCGGCGAAGGTGGGCGTAGGCTTCGTCGAATCGCCCGAGCGCTGCCGCGGCGAATCCGAGCCGGCAGAGCGCGGCGGTCATCCCCCAGCGATGGTTCGCCCGCTCGAAGCCCTCGAAGCCGTCGAGCGCGTGCTGCATCGCCTGCGCGTAGTCACCGAGGCAGTACGCGCTCATGCTGGCGCGGCTCAACGTGTAGCCGGCACCGCCCTGATCGCCGAACCCGGCGAAGACGTCACAGGCCTCGAGGTGCAGGTCGATCGCGTTCGCGTAATCGCCCTCCGCATCCGCCAGCAACCCGAGCTTGCTGAGCGCGAAGCCGAGCATCAACGGGCCTCCAAGCTCCGTCGAAACCACATGACACTCCTCGAACGCCTCGCGGGCCCCTGCGAGGTCGTCGAGGAGAAGACGCACGAAGCCGAGCCAGGAGAGGGAGCCCGCGACGACAAGTCGATCGCCGGCCGAGCGAGCCACCTCGATGGCCTCTTCGAGATTCACGGCTGACTCCGCGTAGACATCTCGGTAGCAGTCGTTCGTGCCGAGTGCGAGCAGACAGATGCCGAGCTCTCTTTTGAATCCTCGCTCACGCAGCACCGGCAGACACGCGCGCGCGATCGCGTCCAGCTTCTCGTCATAGCCGAGCGCGCTGCCGAGATAGGTCGAGTAGGCGAGGGCGCTAAGCAAAACGTCGCTTGCGCCCCCGATGTCGGGTGAGCCGCCGGGCGAGGATTCGAGTAGGTCGACCAGCTGTGCGAACGTCTCCGATCCCTCGTGCCAGCTGTGCGCCCAGAAGAAGCGCTCGAGGGACGAGAGGACCGCTCGGGCGTCGCCGTCACTCCATTGTGTGACGGCCCATCCGGCGGCGGACCGCAAGTTGTCGAGCTCCACGCGAAGCTCGTCGCGAGCTTCCATCATGCGCTCGCCGACCAATGCTTCGGCCCGCGCGGCAAGGATCGCCACGTAGAAGCGCGCATGGCGCTCTCGCACTTCCGCAAACTCGGCCTGGTCAGCGGCGAGCCGCTCAGCGGCGTACTGGCGAAGCAGCTCGTGCAGCTCGAAGCGGCCGAGCTCGGCTCGGCGCACGAGCGACTTGCTCACGAGCCCGTGGAGCTCAGTCAGACCGGCTCCGGCCACCGCGGCCGCCGCATCCCTCGCGAAGCTTCCGCGAAAGACCGCGAGCTGCGAGAACACGCGCCGCTCGTCATCCAAGAGGAGTCGCCACGACTGGTCGAATGCGGCGCGGAGGCTGCGGTGCCGTTGCGGGACGTCGTGCATCGTCGTCTCCAGGAAGCCGAGGTTCCGCTCGATCTCGTCTGCAATCTCGCTGCATGGGAGGGTCGAAGCCCAGGCCGCCGCAAGCTCGATTCCGAGCGGCATCCCATTCACGAGGCGGCACAAGCGCTCGACATGCGGACGCTCCTGGTCGGAGAGCGTGTATCGGCTGTCCACCTGCCGAGCGCGATCGACGAACAGGCGGACGGCTGCGCTCTCACGAGCATGGCCGTTCCCGTTGCCGAGCTCCAAGCCCTCGAGGTCGAGCACCCACTCGCTCTGCACGTGAAGTCGCTCCCGCGAGGTCGTCAACATCTCGACCCCTGGCGCTTGCTCGATCACTTGCGTGAGCAGATCACGCGCGTCGAGCAGGTGCTCGAAGTTGTCGAGCACAAGCAACGTCGCGCGCTCGCGCAAGTAATCGAGAAGCTGATCGCGGGCAGGAAGCGCGCTGTGCGCGCTGTCGACCTGGAACTGCAGGCTCTCAGCGACCGCGGGCGCGAGCAGGTCGGGGGCCGGGACACCGACGAGCGGAACGAAGTGCACGCCGTGCTGGTAGCGGTCGATCCGGTGAGCAGCCGCCTCGAGCGCCAGTCTTGTCTTACCGACGCCGCCCGGCCCCACCAGCGTCAGCAAGCGGCAGTCGGGCTCGTCGAGCATGCGCTCGATCGACGCCAACTCGTCGGCTCGCCCCACGAAGCTGGTGCGCGGGGCTGGAAGGTTGCGCAGTCCAGCCTCGAGCGTCCTCAACGGTGGAAACTCGGTCGGCAGACCGTCGATCTCGAGCTGGAAGATGCGCTCTGGCGCGCTCAGGTCTTTCAACCGGTGCGGGCCGAGGTCGCGTACGTCGGTGTCCACGAGCGCTCGGGTCGCCTGCGACAGGAGCACCTGTCCTCCGTAGCCGACCGCGGCAATGCGCGCTCCCTTGTGGACGTCGAGGCCCACATAACCCTCCTCGGTCACGCGCGGCTCACCTGTGTGCAGCCCCATCCGCACACGGATCGGGCCACCCGCCATCGCCAGCTGCGCATCAGCGGCCGCAGCGACCCCATCCGACGGGCGGCCGAACGCGACGAAGAAGGCGTCGCCTTGCGTATCCACCTCGACGCCCTCGTGAGCGGTGAACGCCTCCCTGAGCAGTCGCCGATGCTCGTGCAGCGCATCGGCGTAGGCGTCTCCGAGCTCGTGCAGAAGCTTCGTCGAGCCTTCGACGTCGGTGAAGAGAAAGGTCACGACACCGGCCGGAAGCGCAGAGGACATGCAGCCATGATCGTGGGCGAGGGGCCACGTGTCTACTCCAGTGCGAGAGAGGAGGCGCTCGACTGGAGCACGTACAGCACGTCGGGCACACGAGATGGCGGCCGCCTACGGCGCGGTCGCTTCGCCGAATGCCTGACTCCGGAGGTCGCGCGGTTGTCTCCAAGCCGATCTGGAGCTCGGTGCGACGGGCCGATGACGATCCCCTCCCTATCATGGAGGTGCTCGATGAAGTCAGATGCCTTTTCGCAAGCCAAGACTCCGGGCCCCCTGAGCTATTGGGGACAGATCTTGGCGACAGGTTGAGGGGCGTTCGAGCGACGTGCGTACCTCGTTGAGGCAACAAAAAAGGCCATTTGCTGGCCTTTCGTGAAGCCCTCTGACGGACTCGAACCGTCGACCCCCTCCTTACCATGGAACGACTCAGGCAGGTGGTCGCAACCGACGGCAACGGGTTTCGCCTGTCGGAGCGGTTTTCGGCGCGGCCGCATTTGCCACCGGTTGCCACCGGTTGCGACCGCTAGGCTCCACAAATGCTCCATCCGTCGTTGCCTGCTGTGACTACGGGTTCCGCGCGGCCGGCGGCGGTGGCGGGTTAGTCGCGAGCGTGTGAGGACGATGCTGCGGATCTCTCGGGCCTGGGCATCGATCGTCTGTGGCCTGTTGCGTCGTGTCGTGCGGCTCCTCGAAGAGGCGAAGCACGAGGCGATCGCCGTCAACCTGCCCGGCGACGGCTTGCGAGCGCTTGGCTCCATTACGTTCCATCCCGTGTTGTCGTTCGTGGCTTCGTCGCTCAAGCGGCGAGCTGGATCCGGGATTCGGGATCGCCTGGGTCTCGGCCTTCGGGTAGATGGGGTGGCGCCTTCTGCCCGGTGCCGTTAGCCCGCCCGCATCTAGTTAACACGGAGCAGCTCGAACGCCTGCACTGGCCGCCCAAAGCCCTTAACCTGCAGCTCGCCGACGAGCGTCGCCTCGACCTGACCCTCGAGCGCGGCGTACGCCCGCTGGCTCAGGAGTATCTGTCCCGCGGTCGCAGCGTCACTCAGCCGCGCGGCGAGGTTCGTCACGCTCCCCAAAGCACCGTAGTCGTACCGTCCTTCGAATCCGATCCGACCCAGCGTGGCGTGGCCGACTGCGATGCCGGCCCCGAGCGCGAGCTCGTACCCGCGTTTGCGCCAGCCGACGGCACGCTCGCCGATGCGGTCGCGCATCGCGATCGCCAGTTTCGCCGCCTGCAGCTCGTGGTTGGCGAGCGGCACCGGGTCGTTGAAGAACACCATCAGCCCGTCGCCCGCAAAGTGCTCGAGCGTCCCTCCATGCGCCATGACGAGCCCACCAGCCGTGGCGTGGTAATCGCCGATGATCTCGATGAGCTCCTCCGGCTCCGCGGTTTCCGCGAAGGCGGTGAACCCGCGGAGATCGAAGTACACGATCGTGATGTACGCCCGGTGTCCGGCAAGAAGATGCGCTCCTTCGTCGCTTGAGACCAACTGCGCGACCTCCGGCGAAAGGAAGCGGCTGAGCTCGCCCTTTTGCCGCTCGACGGTCTCGAACAATCGGGCGGTGGAAATCGCGATTGCGCTTTGGTCGGCGAAGGTCGCCATAAGCTCGATCTCGTCGCTTGCGAACGGCCTCACGTCGCGCCGGGAGAGCCCGAAGACGCCCACGAGGTCGTCGTCGACGATGATCGGGAGTCCGAGCAATGTTCGGTAGTGGCGTTGCGCCGTCGGGTACGTGTAGTCGGGATCGGCGTCCACGTCGGGGATGTGCACCGGCCGCTTGGTCAGCGCGACCCTGCCCGTACAGCTGCCCGGTTCAGCCGTGTGGGGATGCAGCTGCTGGTACTCGACTGCGGCCTCCGGCGCCGCGAAGCTCGCGTGCAGGCGGAGGAATTCACCGTCCACGAGCCAGATGAGACACGTGTCCGCGCGGCCCAACCGCGCTGCCGCCTCGACGATCTGGTCGAGAATCGGCTGCAGCCTCATCCGCGACTGGCTCAGCGCCCGGAGGATGTCCGAGACTGCTTCCAGCCGATGGCGTAGGTCGTCGCGCTCGCGCGTCAGCTCGCTGAGCCGGGCGCTGTCGGAGGTTAGTTCTCGCATGGCGAGCGGTCTGAGCGTACGCCATGCCCCTTCGTTCGTGGAAGCTCCGACGGCCCGCGGACATCCGATGCGCAACATGCCTGCCGATCCGTCGCTGCCGAGGGAGCGTGGAAAATGCCGGCAAGGCGCTGCGCGTTCGCGATAGGTGCGTACGCGGGTGTGCGACGACCTCGGCGTCCTGCCGAGCCGCCGCCCCCGGTAGAGGTGTCGATTGTGGCCGCGAAGAGGCACTCCCCGAAGACCTGAAAGCTCCACAATCGGCTCCATACCCGGTGCACGTTGCCGATCGTGCAAGCCGATCCCGGAGAAACGCTGCGATTTGAGGCGCTTTTGCAGAGCCCTCTGACGGACTCGAACCGTCGACCCCCTCTCTATGAAGAAGGGCCGTGGGTCAAGCAGTGGTTTCGTATCGCCCAGTCATGGAGGGTGTTGTGGCGGTGCTGAGTGGCGAGCTGGGCTCATCTCTCTATCGCCTCCTCGGGGAGGACAAGGCCGATTGGAGTTCGCTCCGGTGGCGCATCTCCTTGAGGACCGTCAGGCGGCCAGGGGGTCGGTGGCGCCTTTGGGAGCGAAGGGTTGGTTGCGGGTGAGCATGTGCCAGATCGCTTCGGCGAGTCGGCGGGCGAGGCCGATTTGGGCGACCTTGGCGCCGCGCTGTTTGCCGATGCGTGTCTTCAGTCGTTGGTAGCGCCGGGGACGACGTCGCCCACGTCGTTCACGCTTTACTCGCTGTTGAAGACGACGGAGCAGATGCTGGGCATCAACACCTACCTGGGACATGCCGCCGACCCGACGACGGCGAGCATGGTTTCGGACTTCGCGCTCCTCCCGTAGCGAGCGTCTCAGGCGCGACAGTGGCGAAGCTAAGCTCCCTCTGCTTCATGGAGGCAGCCCTTGCAGACGCCTGAGGATCCCGCTCTGTCCGAGGTCGAGGCGCGTGACGACGAGTGCGTCCGGTCTCGCGCGCCCGCGGTTCCGCTGGTCGCTGCGCGGGGGCTGGTCGTGGGCTTAGGCGTGGTGGTCTGGCTGGTGGTGATACCGGTCGTCGATCTCGTCAGCAGCCTCGCGCGCAGGTTGAGCCCGCGCAGACGCTAGCGTCAAGGCCTTCTCGTGTCACCTGCGAATGCGACCCGGTCGCCACGCGGTGACCATGCCGGCTGCACTGCGATGTAGGCGCGCGGGCTGACTCGTCGGACGTCTCTACCGGAGACTCCGACCCGGTAGATCGCATTTCCAGCCTGCTCCTGGCGTACGAATGCGAGACGCCTTCCGTCCGGCGACCAGACCGGCCAGGAATCGCTCCACCGGCCGTCGGAGACCCGGCGAAGCTGTCGCGTCGCGAGCCGGAGGATGTACAGCTGCCAGAGGCCCTGTTGCCGTGCGAATGCAATCGATCGCCCATCCGGAGACCACGACGGATTCACCGCCGACTCGGGTCCCGTCGTGATCGGACGGAGATGCTGACCGTCGGCGTCGACGAGGTAGAGGCGCCAGAGCGACGCGGTCTGCTGCATCGTGAAGACGATCTGCTTCCCGTCCGGTGACCAGCTCGGACCGTCGTCGGCGAGGCCGCGTTTGACGAGGAGCCGCCGATGGCTTCCGTCCGCGCTCATCACGTAGATGCCGCCGCTTCTGCCGACGTACGCGATCCTCCCGCCGTCCGGGGACCAGCGGGGGTGAAAACCGATCGCAATCGTGCGTCCGGCCCAGCCCTTGCCCCTCGCCGGCCGCGACTGCATTACGTGGATCTCCGAGTCGCACATGTGACAGGTCACTTCGGTGAAGACGAGACGCCGTCCATCAGGAGACCACGACGGGTCATAGGCCAGATGATCTTCTTGGCCCTCTCGGTTGTTGCTCAGACGGATGAGTTTCCCGCCGGACTCGCGGGTGATGTAGATGTTCGTATGGGCGCCGCCGTGCAAGGCCACTTGCTCGCGCGCCGAAGCACCACTCGCGGACAGCAGACTCAGTACGCCCGCAGCAAGGGCGAGGGCACGGCTAGTGACACGCATCGGAGCCGGCATCGGTGAACGACTTGCCCGCTTCGGGTACGAACTTCCAGTCGTAGCCCGTCGCCCGCAGCGACAGCTGAAGCACTCCGAACGTGTCCGCGTTCCTTACCTCGCTGTTCGGCTGAAGAGTCGTGAAGCGATAGTGGTTCTTGCCGCCGGTGCCGACCACGAACTCCCTGATCCCGGCGGGATCCGGCGCGCCGTTGTCGTTTTGCGACGCGAACCGTTCGTAGTCGTGGTCGTGTCCGTTCAGAACGACATCGGCTTTCGCAGCCAGCAGGTCGTGCCAGATCGGCCGCATCTGGCTATTCGCCCCGTGCTCGCCGGAACTGAACAGCGGGTGGTGCCAGTAGGCCAGCGTGCAGACGTTCCGGTGGCGCGCCAGGTCGGATTTGAGCCACAGCTCCTGCGCTGACCCCACGTCGCAGCCGCCGACCCGCGAGCAGTTGCTGTTGATGGCGACGATGTGCCACGAACCCAGGTCGAAAGAGTAGTAGCCCTTGTCACGGGCACCGGCGGCGGTTCCGAAATAGTCGAAGTAGCCGGAGGCGCCGGAGGTCAGGTATTCGTGGTTGCCGGGCGCCGGGCGCGTGCGGTCTTTGAACCGCCCCCACGACGGGTCGTAGCAGTTCATGAACTCGCTCGCAGTACCGGACTCGTACGCTTCGTCTCCCAGCGCGAGGACCGTCCCCGGCATGTTCGCGACGAGAGCAGCCGTCGCCTCGTCTCCCGGGCTGGCGCACGAGGCGATGTCTCCCGCCGCAACGACGGTCGACGCAGGTGGCGCGGGCGGGGCGGCCGGCGCTTTCCCGTTCTCGTGGAGGGCGTCGAGGTAAGCACCGTAGCCGGAGGGCGATCTCCACTCGTCTGCGCTCTCGACCGCCGTTCCCTCACCCCATTCGTTGAAGGTCGTGATGAGCTGAAAACGTGCTCGCGACGCCACCATGTCCCGGATCTCCTGACGCCAACGATCGAGGCTTCGCTCGAGGCGTGGCGTGGCTTCATCCGCCTTTGAGAAGCCGGGCGAGATGCTGAACGAGTACGGGACCTGACGGTCGGAGGCGACGGCAGGCGCATACTGGTGCCAACCGTCTGGCTGATTCCGGCACGAGCGGTAACCCGGGAAGACCTTCAGCACAACGTACGCGCCTAGCGCCTTCGCGTGCTTCCAACGCTTCGTCGTTTTGCAATCGTCATCCGAGTCGCCGTAGACGAAGACAACGAAGCGTCCGTGGATGCGCAGATACGCGCGTTGCCTTACGTAGCGCTTGAGGTAGAGCAAGTCGGAGCGAATTGCCGCCGCGCTCGGATCGGCAGCGCCTTCCCGTTCGTAGTAGACCGTCCAGCGAAAACCGCGGGTTGTCCGGCGCGTGACCGAAAGAAGCTCACGGAAGCGCCGATCGGTCCGACTGCCCCGACCCCACCACGAAGAGATGCCGACGTGGATGCGAGCGTATTCCATCGCGCGGATCTGCTTTCGGATCACGCGCGGATCGCTCGAGCTGTAGGTCCCCAAGGATGGGTGGTACTTCGTGTACGGCCGCAGGCTGCGCTGCGACCAGGCCTCCGGGTACCACGGGTAATAGAAAGCTGCCCGCAGAGCAGTAACCCTGGTTCCGGCAGCCGCCTCTGCCGACGTCGAAGCAGCGCGGTCGCCGCCAAGGCAAGCGAGCACGACCGCAAGCGCGGCCGCGTACCTGCGGTGCGACGTCACGCGGCGCCGGAAACGTCGGGCTCGGCGCCGTCGACACGGCCATAGCGGTCGTCGAGCCGAATCACATCCTCGAGCTCGGGGGTAGAGACCTCGAGAAAGGTCGTATCGTCGAGGGCTCGCATCCGGTGCACCACGCCGGGCCGGATTCGGAAGGATCTACCGGGTTCGACGACTTCGTAGCGCAACCCGCCGTCGACGAATCCAATCTCCATCTGGGCGCGCCCGCTTTGCACATAGATCGTCTCGTCCTTGCGGGCGTGGAGCTGCAGGCTGAGCGCCTCACCCGCTCGCACGAAGAGCACTTTGCCGCAGTACTCCTCGCTCACGGCGTAGATCAGCTCGTATCCCCACGGTTTCTCGACGCGACGAACGGGTGACGCGAAGTCGTCGAGCGACTCGTGTACCGATGTCCGGACTTTGGTCATGGTGTCAACGCTCCGTATTCTGGCGCGACGATCGCGCCGCCGATTGTTACGCCCGGCCCGACCACCGCTCCCGGCAGTACAGCCGAACGTCCGATGCTCGCTTCTCTGCCGATTTCCACCATCGAGCCGAGATGAACAAGCGGCCCGATGCGGGCACCAGCCCCAATCGACACGCCCCGCTCGATGATGAGGGGCGGGATCAACGATGCAGTCGGACTGACACGCGCCGAGTCGTCGATCCTGGTCTCTCCGCGTTGCAGCAGGTCGAGGTGCGCCTGCAGGTAACTCTCGGGAGTTCCTATGTCGATCCAGTAGCCGGGAACGTGAAGCGCGTAGAGCGAGCCTTCGGCCGCCAACCGCGGAAAGATGTCGCGTTCGAGCGATACGCTCTTGCCCTCCTCGATGTAGTCGAGCACCTCGGGCTCGAGTACGTAGAGACCGGCGTTGATCAAGTTCGTGTCGATCTCGGCGGGTTGCGGCTTCTCTAAGAACTCGGTGACCCTGCCGGCAGTATCCGTTCGGACCAGGCCGTAGCGGCCCGGCTCGGCGACGCTGGTCAGGAGGATCGTCGCCTTCGCGCGGCGCCGACGGTGAAACGTGATCAGCCGCGCGACGTCCACTTCGCGAACGGAATCGCCGTTGAGCGCCAGGAACGTGCCGTCAATGCAGTCGGCCGCGTACCGAAGCGCGCCGCCCGTGCCGAGGGGCTCGGGCTCGACGCGATATTCGAGCGCAAGGCCGTCGAATCGGTCGCCGAACTGGGCGCGGATCGCGGTCGGCAGATAGCCGCAAGCGAGCACCGCGCGTTCGACCCCTGAGCCGCGTAGCTGGTCGAAGGTGTAGGCGAGGAGAGGACGTCCGAGCAACGGCAGCAACGGTTTCGGCATTCGCTCCGTCAAAGGGCGCAGACGCATCCCCTGACCGCCGACGAGGATGACCGCCGTCAGGGAACCCCTCGTCGATCGGCGACGACCGAAGGAGCTCAAATGCACAGATCTCTCCTTCCACTTGCAGTCGAGGGCAATGGCGATGTCGATCTCGCGAGTGCGCATGTCGCCGCCGCCCCCGGGCGCCGCGCGGCGGCGACTCTCGCCGTGCCGGCCGCACCAGGGGCGCGACCGGCACGGGCGGAATGCCGCGGTGGCCAACCCACGGCTCGGCCTACACGGTCAGAGGCGCGGCCGCTCGTGCTTTCGCCGGCGATCGCCTGTGTCTTTGGCCGGTCAGGAGACGGTAACGACGAGCTGAGGCGCACCGGTTCCCTCCTTCGTCGAGTAGTCGGCTCCGTTGGATGACGTCGAGGTGGCGCGCACGCTGTAGGTGCCGTCGCCGACGATCAGCGGCGTGAGGTCGACCTCGTACCATGTTCCGGCTCCGACGCTCCCGAGCGACGCGATCGTCGCGACGTCCGCGGTGGGCACGTTGTTCCAGTTGAGAGTCGTTTCGCTCCATGTGGAGTCGGCGAGGCGATGGAATTCACCGCCCTTCGGAGAGGCGTCGACGCAGAAGAGGCGCAGCTTCGCGGACCGCACCGTACCGGAGCCGATTCCGGCGACGCTGAACTTCAACAGGATGTTCTTGACCGGCTTGTTGTCCACCCCCATCGCCGTTGCCCGGCCGAAGTTAGAAGCCGGAAGGTCCGACTCGACGTAGCTGTCGTCGATCGGCGTGAACGTGAGCGTCGCGTTCGGCGCGGGGGTCGTGACCGTCGCTGCGTTGGAGTCCGGAGACGCGTTCGCGGCGCCGTCGACAGCCACCACCGTGTACGTGTACGTCGTCGCCGGCTGGACCGTCACGTCCGAGAAGCTCGTCGTGGTCGTAGCACCGACTTGCACACCGTTCCTCTTGACGTCGTACTCGACGACGCCGACGTCGTCGCTGCTCGACGACCACGTAAGGCTCACGCCGCCTTGCGCAGTGGCAGCGGCCAGGTTGGCGGGCGCCGTCGGCGGGCTGGTGTCGGCCGGCGTCGTGACGGACGCAGGATCCGAGTCGCCGGACGAGTTGCCGGCGGCGTCGAACGCCCTCGCTGTGTACGTGTACAGCGTGTCCGGTTGGGCCGTCATGTCGGAGAAACTCGTCCCCGTCGCCGTTCCGATCTGGACACCGTCGCGAAGGATCTGGTAACCGGCGACGCCGGTATCGTCCGTGCTCGCCATCCATGAGAGGTCGACTCGCGCAGGTCCCACCGCGCTCGCGAGAAGATTCAAGGGGGCGGCCGGCGGCGTCGTATCGGCCGGAGCGCTCGCGGTCGTGACGACGAGCTGCGGCGCGAAACCGGCGGCGCCTTCCTTCGAGGAGTAGTGCGCCCCGTCCGAAGACGTCGACGTGGCGTCGAGGCTCACGGTTCCGTCGCCGCTGACGAGCGGGGTGACGTCGATCTCGTACCACGTACTCGCGGCGACGGCGCCGAGCCCCGCGAGACTGCTGACGTCGCCGGCCGGCGCGTTGTTCCAGTTCGCGGCGGCCTCGCTCCACGCCGCGTCGCCCACCCGGTGGAAGCTGCCCCCGAAAGGAGAGGGGTCGACGCAGTAGAGCCGGAGCTTGGCACTCAGAACCGCGCGACCGTTCACGCCGGCGACCAGGAACTTGAGGAGAATTCTCTTGATCGGGCTGTTGTCGGCGATGATCGTCGTTGCGGAGCCGTAGTTGACCGTCGGCGTGTCCGCTTCGACGTACGTGTCTGCGCTGGGCCCGAACATCAGCGTCGTCGGCTGTGCCGGCGTCGTGATCAGCGCGGAGTTCGACGCGGCTGAGACGTTGCCGCCCGTGTCGTTTGCGAAAACGGAATAGGTGTAGGTGGTCGTTGCCTGCGTCGCGGTATCGGCGTACGAGGCGGTCACCGACGTTGCTATCTGAACGCCGTCCCGGAATACCTGGTAGCCCGCGACGGCAACGTCGTCGCTGCTCGCGCTCCAGCTGAGATCGACCTCCGTCGGACCAGCCGCCGTCGCCGTGAGGTTCGTCGGTCCCGTCGGCGGTGTCGTATCGGCAGGCGTCGTCACGGACGCGATGTTCGACGCGGGCGAGACGTTTAGCCCGACGTCGAATGCGACGACGGAGTAGCCGTATGTCGTGCTGGGCGCAGCAGTAAGGTCGGAGAAGGCTGTGGCCGTCGTCGTCGCCAACTGCACGCCGTCTCGGTAGATGCGGTAGCCGGCAACGCCGACGTTGTCGGTGCTCGCCGTCCACGACAGATCCACGTGACCGGGTCCGACGGCCGTCGCGGCGAGATTCGTCGGTGCCGTCGGAGGCGTGACGTCAGATGTCGATCCGTGGCACGAGGTCGTCCCCGTGTCGGTGAAACTCTGCCCGGCCTGCGGGACGAACTGCCAGTCGTAGCTCGTCGGATGGAGCGTCAACTCGAGCACGCCGTAGGTCGTGTCATTCCGAACCTCGCTGTTGGCAGCCAGCGCCGTGAACGACGTGTGGTTCGCACCTCCGGTCCCGACGATGAACTCGCGTATTCCGCGCACGGTGTCGACGGTGCCGTCCGCCTTCTGCGGCGCGAAGCGTTCGTAATCGTGGTCGTGGCCGCTGAGTACGACGTCGGCGTTGTTGTCGTAGAGGATTTGCCAGAGCGACTTCGCGTTCGTCGACGCTCGCCCGCCTGAGCTGAAGAGCGGAATGTGCCAGTACGCGGCCGTGCAGACGTTCGCGTGCGCGGCAAGGTCGTTCTTCAGCCAGATGCCCTGCGGGCTCGTGGCGCTGCAGCCGCCCGCATCGCCGCAGTTCGAGTTGAGCGCAATCAGATGCCATGTTCCGATGTCGTAGCTGTAGTAGCCCTTGCCTTTCTCGCCCGCCGCGGATGCGAAGTACTTGAAATATCCGTCCGCGCCGGCATTCGCGGACGTGCAGTCGGTCCCACCTGACGTGAGGTACTCGTGATTCCCAACGACGGGGCGCGTGATCGCCTTCGCCTGGCCCCAGCTGAGGTCGTAGGACTGAAGGAACGCGGTGTAACCGCCGCAGTAGTACTGGGTGTCGCCGAGTGGAAGAACCTGCGCGACGCCTGCATTCGCGAACAGGTCGTAGGTCCACTTCTGCTGACACGCGTCGTTTTTGCCGTTTCCACCGTTGAAGTTGCTGTTGGTCGGGTCGCACGCGATGTCACCTGCAACGGCGATGACCGGATCGCCGACGGCCAGCGCCGTTTCCGCGGCGACCCAGTGTCCGCCTGCGGGTCCCGCGACAAACGCGACGCCGAGAATCGCCAAGAGCGCAAATCCGCGTCGGCAGTCCACGCCGCGCATGAGTCCACACACATGCTGCCGCAGGTTCAACTGCATCCCTCGCGGCGGGTTTGCGCGAAGCTCGTGTCGCCGGCCGCCCCCCCGGGCAGGGGGCGGCGGCGACATCGACACGCCGGCCGCAGCGAAGGCGCGGCCGGCGAGCTTTGAAGGCGGTGGTGGCGGGTCACGGCTTCGTGTCCACCAAGACCTCGTCGATGGCGTAGTCGTAGGCGCGGCCGGTTGTGCTCTCGCCGGCTACGACCTGGCCGATCGCGACGATCCCGAGGTTGTCGGTCTTGCTGAGTGCGGTCACCTTGGTGCCGTTCACCCAGACCTCGACCTGGCCCGTGGACGCGTTGATCGGGTTGATCACGAGGCGGACCTTCAGCTCGTACCAGACGCCGGTCGAGAGCGTCGTCGTGCTCGAGGTGGTGGTCCCTGCGACGTCGTTCTGGTACCCGAGCCGCCGCTTGTTGTCGTAGAAGAGCGCGAGCCTGTTGGTGCCCGTCGCGGTTCGGAAGCGAAGGACGTCGACCGTCGACGGCTTCCCGCTGAGGATCTTGAGGCGGAGCCGGTAGTACAGGCTCGTGTGTGTCGAGGGCAGCGTCTTAACGGCGTAGACAGCTGCGTTCTTGGTGCTCGTTGCCTGCGCCGCCCATGAGCCGGCGTAGACGTTGGTGTTCTGAACCCTGAGCCCGTTGACGGGCGACCAGCGCGAGAGGTTGCCCGCCTCGAACCCGTCGCCGAACACCGCAGTCGTCGCGGTTGTGGAAGCGCTGCTGGGCGAGACGTTGCCGGCAGCGTCGACCGTCTTGACGGCATAGCTGTACGTCGTTCCGCCGGTAAGTCCCGTGTCGACGTACGTCGTGGGCGAGGCGCCCACCGTGACGAGCGGAGCAACAGCGCCGTCCCGGAAGATCTGGTACCCGGTGACGCCGACGTTGTCCGACGCTCCGCTCCATGCAACGGTGATCTGCGAGTCGGAGTTGACAGTGGCGGTGACCGTCGTCGGAGCAGCCGGTGCAACGGTATCGCTCGTCGTGGCCGCCGCCGCATTGCTCGGGCCCGATTCGTTCCCGACAGCATCGACCGCCGTCACCGTGTACGTGTACTGCGTGGCCGGTGCGACCGTTGTATCGCTGTAGCTCGTCGCCGTGCCGCCAACCGTGTCGATCGGTGTGCCACCGCCGTTGCGATAGATGCGGTAGCCCGTGACGCCGACGTTGTCGCCCGACGGCCCCCACGAGAGGTCGATGCGATTCGGACCGGTAGCGGCGACGGCCGACAGCATGACCGGCGATGTCGGCGCAGTTCCGTCGCCGGTCGTGCCCGTCGCCGGTCCGCTCGCGGCCGACTCGTTCCCGGCGTCGTCGAGCGCCGTCACGGTGTAGGTGTACTGCGTAACCGGTGCGACCGTCGTATCGCTGTAGCTCGTCGCTGCGCCGTCGACCGTGTCGATTGGCGTGATGTCGCCGTTGCGATAGATGCGGTAGCCGGTGACGCCGACGTTGTCGGACGCTCCGCTCCACTCAACGGTGATCTGCGAGTCGGAGTTGACAGTCGCGGTGACTATCGTCGGGGCAGCCGGCGCAACGGTGTCGCTGCTTGTGGCCGCCGCCGAGTTGCTCGAGGCCGACTCGTTCCCCGTAGCGTCGACCGCCGTCACCGTGTACGTGTATTGCGTGACCGGCGCGACCGTTGTATCGCTGTAGGTCGTCGTCGTACCGCCGACCGTGTCGATCGGCGTGTTGCCGCCGTCCCGATAGATGCGGTACCCGGTGACGCCGACGTTGTCGTCCGACGGGCCCCACGAGAGGTCGATGCGGTTCTGACCGCTGGCGGCAACCGCCGTCAGCGCGTCCGGCGACGTCGGGGCGGTTCCGTCGCTGGTGGTGCTCGCAACGGCGTCGCTCGTCGTCGACTCGTGGCCGGCCGCGTCGACGGCTGTGATCGTGTACGTGTGGGCCGTCGCGTCGGCGAGACCAGTGTCGGCGTACGCCAACGTCGCGCCGTCGACCTCGGCGATTGTCGCCGCATCGCGGTAGATGCGATAGCCGGTGACGCCGACGTCGTCATTTGCCGCGTCCCAAGCGAGGTCTACCTCGTGTGCCAGGACAGCGGTTGTGTGCAGGTTCGTCGGCGGTGTCGGTGGCGCGGCGTCGGCGACGAATGCCGGGTCTGCGACGACGTTGTCGAACGCGACGTCGAACGTTCGCGCCGTCGCCGGGTCGCCGAGCTCGAGCCGTCCGATCGGCGTCGTCCCAAGTGTGTCGTCCTGGCTGACGGCGCTGATGCCGTCGAGCCAGAGGTCGATGTGACTCGACGCCCCGTTCACGAGCAGGTGCAGCTGAACCTCGTGCCACGTGTTGGAAGAGACGCTCAGGTTGCTGGTGACGAACGTGCCGTCGGTGTCGTTGCGGTAGCCGAGCTTGCCGTTGCTCGAGACGAAGGCCGACGCAAGGGCGCCGTTCGCCGCTGACCGGAACCGCAGCAGGCTCACGGAATTGGCGCCCTGGCCGACCACCTTCACGCGCGCGCGGTAGTAGAGCTCGTCGACCGTCGAGTCGAGCTGCACCTGGGCCGACGCGCCGGCGGCGCCGTTGCTCGTGGCCCTTGCGGCCCACTGGCCACCGTCGACCACGGCTTGCTGCGCGCCAAGGCCGCTGACGCTCGTCCACTTCGAAACGTCACCGGTTTCGAAGTCGTCCGTGAAGACGTCGCCGGTGGACGCAGAGGCGACGTTGCTGAACCCGGAGACGTTCCCGGCGGCGTCCTTTGCCACCAGCCGGTACGTGTACGACTGGAGCGGCGAGACCGTCTTGTCGGCGTAGCTCGAAGCCGCCGGAATGCTCGTGATCAGCTGGTCGTTCCGGTACACGTCGTAGCCGGTGACGCCGACGTCGTCGGCTCCCGGCGTCCACGCCAGATCGATCTCCAGGCCGGAGTGTGCGGACGCAACCAGGTTCGTCGGCGGCGTCGGTGCCAGCAGGTCGCCGATCAGCTCCCGGTCGTACGCGACCTCGTCGAACGCGACGTCGAAGGTCCGCGCCGTCGATGGATCGCCGAGCTCCAGCCGGCCGACGGGCGCAGTGCCGAGATCGATGCCCGACTGGGTCAGCGAGGCCACGGTGTTGCCGTCCAGCCACACCTCCGTCGAGCTGGACGCGCCGTTGGTCGTCACGTGCACCTGCAGCGTGTGCCAACCGGCCGTCACGCTGGTGGTGGTGCTGGTCGACGCAACTCCGGTGAAGTCGTTGCGCAGCCCGAGCTTGCTCGTGCTGCTGACGAACGCCGTCGCGATCGCGTTCGCTCCCGCGGTGTTGTTTCGGAAGCGCAGGACATTGACGTTCTGGGACTGGCTCAGGATCTTGAAGCGCGCGACGTAGAACAGGTCGCTCTCGCTCTGCGCGAGATTCTTGAACGCCGACGCGCCGGCCCCGCCGGTGGCCGTCGCCTCTGCCGCGTACGAGCCGGCGAAGACCTGCGACTGCTGCACCGCGAGGCCGTTGTTCGTCGTCCAGTTGGAAAGATCGCCGGACTCGAAGCCGTCGTGGAACAGGACCGCGACCGTGGGTGTGGTCGCGCTCGCGTCGTCGCTGAAGACGGAAGTGTTCGAGGCCGCGTCGCGCGCGCGCACCTTGTAGGTGTGCGTGGTGCCGGGCAGGACGCTCGCGTCCGAGTAGGACGTCTGCGGCCCGATCGTCGTGAACGGCTGCCCATCGCGGTAGATGTCGTAGCCGGTGACGCCGACGTTGTCGGTCGAGGCCGTCCACGTCACATCGATCCGCGTCTTGTACGTGGCCGTCGCGGTGACGTTCGTCGGCACGGTCGGCGAAGCGGTGTCCACGGCGTTCGGGTCGCACTGCACCGACCCCGAATCCAGTGAGTCACCGGCGCTCGAGATGAACTGGTAGGTCGCGCCGGCGCTTCCCAGGTCGAGGCGGAGCGCGCCCAGTGTTTCCTGGACGGACGCCGCGACGCGGCTGTCGGTCGTGACGAACGGGCCGGCAGCGTGCCCACCCGCTCCGGCGATGATCTGCGTCACACCCGCCGGGCTCAGAACGCCGTTGCCGTCGAGCGGCTGCCAACGCTGGTAGGTGTGATCGTGCCCGTTGACGACGAGGTCGACGCTGTGCTGCACGAGCAGCGACCAGATCGAGGCCATGTAATCCGCCGACTCCTCCTGCCCGATGTTGAAGAGCGGCTGGTGGTAGTAGACGAGCGTGCACGGTTGCGTGTTCGCGTCCAGGTCGCTCGTCAGCCACTGATACTGCGGCGTGCCGGGGCTGGTCTGGTGGAAGCTGATGCCGTTGTTCGCGTCGAGGCTGATGAAGTGCCAGCCGTGCGCGTCGAAGCTGTAGTAGTGCGGGACATTGTCCCAGTAATCGAAGTAGCCTGCGGCGCCGTCGCCCGACGTGTACTCGTGGTTGCCGACGGTGGGATCGGTGATCGAGCGGAACCGGCCGTAGAAGGTCGAGTTTTCCGCGCCGTACCAGTTGTAGAACTCGGTGCTCGTGCCGTTCTCGTACACGTCGCCGAGATAGAGGAAGACGTTCGGGTCCCAGCTGGCAATCAGGTTGGTCGTGTCCGTCTCACCCTGCTCGCCGCCGGCGCCGTCGCCGGCCGCGGCGACGACAAAGGAACCCGGCCCGGAGCCACCGGTGTTGATGGTGAACGAGCCGTTGTTCACGGGCGGCGTTAGGTTGCCGTTGTCGAACGTGAGGCTGACGGCGGCCATGCTCGACTCGAAGCCGTCGCGAAGCAGCGCGTGAACCTGCAGTACCTTCACCCCGTCGGCGAACTTCTGCGTTGGGAGCGTGAACGTGTACGGAGCCTGGTAGTCCGTGAGGAGATCGGCGCCGTCGAGCGTGAACACGATTCGCCGAATCCCGGGAGAAGCTGTCCCCGTGAACGTCGCGGTGGCCGTCGCCGCCGTCGGACCAGTGACAGTGGCGCCGTCCTCGATGTCCGTGATGCACACGTTGACCGTGTAGCTTCCGCCGCTCGGCCCGCTGCTCGAGCACGTTGGCGTCACCACGGCCTGTGCGGCCGACCGGCCGCCGAGAAGCGCGACGCCGACGAGGACGCCGACGAGCGCGAGGTGCAAGCCGCTCACGCGGCCGAGGACAAGCCTCCTACGATGGCTCTTCTGAAGCATGATGAATCTCCCTTCGCCAGATTCCGACCAGCAATGACGTGAACGCAACGAACGCCAGACCAGCAATCAGTGGAACGCCGTACCCGAAGTGCGAACCATTCGGGTCGCTCGAATCGAAGTCGGTCCTCGGCGAGATGCGCCCACCGAGGATGTCGGCCAGAGCGTGAAGCGAAGCCGTGCCGTACTGCACGCTCGGCTCGAGGTGACTGTTCTCGCTGAACTCGTTCCAGCTGATGACGCCCACGACATCGGGCGCCGAGCTGAGCGCAGCGTCGTACTCCCTCCGGAGAGTTCGGCCGCCGTCGCGCTGCACGATCGTCGCTCCGCCTAACAGCCGTGCGTCGAATCCGGGCGCTGCGGGCGCGATCCACAGCCCGCGCCGCGCGTGCACGGCGCTGCTCATCGCCGCCAGCTTTTCCTCGTAGCCGGTAAACGTCTCGGGATTGACGGACGACCAGTAATACGCATCTCCGTCCACCGAGGCACTGACGCGCTCGTAATCCGCGACGGTCTTCTCGGATGCCAAGAGGAAGACACGCGGGCGGACGCGCCGGGCCACCGAGCGTACATCCGCACGAGAGAACCTCCACGTGCCCGACCAGATCACCAGCGGCTTCTCGAAAACGTGGAAGACGGGGTTCGCGCCGTACGTCCTGGCAAAGAACTGGAGGTCGCGCGCCACGCGCTTCGCCGGCAGCGGCTCTCTCGCGAAGTCGAGGCCCTGGTAGATGATCGCGAGCTTGAAATGCTTCGCCGCGGCCACCTTCGTCAGCGCGGCCAGCCGGCGGTTCAAGACGGGCGTCGATTTCCAGCTGACGATGAAGCCGCCGAGCCCGGCGCGCTGCGCCCACGTCACGTGCTGCCGCAGGACCTTGACGTCGTCGCTCGAGTAGCGGCCAAGGAGCGGGTAGTCGCGCTTCGCACGCGACCACGAGCCCTGGTCGAACCAGATGTAGTAGTAAGCGAATGTCGGAACGGGGGGAAGCGGAGTAGCCGCTCGCGCCTCTGCGGCGCCGAGGCCCAGGGCGATGCAGACGGCTACGAGCAGAAGCGTATTGCGGCCCGCTCGCTGCGCCAGACGCCCGTGGAGCAGCCGACGCGGGTCGAGGCGCGCACGCAGCCGGGGCCGGCCCACGAGCAAGAGCCCGGTGGCGCCGAAGAAGAGCGTGCCAAAGAAGACGAGGAGATCGACGTTGCTGACGACCTTGAGCTCGACGACCTGGTTCTTCGTCAGCGCTATGGGAATGGTGGACTTCAGGCCCTTCGCCTCGACGGTGACGTCGTACGTCCCTCTCGGTAGCGACTCCAGAAATACGGTCGACCCTGCACCGAACGCGTGCCGCTCGAGATGCCCGTCCGGGAACTTCAACTCGACGCCACTGCCGATCGGAAACCCGAAGAGACGGTCGCGCGCGCTTATCCGGGCGTTGTAGAGCAACAGCTGAATCGCAACGCTCTGCGTCTGCGACGGGTAGAAGCGCTGCTGCGCCTTGCGCACGACGCTCGCCCCGTCGATGACGACCCGCTGAACCGAGTAGAGAATCTGGGTTGGACGGAGGCCGGACGAGCGGCGGATGATGCGCGACGCAAGGAGCCAGCGCGGCGCGCCCGGAACGAACGTCTCGCTCGAACCAAGGCTGTTCGTCTGGGTCACGGAGCTGACCCGCTTCGTCGGCACCGACCGCCCGTCGAGATCGACGAATGTCTCCTTCACGAGACGATCGACGTCGAACCCGACCTCGAGCGCTGTGTTCCGCTTCAGCTCCACCGTGCGAACGCGCGTGAACACGTTGTCGTTCCACCTCGAGAAGTGCGCGCGCCGCTCACGCCCGCTGTGCACAACAGCTGCGATCTGCAGCCGGTACGTCGTGCAGCTGGAGGCCTGCACCTCGGCGACGCCTCGCGCGTCCGTGCGGAAGGTCGTCGCGCCCAGGCGAAAGCGCACGCCGGCGAGCGCGGGAACGGTGCGTACGTTGAGCGTCGCCGCCCGCTGTAGGCAGCGAGAGCCCGCGTTCTGCGCGGCGGCGGCTCCGGATGCAACCACGAGTGCCGTGGCCGGCGCGAGCAAGACGCAGAGGACGATGCCGACGCGACGGCGCATCACCCGGTTACGTCCTTGCTGACCTGGCCGGTACTCCGCCGCCGGAAGAGCGCGTAGGCCGCGAGGATCGCCGGCGCCAGCAGCGCGGCGCCGTAGAGAAAATAGATTCGGTCCCGATGGACGTGTGCATCGAGAAGCGGCACCGTGCGCGCTGCCGTGAACTCAGGTGCACGGGCAGCTTGCGAGAAGTCGAAGGCAGTGACGAAGCTCTTTGCTCTGCGGTCGCGCTCCGCGAGCGGGGCGAGCCGCCAGTTCTGCTCGATGAAGTTGAGGATGGACGCGAAGTCGAGCACCGTGCTGTCGACGACCCCACGACGTGCGTACGGACTCACGAGCAGCGCCGGGACGCGGAAGCCGTAGCCGAAACGGTCGACCTGCGGAGGCCGAACGTGATCGAACCACCCACCCCAGTCGTCGTAGGCGAGAAGGAACGCGGAGTCTTTCCAAGCGGAGCTGCGGATGAGGCCGTTGATTAGCGTCCGCACGAACGCCTGCCCGGAAGCGATGCTCGACGGCGGGTGCTCGCTCGGGCCGGACGGCGCGATGTAGGAAACGGCGGGCAGCGTCCCGTTATCGAGGTCTCGGTAGTACTGCTTGAGGTCGACGATGTGACGCGCCAGCCGTGGGTTGTCGAGGAAACGCGGGATGTTGAGCAACGGGACCCAGATGACCTGCGACGCTCGGTTCCCCGGGAAGCGCTCGACGGTCCGGTAGTTCAGATGAGGCTCGTAGTTCTGGACGTAGAACTTCCACGAAACGCCGGCACGCTCGAGCCGGTCGAAGATCGTGAGCAGGTTGCCGAGCCCCTTCTGGGGAATCCGGTCGAAGCCGGTGCCGGGACGGCCCGCGGCCCAGTAGACGTGGTTGAGAAAGCTGCCGGCCCCCGCGGAGCTGAAGAACCGGTCGAAGAGGACGTACGAGTCGGCGAGGTTCCAGTAGTACGGCAGGTCGCGCCGGTTGTAGTAGCCCATTGCGAGCCGGCCGTCCTGGTTTCGGGCGTAGAGCGCCTGGACGAAGCCGTCCATGCGACCGCCGTCCCACTGGGTTCCATACGTATCCGCGCTGTGGTCGAGGTCGCGCGGAATGACGTCGTTGTCGCCGAGGTGGAAGGGGCGGATGCAATCGGCAGGGTTGGTATGCGGATCGATCGGAACGCAGGCGTCTGCCGGCAAGCCGTCCCCCTTGCCGTACGTGCCGAAGTAGTTGTCGTAGGTGTGGTTCTCCTGCAGGACCGTGACGAAGTGCTTGATCGGTGTCGTCGTCGCGTGCTCGCCGCTCCGCATACGTGCGTGCGCTGCAGCCGGTATCGCGAGCGCGACCGCCACCGCCGAGACCAGCGTGGCCCGGTACGTCCGCGCGCTCATCACGGGCGGACCGCGTAGACGACGATGAGCGGCCTGCGTACGAGTGCACCTTGCCGCGTCTTGAGTGCAATGGACTCGACACGAACGGTGCGACCGTGGTATCGGCGCTTGTAGGCGAGCAGCTTGTTCGAGAAGAACGGCGTGCGCGCCGATGAGAAGGCGTCCCAGACGAGGTACTGGACGTCGTTCGTCCTGATCGCGAGATCCGGGTTCGTCAGGGGGTCGTACGCCGGATTCCGCCGCAGCGGGTTCGTGCCGACGGACAGTCCGTACGCTCGCCGGTGACCGTAGAACTCGACGATGTTCGCCATGGACGGGCCGATCGCGAGCAGCTGCGCTCCCTCGGGCACGTTCGCACGGATCCACCGGCCGAGCTCGCGACCGCCGGGGATCCCGCCCGAGCCCGCGAGGAAGACACCGGACGACGAGGGTTGAAGCCGGTGCCACGACGAGACCGCCAACGAGAGGGCCACAAGAGCCGTCGCGGCGGGTACGAGCCAGCGAAGTGCGGACGCCCTTCCGAACAGCTGTCGCGGAGGGCTCCACCGACCGAGCGTGCGGCCTGCAAGGAGTGCCACGGCGGGCGCGGTCGGCAGTAGGTACTGGAATCCCTTGACGGGATAGAGCTGGAAGAAGAGGGCGGGGACGACGATCCACGCCAGCAGCAGGGTCTCGCGCCACGAGCTCTCCCGTCTCAGGAGGAACAGCCCTGCAACGGCCGCGAGCACCACGAGCAGGCCCATCGCCACCGGCACCGTTGCGATGTAGAACGTCCAGCCGTGATTGGGCCGCCGGAACAGTTGGTACGCGAGGTAGTGCTGCCCTGCTTTCGAATTACCGGCGAACGCAGGCGTGAGCGGGAAGATGGCGGCGACGGCCGCCAGCCCCACGAGTGCGATGCCGACCTCGCGCGCCCGCGTCTCGAGATGAGGCGTGAGCGCGAAAAACGCGTAGACGGCTCCGACGATCAGGATGCTCGTCTCCTTGCTCAGCACCGCGAGGCCGAGCGACGCGCTCGCGGCATACAGCCACGCCGGAACGCGCGATTTGGCGTACAAAGCGAGTAGGAAGAGGCTCAGAGTCGCGAAGAACGTCGTGGGCCCGTCCAGCAGCACCTGCCGGCTGACGAGGACGTCGTACGGCATGAGCGCGATGAAGACCGTGGCGATCGCCGCGGTCTTCATCCCGTACAGGAGCTTTCCGGTGGCGAACACGAGCGCCACGGTTCCGATTCCGAAAGCGGCAGCGAGCAGGCGCCCGAAGAGATCTCCGGCACCGAATTGGTAGCCGATCGAGTCCAGGGTCTGGAAGAGCAGCGGGTGCGCGCGGAAGATCGGGAAGAAGGGCTTCAGATCGGGTACGTCCGCGATTGCTGCGGCCTGACCCGAGTACACCGCCTCGTCACTGTTGTAGCCCAGTGCGTTCAGGTGCCAGCACCGCAGAAAACATCCGACGCTGAGACCTACCGCAAAAAGGCTCCACCCGATCGTCGTCGCACGCACGTATACGTATCGAGCGAGCCACAGCGCCGTGCGCTCCCGGACCTCGTCGGCGAAGCCACGTGAGTGGCCGAGACCAACGGCGAGTTGCCGGAGCACGATGCTGTTCTCACTCATCGTCTATGCAGTCGGGATGGCGGGTGCGAGAGCGGCGTCGTGCACCACGGGCTCGCGTTCGGTGACGCCCATGAGTAGCCGCAGCCGTTGCCACCAATCCATCGATTCGCTGCGGAGCACGAGGGCCGGAATGCCGTCGAGCGCGGACGCGATGATCTTCCGCTCCGCGAGTCGAAGGTCACGGTTGCGTCCCCGGTACAAGGATGGAGCGATCGCTGAGTAGGGCGGAAAGCCGTAGGCGTCCTCGCAGTTGCTGAGGAGCGTCTCGAGGGCCTGTCGCGAATCCAGTTCGACGGAGCCCTCGCCGCCCCGCTCGATCACGATCAGGCGCGTGAGGCTCGCTTCTTGCGCGAGGCGAACGTTTGGAATGAGCCGCCGTACGTGGTACTTCGGCGGCGGCACGATCATCTGGACGATCGCGTTGATCGTTGCCGCAGGAAGGTGCAGACGAGAGACCAGGAACGCGAACCGTCGTCCCGAGCGCGAGTGGATCCGGCTTTGGTAGACGAGGCGAACGCGTTCGCCCAACGTCAGAAGCGGCGTCTTAACGGCGGCCGCCGTATGGCGGCTGATCGTCAAAGGCTTCGGATACGTCAGGACGTGACCTGTTGAACTGATCAAGGTCAGGTCGTCTGACAGGAACGAACACGCGCTGTGATCGAGGGTCTTCAGGATCGTCGTCGTCTTGCCGGTGTCGGTGCGTGCCGTCAGCAGACAGGCCTCGTCGCCGACCGAAATGCACGCGGCATGGACGAGTGCGTAGCCCTTCCGCACGAATGTCCACCGCAGGATCGGCTCGACCACGTTCGTGTACAGCACGTGGGGCGACAAGCGAAGGAGCGGCGATGCAACCACGTCCACCGTCTTGCCGATGCCGATGTCGACTGCGAACCCTGCTGCGCCGAGGCCTTCGTCATACCGGACATGTCGCCCTTGATGGCTCAGCGCCGCCACCAGGTCGCTCTGCCGTCCAGAGAGCTTTCCGATGCTGACGCTGATGCTCGGCACGGCGATCGGCAGTTCGGTGCGGAAGGACGCGAGCTCCGGCAGCGCGACCTCGGACCGGACGGTGACGAGCCCGTGAACGTCGTAGAAGTGCGGTCCGCGTTGCTGCGCCCCCTCGCGCCAGATGAAGGAGTCCGCAACCGCAAACCGGACGAGCGTCAGCGCGACGAGAGAGAGGAAGTTCGCGACTACCTTGCCGAAGCCCATTCCAGAGACGAGCAGTACGAGGAACGGCGCGCGAAGGAGTAGTGCCGCGTTGTTCATCAAGAAGTACAGCGCCATGCGAAGCCCGCCGCCGAATCCGGACGAACGACGCCGGAAGACCCAGCGCTCCGTGAGGACGAAGTTGCAGAGCGTGGACGCCTGAGTCGCGATGATCGCGGCGACGACGTATTGCAGCCCGATCCCCGTCGCCAGGAGCGCGAACACGGCCATGTTCACAACGAGTCCGAGGCCGCCGACGACGCCGAAACGTCCAAGATTGGTCATTCGCCCCGCGACGCGGAGGCGGGCGAGCTGCGAGAGAAAAGTCATTCCCTGCTGCAGCGACGCCTTGCTCTCACCCGCGTGGCGCGTCCCGAACTCGAACGAAACCTCTGCTCGCCGTAGCCACGGATGAGTGGCGAGGATCTCGAGCAAGATCTTGAAGCCCTTGGGGCGAAGGCGCTCGAGATCGATCGAGGCGCGGCGGACCATGAAGAACCCGCTCATCGGATCGCTGACGCCCCTTAGGCGCAGCGGGAAGACGGCTCGCGCGGCAGCATTCGATCCGCGCGAGAGCAGGGAGCGCACGATGCCGAAGCCGGAGTCCCCGTCGCCGCAGTAGCGGCTGGCCAAGACAAGCTCGCAGTCGCCGGCGCGAGACCGCTCGATCATTTGCGCGATCAGCTCCGGTGGGTGCTGGAGATCACCGTCGATTACGCAGATCCACTGTCCGCGTGCAGCGCGCACGCCCTCGACGACGGCACCGGAAAGTCCATTCGTGCGCCGGTCCGCATTCCGATGAATCAGCCGCACCATGCGCTGGGTGGTTCGGCCGATCTCCGCGACGAGCTCATCCGTCCGATCGTCACTGTCGTCGACGAACAAGATCTCGGCGCTGACATTCGGAGCAACCCGGTCCAAGCGGGACAGCAGCGCTGCGACGTTCTCGCGTTCGTTCCTGGTCGGAACGACAATCGTCAGCTCGATCTGGTTGTCAGTCTGCTCGTCGGCGATCGGCCCGTGACCGTTCGTCGACGGCCGACCCTGTTCGAAATTCTCGATGGGGTTCGTTGCACCCAAGGCCCGTCCTCCTACCCCCTGCCGCATTGGCTCCGTCGCGAAAGCAGCAACGGAGCAGTGACCTCAAGGCTAGGGTGAACGTCTGGTTTACAACAGCCTACGACCCCATGATTTGCGCAGTAGCGCCATGTAGTGCAATTGCAGGCTTGACATGTCATGCAAATGGGCTAAGACATGACAAGGTGCTTGTCCCCAGGCGACTGGGGAAAGCTTCGGGAGAGGGAGAAGTGACAAATCACTGCGGCACCATCGCGGTCGTCGACGACGATGCGGCTTTCCGGGCATACCTGGCCGAGCTGCTCGCCCTCGAGGGCTACACCGCATCCGAGTTCGAGTTGGGCGAGGACTTCCTGCGCGCGTTCATCGACGCGCCGCCGGCGCTGGTCTTGCTCGATGTCCACCTGAACGGAATCAGTGGATACGAGGTCTCCCACACCCTCCGCGCCCGATTCGGCGACGAGTTGCCGATCATGTTCATCTCCGGGGCGCGCACGGAGCCTCACGACCGAGCCGCCGGATTGCTCATCGGAGCGGACGATTACCTGGTCAAGCCGGTGGCCCCGGACGAGCTCGTGGCAAGGATCCGAGGACTGCTACGTCGATCCGGCTTCGGGCGCCGTCCGAGCAAGGACGTGTCGTCGCACCCGAATCTGACGGCCCGAGAGCACGAGGTGCTCTCTCTCCTGGCCGAGGGGAAGAGTCAAAAGGAGATCTCCCTGCAGCTCTTCATCAGCTCGCACACCGTGGCCACCTACATTCAGCGGATCCTTGCCAAGCTGAACGTGCACAGTCGGGCAGAGGCCGTGGCAATGGCCTATCGCCTCGATCTGGTCGGTACGCGTTCGGATCGGGCCACGGGCGAACGTCAGCGTTGAATTCCCGACCCGCGGCCGAACCGCTCGTGCCGGCTCCGCGGCGTCGAGCGAAATGCACAGCCTGAACGCGAAGCCCGGCAATCTCAGGAAAGACCGAAACCAGAGGGGCCGCAGCACCGAATCCGGCGCAAACGGACCCGCAAACAGGCGCCGCACAGCGGCGGCGGCTTCGCTCTTGAACGTCAACCCGGGCAGCATCCGCACGACCCGCACCTCCGGGTGCTCGGCCTCGAATACGTCGAGCCTGTAGGGGTCGGAAATCTCGATTCGGTGCGGTCGGGATGGGTGTCGGGCGCTTGTGGGCGCGTGTGGTGTCTCAGCCGTTCGCGTTCAGGTCGGACGCGTCAGCGGGCGCCGTGGCGAGGAGGTAGCAACTTGTTGT